>Ga0247727_10018680_pt1 | contig 10863 bp, 12 predicted proteins | sample WisWelCaveWW1625_FD_202498 | JGI IMG/M metagenome (GOLD analysis project Ga0247727, IMG submission 202498) | Biofilm microbial communities from Wishing Well Cave, Virginia, United States - WW16-25 | ecosystem: Environmental > Aquatic > Deep subsurface > Groundwater > Cave microbial mat | place...
CGTGAGGACCTGCCGCTGTAACGGGCCAAGACCTGCTCGACCTTCTCGCCGCCACGCCCGGCTTTTCATCGCAAGCCCAATTTTTTCCAGGCCGGCCGCCAACTGAGTAGTCAACGTAGCCGAATCCTGTAACACCGATGACTTCTTCCCGCTATTGAGCACGCGCAGTTCAGCCATCGGAACACCTCCTTATATACCAGTTTTACGTAAGTGACGTGTGCACACTGTCCCCACGTCAAGATTCCGGATGGCACATTGACCGGTACCCCGCCATGAGCGGGGCAGAGAGGGAGTGGGCGGAGGATGCCGGCTGGCCCGCAAGATGGGGCCAGACCTCGAACGGCACCACCTGTATTCTGATATGCCAGGAGATACTCTAGAAGGCGTCGTCGCGACACGTTCGGCATTGCGCCTCAGGACGTCTCAGCCAGCAGCGATTGGATCAGCCGTTCCGTTTCCTGATACCCACCCTCACCGATCCGCACATGGCGAATCACGCCCTGCTTGTCGATGAGATACATCGCGGGCCAGTAACGGTTGCCATAGCGATTCCACGTCGAGAAGTCGTTGTCGATGGGGATGGGAAAGCGGATGTCGTGTTCTTGGATATACTGCTTCACCTTCGCAAAGTCGTGTTCGTAGGAGAACTCCGGCGAATGCACGCCAATGATCACGAACCCCTTATCCGCATACTTCTGATGCCATTGCTTCACGTAGGGTTCGACATTTCGGCAGTTGTAGCAGCCGAAGGTCCAGAACTCGACCATCACGACTTTGCCTTTCAGATCAGCCAGATGCAAGGGCGCGCTGTTCAGCCAGGTCTCGTTCGTAATATCTGGCGCCTTCATGCCGACTCCCGCATTGGCGACGAACCAGGTTACGAGCACCCCAGCCAAGAGAGCACTGATGCCGATCAGAATCCGCCGGACCATGGTCCTCTCCTTACTCACGCGCTACTCCTTCCCTACGACCCTGGGTCTACTTCGCAATCATAATCGCCGGCGCAAGAAGGCTGAGGCTAAGGTCAAGGTTGAGGTCGAGCGAAAAGGGAACGCGCGCATTTAGCTTCTTCCATTCGTGATGATCTGCGAGTTGAATTCTCATCCTTCAACCTCAACCTCAGCCTTAGCCTGCGCTCTAGATTCCCGCGTACCACTCGTAGCCTTGGTCATCCTCCCAATACCCACCCTTCCCGCCGGCGATGTCAGAAAGGGTCTCCACCAATTCGATCATCATCACATACTTGGCATGTTTGTACCCGAGTTGGCGTTCAAAGCGGAGTCGAAGCGGCGCGCCATGCGGAATGTCCAGCGGGGCGCCATTCAACTCGTAGGCCAGGATGGTTTGCGGATGATAGCAGTCGGCCAGGGCCATGCTCTCGTAGTACGACACCCCTTCATCGTCCACATCGGCACAATGGAACACGGCGAACTTGGCATTCGGCAACGGCTGCACCTGATGCATCAGATCGCCGAGCGGGACGCCGGTCCACTTACCGATAGCACTCCAGCCTTCGACACAGTCGTGCCTGGTAATTTGTGTTCGCGATGGCAATTCTTTCAACGCCGCGAGCGACCAACTCATCGGGGTCTGAACCAAGCCGCCAACCTCAACCGTCCACTCAGAGAAATTCTTCGCGACATGCTCGGCATAGTCTTCCGTACCCGGATCGGTATTACCGTTCGCCGGAAATACCTTCGAGATGTCGGCGTCCCCATATTCTTTGGCGAGGGCATTCGTAGGCGTGACCGCCCGTTGCACTCGTTCGGTCAGTTTCTCCGTCTTGTTCAAGATCGAAGGGAACCAACTGCTCTGCGTCAGGTTGTCGCAGCCGGCGAGGGCCATGAGGCTCGCAGCGCCCAATGTCCCTTTCAGAAACTGTCTACGTTCCATTGCGCGTTCATGCCTCATGGCTCGCTCCTTCATGCTTCACGACAAACCATCCGGTGAACATCGAGCGGATGTTGTTGAAGAATCCTGTCAGAATCACTTGCAACACATGAATCACAATAAACCCGACGAAGGTAAAACAGGCGATAAAGTGAATCGTCCGCGCCGCCTGCCGTCCACCGAAGATCGTGAGCAGCCAGGGGAACGCCGTATCGATCGTCGGCGACATCGTGAGGCCCGTCAGGATGATCAGCGGCGCCACCACAAACAAAATTCCTACATAGGCTAGTTTCTGCAGCACGTTGTACCGCTTGGCTTCCTCGCCTTGGGGATGCTTGAGGACAATGTGATCTTTGACGGCCTTGCCAATGTCGCGCAGGTCCTTGCCGGTCGGAGCCAGGTCTCGCGTGACATGCCGGCTGATCAGCGCATAGGCCGTGAAGAACAGCCCATTGATGACGAGAAGCCATGCGAAGAACAGGTGCCACTGCCGTCCCATCGCCAAAACTTTGGCGCTCGGAATGGTCGCCCAAGCAGGGAAGGCACGGCGCGAGCCATCCGAATAGCCGAGAACTCCTGTTGTGTCGAACTTATAGCCCAGAATAGTCGTGATGCCACGCATCTCGCCGTTCTCGGCCTTCACGGGACGAATCGAGAGCAATGGCTGGTCACGATCGGAACGGTCGCCCCAATAGAGGGCGGGATGCGCGTTGAAAATTTGGAGCCCGCTCATAATCAGGATGATGAGAAAAGGAACGTTGAGCCAATGGCTAATCCTTACGGGTAGTCTATGGCGGTAGATCCTCTCGACCACCGGGGCTGAAGCAGGTAGTGCGGCTGAGGCGTCACCCTGGTTCGCAGTGAGGCCAACGGGAGCAGGCGGTTTTTCGAGTGGGAACGGTTCGGACCTCATCGCGAGTTCCAAGACCTGCTCGTCCTCCCGACCTTGACCGGTTCCAGTTCCTGCGTGAATGAGTGAGGCCATGATTGTGTCTCCTCTGGCTTGGGGTCACCTGTCTGCTGCTTGGTCGGTGTCCGGCCTCGAATCTTACAAGGTTTTGCGGGGAACGGAGACAGGACGGCCTGCGCTCGGTGTAACCGACCGCAGGCCGTGGGGATCGAGCACAGGAAGGTCAGATGGATGTCTACTTCCCCATGGCTCCCTTCATTTCGCCTTTCATCTCGCCCTTCATTTCCTTCATTTCGCCCTTCATCTCATCGTGCTTGGCTTTCATCTTGCCCTTCATCTTGCTCTTCATCTCGCCTTTCATGTCGCCCTTCATCTCACCTTTCATCTCATCCTTCATCTCGCCCTTCATTTTCCCCATATCCTCGGCAAATGAAAGGGAGCTGAAACCTGCCAGACACATGACTGCGATGACCGACAGCATAATCTTCTTCATCGAAAACCTCCTTGTGAATAGTGAAAGAACAGACGCAGAGCACATTACCCTGCGCCCACAGACGAACGAAGTCAACCACGTCACTGATGCACCTTAGTGAGCCTCTTGACGTCCGGCCAGTTTGCGTTTGCTTTGCGGATATAGCCGGGGATATCCAACTTCCATTGGGAGCGGACTGTTTCACTATAGTTCAGGTACAGCTTGTCGTCTACCACTGTAGAGGCGGCGGGATCTATGACAGCCTTATATCCCTTGGCCATGCCAAAGGCGCAATAGCCTCCGTACTGTGGGGCGAATTTGTCCGGATTGGCTGTAAAGCTGTCACGATTGGCAGCTGTAGAAAAGTAGAAGGTCGAGCCTTGGTATTCTGCCTGGAACTCCGGCAGCCCTTTCACTGGTTTCATCTCCGCAAAATAGGCAATCGGATCATAGCCATGGATCGCCACGCCGTCTTTCTCGAAGTACTCACCGGCAAAAGCTGGGGTGGCGAAGAATCCCGCGAGCAGAACCATCAGAATCCAGTGATTGATGAGTTTCTTCATGTTCATGCCTAGCTTGGAACTACTCTTAAGCCCAAATCATCCTTCAGGATGTTCAAAACGGTCTTCCGGCAAGGCCGCAGCGAGTGAAGGGCCGAGGCGTACCCTCTGGGTACGTTGAGGGTCTAAACGATGCGAGAACGCAGCGGGAAGCCGTTTTCAACATCCTGAGCTATTCGTACGCGACGTTCACGAAAACCTTAATCGCACCACGTTCCGTCGTGAGCGTCTGCATCATTTCCTGATAATTCTCTAGCCCTGTCACCGGATGAGTCAGCAACTTTGGGAGCCAGCCTGGGAATTCCAGCTCGGCTCGTGCAAAGTCGTAGACCCCTGCCTCGAAGTATTCGCGATTGGCATTGACGGTCCCGACGACCAGTTTGTTCCCGAGCACGAAATCCAGGTTGATTTTGTCTGCCGGGACGGAATGCTCACGGTCGCCTCCTGTCACGCTCGCCAACACCAACACACCGTTCTTGCCGAGACATTCCATGGCCTCGAACACCACGGGCGAATAGCCGGTCGCTTCGAACATGAGATCGAATGGGCCAAAGCGTTTCGCGGCTTCTCGGATCGACAGATCGTTCGTCGAGATGTACCGCACGCCCAATTCCTCCAGGAGATCGAGGTTGCGCGACGGCCTGCTCTCTTTTCCAAAGCTGGTGACGTCGAAGCCCTTCATCTTCAACGAGAGGGCCGCGAGCAATCCCACGGTCCCTGCGCCCAGCACCGCCGCTTTCTTCGGCCGCCAAACCTTAAACCGTCGCTGCGCTTCGTGGGCCTGGATGATGCCCTTCTCGATTATGGACGCCGGTTCCAACAGTACCGCGACGTCTTTGAGTCCTTTCGGAATCTTGACAAGATATTCCGGGTCATCGACGAACAACTCGGTGAGATATCCGTGGCGGAGATTGATCCCCCGCTCGTAGTAGATGTCCTCACTGGTCATGTCGTACTGGCCAATCTGGTCGTAGAAGCTGCCGCCGGGGCGCCGGACGGTCGGCACGACATAGTCGCCCGGCACAAACTCCGTGACATTCAGGCCGACTTCCAATACCCGTCCAAAACATTCGTGACCGATCACGAGGAAGTCATAACCAGGAGGCGCCTGTCCGTATTCAGCGGCATTGATTTCTTTATCCGTGCCATCGACGCCGACCCGCAGCACTTGCACCAACACGCCTCGGCCATTGGGGATTTCGTGGACCGAGGGCTTCGGCAGTTCCGCCAGGTGGATTGAGTTCGGTTTTCCGGGAAGCACAGCTATGGCTCTCATCGTATGTTCTCCTATCGTCATCTATTGTCATTTAAGGCCGATTCTATGCATCGCGACGCATACTGGTGAGCGCTTCGCCCAGCGTCCAGATCGATGCTCCCAACAGTGCCAGGTCCTTCAATAAGAATTGTCCCGGCGCGACCGACAGAGCGGGGAACCCGCCCAAGCTGGCCTCCCACACAGGCGGCGTGGACAGCATGAAACTGAGGGTGCCCAAGAACAGCATCGCGGCCAGTGCGCTGCCAGCGGCTGAAATCCGTGCGGATATCGGCTTGGCTGCGATCATCACGGCGATGGCAATTTCCAGCACGCCAAGCCAGTTCGAGAACGCCTGCACGCTGAAAATGTTGTAGAGCCAACTCATCAAGGGACTATTGGCCACCAACGGTTGAATGCCGTTCGCTTCGTAGGCGGTAAACTTCATTGCCCCGATCCAGGCAAAGACCACAACAAGTCCGTAGCGGGTCATAAATATTCCTAGAGCCTGCAGTTTCTCGCTCAAGGCGGTTTCACTCTCTATTGGCAACGTGGCGGTGGCTGTACTGATCATGGCAAGGCTCCATCTTCGATCTGAGGTTAAGATTGCGGCAACCAAGTCTCTCTTCGTTGCCGGTTGGCTTCTTCACTACTGTCACGTAGTCGCCCGAGGCCCACCTTCCTTACATGACGTGCTTCAGATGTATTTAACGAGTCCGTTTCATAGTGGAGTTCGCCGGTGCGGATAACGAGTTCCCGTCCCTGGATAGTCTTGGGCGAGAAACCTATTGCTAGGATGGGGCCATCAAATTGGCGTGTCGCGCGGCAAACCCCTGGCGCAGGCGGAGACGATTCACCGGAGAAGGATAGAGCTTGGGGAAGCCCCTAAGCGCAGAGGAAACGCGACCGATCTGCACCACATAGGAACGACACCTGGCACAGGAGGCCAGGTGCAACCCAACGCGGATCTTTGTAAAGACAGGTAACCGGTCTTCGAGATAGTTGGTGGCCCGCTCCGCCACATCGCGGCACGTCAGTCCACTGTCGAGCCATTGTGAAGGATGGTCTTTCATACAGGGGCACTCCTATTGAGGTGTTACCCCTGAGTCTTTCTATTCCTGGGTTCCTTACAGTACCTAACCCTCAACCTCGACCTTATCCTAGAGCAGTTTCGACTCCTAGAGCAGTTTCGACCGCCACTCTCACCCGTTCCCGCGCCCGGTGTAACCGTACGTACAGGTTGGTTTCGGTGATTTTCAGCATCTCACAGACTTCCTTGGCCTCTACTCCTTCTACATCGCGGAGAATCAGGACTTCCCTTAAGGTTGCCGGCAAGGCCTCGATCGCCCGCTGCATATAGTCCACGGCCTGCTTCGACGCCAAAAGCTTCTCCGGCGTCTGGTCGTCCCAGGGCTGAGGGGGGAACGCCCAATGCCCGGCCCATTCGCCGCTTTGTTGGAAGCGAGAGGGATCGACCGCTTCCTCATTGTCATCATCGTACGACTCAAAAGCCGAGAAGGTCGTATGCCGCCTCTCGCGGACGCCGCGATCCTTGGCCTTGTGGATCAGAATCCCACAGACCCAGGTGCGAAGCGACGACCGGCCTTCGAACCGATCCAGGCTTTCGATCACCGCCATCCAGGTGTCCTGCACGACTTCTTCCGCCACTTCCCGATTGGCCACATAGCCCATGGCCATTCGGATGAGCATGCCATGGTGTTGGTTGACCAGTTCATCGAAGGCCCCCTCGTCACCGCGCCTGAGCCTCGCGATGAGCGTGTCCTCGGCCTTCGTGAGACCGGACGACTTGACCGCCTGCGACTTCCGGCTGCTGATTGATGGGCTGTGACCAATGGACTCTGTATAGGCGATGGCATCTGCGTTCATGACCGGTCTCCAATCTGCAGCAACTCCGTCACAAAGCCGGGAGCGCTCATAAGGGTGACTTGCCTCCGGGGAAGGTTATTCAAGACCTCAACCCCCGTAGCATCGATGAAATCGACATGGGAGCAATCCAAACACACGGTCTTCTCCTGTCGAAGGAACGACCGACACTCGCCGTCGAGGAGGGCAGCCCACTGTGCGGTGATCTTGCCTTCCAACTTGAGGAGCACGTCGCTCCTGCTTTCTTGAATCTTCGTAATCTTGAGCATCATCTCATCCTCTCCTTTGTGTTCGTCTGATGACCGGGTATTCAGCAACAGTGATGCCAGATCGATTGCATGGCAGACAGAACAGCGTAAGTGCTTGATGTGAAAAGGCATGACTCGCCGTTTTTAACAAGGAGAGGCGAAAGGACAGTGGAGATCAATTCCTAAAATATTGGGAGCTTCCCAATTAGTTGGGAGTATTCAATGGGAAAAGAGCGAGTGCCTGACGGCGTATGGCTTATGGCAGGGAAAAACAGAATGAGCGGAAAATGCGAATCACTATTCAGAGGAAACGATGAACGACTTCTCTCAACGCATCACCGATCACTCATCACTTCTCACGCTTCACGTCTCACGTTTCACGCGTGTGATATCGAGCTTCTTCATGCGCGCTTCGAGCGTGGTGGGATTGAGGCCGAGGATTTTGGCTGCGCCCTTCTCGCCGCTCACGCGCCAGTTGGTTCGCTCCAGTACGTCGACGATATGCTGCCGTTCCATCTCTTCCATGGTCAGCGTCTTGGCCGCCCCAGCTTTGCCGTTTGACGGCGAGAGCCATTCGATCGGTTCCAACTCCGATCCTTCGCTCAAAATCACCGCGCGCTCGATCACATGTTCCAGCTCGCGGATGTTTCCCGGCCATTGATAGCGCTGGAGCTCTGCCATCATCCGTTCCGAAATCCGATCGATCTTCTTGCCGAAATTCGCGGCAAACTTGCGCACGAAATATTGCACCAGCATGGGAATATCGCCCTCGCGCTCGCGCAAGGCCGGCAAGCGAATCGGAAACACGTTGAGGCGGTAATACAAATCGGGCCGATAGTGACCCGTCTTCGATTGCTGTTCAAGGTCCCGGTTCGTCGCCGCGATGACCCGCACGTTCACCTTGAAGGTCTGCGTCCCGCCCACCCGCTCGAATTCCCCTTCTTGAAGCACGCGCAACAGCTTCGATTGCAGATCGAGCGGCAGTTCCCCGATTTCGTCCAGGAAGATCGTCCCCTTGTCAGCTACCTCGAAACGGCCCATCTTTTTGGTCAGCGCGCCGGTAAAGGCGCCTTTTTCATGGCCGAACAGCTCGCTTTCGATCAAGCCGGCGGGAATGGCCGCGCAATTGACTTTGACGAGGGGGCGACCCTTCCGTGGGCTCAAATTATGGATCGCCCGCGCGATCAGCTCCTTGCCGGTACCGGTCTCGCCGGTGATCAACACGGTCGAATCGGTCGGCGCCACGCGCTCGACATTTTTCAGCACCTTCTTGAGGGTCGAGGACGAGCCGATCAGCTCCTCAAAGTTATGGGTGCCTTTGATTTCTTCCTCGAGGTAGGTGTTCTGCGCTTCGAGCCTCGCCTTCTCCTGCTCCATCAATACCCGCTCGGTGATGTCGATGAACATGGTGCGGGTGTATGTGCCGCTCGGGTCCGGCCTCGACCACCACTGAATCCAGAGCGGTTCTCCGTTGTCTTTGCGCCGCAGTTCGAGCACGACGCCGCTGGTATCGATGCCCTTGCCGATAGAAGCGAACGCGTCTTTTAGGCGCCGTTGGGCGTCGGGCGTATCGGGGATGAACGAGGATCCGTACGTGCCTTCGACTTGGTCCGCCGTGATGCCAAAGCTTTTCAATGCTGCGCGGTTTGCACGGATGAACTTGGAATCGAGCCCTTCATGGACATAGGCGATCGGCGCTTCGTCGAACAAGTCCCGGAGACGTTCTTCGTTTTCCTTGATCTGCGCCTCCATGCGCAACCGTTCGATTTCAGCGACAGCTCTCGCGGCAAAGATACCGAGGACCCACGCGGCCAACTGCTCGTCGGGCATCGGATTGGAATCCATCACGGCCAGGTGTCCCAGGACCAAGCCCGACGAGCTCACCACCGGTACGCCGCAGTAACTCTCCACCCCGATATCCTGAATCAGCTGTACGTGCGGATAGAGTTCCCGGAGTTTGCTCGGATGGTGAACGAATTTGCGCGTGAGGACGGTCTCGCAGGGACCACGCGCCGGGACGTCGAACGTTGGCAGCGGTTGGCCTTTGCCCCAGCCGGCCCGCGAGCGGAAGGTCTGGCCGTCTTCACCGAGCTCAGAGATATAGGCGTAATCCACGCCCATGGCCGTCGCCAGGTTCTTCGCCAGCGAACGAAAAAACTCGGCTCCCACCTCGGTCGCCGTCCCTTCTGCAATGGCGCGTAGCGTCGCCTCGCGTTCCTTGAGGGAGACCTCTATCACCTGCCGGTAAATCTCGACCCCAGCCCGTTCGCCGAAGAGTTTAAAGACCTCGATCTCCTCGGAGGTCAGCACCATCGGCTTCACATCCATTGCGACCAAATGGCCGAGGACCGTGCCTTTCGGATCTTTCAACGGGACGGCCAGATAACTCGTCACGCCCAACGTCACGAGGTCCTGGTCGCGTGGAAAGAGTTTCTGGACGTCTTGTGCATAGTGGCAGGTTTCGCCCTCGATCACTTTCGTGCAGGGCGTGCCATCCAAGCCGTACTCAATCTGATCCAGGTACCCATCGCCCTTCCAGAAAGCCAGCGTGCGGATACGGGACTCGGGAAGCAGATAACCGACGAAGGCATAGCGAATGCCCAGCGCCGCCGCCACATGCTTCACAAGTTCTTGGAGAAACTCTCCGCCGGTGGAGGCCACGGTGCCTTCGACGAGCGAGCGGAGGAACTCGTCCGCCTTGTACCGCGCGCTGAGGACCGGATCTTGTCGGAAGGTCCCCTCTTCGAGGCGCTTGCGCGTTCGCCGCAATTCCAACTCGGTCACGACCTCGCTCGCCAGCATCAGCAGCGCATCGCCCTGTTCTTTCGTGAGTTGGCGGGGGATTCGATCGAGCACGCAGAGCGTGCCGAGCGCGTGGCCCTCCGTCGTCATCAAGGGCACGCCGGCGTAGAACCGAACCTGGGCAGCTCCGGTGACCATCTGGTTCGAGGCGAATCGTTCGTCCTGTGTCGCATCCGGCACGATGAAGAGATCGGTGTGACGGATCGCCTGATGACAAAATCCTAGCGAACCGGACGCATCGCCGTCGGTGAATCCGACTTTCGATTTATAGAATGGCCGCTCGTGGTCGATGAAGGTAATGGCAGCGGAGGGGGCCCCGCAGATTTGCGCGGCAAGCTTAGCCAGCCGGTCGAAGGCAGGCTCAGGGGGAGTGTCAAGGATCTCGTAGAAGCGAAGCGCCGCCAGACGGCTTGATTCGTCCAGCGCGGTGGCGTCTTGTGCCATGCCGACCTTTCCCGTCAATACCGGCCTACGACTTCTTTCGTACTGGGGAATGGCAGGTTCGAGGGGGAATTCTAGCACCGGACAGGAAAGAGCCGCAACTATGGGCAAGTCGGTAGGGAGTGTGGGCCATTCAGGGAATCATTATGCCTGTGGCATCGTCGCGCCGAGGCCGATGCAGCTAATCGGCAAGTGAATGCCGGCCTTTGCCGGTGGAACGGCTGCCGGAGCTGGCGCGGGGCCGAGGAACAGTCGCGCGAAGGCACTCGTCCTGTACTGCGTCAGAATTTTAGGCATCGCCAGAAAGAGCAGGACCATCGTCACCCCCGCCGCGATCAACGGCCACTGGGCGCTGATCATGCTGCTGCCAAGATAGGTAAAGGCAAAGGTCGGCGGTGCCATCC
>Ga0247727_10018681_pt1 | contig 10862 bp, 7 predicted proteins | sample WisWelCaveWW1625_FD_202498 | JGI IMG/M metagenome (GOLD analysis project Ga0247727, IMG submission 202498) | Biofilm microbial communities from Wishing Well Cave, Virginia, United States - WW16-25 | ecosystem: Environmental > Aquatic > Deep subsurface > Groundwater > Cave microbial mat | place...
CAGGGGTTTTGATGATTCTGATTCATGCAGGTATTATTGATATGATGGAAAGGGTATCGCTCTCTGTGTTAGTTTATATCCTGATGGGAGCCAGTCTTGGCATTCTCCGTCGGGACTTTCAGCAAACGTAGCCCGGGTTTATCTTCGGAATGAGACGCCGATAATAGAAGAGGCAGACAACCCGCTGATGAAAAGCTTCTCAAGGCGAAAAACGTTGAATCCAAGAATCATTCTTACCCCCCTCATTTTCCTATGGGTCCTCCTTCCGTCGCTTGTTTCCTTGTCCCAAGGAGACGCGTTGGCAGCTCCTGAAGCCTCTCTTTGCGGCAACGGACAAAGGAACGCGGAGGAGGAGTGCGGAGAACCGGGCATTGCCTGCCCGCCCGGCGTATTGTGCAACGGATGTACTTGTGTGGGGGAGGCCGATAGCTGCGGGAACGGTAGAAGCGATCCGGGCGAGGAGTGCGGAGAACCGGGGGTGGAGTGTCCCGCAGGCCAAGCCTGCAATCTTTGTGTCTGCACGGACCCGGCGCTTTGCGGAAATCGACAAATCGACAAGGGCGAGGAGTGCGGCGAACCGGGATATCGCTGTCTCCAAACTCCACCGGACAAGGCTCCCTACGTCTGCAATCACTGTATCTGCGTCGGCATTCCTTTCTGCGGCAACGGTAAAGCAGATGCCGGAGAAGAGTGCGGTGAGCCGGGTCTCGAGTGCCCCGAAGGAGAGCACTGCAACCGCTGCGCCTGTATGGACCTCTCGCTTTGTGATAACGGCCGGCACGACAAGGGGGAGGAGTGTAACGAGCCGGGTCTTTACTGCCAGTCGGGGAACTGCTTTCAATGCACCTGTGTCCCGACCTCTGCGTGCAATAACAATATCGTTGAAGAGGGCGAAGAGTGCGACTCAGGAGGGCTTCCCCTCTGCCCGGAAGGAAAAAGGTGCTCCCTCTGTAAATGTTTGGACGTGCCGGTCTGTGGTGACGGCCAAAAGGCTCAGTCCGAAAGTTGCGGCGAGCCGGGTCTTGAATGTCCCAAGGGCAAAGTCTGCCGCCGTTGCCAGTGCATGGATCCGACGCTCTGCGGAAACCAAACCCGTGATCCTGGAGAGCAGTGTGAAAAATTTGGATACTGTCGGGGGGGCGGGATTTGTCATCGGTGTGTCTGTGTTGGCGGGGCCGACTGTGGAAATGGCGCGGCCGACTATGGAGAGGAGTGCGGGGAGCCGGGATTGGCTTGTTCCAAGGGAGAGACTTGTCGGAAATGTTTGTGTGGGGAGCCTGAGCTTTGTGGAAACGGGGCACGCGACAAAGGCGAAGAATGTGACGGGCCTGACGGCCGGTGCCGGGAGGGATTCGCCTGCAAGGATTGTCTCTGCGAAAGTACCTCCTTATGCCGGAATGGAGGGGTAGACCCGGGCGAAGAATGTGGAGAACCCGGGCTTCGCTGTGCCGCAGGGAGCCTTTGCGTCAACTGCAAGTGTGTCGCCGAGCCGATTTGTGGAAACGGGCTTGTGGAAGCCGGTGAGCGGTGTGGAGAGCCGAATCTCAAGTGCCGCTCGGGGGAGATTTGTGACAAGTGCCGCTGCTTGGAGCCTCTCGTCTGCGGAAACGGTCAGAAGGATTCCGGAGAGGAGTGCGGGGAACCGGGCCTTGAGTGCGACAAAGAGGAAATCTGTAAAGGGTGTGTTTGCGTGGGAGGGTTTCACTCCTGCGGGAATGAGAGGATCGATATCGGTGAAGAGTGCGGGGAGACCGGCCTCTACTGTCCCCAAGGGAAAATCTGTAAGGGCTGTATTTGTCAGGACCTTCTCCTCTGCGGGGACGGAAAGGCCGATCCCCGGGAGGAATGCGGCGAACCGGGCCTGGAGTGCCCCTTTGGGGTTTTTTGTAAAGAGTGCACCTGCGTTGGGGGGACGCTCTGCGGGAATAACAGCGTAGAGCTAGGGGAGGAATGCGGGGAACCCGGCCTTCGATGTCGGGAGGGCGGAATTTGCAATCAATGTCTTTGTACCGATCCGGAGCTCTGCGGCAACGGCGAAGTCGAGCTGGGGGAAGAGTGCGGGGAGCCCGGACTCTTCTGTCTGCCCGGTCAAATGTGCAACGGCTGCTTTTGTGTGGGAGAAAATCACTGCAAGAATCGTCAGAGAGACGCGGGAGAAGAATGTGACGCGCCGAACCAGCCTTTATGTCCGAAGGGTCAATTTTGCGAAGGTTGTATTTGCAAATCAGAGTCCTGCGGCGACGGAAAAATAGATCCGCGGGAGAGATGTGGAGAGCCGGACCTGCCGGTCTGTTCAGCGCTTGAGGATTGTGTCAAATGCGTTTGTGTCGCCCGGGAACTTCCGGAAGGGGTTTCCCCGCCCGGAACCCGCCAGCCCACATTTGGGAAGTAAAAGTTTTAAGCCTGCCTAAAAGCTTACTCGACGATCCGCCAGCAGCTTTCCACAATCGCCTTGACCTGCTCTTTGACGTTCACGGCGCGGGCGAGGAGGTCAAAGTAATCAGTAAAGTCCCGGTGGACATTTGAAATGCCGGCGAAGGAAATCGCAAGAAGAGGAAATTTAACCAGCGGTTTGGGCTCACCCGGCGTTTCAGAGGCCCGCCGGTCTTCAGCAAGAATGTAACCCCGCTCGTAATCCTCCTTCCGATAAAGGGTTCGAACCAGCCCGTCGAATTTCTGAATTCCCACTTCCGCGATCGCCTGTGCGTGCGGCGGCTGAGTGATAATCACGAAATCGTCTCCTCCTTGATGGCCGAGGAAATCTTCCCGCCCCCCCTTGTCGTTCAGGGTTTCTCTGAGAAGCTTCGCTGTCTTTCGGATCACGTCGTCTCCCCGCGCCAGGCCGTAATGGTCGTTGAAGATCTTGAAGCGGTCCAAATCGATATGAAAAAAGACAAACCGCTGTTTTTCGTAGATCCGCCTTTGGACCTCCTGGTAAATTCCGTGGTTTCCCGGAAGACCGGTGAGAGGGTTCGCGTCTTCCGCGTGCGCTTTCATCTCCTTGAGAGAGACGCTCATTTGGTTGAAGGTATCGGCAAGCTCTTCGATTTCATCCCCGGTGTAAATTGCCACCTTTTGTCCGAGTTCTCCCAGCAAGATATCGCGTGTGGCCTTGTTGAGGGTTTGAATCGGTTTTACGATTGAATGGGAAAGGGCGCCGGCGATCAAGAAACCGGCCAGGAGCGTAAAGAAAAACATGGCAACGAGGGTTCCGACCGATTTTTTAAAAGCCAGGGTCAACGTGCCGAGGGGGAAGCCAAGTTTAGCCACATAAACGTGCTGCTTCAAAATGCTGGTGATCGGAACGAAAACGCTTAGTTTTTGGGCCTCTTTGTCAAGGAGAAGAACCGGCGGTTTTCCCTCCTTTCTGTCGAGAAGTGCTTTTTCTGAGTGAAGCAAATCTTCCGACGTAAAGCCCTCGGACCGGTCAGAGAAAAGAATGTCGCGGGTGAGGGGGTCGAGAACTAAAAGCTCGGACACCCGGTGCGTCTCCTTCGCCTTCACGAGCTCTGCTTTGAGGAGCAGCGGATTCTCGAAGAGGACCGGGTTTTCCAGGGACTGAGCCAGCGCTTCAGTCATTCCTTGAACAGAGATCCGGGCCTGGATTTCGTAAACACGGTTGAGGAAGTTCAGTTGGTTCGAGAGCTGGATCGCGGTGAATGCCGCAATCAAAAGACAGAGCGGAAAGATGAGCCGAAGGGAGATCTTAAAAAAAAGCGTAGTTTTTGTAATCCGTTTCGACATATAATCTTACCTGCTTATAATACCATAACGGCTGGGGCCGGGGCCAACTTGACGTTAGGGCAATGCCTCAGCTATTATTAACTAGTCAACCGAAGTCACCCAAACCAAGGGAGTGACGATGCAGAAGATCGCTGCGGGGATTTTTATTACCTGTGCATTGATCGTAATCTTCGCATTCGGTTTTACGCTTTACGCCCAATTCGCCCTCGATTACTCCCTCGAAAGTCTCAAGCAGGCTCTCGAGACTTCCCAAAAAGAAGGTCCTTCCGAGATGGGGGGTAACGCCTATTCCTCTACACTTGAAACACTTGCGCTCGAGGAGCTCGTTCAAAAGAACGCCGATTTTGAAAGCGTGGTTCTTCTGGAACATGCAGCGCAGGCGATTCGTGACGCCGTGGAAGAGTCGGGTTACGCCCGGGCCGGTTTCTATCTCGTCGAAGTTTTGAACGACAAAACGCCCGATCGGAATCTTCTCCTGAGGTTTGCCGACGGAATCTATTATTTCTTCAAAGCCGTAGTGAAGGCGTTCCAAGATCTCTGGGACTATCTCCTGAGACGCTTTCAACCGGAGCCGGAGTTTCCGTCGCTTGAGGGAGCAGCGGTCCTCATTTTGGGAGAAGCGGAGACGAATGAGAAGAGTTGGAAGCTCGAAGAGTCGGCGCGCTACTACCGTGAGTTTCTCGACCGGTATCCGAATCGTCCGGAGCGGGGCTTCGTGACGGTTTCGTTGGCGCACGTTCTTACCAAGATGCGGCGCTTCGACGAAGCGGGGACCTTGCTCGCCAAGGTCAGAAAAGAATTCACCGGCGGAAAAGAAGACACCCTGGCAGCAAAGTTTCTCGGGCACTTGGATGAAATCCGAAGGGAAGAAACGAGATTGCCGCAGCTGGAAGAGTGGGTGAAGGAAGATCCCAATCGAATGTATGAAGAAGAGGGAGGGCTGAGGCTCGCCCTGACCTATCTTGCGACCTATCAGCCGGCGCGTGCCCTCTCGACATTGGAGAAGCTCTCGGAAGCGCCGGACCCGCGGATCCGGGAAAAAGCCCTTTTCTATCGGGCCTGGATTTACAAATGGCAGGGCGATCTGGACGAGGGAAAAGAAATCTTTCAACTTCTTTCAAGGGAACCCCAGGTCGACGAAACTTTGGCGCTCGTGACGGAGGTGGAGCTCGCTTCCGTTCATCATGAAAAGAAGGAGTACCAGGAGGCGATCGACATCTATAAAGAGTTAGCCCGGGGAGCTGCCCAGACTTCTTGGAGGGCGCTTTCGGAACTCGAGCAGAGCGAGATCTACCTCTTTGGTTTGGGAAACGGTGAGGCCGCGAAGGAAAGCCTCCTCAGGTTGGAACAGATCATGACCGAAACGATCTCGCCGAGCCTCGAAGTCGCTCGGATGCGTCTTCAGGACGCCGTTGCAAGGGGGCTTCGAGATGAGGCGTTCGGAGCGTTGGCCCAGGGACGGGTTCAGGTTGCCTATGACATTTTTACCCGGTACCTTGAAAAGTTCCCTCGGGACGGCACGGCCCATAGCGGGCTCGGTTCAATCTACCTTCTCCGGGGGGACTTAAAGAAGGCGCTCGAGGAGGCCGAAAAGGGTTACGGCTTGGAACGGACGGAATACACCGCCGCCGTTTTGGGTTATGTTCACGAAAAAATGGGAGAGCTGGAAGAGGGGGGCCGTTATTACCTCATCAGCACCCAGATCAAACCCTCCTACGTTACAGCACAATTTAATTTGGCTTGGGTTTATGTCATGACAGGCCGTTATAAAGAAGCGGACGAGCGTCTGGCGGGCCTTGAGCAGCTGACCCCCCAGCCGCCCGCGATGACCCGGGCAAAGATCTTGAACAATCGCGGTTGCACGCTTTGGCTTTTGGGAAACAAGGAGGAGGCGGTGACGCGGTTTCAAGAAGCTCTAAAAGTTGTTCCGACGCTGCCGGAAGGACAGAAGAATATCAATTTGATTCGAGGCGAAAAAGCGTTGCCAACCTTGGCTGAGATCCCAATTTGAAACGGGTAAACTCTGGGCTCCGAATGAAGACGACAAAACGGCTGAAGGGCAGCGGAAAAAAGATCTGGTTAGCGGCCGCGGCGATGATCCTGTTTGGCATTACGATGATTGGGGTCCCAACAGGGAAAGCGATCGTCGAAGGAGGCGGAATGGGGGAGGAAGGATTCCAGGAGAAGTCGGCTCTTGAGAGCCAGGCTTGGGAGGAGTCCGAACGAAAAGAAGCCGAAGCCTTGCTGTCACCGGAGGAGAAGGCAGCCTTGGAAGAAGAGCGTCAGCGTTTGGGAAGGGAGCTTCTTCAATTCCCAAAAAGAGACCGTTTACAGTTGGGCGGCGATTTCGATATCACCTATGACACCAATCCCCAGCGGCTTCCGGTTCACCACGAAGAGGGGGACACGCTTTTCAGGCTGAGACCTTTTGTGCAGTTCAACCTGAGCGGACCAAAAACTGATGTTCGGGCAGAGTTCAGCGTGACCCGGGAGTATCACGCAAAGGAAGCCGAATTGGACAGCGGCCTCACGCTCGAAGGACGAACTCGTATCGGCCGAAAAATCACGAAAAAGACCCTCCTTTCGCTCAACGACCGGTTGAGCATGAGAAGCACCCGCGAAGAAGGAATGGATGACAATTCACTCAGTCTTGAGAATTTTCACCGTCAGGCTTTGAATTATGCGTTCAGCCGCAAGCTTTCGTTCAACATCGAATCGGTCTATACGCGTACGGATTTCCAACATGAGAATTTCGATCAAGACGCAAGTATTTCTTACCGTCTCGAGCCAAGCATTTTTTACCAGCCAACCGCCAAGACGCGTTTCTCTTTGGGGGTGGTCTGGGGGTTCAACCGGTTTCGGACGAAAACTGCAGACACGAACACCCAGGAAATCCGGTTCGGCTACTTTGGCGAGCTGACGCCGAAGTCTTCTGTCTCCGCAGACATTGCCTATTCTCACCAGGACCCGGAAGCTTTCGAGGCATCGAAGACCGACCGGATCATTTCCACGATGGCGTACGTCTGGCAGGCAACCCGCAAGACCAGCGTAAGAGTTCTTTACAGCCACAATTACCAGACCTCCACTTCGGATTTGCCGGGGGTTGGGCGTTTTGCCAATACGACCACCTATGACAACTCGGACACCTTGAGCGTGAGCCTTCGTTTTCGACCGGTCCGGAAGATCAGTACCGAGCTCTCGTTTGACGGAAATCATACCCGGAACCTCACCCATTTCAACGGCACCAAATCGGCGGAGAGGCGTCTGTGGCTTTTCCCCGCCCAAGTGGCCCTGGATTATCAGCTGGCACGGTGGATCCGGCTTCGACTTTCCTACACCTACACCTATCAGGTGGGAGATGAGAGAAAAATTGACCAATTCCGTGCCCATACCTGGTTTATCGGTTCTAATGTTAATATTTAGTATAAGCCCCCAAGGAGGGGGCATGAAATGACAAAAGGGCTTCTGACCGGGGTTCTGGTGGTGGTTCTCGTATTCTTTTCGGACATCATTCTTCTGGCTCAGCCGGCGGTTGAGGAAGCATCCAAGAAAGCGTCTCACCCGCTCGAAATCGGTGACCGTATCCTCGTAAAGATCTATCCGGAGGATCAGTACATCAAGGGGGGGGAGATGGAGGTTTCGAGTGAGGGAAACATTTCGCTTCCTCTGATTGGGAGGATCAAGGTGGAGGGAAAAGAATTGGTCGAAGTCGAACGGGAGATCGTGAAACTTCTGTTGGACGGTTACTTTGTGGATCCCCTGGTGGTGATTGAACGGGCCATGAAGGAGCAGGAGACGAGGGCGGTCTCGGTTCTCGGACAGGTGAAGCAGCCCGGCCAGGTGAGCTTCCCGGTCGGGGGAGAGCCGCTGACGCTTTTGAAGGCCATTTCAATGGCCGGCGGCTTCAGTGAGATCGCGAATGCGGAAAAAATCAAAGTGGTTCGGAGAACAGCAGGGGGAGAGACTCAGGTGATTCGTGCGAATGCCGAATCCATTATCTCAGGGAAGGATCCCGACATCGAACTCGAACCCGAGGACGTGGTTAACGTAGGGGAGGCAATGTTCTGATGACGACACCGACACCTGTTGCGACGCCGATTCCTCAAGCGCCTTATTATGAAGGCATTGAGGGTCCGCTTGACTACAAGTATTACCTCTTTCTCCTGAGGAAAAATTTCATTTTCATGATCACCTTCCTGATTATCGGGCTGACGCTTGCTTCCATTTACGTGTCGAAGCTTCCCGACCAATATCGGGCCACGGCACAGATTCTTTTGGAGCGCCCGCGGGGCGGGGTCCAGGCCGCTCCGATGATCATTACGCCCGATATCTGGCAGGAAGACTACTACAACACGCAGAAGGAAATCATGATGAGCCCCACGGTTCTTCGTCAGGTGGTCGATGAACTCAGGCTCGTCGACCAGTTTAAGGTGAGCGGTGTGGACGCTGCCGTGGAAAAACTGAAGGGTGACATTCAGATTGATCGGATCCGGCAGAGCCGGCTTTTTGTCGTCAATGCTTCCTCACCCGATCCGCGATTCTCAATGACGCTGGCAAACGCGGTGGCCCGAGCCTACATCCGAAAGAATTTTGAAGATCTCCTCTATTTTTCAAAGGAAATCTTGGGATGGCTTCCCCAGGAGGGGACGGATACGATTTCGGTTAAAGATCCTTTTGGCAACGTCAGGCAAGTGACGCGGGAAGAGTTGATGGAGACCCTCCCTTCGATTCAAACCGACCCGACGGTTCAGGGGCTTCAGGAAAAGAAAAGCACGATTCAGGCCGAACTGACTACCCTGTTCAAGCAGTATAAAGAAAAGCATCCTCTCATCGTGAAGGCCCAGGCGAGCCTCCGCTTCATTGAAGAGAGCCTGAAGGCGGAGAGGCAGCGAGTGATCGAAACGTTGAAGCAGCAAGCCGAGGGAAGGCTTCAGGTCTCCCCGGCCCGTATTGTCGAGGAGGCGGTGGCTCCTAAAGCTCCGGAGGGTCCCGATCGGGCAAGGCTTGTCCTCTACGCTGCGGGCGTTGAGATCTTCATCCTCTTTGCTTTTGTCCTCCTGTGGGATTACTTTGATGACTCGGTCCATTCTCCGGACGACATGCGGAGAAAAGGGGTCACGCTTCCGTTTTTAGGCCCTGTTCCGCTGGTCAAAGAGTTTGAAGCGCCTGAAGAGGAACGTTTTCTCATTACCCATTACCAGCGACAGTCGCAGGTGGCGGAGTCAATCCGTTATCTCAGAGTGGCGATCAATTTTTCAGCCTCTCCGGAGGCTTTGAAAACGCTGGTCTTTACGAGTTCGCTTCCGAACGAAGGAAAGTCATTTATTTCGCACAACATCGCGGTTTCTCTTGCCCAGGACGGGAACCGTACTCTTCTGATCGATGCCGACCTCAGAAAGCCGGTGGCCCAGCGAGTCTATCGCTCGGACAACGTAACGGGACTTTCCAACTTTCTCACCAGTGACATCGATTTTGATACGATCGTTCGCGAGACCTTCGTGGAGAATCTTTCCGTGATTTTGAGCGGACCGGTCTCGCCGAATCCTTCTGAGATCTTAGGTTCGAAACGGATGAGTCATTTGCTGGAGATGGCTCGGGAAAAGTTCGATCGGATCATTATTGACGCGCCCCCCTTGACGGGCATTGGGGACAGCTTGGTGTTGGGAAGCCTGACGACGCACGTGATTCTCGTGCTCCGCTCCGGAAAAACTCCGGCGCAGATCATTAAGGAATCCAAAGAGGTGCTTGAGAAGAGCGGCATTCACATCATCGGATCGGTCCTCAATCAGGTCGATATCGACAAAGAGCGTTATCGGGGCTACTTCAAGTACTATTACAAGAGCTACAAGCGCTACTACACCCCGTCCGGTTCGAAATCCAAGTAGCTCCTCCCTTCTAAGCGTACCCAATTGACAGAGGGGAGCAGTCTGTCCATAATACGCAAAAGGACAAGACGTCTCGCGCTCCTTAACTCCTTTTAGTACCATAAGATAGAACAATGAAACAAAAGATTTATCTCGACCACAACGCGACAACGCCGCTCCTCCCGGAGGTTTTGGAGGCGATGAAACCTTTCTGGCGGGAGGCCTACGGGAACCCTTCCAGCATCCACGAGGCGGGGGCTGAAGCCTCGCGAGCGATCCGGAAGGCGAGGGAGGAAGTCGCTTCTCTCTTGGGAGCCCGGGATGAGTCCGAAATCATTTTCACGAGCGGGGGGACGGAAAGCAACAACGCCGTCTTTCGAAGCGTCTCGTCGAGAGAAACCTTGAAGCGGCGGATCGTCATAACAAGCGTTGAACATTCCTCGGTCTTAAAAGTGGCCAAAGCGCTTCAGGAAGAAGGGCGGGCAGAAATCCATCATTGTCCGGTGGACGCACAAGGGAATCTTGACCCGGAGCAGCTGGACCAAAGCGTGAATGAATTGTCCGCTCTCGTTTCTGTGATGGCGGCCAATAACGAAACGGGTGTTCTTTTCCCCGTGGAGGCGATCGGAAAACAGGTTCAGGCGAAGGGAGTTCTTTTTCATGTCGACGCGGTGCAGGCCGTCGGAAAAATCTCTTTTTCTTTGAAGGAGGCCCCGATCGATTTCCTTTCCCTCTCGGGTCACAAACTCGGAGGCCCCAAAGGGGTGGGTGTCCTCTACGTGAGAAAAGGGGTGCCGTTTCGGCCGCTCTGTTTCGGAGGCTCTCAAGAAAGAGGAAACCGGGCCGGGACAGAGAACGTTCCAGGAATCGTCGGGTTGGGCGCCGCTTGCCGGTACTGGAGAAAGCATTTGGGGGAAGTGAACCAGAGGGTCCAGGGTCTCAGAGACAATTTCGAAAGGGAGATCCTGCGCGAAATTCCTCAGAGCGAAATTAATGGAGATCCAACGAACCGGCTTCCCAACACGTCAAATCTCGCTTTTGAAGGCGTGGATTCGGAAGCGCTCCTGATCCTGCTCGACCAAGAGGGGGTTTTCGCCTCCTCGGGGTCGGCCTGCCTTTCGGGAGCCCCGGAGCCGTCGCACGTGCTCAAAGCGATGGGCTTTTCCAACGAGAGGGCAAACAGCTCAGTCCGTTTCAGCTTCGGGCTGGAGAACCGGATTGAGGAGATCATCGAAGCGGTGCGGCTCGTGAAGG
>Ga0247727_10018682_pt1 | contig 10862 bp, 3 predicted proteins | sample WisWelCaveWW1625_FD_202498 | JGI IMG/M metagenome (GOLD analysis project Ga0247727, IMG submission 202498) | Biofilm microbial communities from Wishing Well Cave, Virginia, United States - WW16-25 | ecosystem: Environmental > Aquatic > Deep subsurface > Groundwater > Cave microbial mat | place...
TACTGGTTTTTGAAGGAATGCGAATGGCGCTTCAATGGGGGCAGCCATCAACAGCTTCTCAAGCAGCTAAAACATTGGTATAAACATACCAAGCATTAGGGCTTAGCTACGACAGCCCCAAAATTTTTCAAGGGAAGGACGACGACTATGAGTACATTCAAATCGAAAAAAGACGAGGCCCGCCGCGGCAAAATTTCTTCGGCAAAACTTCTGTCAACATCCGCACTCACCGCAGCGGGGCTTCTCGCCTTCGCAATGAATCCGGCACGAGCGGACGATATCGTCAGCCCCGAAACAACGACGCCGGAAACTACGGCGCCGGCCTGGACCGACTTCACAACCGAAGAAGGCGATGCCACGTTTGAAACGCCCACGGACACCCTCACCAACATCACGCAGAACACTTCCCTTTATGTCGGCACGAGCCCCAACCTCGATATCCCTGAAGGTTACCACGTCAACATCGACCAGGCGTCCTCCGACTACCTCTTCGTCGCGAAAGCAGCTCCCGATGCCGACCCGACCTACATCCTCGGTCGCCTGACGGCTGATGGCCGCGTCATTATCATTGACCGCAACGGCGTCTTCACAGGCAAGGATTCCGTCATCGACGTTGCCGGCATCATCACCACGACCGGTGATATCGCGATCGAAGATCTGAAAGCGAATGATTTCGGTGACTATGAAATCACCAACATCACTGATGGCAAAATCGACCTGAACGGAACCGTTACGGTTGCGAGTGCCGGTCTGGCCGCGTTTGTTGCCCCAAGTGTTTCCAATTCCGGCGTCATCAACGCCCACATGGGCAAAGTCGCCTTCGCCTCCGGCGAAGTCGTCACGCTCGACCTCTACGGCGACAAACTGGTTGAAATCGCGGTTCCCGGCAACAAGGCCGATGCCCTGATTGAAAACAGCGGCGCCATCAACGCCGAAGGCGGCACTGTTGTTATGAGCGCGGCTCAGGCAAAAGACGTCGTCGACAATATTATTAACGTCAGCGGTATCGTTGATGTTTCCTCCGTTTCGCAGGCCGGCGGCAAAATCGTCCTCTCGGGCGGTAGCAGCGGCAAAGTGACCGTGAGCGGAATCCTCGACGCCACAGGTGTAACTGGCGGCGATATTGAAGTCACCGGCCAGTTCGTTTCGGCTGAGGACAATGCTGTTCTTGATGCGTCCGGCACCAATGGCGGCGGCACAATTCATTTCGGCGGCGACTGGCAAGGCCAGGGCGATACGCCGACTTCTGAATATGCATTCGTAGGTCAGGACGCGATCCTCAACGCCAACTCTGAAGAAGACGGCGATGGCGGCGAAGTGGTTGTCTGGTCTGACAAAGTCACGGGCTTCTTCGGTCTGATCACCGCCAAGGGCGGTGCCAATGGCGGCAACGGCGGACAGGTTGAAACTTCCGGTAAAGACACTTTGTTTGCGACAGGTTCTGTTGATGCTTCGGCAGCAAACGGTATTGGCGGCGAATGGCTGCTTGACCCACGTAACTTGGAAGTACGTGATAACACAGATGCTGATATCAACAATGCCGCAGGCGTGATCACAACAGTTGGCACTGCCAACGGCAACACTTCTTTTGTTACCGATGAAACCATTGAAGCTTCTTTGAACGCGGGTACGAGCGTAACGCTCCGTACGGGCGATCAGGATGATGGGCAGGGCGATATCACTGTTAGTCAGGCTATTGCCAAAACAGGCAACAACAATGCCACGTTGCGCATGGAATCCCATGATGACATCAATATCAATAGCGATATCACTGCATCTGGAAATGGTCTTCTGAATATACTTCTGCTTGCAGGTTTTGATGAATCGAGCGATTCCGACAGCGGCAACAACGATGTCAACTTTGGGGCCAATGTCGATATTAACACCAATGGCGGCGACCTCGAAGTTGGTGCCGACCGTGACATTACGGGCAACGCGTCGTCGTCGATTCTGACTGAAGGCGGTCGTGTCACGATGGTTGCTGGCGGCGGCACGCTTCTCCATCTCGCCAACCACACAGTTACAAACCCGCTTGCAAACAGCGACGTCCTGTTTGACGGCGACATCGATACCGATGGCGGCCAGGTGTTCATGAACGCTGGCGATGACATCCGCATCGGCGGCGCGATCGTAACGGACGGCGGCGCAGCGACATTCATCGCGGAAGGTGATAACAGCGGCGGCGGCGACGCTCTTGGCGACGTCGAATTCAAATCCGGCAGCTCTTTGAACACGACAGCGCCCGGTCCCGACGGCAACGTTTTCATTTCTGCTGAGAATTTCATCAACGCGGGCTACATCATTGCCACAACCGGTACGGTCAACCTCGGTCGCAGCACGCTCGGCACGATTGATGTGGGCGATAACAACGGCTCGGGCTACAACATCAGCCAGAACGAACTGTTCAGAATTATTGCCGGTGGTTTTGTAATTGGTGATAACAACACGACGAATGTCACTGTTGACAATGTCGACATGTTCTCCCAGTTCACATCGACGAACGACCAACTCCCGCAGCCTTCGCAAGGTTGCGAGAACAGCAGCGGCGGTAACCCGAACTGCGTCCAGAATTTCGAAATGAGAGATTCAAACCTGACGCTGAAGGCGACCGCTCTGGTCGACATCATCGGCCCGCTGACTATGGGCACAGGCTGGGTCACGGTTGACGCGCCGGAGCTTGATCTCGACACGACAATTAACGGCAAGGCCACAATCAATGGTGCAGCAACGCCGCTCGGCGATGCGCGCCTGATCGGCACACAGCAGCTGGTGAATATCGACGTTCTTTCGAACGACGCGAAGATCCAGCAGGCAATCGATTTCGCTGACTCGACGGCACAGAAAGAGATTGATGTTGCGCAGGACACCTACACGGAAAACCTGGTCGTCAACAAAGGCAACCTGAAACTGGACGGCAGCAATGCCACGGTTCAGGCAGCTTCGAACGCCAACAACGCGCTGGTGTTCGTCACGGCATCGAACGTTAATATCGACCCGTTCATTTTCGACGGTAACTTCCTCGTGAACTACGGCGTTTCCGCTTCGAACGCTGGCGCGAACGGCCTCGTCGTCGACGGTAACACGTTCCGCGAATTCAATGTCGCGGGTATCCATGTTGACAACAACACGGGCGGCACCTCGACGCTGAAGAACAACATTATTGAAGGCTCTATGCCGGTCGGTATTGAGCTCGGCGTGATCACTGGCGGCTCTGTTGTCGATATCTTCGGTAACGATATCGGTACGCTGGGCGACCGCGTTGATATTGACGGTATCCAGATTAACGCCATCACCGGCGGCGCTGACGTCAATATCTATGACAACGATATCTTCGCCACGCTTGATGGTGTATATGTCGATGGCGACATGACCGGCGCGGGCACGACCCTGCTGGTCGCGGGCAACCGCATCGATGCGTCGCAGGACGGCGTTGATATTGACTATGTAACAGGCGGCGCAAGCGTCACCATCGGCGGCGCAGACCGCGTGGTCGGCGGCCTTGTTGGCTCGCTCCTCGATAACGGCAACACGATCAAGGCCGGCACCAACGGTATTGAATTTGATTCAGGCGTCGACAGCACTGTAACGGTCAGCGGCAACAAGATCGCTGCGGGCGTTGACGGCATCAACATCCGCGATGAAGACGCAGGTCATGTCACGGGCGTCGATGGCGGCACAGTCACTATCAGCAACAATGATATCGGCAGCGACGGCGCAGACGTCGTGGGCGCGAACGGTATCCACTTCATTGACTCCATCACCAATGGCGCAATAGTCAGCATCGCCGGCAACAATATCGGCCGTGTAGGCGCGCGTGTTGATAATGGCGTCGTATTCGAAGGCATCAACGGCGCGGGCACCGACGTCCAGGTTGAACAGGGCAACGTGATCTTCGCGGAAGATGACGGTGTTGTGGTCAATGGCGACATCAACGGTGTTGAGACCTTTGCAGTTGAAAGCAACACGATCAACGCGAACCAGCATGGTGTGGCCATTAACGGCAACGTGACGAATGCCCAGGACGTTCAGGTCAACGTGAACAACATCACCGCAAATGGCGGCCATGGCGTGTTCTTCAACGGAAACCTCACCAACTCGCTGGTCATCGTGAACAGCAACACCAATATCAATGCCGAACAGGACGGCGTACGCATCGGCGGCAACATTGTCGGCGGCAACACGCAGATTTCGCAGAACGACAACATCGTTGCTGACGATCACGGCATTTATGTTGGCGGCACCATCAACGGCGGCGCGGCCCTGCACATCCATGACAACGTTATCACCGCAAATGATGATAACGGCGTCATCGGCTCCGGTATCTACTTCAATGGTACGATCACCAACGCCACGGTCAATATCGGCAATGGCGACAACTACTTCAATGAAGGCAATCCATCGAATATCATCACGGTGGCCGATAATGGCTTCGGATCCGATGATAATCTTGATGGGATCCATTTCCACGACACCGTCGGTACCGGCGCAGTCATCAATATTGATGGCAACCGCATCGGCATGACCGGCACACCGGGTGTTTCGGGATCGGAAGGCAACTTCTACTCCGCCACGGATGACGGTATCGAATTCCGCGGTGCGATCAACGGCAATGCCGACATTAACATCAGCGACACCACCATCACCGCAGATGATGACGGTATCCGTTTCAATGGCGCAGTCGGCGGCACCGCCACCATCACCATCGGTGACGGCGGCCTCTACAGCAACGACATCCAGGGTAACAGCGGTCACGGCATCGTGTTTGAAAGCACGGTCGGCGGCCAGGCCCAGGTCGATATCGTCAACAACATGCAGATCCGCGGCGGTCTTGACGGTATCGCCTTTGAAGGCGCGACCTCCAACGCGCTGCTGCCCGCAGGCGCCAGCCAGCAGGAAATCAATATTTCCGGTAACAACGGCATCGGCGTTCAGGGCGGTATCCTCGGTGGCAACAACGGTATCCGTTTCGCGGCTAACGTAGACGCTGACCTGCATGATATCCGTATCGCCGGCAACCGCATCATTGGTAACACTGTTCACGGTATCAACTTCAACGGCAATATCGGCGGCAATGAATCGCAGGTATGGATCGCGGACAATTCCTTCATCCGCGGCGCTGTTGACGGTATCCATTTCAACGGTACGGTTTCAGACGATGCAACGGTCGAAATTACCGGCAACACCTGGATCCAGGGCCTCGGCGATGACGGCATCGACTTTGTTGGCAACATCAACAACGCCACCGTCCGCATCAACAACAACCATGACATCGTCGCTGCCGACAACGGCATCGAATTCCTCGGCGTCAATGGCGGAACAGTCGAGATTCTTGCAAACAACGCGGGCATCACGTCCAACAACCATGGTATCTATTTCGGCGCGGCCATCAACGGCGGCGCGGATCTCGATATCCATGACAACATTATCGAAGCCAATGCCGACAACAGCGGCGGCGGCGATGGTATCCGTTTCGACGGCACGATCGCTGACTCGACCGTCAATATCGGCGATGGTCTTGGCTCAAGCCTGGACAACGACGCATCCAACGTCATTTCAGGCGTTGACGGCATCCATTTCGACGCCAATATCGGCGACGATGCGGATATCGTGATCGATGGCAACCGCATTGGCTATTCCGGCCCGCGCGCTGCCCCGACCACTCCGGGCGGATCACGCGTTTCAGATGACGGCATCAGCTTTGCATCGGTAAGCAATGACGCTGATATCCGTGTTACCGACAACTGGATCCGTTCGAACGACGACGGCATTGTCTTCAACAACAATGTTGACGACGAGGTGTATGTCCTGATCGGTGGCGACAACCAGGCCCCCGATGGCAACCACATTGATGCTAATGGCGATGGCGTCCAGTTCTCTGGCGACATCACCGAAAATGCCCTGATTGAAATCAGCTACAACTTCATTGATGCTGACGAAGATGGCATCGTGGTCTTTGGCGACACCAGCAACGCTGACACGGTCTTCCCGTTCCGCGACGACGAGATCCTTATTGCCAACAACGACATCGTTGGCGGCGATAACGGCATCAACTTTGAAGGCCGCGCTTCGGGCGACCGCCACGATATCCGTATCGAGGACAATGACCGCATCATCGGCAACGGTGGCCAGGGCATTAACCACACGGGCGGAATTGATGGTTCGGAACTGTGGATTCTCGATAACGACGAAATCTACGGCAGCCAGGACGGCATTCACCTTGAAGGCTTCTTCTTCAACGGTGCCCATATTGAAATCGACGGCAACGACGATGTAGACAGCGGCACCGGCGACGGTATCGAAGTCACGGACACCGGCCTGACGGGCGGCTCCGACGTTAATATCACCGACAACCATGTTCACTTCACCGGCGACAACGGCATCGAAGTCTCCAACGTTGACGACGTGTTCATCGCCTTCAACGATGTTCATGACACCGGCAACAACGGTATCGACGTCGATAACTCGGAAGACGCACAAATCCGCTGGAACGACATCTGGGATACTGATGAAGATGGTATCTATGTTGAAGACAGCGACGATGTGAACATCGAGGACAACGATATAACCGACGCAGGCGATGACGGTATCGATGTCCGCAACAGCGATGACGCAGAAATCGAAGACAACTTCATCTGGTCTCCGGACGGCGATGGTATCCAGGTCCGCGACAGCAACGGTGTTGACATTGATGACAACTTCATCCGCTTCGCAGGCGACGACGGTATTGACTTCGAAAACGGCAACTTCAGTTCGATCGAGGACAACGACATCCGCTTCTCGCAAAACAACGGTATCGAAGTTGAAGATAGCAACTTCATCGTGATCGACAACAACCTTGTTCAGAACTCGGGCGATGCCGGTATCTATGTTGATCCGTCGGCCTTCATCATGGTCGCGAACAATACGCTGAGATTCAACGAATACGGCGTCCGTTTTGACGATGTATGGTTCTCGGAAATTGTCGACAACGTGATTGAAGACAACCGCGTTGCAGGAATCAGGCTGAATGACAGCCACGTCGTCGGTGTATTAGGCAACGAAATCACCGGCAACGGTCGTTACGGCCTGTGGGCTGATGGCGGCCTGAACGGCTACATCAACGTCACGGGCAACCAGTTCCTGGATAACCCGACGCACGCCCGTTTCGAAAGCGGCATTATCGACCTGACAAACGTTGACCCGGTCCTCGGATACGGCAACACGTTTATCGGCGGCAATATCGGATTGGAGTTCGACGTCTGGAATAACCAAACGCAAAGACTGTCGCTCGTCAGAGAAGGTGGTTTCTTCGTCGGCGGCTATACTTACGATGGCAACCCGTATGACACCTTCAACGGCACCACCGTTTATCCGCCGACCAATTTCGGCGGCACGATCGGCGAGCAGTACTTTGAAGACCAAAGCCAGTACTTCGTAGCCGTGCGCAGCGACACATTCGTCGAGCCGCGCACCGGCAATGCCGTGTGGCTTGATGCGTCGGACAGCACTTACTTTGCGCCGTTCGGCACCTTCAGTCCGGCTGACACCGGCGATGTGTTGACACAGCAACAGTTCGACTTCCTGGAGGAGCGCTTCCGTCACTGGCCCGACGCCAACAACCGCGGTATCTTCTGGTTCGGATTTGTGCCGAGTGACACACTCTCGACTCTGAAAGATCCGATTTACGACCCCTATGATGGCGGCGTTTCCGGTCTGAACGTGACGATCACAGGTCTGCCGAGACTGACCGGTCCGGTTGGTACGCCTCCGATCTCCAGCTTTAACGCCATTTCTCCGGCGGCTGGCGATGAAGAAGGCGGCACCACGACAACTGCAGACCTGGCCAATATCGAGCCCGCTGCAGGCGGTTCGGACAGCAACGCCCAGGCCGTTAATTGCTGGGGTGATGCGGTCAGCGCAGCCGGTACAGGCGCCCCCGTCAGCTACAGCTACGGCGGCAGCTTCGAGGAAAGCATTGCAGCCGCTGCATCGTGCGGAGCTCAAAGCTTCTAAAATTACAGATTTCCTAGGGAAAAAGCCCCGGATGACCTCCGGGGCTTTTTATTTGCGGACGCCCCCTTTCCCGGTCAAAAGGTGGGTTGGAGGGGGCTGGGAAAGCCCGGCAAGGAGCCCTATAAACGCCATAAAACAAGGGGTTGCGAATTTGATGAATTATGTTCAGAATATAGCCCGTTAACAGGTCCCGGGCAGGGATAAAGACAGATTGGGATTTTTCTATGTATAACGATAACAACTGGAACCCGGTACAAGGCGATGAACTGGCGGGATTCCTCGAGCAGATCAACCCCATTGACGGCAAATACAAGGTTTCCGCCGACACCACCGAGGTTCATTGGCGCATGCTGCCCTTCTATGAAAGCGTGGCCCTCATCCGCGTGCGCGACCCGAACTGGGTGAACCGCCGCCTCAACATTTATTACCTGACGGACCAGGGCAACCTGTTCCGCCTGAACGGCACATCGCCGCCGATCCATGAAGTGAACGCCAAGGCGCCGATCAAGGTGAACGAAAAGAATGTCCTCGATTACCTGCGCTTCTTCTGCTTCTTCGTTCGCGGCGAGGAAGGCCCGTTCTACATCGCCGAAACGATGGACGATCCCAATATGCCGCTCGACATGGACGACACAACCCGTTCCGTCGTCGAGGGCACGGTGCGCGGCGCAAGCTTTGCCGGTATGAACGACCAGGGCCATTTCCTGTGCGATGCCGTGGTGTTCTATTCGAACGCCCTGTTTATCGCCAATTTCGCCATCCAGCCCACCGGGATGATCGAAATGCTGGATGACGAACCCATCGCCGCCGACCTGCCGGTCCGCGTCGATTGCCCGGTCTCTTAAAGCCGCTTTTCACAGCCATCGGTTTTTGGTATTATTATCCGCAACGCACGGTTGCGCCCTTCCTCTTTGCTGATTTCAGACATTCATGACAGCTTTCCTTCGCAGACGGTTCCTGCCTGTTCTCATGGTCCTTATGGCCCTGACGGGAACACTTGCGTGTGCACAGGCCTCCAAGCGCATCTATTTTGCAGGCTATGCGGGGCTGAATGTTTTCCCCGCCATTGCATTCGATGAAAGCCTCGTGGGCACCAGCGGTGAAATCAGTATGGAAAAAGGCTACGGCTTTGCCGGGGCGATCGGCTTCAAATTAACACCGCAGGTCCGGATCGAGGGCGAGTTGTCCTATCTCAACAGCAATATGGACGGCATCTCGCTGGACGGCATCGGCAGCTTCGGTCTGGGTGGCAATATCGAGACGAAACTGGCGATGCTGAATGTGTATTACGATTTCGACTTCACATGGAAAAAAGTCCGCCCCTTCGTCGGCGCCGGGATCGGCTATGCCTGGCACGAGGGCGAAGTGGACGATGTGTCCGGCTTCGCGGTGGATTCAGCCGATGAAAGCTCCGGCTATGCCTGGCAGGTCGGTGGCGGCGCGCGCTACCCCATCAGCGACACTCTCAACCTTATCGGCGCGTACCGTTATCTCGACGGCGCAGATATTTCCTTCGATGGCTATGACATCGATTACGGCACACATGAATTCAGGCTGGGCCTGAGCTGGGATCTGCCGTTTGAATAAGTTTTATAAGTGAGCACTGCGTATACTTCCGTGGTAGGAGGTGAAAGGCCCGGCATCTATCGCCGGGTTTTTCTTTATAAGGCCGCCTGTTTGGGGTACAACAGCGCATGGCAAAAAATACGGTAAACACATATGACATCGCGATTGTCGGTGGCGGGCTGGCTGGCCTGACGCTGGCATGCCTTGCGGGGCGCGGCGGACTGAATGTCGCCTGCCTGGATCAATCCGCACCGGCCAAAAGCACGGACCTGCGCACCACGGCAATTTCCTACGGCTCGCGCAAAATTCTGGACAAGGCCGGCGTGTGGAAAAATTTATCGGGCGTGCCGTGCTCGATTGAAGACGTCAAAATTTTAGATGGCGATTCACCGTTGCTGCTGGAATTCCTGAAGCAGGAATCCGACGGAAAAATTTTCGGCTGGATTTGTGAAAATTCCGACCTGCGCGCGGCGATGATGAAAACGATTTCAGAATATAAAAATATTTCTTACATCGCTCCCGTAAAGGTAAAAGATTTCAAAATCGGTAAAAATTCAGCCGATGTGATTTTCGACAACGGCGAAAAAATTTCTGCAAAATTAATCGTCGGCGCCGACGGAAAAAAATCCTTCACGCGAGACTGGATGGATGTTCCTGTGCGCGAATGGAATTACCGACAGCGCGCCGTGATCTGCACGGCCATCCACGAACACCCGCACAAGAATGTCGCCGTTGAACATTTCTGGCCGGAGGGGCCGTTCGCGGTCCTGCCGATGAGCGATGGCCCGGGGGGCGAACATCGTTCTTCCGTCGTCTTCACCGAACATGGGCCCGAAAAAAATTCATGGATGCGCCTCAGCGATGACGATTTCAACGCCGAGCTGCAAAAGCGTTTTCCCGAAAATTACGGCGCGGTTCATATGACGGGCAAACGCGCCGTCCATGCCCTGGGCCTTATCCATGCCTCGTCCTATATCGCCCCGCGTATGGCGCTGGTGGCCGATGCGGCGCACGGCATACACCCGATAGCCGGGCAGGGCCTGAATCTGGGCTTCCGGGACGTTAAAGCCCTTGCAGACCTCGTAAAAGGCAAAAAAGACCCCGGAATCGCTGAAATTCTCGAAAATTACCAGCGGGCCCGCCGTTTCGACAATATGGCCATGGTGGCGGTCACCGATGGGCTGGTCAGGCTGTTTTCCAACAATATCGGCCCTATGCGGGCCCTGCGCCGTACAGGCCTGAAAATCGTGGGGAAGTTGCCTGCGGCGAAGCGTTTTTTCATCCGCCAGGCTATGGGAGATAAG
>Ga0247727_10018683_pt1 | contig 10861 bp, 7 predicted proteins | sample WisWelCaveWW1625_FD_202498 | JGI IMG/M metagenome (GOLD analysis project Ga0247727, IMG submission 202498) | Biofilm microbial communities from Wishing Well Cave, Virginia, United States - WW16-25 | ecosystem: Environmental > Aquatic > Deep subsurface > Groundwater > Cave microbial mat | place...
CATGGAAAACTCACTGGTAACGTTGCGGGGAACGCTAATGGCGGCTTTCCAATCGCTTTTCTCTATATGGATGCCGCAAGGCTCGAGGATTTCGGTTGTGAAATACTCGTAACTGGACAGTATCTTTTCGAATTGAACGGTTTTTCCGATGCTGGTCCGCAGCCTCCTGTTTTCCTCCTGCCAGTACCAGCAGATACGGGCGAAGCGATCCATTCCCTGCCAGCGGGTTTTCCAGGGATCTGATTCTGTGGGATGCATACTCATGGAGAACGGGTTTTTTATTGTCATCGTTCTGCGGGACATGTGGGAACGAACCACCTCGCGTCCATCGCGTACAAGATGAAGAACCGCGGCTTCCGGGAATGCTTTTTTTATTGCCTCTGCATGACAACGAAGGTTTCCATTGGTTTCGCCATAAATACCCGCAGGGATATGGCGCATACGGGAGTATATTTCTTTTTTACGAAAACCCTGCACATATTTTTCTGCCGCCCGGGGACTGTAATGCGCCCTCAGGTGGGCGTAAAAATCCTCGAAAACAGGCTCGTGAAAAACGCGCGCTCCATTGGCGCGATTGAGAAAATCCGCCATGAATGCCGTGCCGGAACGACCAAACCCCAGGATGAAGAAGAATTTCCAATTTTTGATCCATTCTTCCAGTTTGGCCTGAGCGATCCAAAAGGTTGAGATACGTTGGCGCAGAGGGGCAATGAAATATTTATTCAAAACGGTTTCCCTTTTTTGAAAAGTTGAAACAAACCAACCGCCATTCATGGCGTTTTAGCTTATAACTCCTTCACGGGCGCGTCTGCAATCTGTTTTCCTAAGATAACAATGCTTATCCATCCAGTCAATACAATCATAATTGTAATAACCAGACGGTCCAGGCTGACCGCGACGATACTGGTGGCGGCATCGAAACCAAGAACAGTCGCCGTCGCCGCCACGATGGCTTCCCGCACGCCCAGCCCGCCGGGGGCGATGCTGACCAATTGCGTCAGGATGGATGCGCTTGCAAACAATAAGGTCTGACTGAGGGTTACATCCTGTGAGAGCATGTGAAAGGCTATCCAATAGCGCAGCGATAGTAAAACCACCAGCCCAGCCTGCAGGACAGTTAGCTGGGATAATAAGCCGCGAGCTCTTCCAATCGTTGTCCAACCATCAACTGCCTGATGCGTCAATTGTCTAAGTTTTTCCGGGATCCTGATTCGCTCCAGGGGCAGCCAGAAAACCAAAATGGAAGCCGTCATGCCTCCAAAGGCAGCGAATAACACAGAAGGAACTTCGCCTCCTTGGACGATGCGCCAGTATAAAAGCGCCACAACTCCAATCAATCCATTGACTGAAAAGTAACAAAAAAAGGTAGCGACTGTTGAGGTTGCAAATTTTGTGTAAGAGAGATCGTAGCGGCGTTTCAAGTAGTAGCCCTTTGACATGATGCCGCCGGGGATTGGGAGTTGATTCGCCAAGGTTGACGCCGCCGTGATCAGAAACCCATCCCAATGGGAAAAATCCGTCATTCCCAAACTTCGATATAGGTAAGTGTTTTGCATGCTATTTAATAGCGGGAATGCAATGGATAACAGGAAAAGCCCCAGAATACTTGCTGTTGAAATATTTAAAAGATTAAGGTATTTATCGCCATTGATATATAAATAGTATACAAAAGCCGCTATTATCCCGAGGCTTATCAGCAAATGTAAAGACGAACGAATAGGTTTCGCGTTCAACGGTCACCGAATTCCCTTGGGTATGGGCGAGGAATTAGAACTCATAGCCCAGTTTCTCCATAAGCGATCCGCATATTTTTTCAAATTGAGTTCTCTGATCTTTCGCCCATCCTTCCCATTCCGGGAAATTGCTTGAACTCTGATGGATTTTTTGCTCAAGTATGCCGTCTGTACGTCTCAAACTCCCGGGTGTTATGCCAGGGAAGGAGGTGGCGAACGCCACTAATGTGTCCAGTATTTGATATCTGTTTTTGCCCACAAATATATCCTCAAATTTATACATCTGGGCATGTGGATTTTTCGAGATTGTACTCAATGCATATTCATTTAATTTTGACCATGCCCAGCATAGTTGTTCAAAACGGGAAAAATTATCCCATTGATTCGCATATTCGTCATTTTCAATATCTTTAGCGGTGGGCCATTTGTGCGCGAATAGATTTCTAATCATGCCTTTTCCATAAACCTCTCCCCAATTTACCATTGATCGGACCCAATCTCGCCCATCGCGGATTATGTAGACGGTTCTGTGGTTCTTGAAAACCTCAGGTATGACATCAAGCAACCCAAAATAACCGAGATTTGACTCGACATAAACCGAACCAGGCATTCTGGAAATAAATTCGCTTCTCTGCGCGTATAGTTTTTTGGCCGCTTCTGAAGAACTTAATGCGCCTATAAATTTGGAATCCGAAAGTCTGGCAAGCGTCCATTTTCCGAACGCCTTAAGAATGACTATTCTCCAAAAACCGGCTCGTTGAGTCTGTTGGCTGTAATGCTCAAACCTGTTCTTAACTCCCGGGAATTTGATAATATCCGGCTCATGCAGGGATGTGCAGTTCGGAATAATATCTGCAAATAGCTTTGCGAAGAATTCCGTTCCAGTTCTTCCAATGGATGTGACCACGACGGTGGATTTTTCAATCATTTTTGGCTCTTTACTTTTAGGACGACAAAATTGTCTTTATCATCAATCAATCTTTTGCGGCGGAAACAACATATCCCTCCGCCAAATCTAGGTTATTGAACAGCGACGCCAAAATACAGAATGGATACAGCGTATATTTATTCACGAACAGGCCGATCAGGTTTATGTGCGATTTTCTTTTCACCATAAAAGCGCTTTGCTGGGATTGTCTCTTTTTTTCCCAATTTGCCTTTTCCCTGTACTGGAACTTTGCCAGGGCGATCCTGGCGAATCGTACAAGGTTTTGGAAGGGGAACCCGTAAGAAATAATCTGGATCTGGGAATAGCCCGCTTCGGTCAATTTTTCGTACAAACCCTGCTTTTCATAACGCCGGTAATGCCCAACGATCACATCATCCACCGCCCAATATTTCTGTCTGGCGGGAACAGAAAGGATCAGCTGCCCCTCGTCCGCAAGCAAAGCGTATGTCCGCCGTAAAAACAGCCGATCATCTTCAATATGTTCAAGCACTTCACAGGCGACAACGCAATCAAACTTCGATTCAAACTGATTGTACTGGGAAAAATCAGCAATGATTAACTTTAGTTTTTGCTTGTAAGTTTCCGGCAACGCGTCATAGATGCGTTTCACATCCGATGTGTTGAAATCAATCAAAAAGCCGGTTTTAAAATTGGCGGACAATTCCAAAGCCAACCCAAGGTCTCCCGGACCAATCTCCAGAAAGCGTTCGCCCTTTTGGACGATCCGCATAATCTCGTGCCTGCGAAAAAGAAAACGAGGGTGATAATATTTCATCAGGAAATGATTCTCTTTATTTTCTCGGAAATGCGTTCGATGGAATATTTCGACTTGTATAATTCATAGCCTCGTCGGCCGATTTGCTCCAGCCTGTCACGATGCTCGAAAGCCCACAAGATTGCGCCGGCTAGGGCGGTTTCATCGCCCTGCGGCGCGAGCAGGCAGTTTGTTTTATCTTCAAAACCGTCGTCACTGCCGGGGCGCTGTCCAATAATAACAGGCTTTGCCATGGCAAGAAACTGGAACGTTTTGCCCGTAATCACTCGCCCTGCCTGTCCCGTCCTTCCAAAGGGTCCTCCCAACCCAATGTCGGCGCGGGCAATGTACATGGGCAATTCCTCGAACTCAACCCAGTCAATATGCTTCACATTATGGAGGTTAAGTTGTTTGATCGTGCGGTGAAAATTGGAGAGATCCAGGCGGTTCCCACCAATCAGAGTAAAGCGAATCGGCCTATCGCGCAATATGAAAGCCGCTTTTAGTATTACATCCATGCCGTGTAGCGGAAGGAAAGAGCCGTAAAAAAGCGTTTCGAAATGACTTGAGTTTGCATTTTGGGATGCAGAACTGCCAGGCTGAAAAAGGGTTTCATCCGTCCCAACTGGGATCGCCTCGATTTTGTCCAGGGGTAATTCGAACAACTCATGAAAATATTGTTTGTGAATGTCCGTATCTGTCAGCACCAGATCGGCGGCAAACAGGACGGATTTTTCATAAAGGAGGATGGCCTTGCCGATCCAGCCTCCCCTGCGAACCACAGCCCGTTCATTGATCAGGCTGTCATAAGGCGACATCATGTGATCGTAAATCAAAGGTCTGCCCAGGGCGATCAGGCGGACGATCCAAAAAATTTCATATCCCCTAAAACCAAGAATAAAATATTGAGGGTTATGCAGGACGCGAATTAGGATTAATTTCCAAAACGTCTCAAAATAACGCGCAATTCCCTTCGATGAGTTCCTGGCTTGGTGGAGTTCCACTCCGTCTATTGCCTGCAATGCCTTGACCAGCGTTTCGGTCCTGATGTACTTTGGGGAGTAATAGGAAAGCGCATAACACACAGAGGTTGTCTTCATTTTGTTCAGAGTATTCCTGTTGAAGCCTGCTCTCCAACGGAATGGCGCGGGCAATCATACCACGGGAGGATTTCTGTCAGGGCAAGGCGGCTACTTCCCGTGCCTGATCCTTTTCAATTCGTACAAGATTTTATCCTGATTGAGGCGTAAACGGTTCAGCATATCCGATACCAACGCTATAATCAGCACCAGCAAGCCGAAAATAATGAAACCCAGCCCGATAAAACCTGTGGATTTGTAAGGGGAGAAACTGCCAGTGAGAATATAATGCCCGATCAAAAAGGCTTCAAACCCGATCCCAATCCCCATGCACGCGCCGCCGAACGACCCAAACACGCGAATCGGGCGGTAGTCCAGCAGGACGCGCAGGATGATCTTGCTCGTCTGGATTGCGTAACGCAAGATCGAGCCCGCCACGCGCGATTTTCGGTCGGGAAAATATTCGACTTTGATCGGGTGTTCCATCACCCGTAATCCCTGGTACATCAAAGACAGGATCGTTTCGTGGGTGTATGTGAATTCCCCAAAGATATTCAGCCGTAATAAAGATTCGCGGCTGTATGCGCGAAAACCACATGAGACATCCTGAAATTTTTGAGCGGCAATGATACTTACCAGTTGAGCAACTTTTTGATTGCCCCAATACTTTAAACGAGACATGTTTTCGGGTAATCCGGACATGAAACGATTTCCCACTACCATATCCGCCTGATTTTCAAGGATTGGCTGGATCAACGCCGGAATCTGCTCCGGGTCAAACTGCCCGTCGGCGTCAATACCGACGAGGATATCCGCCTTGTTTTCAAGAGCAAACTGAACTGCCGAATGAAACGCCGCGCCCACCCCGCGATTTCTGTCATGTGAAACAACTTGCGCTCCCGCGGATAACGCGCGCGTCGCCGTCGAATCCGTACTGCCGTCGTCAATCACCAAATATTGAATAGTATTTATACCTTCAAGTTTGCGGGGAAGACTGGCAACGACTCTGCCGATGTTGTTTTCTTCGTTGAGCGCCGGCAAATAGATGATGAGCTTCTTGTTTTGTGTATTGTTTTTCATTAATTAAATCCAAAGCAGGAGGATGCTTTGTCATTAACCGTCGCAAGGCGCAATCCTGATTATAGCATTGGAGGAAAAGACAAGATCATCAGGGCTGGTTGTCATGGAACTCGATCAGCCAGAATTCGCCAGCCTGACGCACACTAAACAATTCCGGATAGTTGGCATAAGAAGTTTTTATGAGGCCGCTATGGGTAAAAATGTATTTAATCTTGAAGCGCCTGAGAATGTCTACCCTCCTGTCAATGGGAGTGATATTGTGCATGACGGTGGCAATATCCGCCCGTTCTATGGGTTCGGGTATATATGCACTGCTAAATTTAGCGGTACGGAATAATACGACATCCGCCTTGGAGGAAAGCCCCGGTAAAAGACTCATTACACGCGGATCAGCGATGAATATCGAGGGAGATTCGATATTGGCTTCTAAGTATTCACCCGCCTCTGCGAGGCGTGAAAGCTCAACCTTGTATTCATCGAGCGCTTCAAATGACTGCCAGCTTATTCTAATTCTGAATCCATTGGTTGAAAACTGCCAGATCAACAACAGGCTGGCGGAAAGGATGATAATCAGTGAGATTAGCTCGCTGGATGGTTTTTGCCGGTTTCCAGATTTTTTCCAGAAGAAATTGATGAATTCGTTTAGCAATACCGTCCCAAATCCGCCAATCGGTAACAACCATGGCGCCCTCCACAACATGCGCGCCGTAACGAACTTGCCGACCAGCCAGCCAGTATAGGGAATCAGGCATAGCAGGACTAGGAGCGCTGAACCCGCGATGAAAGGCGCGGCTTGGCGCCGTTTGAAATTGAAGAACGACCAGAGCAAGCCGATCAATACAAGCCAGAGATACGACCAGGAGAAGAATATTTCGAACGGGTTATCCTTGGGTTCATTGAGCGTTATTTGAACTCTTTGCGGGTGAAACCCATAAAATGGCGTTCCTTCAATATAATAGATCCTGGTCTTAACAATCCCCGGACCAAATTTCAGGGCTGAGTCAAGATCATAAGCCTTGGGGGCAGTAGGCGCATCAATGAATCTCAGGGGAGCCGCTGGCGCTACAATTGCCCCAACAAGGACGATCACGATCCCAAGTTTTTTATATTCCTTCATGGAAATGAGCAAAATCGCCGAAGCGACGCCAATGATGAACAGACAATATGCGAGAATGATCGGATGTGTTAAAGCCAGTCCCCAGCCAATTAAAAGTGAAAACACGCCATGCCGAAGGTTGAACTCCTCCATAAGGTTAAAAATCGCAATAAAGAGCAACGGCGCAAGGATGAATGCCGTAAAAGACTTGTCTTCAGATAAACGCCAGAAGATGCTGGGTCCGATCTGCTGTCCACTTTGAAGCATGAAGAAAAAGGCGAAATGTAAAGCCAAAGCCGCAACCGCCTGATTTTCCGAGCGAAGCCAATGCCTGTAAAAGAAGTAAATAGCCAAGACTGCAACCGCTATTAACAGCGGTTCGAGGTAAAACCCAAGCAGCAACAATCCATGCAAGTTGCTAATCTCGGAGAGAAAAGCCAGATTCATGGGAAACATGGCGAGCCAAAAACGAAGCTTGTCCGGGTTACTCGTCCCAAAAATATTCTCGTTGAAATTAAGCGGCTGTGCATGCTGCCAGTTTGTCAGGTTGGCAAGATAACTCAAATCATCCCCGCCAAACCTATCCTGTAGTGTAGTCAGCGCGCTGGCAACAATGATTACCGCCAGCGCTAGCATAGTGGTTAGCGGTATCTGCGCGGGCTTATGCCATTGTCCTGTAGAACGGGAACGAAGGTGGATCGTAATAAAGCCAATTAACCCGATCAGTACAAATGCGGGTTTAATATAGTTGAACGGTAACTGAAAAGCGCGCCCTAATAGGCCCAAAACGCTTACCCCAAAAACGGATAGCGCCAGCCCGCTCAACAGGTGAAGAGGCAACTCAAACCGATCCCTGATCAATAACATACTGAAGATCGCGCCAGGCGCCGCGAACAGGACCATGCTCGCCCCCAACCGGAGCCAATTAAAACCCAGCCAGTCTTCCCAGGGGACAAGCCAGATCAATAGCCAGATCGCGGCAAGCACGATAAATCTACTGTTATATAAGTTATCAAACAATCTTGATTTCACTAAAATCCTCGTTGATCATATAGCCTCTGCCTGCAATAACTCTCAGTGGTTCACGAAAAGACTTGAAGATGGTTTACTTGGTCTCAACTGAAGAGACCAAACACCATGTTCAAACCTGCGATCAAAAACAACCGAATCTTCCAATCAACGAACGCTGAAAGCCCTGATTGCGTGGTGCACCCATATACATCTCTGTCGCCTGCCTCCGCGTCTTTGCAGGGCAGCCTTGAGGTTTGGGGCTGGGTGTGTCTTGTGGTTGCAGTACATAATAGTGATATCGTGGTGAACCTGCATCAGTTTTCCCCGCCTATTTCCGGCGGGTCCTTCCTGGCAATGTGGGCATTGTCTCACATCCCTGTTTCAGCCCATCTTTTAACCACCTGCCGTTTTTTTCGTGATCTACCGATAATCAATAAGTTTCGACGGTTTGACTCATCAAAACCTGTATTTTCAAGGGCTGTCATGTTAAAAGCTGGACCCACTTAGAGCGTTCGCAATTGGCTCAATGAATTAATCAAGCCATTTCATTACATCAAAACTAACTAAAGACTGTAATTGCTTGATATCGTCTCTAAAAAAGTCTTTCATTTTACTCATCAAATCTTTTTCAACCTCAGGTTTACTCTTTCCGGATGTGTTAAGCCGGTTAGCGTTAGGGGTAAAATCGCTAACTTCTAAAAAACTATAGATTTTTTTAACGAAATTAATAGTATCGGTATTGTATTCCTCATAATCAGCTATAAAAAGTTGTTTCTCCGGAAAATATTGTTTATAACGTTTTATTTGGGAACTATATAGCCCTAAATTAACGTATCTCCCCGGGCTCTTTGATAAATTGCCGAACACCAGATCTTGATGGCTGGGATCTATTCTTTTGTTCAAGGAATCATTCATCGCTTGAGACAACGTCCTTTTCTCCGTTTGATTTACCTTGGTTTGAAATTCGAAATCTGAAATGGCTCTTTCGATGGGATTTCTTAGAATCGCAACAATTTTGGAGTCTGGGCTTATTTTTCTTATCCATACAGCCGCATCAGGGTGGGACAAGTAAATGGTGGACGATTCTCCCCTTATGGGTTCTGTTGCTGTTTCAAAAAGTCCCAGATACTCTTGTAGAGTAAAGTATTGGTAATATAAATCGAATTTGTCAGCTTTGTTGATATTTTCTTGTTCTCGCGGAGGGGTATTTGCTGTAAAAAACATTGGCTCTTTTGCCTTCGCCATAAAAATCTCCGGATGTTGCGAACAATAATAGTATAAGGAGGTGGTGCCGGCTTTGTTAGCCCCGACAATGAAAAAATTCGGAAGCAAAATTTTATGTGAAAATTCTATGGAAGAACCAGAGTTTTGATTGGGGTTATTGTCCATGCGCGCCTCATGAAAAGTTGTTTTTGTCAAACTTAAGCAGTTCAATTTAGAATTTGAATTATACCTATAGCTAAAGCTCTGAGAAGCCTTCGAATTGTCTCATAAAAAAAGGAACTTTGGAAGTAACGTTGCATCCAAAAAGTGTTGCTTAACGCTATCGTGGGGGGGGCTCTCATGATGAGTCAACAAAGCAAATTTGAGTTCTATTTCAATTCTTTTTATGAAGTTCGTGCGCTCCGTCTCCTGGTTTCATCCGTTCGATTGCGACCAACGCGCGCGGAACGCTTCGATTTCCTCATCCGTATAAAAATGGCGGGCGTATTTCGTGGCATAGGCGCTGTCCAGATAGGCTGAAGGGATGGGCTTTTTCTTGAATTGTTCATAGAGCCTGTGGTATGGTTTTTCCGCGCCGATATTGGTGTTGACGATCTTTAAATCTGTAATGCCTAAAAATTCATGGAATACTTGCCCGCCTATACGGTCCAGGTCTTCCAGACGAATGATTAGCAGGTTCAAATTTCCCCGCCTGTAAATATGAAAACCATTTTGCCTGGAAAATGGCTCCGCCAACACGTCAATTCCCAAAACAGGGTTTAGTTGTTTTTCGAACCACCTATCCAGCCTGCCCGCTTCGAACTCCTCTTTTTCTAAAAGGAGTTTTTGCAGGCTGCCTAATAGATTTTCCTCAGATAATTTTTGCCAGTTGGGAATGTATTCGTCAATCAGTTGAAACACTGCGCTGACCTTTTGCGCCACCGGGTCGCGCGCCAGGCTGATCACATTCCAGCGCATTTCAGGGTGGTTTTGAATCTGCTCATAGAGAATCTTGCTTTCCATCAATTTCTTGATTGTGTTGGACGCGTCCGCTCTTGCCCGTGTAACAAATTCAATCTGTTCGTCCACGTTTTGTAAAATATGAGCGTGATGGATTGGAACGGAAAGCCCCAATTCCTGGTATTTCTTTTCCAGGGAGGCATGCACGCTTGTGGACCCGACTTTTCCAGGCTGAAAAATGATGATCGGCAGGCGTGAAACCGGGTTCAGTTCAATCAACTCCTTTATTGAATCCGCAGTGGCTTGTAAATAGGCATACCCATATTTGCGATCCGGTTCAAGATGCGCCCCTTCCGCCCACTCGTTCCAGGCGTTGATGAAAACCAGCCGCTTTTGGGGATCCTGATCCTGCAAGGCGTATTTTGACGCGCGCAGGAGCCATTCTTTGTACAACGCAGGGGATGAAAACGTAAACGTATAGCCGCGACCCGGTTTGCGCGCCTCGTTATCCCAGCCGGGAAAGACTGTCTTGAACAGTGGATATTCAGATCTCTCCTTTGACATTGATAGTTCAATCGCTTCCCTGTAATCTATAATATGGCCTTCATAGTTCTCATTGGTGATTCTCATCAGGCGACGTATATCAGTGACCGCCAGGTTATGCGGCGGGAATTCAACGGCGGCATCAAAGCCGACTTCGCGAGGATCCTTAAACCAAAATGTCTGCGCGGCAAGCAGGTAGGGGTCGCCAAGCCCGTTGTCTTTGCAGTATCTACGCCAGATGGCAATTGTGTTCGATACATCCGGCAGGATGTTTGGGCGGTAGACGATTAACACTGGCCTGTCGTTGATGCGGATATACCGTTGATCCCGCAGGAATGGGCTGATATCCTGGATGAATTGCAGATCGTTTTGCGGCGAGTGATTCTGAGCGATTAAAATTTCGCTTTCCTGTCCATCCCAGCGGCGCGTCCAGTTTTCGTTTGCCCAGCAAAG
>Ga0247727_10018684_pt1 | contig 10861 bp, 1 predicted proteins | sample WisWelCaveWW1625_FD_202498 | JGI IMG/M metagenome (GOLD analysis project Ga0247727, IMG submission 202498) | Biofilm microbial communities from Wishing Well Cave, Virginia, United States - WW16-25 | ecosystem: Environmental > Aquatic > Deep subsurface > Groundwater > Cave microbial mat | place...
CGACTATGGAAGCCTTGGAAATTTATATACCGAGAGATCGCCGGAATGCTTTGGCCCGCGGGGAAACCCTCCCCGACCGGACCAATGGCGCGGCGCTCTTCGCCGACATCTCCGGCTTCACCCCGTTAACCGAGGCCCTGACACGGACTCTTGGCCCTCGACGCGGTTCGGAGGAGTTGACGCGCCAGTTGAATCAGGTCTACGACGCGCTGATTGATGAGGTCAATCAATATGGTGGGAGTGTAATTTCCTTCGCCGGAGATGCTATTACCTGTTGGTTCGACGCAACGGAAGCGCGCCCCGCTCAACGCGCGGTGGCGTGCGCCCTCGAGATGCAGACGGCCATGCAAGCCTTTGCGGCCGTACCTTTGCCGGACGGCGGGACAATTACGTTGGCAATGAAAGTCGCCATCGCCAGCGGCCCGGCTCGCCGGTTTCTTATTGGGGATGAGGCGATTCAACTCACTGACACACTGGCCGGGATGACGTTAGAGCGGATGGCGTCTGCCGAGCATCTGGCCCAACAAGGTGAAGTGCTGGTAGATCAGACAACGGTTGCTTGGTCGGGCGAGGTGCTTCAAATTGCTGATTGGCGGGCGGGCGAAACCGGCGACCGCTTTGCTCATGTGAGCGGCCTGACCATCCCCTTCTCCGAAGTCACAGAGCCTATCGGCCCGCCGCCGCCCCTCTCAGCGGCCCAGGCGAGTCCGTGGCTAATGCCGCCAGTGTATGAGCGTTTGCGGGAGGGGTTGGGCGAAATTCTCACTGAGTTGCGACCAGCCGTGGCGTTGTTCCTCCGCTTTGAGGGTCTGGACTATGAGGGCGACGACAACGCTGGGACGAAGTTGGATGCTTACATTCGTTGGGTGCAACGCGTGTTGGCGCGGTATGAGGGCTATTTGTTGCAACTCTCCATTGGCGACAAAGGCAGTTATCTCTACGCGGCCCTTGGGGCGCCCCTGGCCCACGAGGACGATGCGCGACGAGCGGTGAGCGCCGCCCTGGAGTTGCGCGCCCCTCCGGCTGAACTGAGCTTTGTGCGCTCGGTGCAGATTGGCATCAGCCAGGGGACGATGCGCGCCGGGGCCTACGGCGGGATGACCCGCCGCACGTATGGGGTGTTGGGCGATGAAGTCAATCTGGCCGCCCGGCTCATGCAACATGCGGGGCCAGGCGAAGTGCTGGTCGGTAGTCATGTTCAAAGAGCCGCCTCGGCCGCTTTTACCTGGGAAACGTTGCCGCCCATTCGAGTGAAAGGCAAACGCGAACCGGTCAAGATTGCCCGTTTGGTAGGCCGACAGCAAGGCCAGGCCGAAGCCGCCCTCTATACGGGCGCGCTCGTTGGCCGTGAGGCTGAACTGGCGCAACTCACTCAATTCGTTCAACCGATCTACGAAGGCTGGTTTGCGGGCTTGATGTATGTGTTTGGTGAACCCGGCATGGGCAAGAGCCGCCTGGTCTACGAACTTCGCCAGCGGCTTACACAAGCACGCGGCCTGAGTTGGTTCACCTGCCCGGCTGAGGGCATTTTGCGACAATCGCTCAATCCCTTCCAGCATTGGTTGCGACAATATTTCGAGCAATCGGCTGAACACCCCGAAGACCGCAACAAGGCGCGTTTCGACAATCGGCTGGAAGCCTTGATAGCCGATTTGAGTCAGCCCGATTTTCCAGCCGCTCCCGGTGTTGAGGTTATGGAACTCGCGCGCGAGCTAGACCGCACGCGCTCCTTCTTGGGGGCGTTGGCCGGTGGCTTGCGCTGGGAAGGTTCGCTATATGAACGGGTGGAACCTCGGCTTCGCCTCGAGAACACCTTCACCGCTTTTAAGATTCTCATTCAAGCCGAAAGCCTGAGACAACCCGTAGTGTTGCATATTGAGGATACGCACTGGCTCGACTCGGACTCGGAGCAGTTGGTGATGACTCTTACTCGCCACACCGGCTCATACCCGTTTGCGGTGTTGTTGACTAGCCGGTATCGAGATGACGGAAGCCGGTACACGCTTAGTGTGGATGAAGACGCACCGCAGGCCGCCATTGACCTGAATCAGTTGTCTCCTTCCGGCATTCGGGCGATGGCGGCGCAAGTGCTGGGCGGCGAACTCGATAACGAGTTGGCGGCCTTTCTCGCCGACAAAACCAATGGCAACCCGTTTTTCGCCGAGCAACTAGCATTGGACCTGCGCGAGCGCGGTCTATTGTCTTACAGCGTCCAGCCAGGCTCAGCCGGACCGGGCGGGGCCATGGTTTTTGCCTTCACTGATCAGGCGCGCGTTCAGGAAGTGCCGGAGGGCATCAACGCGGTGCTGGTCGCTCGATTGGACCGGTTGGCGGCGCAAGTGAAGGCTATCGTGCAAACCGCCGCCGTGCTTGGCCGCGAGTTCGAGGTGTGGGTGCTCTCACAGATGCTGATGAACGACGAGCGTTTGCCGGTCAAAGTAAAGCAGGCCGAGGCGGAAGCCATTTGGTCGGCGCTCAACGAAACTCGCTACATCTTCAAACATGCGTTGTTGCGGGATGCCGCCTATGACATGCAATTGCAGGCGCGACTGCGCGAACTGCACGCGCTGGCCGGCGCCGCTATCGAGCAAGTGTATGCCGACGACCTGACGCCTCAGGCCGCCATCCTGGCCTATCACTGGGGCATAGCCGGGAACACAACGAAAGAAGGGCATTACTCGGCCCGGGCGGGGGAGTCCGCCCTCCGCATCAGCGCTTTCCGGGATGCGTTGCGTTACTTTAAGCGGGCGCTGGCGTTGTCGCCGATGGGCAGTTCCAGTGAGGATACTCACACACGCACGCAGTTGAATTACTGGATGGGCGAGGCCTTGGCGGGTCTGGGCGAACTCAAGGAGGCTCAAGAAAGCCTGAAAGCCAGCCTGGCCCTGGCGCGCGCCAACGATGACCGGAAAGGTATGGCCGATGGTTTGAGCTTATTGGGCGGACTGACGTTAAAGCTGGGTGAGGTCGAGCCAGCTAAAGCCAGTCTGCAAGAAGGCCTGGTGATTGCTCGTGAGATTCAAGACCAATCCGGCATTGCCAACACTCTCCTGCGGCTGGGTCACATTGCCAGCGCGCGCGGAGAATATGCTCAGGCCGCCCGTTATTATGAAGAAGGTCTCAGCCTGGCTCGCGCCGTTAGCGATGAAATGAAAACCGCCACAGCCCTCAATGGTCTCGGCCTGGTGAATTTGATGCTCCAAAATCTGGAAACAGCCCAGAGTCATTTTCAGGAGGCGCAGACATTTTTCAGGGCCATCGGCAACCGGACCGGAATTCTTATGACGCTGGGCAACCAGGGAACGGTGGTGTCGCGGCTAGGCCAACATGCCGAGGCGAATCGTCTCTATGGCGAGGCCATGGTTCAGGCGCAGGAGATTGGGGACCGGCGCCTGCAAGCGATTCTGTTAGACAACCTGGGGGACGTGTCGTGCGTGTTGGGACAGGATAATGAAGCGGCCCGTTATTGGAAAGAAAGCCTGTCTCTGGCCCTGGAAGTTGGCATTGTCCCTTCGGCCCTGCTCACCGTGGCCGGGATCGCTCGCCTCGACTTCCGCGCCGGTCGTCATGAGCGCGCGTTGGAGTTGCTGGGTTTGGCGTTGTCTCATCCGGCGAGTGATGACGAGGTCAAGCAGCGCGGCGAACCATTGCTCGCCGAACTTCGCGCCCATTTGCCGCCCGACCTGATCGAGGCTGGCCTGGAACGTGGCCGGACGAAAACGCTTGAGGGGATGGCAAGCGAAATTTTGAAAGAGAATTAAGAAACCTATGACCGTTGGGCCACAGGTTTCTTTTTTGACTCCGGTTGGCAGCCGCTAGGGTTTCTTCTTTAGATTCACCCCATCTGCATCTTGAACCACCACTACCCCATTGACCTGAGTAGCATAGGCGTAGTGGACGGTCGTTGGGTTCGGCGTTACCGTGCCGACGGCGGTAGTGGCATCGTACTTTACCGAGATGATAAACACCTGCCCGGCAGTTGCGCCTGTGACATTGATGGTGGCTTGGCCACCCGAACTACTCACCGTGCCCAAACTGCTCGTCGAACAATCGGCGTTGTACAACCGGATTTGGCCATCGTTCTGAACATTGAACAGTGGCACGTTAGCATTGTCGTTAGTCTGAGTGATGGTGATGGTGAAGCTCGCCGCCGGGGCCGTCACGCGGGTGTAATAGAAGAACACGCCCGGCGCGACGTTGTTAATCTTGCCCTGCTTCACCCCATACAAAGCTTCGGTGAGGTCGCTCGCCGTGCCATTAACGAAGTCCTGGCACGTCGTCTGCGTTGGGGCCACTTTTCCGGTCCCAACGGGAACCGGCGTATTGACAAATGCTGACGTAATGATGGTGCTTGGAGCAATCAGTGTCAGTTCAACCGTTGCCGTGAGGGTGGACAACACATATCCTGCCGGGGCGGCAGTTTCCTGAACCATGTGGCGACCAAGCTTGAGACCGATGAGATCGAACGATCCACTGGTCGGGTCCCCATCCGGGCTGGTATTGTCGATGACGGATACGCATTCGTCAGCGATGTCCGCGCCGAAGCGGTCGTGAGTGCGGCAAACTTGGAAGGTGGCCCCAGCCAGCGGCGCATTCGCATTATCTACCTTGAACCAGCGCAAATCCCCAGCAATGTAAGTCTTCGTGGCATCGGGACTGATATCTGTGCCAGTGGCGCGTGTCACGCTTGCGCCGCTCACGTTGAAGGTCGTCTCGGCGTGGATGGTGACACTGCCCGCCGACGGGCTATTGATTTGTATTGGGCAAGTGCCGTTGCTGGTCGCGCAGGTGTTAATTCCGCCAACAAAGGCCGCTCCCGCGCTATTGTTGAGCAGGCTGAACGTAACCAACGTGCCATTGGGCGCGGCGCTCCAGCCATTGCCGCTGTTTTGCTCAACGGTGGCCGTGACCGTGTGCGCTTCGTTTATTCCATTAATCGCGGCCAGTGGGCTGAGGTTGATCCGGGCATCCACCGCCGTAATTGCCACCGGGCTGGTCGCGCTCCGAACGAACATGACACCACCCACGTTGATGGTGGTCGAGGCGCTAATCACGGTCGTGCCCGCTATGTCGGAGGTGAGGGTCACATTGCACGACCCAGTTCCACCCGAGGTGATACAACTGGCCGGATTTAAGTTGCCCGGCCCGCTGACGATGTTGAAGGTGATGAGCGTGCCATCAGGAGCGTTGACAAAGCCAGCGCCAACATCTACAACCACATGCCCACTCACAGAGTAGGGCTCGCCCACCACCGCCGTCCCGCTGGAGCCAATAATAAGTTGTGCATCCACGTAGGTTTGAGTGGCCGTGGCGTCACGGTGAAGCGTGAGGCCGCTCACGGGGATGTCAGCAGTGGCTTGGAGGGTGAAGACTCCAGTAGTGCTGGAGTTAATGGTGACGGTGCAATCACCGTTGGCGTCGGTGCCAAGCGCACAATTACTGGTCACACTCTCAGGAGCATTCCCGATAAAGCTAATTGTCGGCGTGATGCCCGCGACACCCGCCGGGCCGTTGCCGGGGTCGTGCTCCACATGGATGGTGAAAGTTTGAAGCGTGTTCACCGGACTGGCGGCGCTGGCCGGGGTAATAGTGAGGGCGGCATCCACATAGGTCTTCACCACATCGTCAACCTTGCCATTGACGTTGATGGCGACGCCCTGCGTTGTGGTCACAACCCCAACCCAGGAGGCACCCAGAACGGCATTGCCGACCGCCGATGAATTGATGGTCACATCACAATGACCGTTCACGGTCCCGCTCGTGCAGGTGTTGGAGGCGATAAAGCCCACACCACCGACCAACACCACCAAGCCCGTCGTCCCATCCGGCGCAGGCACGAAGCCGTTGCCGTCCCCATTATCAATTTGCACAGTAACACTGAAGGTGTGCGGCGCGCCAAGGGGGTTGACGGCATCCGCGCGGGCGACGCCGACAGTGTAGAGTTGACCCTGATTGTCACTGGACGCGGTGTTGCCTGCGTTATCCAGCGCCTGCACCAGATATTGATTGGCGCCGTTTACGCCCGGCACACTGCCCACCCAGAGCAAATTGCTCGAGTCGAGATGCAAATCAACACCGTGCCACGCACCGCTTGCAAGATATGTGACGAGAACACGGGCGATGCCAGAACCGTCTTCCACGTTGACGAAGAAATCAGCTCCGGTTCCGGTGAGTTGACTGCCCACATCCAGGATGGCGGGCGGCGCGAAGTCGTCGGCCAAAGGCGATGAGTCGGGTACATAGTGTGTTTCCAGCGTCAGGTCGCTGTAGAGGCGTTCGACCGAACCAGCCGGATTAAACTGCCCGCCCACCAGCACCAGGCGATCCTGATTTCCAAGCGGGTTGACCACCCAGAATTTGGCCGGGAACCAACCCGCCGCCGTGAACCCTGGCTCAGGTAAAGCGAGATCGGTGACAGGCCGCGAGATGAGGGGATTGAAGCCTGAGGTGTCGGCGAAACTGGCGCTAATCAAGAGCACGCCGCGAGGCGACTGACCAGCCACGATGTTGACCACAATCGAGCCACGCGGTTGAACAGGCTGGCCGGGCGAGGCCTGCACTTCGCCGCCCAATGTGTAGTAAGCGCCATCGCTGGTCGTGTGAAGGTCGGGTGACAAATGAACGGTTACTTCGACACTGCTCATCCCACCAACCGGAACCGGTGTGCCCTGCGTGGCCGTTATCGCGTCCGAGCCGCTCGTCTGCGGGTTGGGCACCGAGACTTTAAGCATGGGCAGGCCGTAGAGCGTGGCTTCGATGAGTGACTTCTCGTCGTAAATGCCGAGGCCGCCCGAGGGCGCACTGCCGACATAGCGTTGTTTGGCGGCGACCAACGCCTGACCCACGGAGCGATTAGCTTGCGCGCCCATCTCCTGGGTGAAGAAGAGCATCAACTGCTCCGAGGCCGCCACCGCATCGTCCATACCATAGCCGAAGCCGGTGTTGGCCACCCAAGTGGCCGCGCCGCGTTGAGCGAAGGCTTGCGCGAAGTCCGGTGTGGTTTGCAGGTCGGTCACACCCGCATCCGGCACACTTAAGCCTGCATGACACCCCATCGAAAAGACAATTTGATTGATGTAGGTATTGCCGGGATTGGTGATATCGGTGTTGTAGAACAACGGCTCTCCGCCCGCTGGCAATGCACGCCATTGCTCGAAGTGCGCGTTGACTGAGACCAGATTTGGCCGCGCCGTGTCAGACTGCCAGGCATTAATGAGGTCACTGGCGGCCCAAGTGTCGTTAATCAAAGTCGTTGTCGCCATCCCGAACGTACCCAACGTGTCGTTGATGGCGGTCGCTCCGTCCTTTAGGAAATCGTAGCCCGTGACCAGACTCTTGGAAACCGCCACCGTGTTTGACCCGAGATAGTTGTTGATGATGACGGTCATTTCGGCGGGCGTCTCCACCAACCGGCCAATGGCCCAGTCGGGGACGTACAACTCGCGACCACGCCACAGCATTGGCGCATCGTCGGCATAGAAATCGTCCGTCAGAATGTAGCCGCCATTCAACGCCCAGAACAATGGGGTGTGAAGTTCGGTGCTGGCGCCCAACGTAAAGTCACGCTCGTTGGAAATCGTTACCTCGTCCGGCACGCGATAGAAGGGCAGGATGTCATCTGCGCCGACCAACACCAGATATTGAATGTCGTAAGCTGGATTGTTCACATAGCTTTGGATTAACCCACGGATGGCGCTCGCCACCGCATTGGCTTTGTCTACATTACAGTAATCGCCATTACTCCAGTCAGTGTAGGCGTTGCTGACGTTGAAATCCAACTCGACCGGGATGACAATGCCTTTCACTGAAGGCTGATCCGCCAGTTGATGCAGTTTAGCCACCAAGCTAGTAGTGGCGGCCGTGTCAAAGGTCGCATTTAGGCGGCCTTGATGGGTAAGGATTAACGTGTTCGCCTGCGAACCTGAAACGGCTGTTCCCGTGTAGACATCTCCTGGAGTGCCCGTTCCGTAGGATGGTTCCCAATCACATGCGGGGGGTGTGTCGCCAACAACTTGGACGTCGGCATTCACCCCATAGGGTTGGGTATTGAAATCGCCGGTGGCGCTGAAAATCACCACGTAGTAACGTCCCGGCCTCACCAGGGCCACGCTTACCTTAGACGTTAATTGTGCAATAGAGGTCAGATTGCCAATGGAAGTGAGATTACCAATGGAGGTCAAATTGCCAATGGAAGTGAGATTGCCGATGGAGGTCAAATTGCCAATGGAAGTGAGATTGCCGATGGAGGTCAAATTGCCAATGGAAGTGAGATTGCCGATGGAAGTGAGATTGCCCGCCGCATCTACTTGCTGGCTATCCTGAAGCTCGTGGACTACCTGTTGGTCCGCATCTGGCGCGACTGGCGCTTGCAAGTCGGCAAAGAGAGCCACGTCATATCCGGCCGGGATGCTGATCAGACTAATGCTTAGAATCGAGGTGGCGGCGATGTCAACCTGATACACGTCAACGTCACGCGAACTACTCAAGTATGACAGGTAACTTTGATTGGGCGCCAGCGGAAAGACGCCGCTATCCCAGGGAAGATTGTTCGGTTCAAAGGTGTCCAGCCCGGTGTCGAAGACAACGCGAGCGTCCACCCAACCTTTGCTGGCGCTGGCATTGGCAGAAGCAGGAACAATGCCCTCAAGGGTGCTAATGGTCCCAGCCCAGGTCGCAGAGGTATCGGTCTGGCCGGTGGTGTTGGATTGCAGTGTGGCCGCGCACGTTCCTGTTACCGAGGTCAAGCAACTTGAATTGACCAGGCCACCCGGGCCGTTGAGGTTGGTGTTGGGAATCAGGCTGGTGATGGCGAAGTTAATGACCTGCCCGGCTGGGGCCGGTGTGAAGCCTCCGCCCATGTCGAATTCTAGTTGAGCGGTGAGGATATGATCAAGGCCCACCTGCCCGGCGGCCTGAACCGGGGTGAGCGACAGCCGGACATTGACCCAACGCCTGACGATCGGAGCCGCACTGACCGACGCCGAGGCCGTGCCTTGCAGGGTGGAGATCGAGCCAGCCCACGAACCTGAGACAGTGCTAAGGCCTGCTACACTGGAACTAAGCATAACCGAACAAGTCCCACCGGTAATTATTGTGCAAGTGCTGGGCAAGACACCGGGCCCGATCAGGCTGAGGTTGATCGCCTGTCCGGTCGGCGCATTGACGAGGCCCAGCCCGTCGCCGTAGTCAAATTTCAGCGTGGCCACAATCACATGGTCGGTGTTGACCAAACCAGCCGCTTGAGATGGGGAGAGAACCAACTGGGCGTTAACCCAGCGTTTCTTAGCTGGGTCGGACGAGCGTGTTACTGTACTGTCGTTGACAGGCACTGCCGCTTGAGTTGTGAGGGTGGTCAGGCCCGTGGCGGTGGACGTAATCTGAACGACGCATGAACCGGAAGCGTCGGTAACACAGGTATTGCCACCGACAAAGTTGGCGTTCGCGCCCAGGGTATTGGTCAAGGTCGCCGCCACCGTGACACCCGCGACGGGGGCATAAGTGAACCCGGTCGAGGCATCGCGTTTCTCCACTAAGGCCGTGAGCGAGTGACTTGTGCCAACTTGATTGGCGGCATTCGCGGGTGAAAGGGTCACGCGGGCGTCGCACAAATTAAATGAACTGAGCGCAAAGTCTTTGAGTTGTGCGCCGGTGGAGGACGAGGAACGCGTCTCGGCCAGGAAACTCGAAAAGCAACTGGGCGTTCCGCCAAAGCCTTGCCAAAATTTGGTGATATTCACACCACCCTCGAAAAAAGTCCCTGCCGGAAAGGTCCCCGATGGGCCTGACTTGGGTGTGTAGGGCCACGGGGCCAGTGTGGCGGTACTGTTGACAGTCGCACAAACGGTGTCGCCGAGCGTGCCTGGCATGCAGTCTATGCCGGAGAAAATCAATTGGAGGGTGTTCGTCGCGCTCCACTCATAGGCTTTGATAGTGCTAATTTTGCCGCCCTGGGTGAAGTCACTCAAGATGAGGAGGTCGCCTGTTTTGTGAACGCCGTTAAACTTCCCATTAGTATTGAGAGTAATCGGGTTCTGGAAAAACCAAAAACCAACTTGGGAACTGCCACTGCTATCGTAGCGATCGGCGCCAAAGTAGAATAGCAATTCGCCAATCGCGTTCTGGTAAGCCGCCGCGTAAGCGTTGGTGAGTTCGTCCTTATCCGGCGCTTGGTCATTCGTGGTCCAGGCCCATTGGCTGATGTTGTTCGTGTCTTTGGAGCCGCCGCCGGTAAAATACGTCGTGTCGGCTGGGGAATTGCTATTGTCGGCGACAAACACGGTGGCCATCGTGTTGGTCGAGGGCGTGGTGGTCGTGAAAACCATATCCCAGTCGTCCCCGGCTGTGGTGCCCGTGAGGGCGTTGCCATCAAGCTGGAAGACATTGAGGGCGTGGGTAGCCAGGGCCACAGCCGCTGGGAGGACGAGCCAACTCCCAATAAAAACAAGAGTCTGGATTCCCCAGCGCCGTGGATGCCATCGGCGTAGGAGTTCAGCCAGATGGAGTTGATCTAAGTTCAGGTGGTGGTGTAGCATGTCTCACACTCCTCAGGCGCTCGCGCTAAGGTGGGTGGCCTGGAATAATTTTCGGAGAAAAGATTCTATTCAGCCAGCTGGTGTTTGTAATTGTTTTTCTGAATCAATGGATTCACTTTCATTAGCGTACCATACAAAGCATCTACTCAGGGAAATTTTCGAAACACTGTAACTGCCTTGTAACACAGGCGATACTTGCGCTAAACAATTTATCGAATTAGTGTGAGTTGATAGATGGCCGAGTTTAGCCGGCTGGTTGCCGCTGTTGGAGGTGGTATAACGACTATTGTGTAAAAGTGCGGGAGCCGGGTATCCTTGCGGGTAACCAC
>Ga0247727_10018685_pt1 | contig 10861 bp, 10 predicted proteins | sample WisWelCaveWW1625_FD_202498 | JGI IMG/M metagenome (GOLD analysis project Ga0247727, IMG submission 202498) | Biofilm microbial communities from Wishing Well Cave, Virginia, United States - WW16-25 | ecosystem: Environmental > Aquatic > Deep subsurface > Groundwater > Cave microbial mat | place...
TCACGAGAACGCCGACCACCTCGCTCACGTGGTCCGCTCCGTCCGTTCGTGGACCAGGTCCACCAGCCGTTGCAGGGTTCCGACCGGGGTGGAGGGAAGCACCCCGTGCCCGAGGTTGAACACGTGCCCATCCCGGTCGCCGGCCCGGGCGAGGACGTCGAGGGCCTCGGTCTCGACCGCGTCCCACGGCGCCAGGAGCGCGGCCGGGTCGAGGTTGCCCTGTATCGCCCGCTCCCCCGGCCCGCCGATCCTTCCCCAAGCCTCGTCCAGCGGAACACGGTGGTCGACGCCGATCGCATCGCCGCCGGCCGCAGCCATGTCGGCGAGCAGTTCGCCGGTCCCGACCCCGGAATGGATCACCGGCACACCCAGGTCGGCCAGGCCCGCGAACACTGCCCGCATGTGCGGCTGCACGTGCGCCCGGTAGGCCGGCGGCGCGAGTGCCCCTACCCACGAGTCGAAGACCTGCAGCGCGCTCGCCCCGGCCGAGACCTGCGCACGCAGATGCGGCAACACGATCGCGACCAGCGCCCGCATCAACGCGTCCCAGGTCGACGGCTCGCCGAGCATCAGCGCCTTCGTCCGAGCGTGAGCGCGGCTGGCGCCACCCTCCACCAGGTAGGACGCGAGGGTGAACGGCGCCCCCGCGAAGCCGATCAGCGGCACGTCCAACTCCTTCGCGGCCAGTCGAACGGTCTCGAGCACGTACGGTTCGTCGGTCTCCGCCTCGAGCGGGCGCAAGCGAGCGACGCCGGCCAGGGAACGGATCGGCTCGTCGAGCACCGGCCCGCGCCCGGCCTCGACACGAACCGGCAGTCCGATCGCGGCGATCGGGGTCACGATATCGCCGAAGACGACCGCGGCGTCCAAAGGCATCCGCCGGAGCGGCTGCAGGGTGATCTCGACGGCCTCTTCCGGGTCGCGGATAGAAGCCAGGATCTCGCGTTCCCCCCGCAGGGCCCGGTATTCCGGCAACGAACGCCCCGCCTGGCGCATGAACCACACGGGCGTGCGGTCCACAGGCTCCCGGCGCAGGGCGCGAAGCAACCGATCGTTGGGCGGGGTCACGGCAGCCAGGATACGAAGCGGGTGAGACGGGCGGCGGCTACGCGCCCTCGAAACCGAGTTCGGGCATCGGGCCTGCGGCCGGCCGCCCGTGGCGTCCCGTCACGGCCAGCACCGCGTCGACCAAGCGATCGACGTCGAACGGCTTCACCAGGTAGTCGGCCGCCCCGAGCGTCAACGCTCGCTGGATGTCGGCCGGATCCTTCTTCGCCGAACACACGACCACCGGGACCGGATCGCCCATCGCGTGCAACTCCTGCAACACCTGCCAGCCGTCGACCCCCGGAAGCATCACGTCAAGGAGCACCGCGTCCGGGCGTTCGCTTCGTACCCGCTCGACGGCCGTGCGGCCGTCGGCGGCCAGCAGCGGCTCGAGACCGGCCGCAGACAGGTTCACCCTGAGCACGACCAGCAGGTCCGGATCGTCCTCGACGATCAGCACACGAGGGCGCTCCAACGACATCACGACGCCGCCTTCCCGCCACGGAGCGCCGACAGTTCGGCGACGTGACCGCGCTCGCGCTCGTACAGCCGGGCGTTCGCCACGGCGGCGGCCGCTTGCTCGGCGAAGACCGACAGCGCGCGCAGGTCATACTCGGTGAACGCTCGTCCGCGAGCCGCGTTGACGTTGAGCACGCCGAGCAGCTCGTCGCGATGCACGAACGGGACAGACATCGCGCTCTCGACGTAGGGCGGGCGATCGGCCAGGCCTGGGAACTCGCGCGGATCGACGTGCCCGTCGATGAGCACCGGCTCGCGCCGGAGGGCAACATGACCGGCGACCCCCTCGCCCAGGCGCAACCGCGTTCCCCGCGCATCCTCGCGCCCGGAGACCGCGACGGCCACCAACTCCTCGCCGTCGATGAGCATCACGGATCCGCCGTGTGCGTCCAGCAGGTCCGTCGCTCCCTCCAAGATGGTCTCCAGGACCAGGGGCAGCTCCAGTTCCGAGTTGATCGCCTTGCTGGCATCCAACAGCAGCTTCACCTCGTGCAGGCGGTTCGTGAGGGCGGCCGTCAGAACACGCTCGTCCACCAACAGCCGGGTCAGCCGGCCGAGGTGCAGCTCCTTCTCGATCACGTAGACGCAGAACAGGCTCGAGAGCGCAATCAGACCCAGGCGCAACGTCGGCGTCTGCAGGACGACGACCGACTCGCTCGGCCAGGTCGCGAGCGCGACGACGCCGGCGACCACCGTGAGAAGCACGACCGCCGAGAGCACCCACAGTTGCATCCGACGGCGTTCCACGGCCTCGAACGAAGGGGTCGTGAAATCACGCAAGCCCGCGACGCGTGCTTCGCGCGTGGCCTGATCGTCATGTTTCTGCTTCGCCATCTCGAACCTCGACCTCCCGTGGACACTTCTTCAACCCGATGCCTCCCTCATCGGGCCGACGGGCGCCGGGCTGGAGTCGGCAGATCGGGCGTCAGCCATCCGGGGGGCGCCGGGTTCGGTTGACCGCTACCCGTTCCGGGCATACGTTGCTCTCCTGAACAGCGAGCGCTTGGGTCGCGGCCCGCTTCCCCGCTGGCTCTGGGCGCTCTGCGGCCTGCTGCTGTCGGTCGGCCTATCCGTCGCGGCCCCGCCCAGTCCTGTCGTAGCCGCCGAGCCCCTCCCCACGGGGGTCTCCGTGCGACAGTCGTCGATCTCGAAGGTGAGCGACACCTCGGTCGACCACGCCCTGCATCCTGAGCTTCGACTGATATCGCCCATGGTCCCGTGGAACGCGCTCGAGCCCCAGGACGACGTATTCGATTTCACTCAGCTCGATCTGAACGTCCAGGACGCGGCAGCCGGAGGCTACCGGATGATGCTCCGGATCATGTCCGGCCGGCTCGTACCGGCGTGGCTCCTAGCCTCGGGCGCCCAGACCGTCCAGGTCCTGGGCACCGATCCCAACGCGGTCGACTACTGCCAGTGGATCACATCGGCCGTCCCCTGGGACCCGGTGCTGGAGGACGAGTACCGCGAGATGCTGTCGTCGGTTGGAGACTGGCTCGGCCAGGCCGATGGGTCAGGCGGCTCGAACGCCGACCACATCTACCTGGTCCCGATCTCGATGCCGACGCTCTTGGGATCGGAGATGCAGATCGGGTTCGGCCGCACGCAGACCACCTGTCCGGCGGGCACCGAAGGTGAGGGCCTGTCGCTGTCGGAGGTGAACGCTGATCTATGGCACGCTCTCGGGACCGACGCCGAGCTGCGCACCTGGACCGAGGCCGCGTGGCGACGGGCGATCGCGATCCACCTCCAGGTGCTGCCCGAGAACGTCGCGAGCGTAATCGCCTACGGCGCGCTGTTCGGGGACGCGCAGGCTGCGGCGCTCGACATCGCGGGCACCGAGATCGGCCCCAACCGGGCACGGCTCTGGTCCATGTACACGAACCTGCAGCCGAAGATCACGAGCGGCCAGATCTCCGGCGTCTGGAAGGACTGGTGCCCGCGATGCCACGACGTGATCATGGCCGCGCTCGGCGACGGAGGGTCGGCGGGGTTCCAGGTGGCGAGCACGGAGAACACCGACACGCACGTGGAGTTCGCGACGGCAGTCGATGACGCGATACCGCGCTATGCGATGCGGTTCCTCGAGACGAGCCTGGGCACCGTGGAGCGCGAGCTCGACTATCTCCTGACCGGCCCCGACCCGGTCCAGTCCAGGCTCGCCGCCATAGCCGGCCAGGTGCTCTCTGAGGCCTCGGTGACCTGCGGCGTCGTCCAGGTCGGAGCGCCGTCGACCTGCACGGCGACGGTGGGTGAACCGTGGGACGACCCGGCGATCTCCCCTTCGGGGGAGGTCACTTGGGCCTCCGACGGGGAGGTCGAGCCCCTCACTTGCATCCTGGATGGCGCCTCATCGTGCAGCGTGTCCGTGACACCGGACGCTCCGGGCCCCGTCCCGGTCTCGGCGAGCTACGGGGGTGATGCGGACCATCTGCCTACCACCGCTGCCGGCTCGATCGACACGCTCAAGCGCCCGTCCGCCGTGACCCTCACCTGCGACACGCCCGTTCTGGCTGGTCAGGCTTCCCTCTGCACCGCGACCGTGACCGACGAAGGCGGCGGGTCGGGCGTGGCACCGACCGGTTCCGTGACGTGGAGCGTCACCGGCGGCGCGGGGCTGGGGGCGGCATCCTGCGTGCTCGCAGGAACCGGCGGCGTCTCGAGCTGTGCCGTGTCCTATGCGCCTCAGGTCGCCGGAAGCGCCACCGTCACGGCGACCTACGCGGGTTCGCCCGTTCACGTGTCGGGAGCGGCGTCCGCGACCGTCCTCGCCGACGTCCGCGGGTCGGAGACGTCGGTCTCATGCGCTCCCACCACCGTATCCAGCGGCGCGCCGACGACGTGCACCGCGACGGTCGGGGATGCGGGCGGCTCTGGCGCGCTCGGACCGGAAGGCTCGGTGGCGTGGACCTCAGTCGAAGCCGGGTCGTTCGCCGCGGCGTCGTGCTCGCTAGCAGGCAGTGGCACTGAGCGCACATGCTCGGTCTCCTACACGCCGGCGGAGAGCGGATCGCACACGATACGGGCGAGCTACGGCGGCGATGCGGCACATGAGGGGAGCGCCGGTACCGCGTCGATCACCGCTGTCGGGGCCGACGTGACGGCGCCTACGGTCCAGATCACGGCACCGAGCGGAGCCACCGTGCCGAAGGGAAGGACCTTCACGATCGCCGCCACGGCGACCGACGACCGTGGGATCGCTCGAGTGGAGTTCAGGGTGAACGGCGTTCTGCTATGCACCGACACGGGCTCCCCCTACACGTGCGCCTGGGCGGTGTCTAGGAAGTCGAACGTCTCATACGCGATCTCGGTCAGCGCGATCGACACGTCGGGCAACGTGGCCGTCGCCACCACCAGCGTTAGATCCCGTTGAGCGGGAGGAGACGGTGATCCACCCCAGACGGTTCTCGAGGCTAACGATGAGATCTCACGAGGGGATCCAGCGCAGGCAGGATGGTCAGCGATCCCTAGTTTCGCGGGCGAGGAGTTCGCGCAATCCCGGCAAGACCGCACGATCGCGCTCCCGCCCGGCGGCTTCCTTCGAGCGGATGACATCAGCGAGAGACGCGACCGGAACGTCCAAGCCGCGGACCCGCATCTGGACGACATCGCGCCGGAGGTCTTCATACCCATGCGTACCGCTGGGCTGGAAGGTGACGTCGAGATCGCCCTTGGACGTCTGGAGGTTCCAGACGCGGACGCGCGCGAGCGACTCGGCCGAATGATCGAACGGCACGCCGTCGGGCTCGCCCACGACCCTGATGCGCGCGTCCAGCTCCTTGAGCGCGGCCGACAGCCGTTCGAGATTGCGAACCGCCTCCTCGGGAACGACATCGACATCGGTGGTGACATACGCCGACCCGTGAAGCACCGCAGCGAGACCTCCGATCAGCACGTAGCGCACGCCGTGACGGTCGAGCGTCGCCAAGATCTCCTGCGGTTGGAACTCAGGCATCGCGCCGCCCTGCCTCTTGGCCGGCGCGGAGGAGGTCGATGCCGGCGAGCATCCGATCCAGCCGCTCGTCGGGGGTGGCCGAAGCCCCTCGCTCGACGAGCGTCCACGCATCTTCGTCTAGGGGTGTGACATGGATGTCCAGATCGAAGCCGCAGGCGCGCACGAGCTGCAGGCACCGGCCGAAAGAGGGGTCCACATCCCCCGTCTCGATCCTGGCGACGAGCGGCTGCGATACGCCCGCACGAGCCGCCAGCGCCCGCTGGGACAGACCGGCCCGACGTCGAGCCTCCCGCACGAACTGTCCGGCTGCCATAGGACCATGATACGACTCATGCATCACTCCAACTAGTTTAGGTAATCGGAATGATGCACTCGATACATCGAGCGCGGGAGGAGTGGGATTCGAACCCACGAGCGAGTTGCCCCGCTAACGGTTTTCAAGACCGTCGCCTTCGTCCGCTCGGCCACCCTCCCAGGTGGCAGCCTATCTGGCGATCGCGCTCGTAGGCGGACGGGGACAACCGTTGATTTGCGCGGTAGTCGAGGGTCGTCGCGCGCTGGCGGTCCCGAGATCCGAGAGAGCCGAGAGGCTTCGTCGACAGACCCTTGATGCCGTGGGGTCTCCCAGGCCCAAGGTTGAATTCAAAGCCTCTGCGTTTCCCGCCGGTGTTTTAGACGACCGCCTCCGTCTTGTTGTCTCGACGGGGTCCGGGTCGGTCGATCCAGATCGGCCAGACGGCACCCCGTGGCAGCGCAAGACGCTCGAAGTCCGTCGAGCGAAGATGCCCCAGCAACGGACCAATCCGGCCGGGGACCTCACGCTCCGCTCGGCCATCCTCCCGCGGGTGGGCCTACCCGAGCCGACAGTGATGCTCGCGCGTGACAATGGCGCCCGTGCGGATCGAACATGTGCCAAGGGTCTCCCTCGATGAGTCCGGGAACACGGGCGAGGCTCTCCTGGACAGCGAGCAGCCGGTCTACGTGCTTGGCTCGACATCCTTGGGCGCATCTGAGTCCGCGGCACTCATCTCCCAGGCGGGGATCGGTCAGCCCAAGGAGTTCAAGTTCTCCTCGCTGCGGAAGTCGGCAGCGGGCCGAGCGGCCGCGTTGAGAATCATGTCCCAGCTCAGGCCTGAGACGGCGAAGGCTGCGATCGTGAACAAGCGCTTCATGGTTGTGGCGAAGATGGTTGACACCTTGGTCGAGACCCTGGCTTCCGCGACAGGTTTCAACCTCTACGCGACCGGTGCGCACCGTGCGCTGACGGAGGTCTGGTACGCGACGATGCCGATCCTTCTCGGCAACGACGAGACCAACCGGCTCTTGGACGGCTTCGTCTCGATGTGTCGGAGGCCAAGTCTGGGCGGCATCGAGGCCTTCTACGAGATGATCGCCGACCTCAGGGCGGGGACGCCTGAGCCCCAGATGCAGCGCGAACTCGACTTCATGGCAGCAACGGGACAGATCCTCACTGTTGAGATCCTCCGGCCCCCGGGACAGAGGGGCGGGCTGGACCCCGCGATCCCGGCGCTGATGGCGACCGCGATAGCGTGGGGGGAAGCCCTCGGCGTCCCGTTCTCAATAACGCATGACGATGCCGACGTCGTGCGGCGGTGGAAGCCACAGTTCGAGCGGTTCTTCTTCGACGGGACGGTTCCGAGACCTGTTGGCTCCAGCTCGAGCGCCTACACGCTGCCGCTCCTTGCTGCCGGTTTAACGTTCGCTGACTCCAAGAACGATGCATGTGTCCAGGTCGCCGATGTCGTGGCAGGTGCGACGGCGAGTTGGGCCAAAGCCCTGATATCAGGCTCGCCGTCCCCATTCGACGAGGAGCTGGATGGACTCGGCATCGCTGACCACGTCCTGAACGCCGTATGGCCTACGGGCGACCTGACCCCGGATCAACAGGACATCGGCTCGCTCGTCGATGACGTCACCAGGTATCTGGAGGATCACTAGTAGCCTCGGTCGAGGTCATCGCGCCTGGCCAGCGCGAATCCCGCTCTCGGGCGAGCTTCGGCAGGACCGTTGATAACCCGAGGGCGGTCGACCGCAACACAACGACCCTTCTTTCGGCAGGGCGAAGAACGGCTCCGTCGCGGCGTTGTCCGCGCAGGCGCCGACCGCAGGCACGGAGGTACCCCGCGGCGACCGGAGACCCTGGTCACCCACGGGATCCCCGAGGGAGCCCGCACCGCACCGCGGGCCAGGGGCGGTCCCCTCGTATCACCCAGGCATTGCGATCGCCGGATCGATGCCTGAGCAGGACCGTGTCTGCGTAATGCTGGGGATTTGCGCCATCATCGCGCGAGGGCTAGCCTGCAGGGGTAGCCGAAATGCCGCGTATTTGTTGGGAGCGGCAAGTCCTCAGAGAGGAGAACGCATGAGAATCAAGCGCTTGGCACCCATCGCGGGCCTGGTGTTCACGCTCGCGATGGTCCTCGGGTCGACCGTCCCTGCGACGGCCGCCCTGTCCGATTGCGGGCAGTCCGGGAAGTTCTGCGGCTGGCTGGACTCCGGCTACGGGACCAAGATCTACACCTTGTCCGGCAACGCCGGCGTCACGAAGTACCTCGACAGCAACGACCGCGACAAGACGAGCTCGGTCAGGAACCGAACGAACAACTACTGGTGCGGAGTGAACCAGCACATCGGTGCCGACGAGACCGTCGCTGAGTTCCAGCCCGGAGCGCAGATCTCCTACGTCGGCGACTTCGCGAACGACAAGATCGACCACTACGACATCAAGGCGAACAGCGGGAACTGCTACAACCCGACCTTCTAGGTACGTGATCCTCGACTCCCGACAAGGGCGGCTGTGCAAGAGGGGGGCGCGACGAGGCGCCCTCCTCTTGCTCGCGGTCGCGAGCTGGGTGCCAGCCTGTGAACCGGGCGGGAGCGCTCCACGATCGGTTGTGGCAGCGACCATCCCGCATGAGATCGAGGAAGCGATCGTCGCACTCCTTCGCCCGCCGCCTGCCATCGGACGGGCCGAACGCACGCTCGTGGAACGATGCATGGCGCGTGAGGGTCTGTCCTTCCCCCCAGCCCGGGTCAGCGTTCCTGCCAGAGCGCCGGTCTCGTTCTCCTCGCTCATCGGGCTCCTCTCCCCCGCGGATGCCGCCCGCGAGGGCTACGGATGGGCCATCATCGAGTCCCGCGTTGAGCCGGGACCGAGATCCGGGCCGACGGAGGACGAGTACCTCCGTTCCTTGCCAGCGAGCGAGCGCAAACGCTACTGGATCGCTCTGTTCGGACGATCCGGCGATCCCCAGGTCGACGTGCCGATCCCGGGGACCCCGCGGATCGCGAGCACCTCGACGACCGGCTGCTGGTCAGATGCACGCAGGCGGTTGTTCGGTGACCTCCGCGTGTGGTTGCGCGGCGCGTTCTATCCCCAGATCCTCCTGGAGGCGAGGGCCGACCTGATGGAGTCCAGGGCCCTCCGGTGGCCGACCGCGACCTACGAGGCGTGCATGCGATCCGCGGGCTACGAGGTCGCCCAGCCGGCAGAGACCCTCGAGCTGGCGCGTGACCTCTTCGGGAGCCGACATGGCCACGATCCACCGAGCCTCCCCGAGCTCGCGATGGCGAAACAGGATGCCACCTGCCAGACCTCGGCGGGGCTCCGGGTCGCTATCGAGCGGGAGATCCAGGAACGGACATCGTCCTGGTTCACCCTCCACGCGCAGGCACTGGCCCGCCTGGCCGATCGTCAGTCCGACACCCTGGCTAAGGCGCGTGGCGTGCTGGCATCCTCAGCGGTTCCGATCTGACACGTGGTCGCGTGATCATCTCTGTGAAGGGGTGGATCGCAGGTTCGCTCGCGGTCGCAGCCCTTCGGAACGCCATCGCTCTCCGGGGCCCGAGCGGCACCGTGGTGCATTCGGATCGAGGGAGCCAGACCGGACTCAACCGGTGGTCGCAACACCGCCTCGTTCGGCCAACAGTAGGTGTTCGACCAAGTGGCGACATAGGTCAGATCGGCGACCCAGAGCTGGTTCGGCCGGACGGCCGAGAAGTCTCGCTTGACGAGGTCTGCCGGCCGAGCGGCCGACTCGTCGGGCGTCGTCGTCGGGCGGGTCTTGCCACGCACCGCTCCCTGCAGGCTCAGCTCCCGCATCAGGCGCTGCACGGTGCAGCGAGCCACCACGATGCCCTCGCGGTGCAGCTGGCGCTAGACCTTGCGGGCACCGTAAACCGAGAAGTTGGCGGCGTGCACCCGGGCGATTTCGACCTTGAGCTCGGTGTCGCGGAGCTTGCGGGCATTCTAGAGGGGGTTGGCGATGTCGATGGCGAGGCTGGTGGTCACCGCGGTCAGGCTCGCGGCCGCGAGCGAAAAGAATCCCCGGAGGGTCTCAGTCGAGATGGAGCGCTGACGTGTCGACCGTTGTACCGACCCAGGGAACGGTCGCCATCGCCGTGACGAGGATGAGGGCGGTCACACCGACTGCCAGTCGCAGGCCGTAGTCAATGGGGATTAGCAAGGGTGCCCCCAGCCCCCAGAAGACGAGGGCTGTGACCGGGATAGACAAGACCCAACCCAGACAAACAGCAACTACCAACGGAAGCACGACTTGGACCGCGGCCGCCGTTCGAAGCACTCGGATCGGTGCCCCGATGGCCGCCAGGGCACCTTGGGACCGACGTTGAGAGAGTGTCCTATCAATCGCCGTGGTGACGAAGCTAATCCATGCCACGAAGAGGGCTGCGCCGGCGAGCGCGTCCGCCGTCCCGGCGACGGCTAGCCACGGGCCGAGGCGCCGGCGATGCAACGAATCGATCGAGTCAACGCTGAGATGGAGGACATCGAAAGCAAGCGCGTTCTTTACCCTCTCGAGCGTCTCCGGATCCCCATCGGTCTCGAGCAGGAAGTAGCGCCAATCGGGCCCCCGTCCACCCCAGACGTCCGTCTCCCGGGACCGCACGCCGCCAACGCCGTCCACTGCTGCGATCATAGGAACCAGAGACGTCCTCGCGTGCGACGCCGCTACATAGACGGCCGTCGGATCCCGAGACAGGGCGGGCGGCACGGATGAGATGATCTGAGGAGCTGAGGCAATGATCAGGGCGCGGCCAAGCGCGCCCAGGAGGATGATGATGCCTATGGCCCGGAAGGCGCGCCCCCCGCCTGCCGGATCAGCGGCAAGGTGGCTAGTTCCAAGCATGATCCCAGGACGCCCCGTCCGGCGCACGACCCACGTCGCTCCCAGCCCAGTCAGGACAGGGGATGCGAGTGCCAGACCCACGATCGTCAAGCCGAGGCCACCAGCCACTCCTACTCGCGAGACCCACTCAGGGAACACGCGTGCTTGCAGCGGAAATGAGAGCAGCAGGGCG
>Ga0247727_10018686_pt1 | contig 10860 bp, 10 predicted proteins | sample WisWelCaveWW1625_FD_202498 | JGI IMG/M metagenome (GOLD analysis project Ga0247727, IMG submission 202498) | Biofilm microbial communities from Wishing Well Cave, Virginia, United States - WW16-25 | ecosystem: Environmental > Aquatic > Deep subsurface > Groundwater > Cave microbial mat | place...
TGACTTCCATATGTTTTTACAAAACGGCCAAGATTCTTTAGGAGAATTTAGTTTCACTTTTTTTAATGAAGCCACCCCTCCAATTTCTCAGCAGACAGTTGATGAATTAACTAACGATCTCAAGAAGTTTATCTTGGAAATTCCGAACGTGGCGATTGCAGAAAGAGAAAAGGCTTTGATAATAACAATTGACGAGAATCGGAAGCAGGAAGTTGTTAACCAATTGCAAAAGTTCGCGGAAAAAAAATCTCTCGAATTTAAATTATCCCTCAGCTCCGGCAAAGCGCCCTACGATTTCGATCCCGTAATATATGGTGATGGTTTCCATATAATTGGAGGATATCGTACCCAAGCCGCTTATATGATTTTTTATATCGATATTAATAATAAAACTCCAAACCCCACGCCATTTCCACAAGAGACGCTTGATGAATTATTTAATGACCTCAAGAATTTTCTCGACGAAATTCCAGGTGCGACGGTTGTAGAAACATATTGAGTGCGTTGGTCAGTGGCAGTTTTAGCGGCGTGATGCCAGCGGCCTCGCTCGGTGTAGGACTTTGCCTAGCATCCCCGCCGAGGATTGAAACATGTGGCTTGTACAATGATGCGGCACAAGCGGCATGCTTTACTTTGATGACTTTGAATCTCGCCTATTCTCGTACATCGGCACACTGACCGACCCCGGCGTGAACGATCCGCAAGCGACCAATCCAGCCGGTTGGACGGCGTCCACATATCAATACAGCGCAACAATTCCTCATGCGGTGACCTCAGTCGCCATCGAAAATGGCGGGACGAATAGTTATGAGTATGACCTCAACGGGAATATGACTTGTCGTGTTGAAAATGGAGTTTCCTTCAAACAGGACTATAATGCAGAAAATCGCATTTCAGCGATTCACAAGATGAACGGAGACTGCACAACAGGCATTGCAACTGAATCATGGCTGTATGCCTACGATGGAATGGGTACGCGCGTTACAACAGCGCATTACACAGGCGTCACGCTGGATTCCATGACCCTGTACTACATGGGCGGGATGTATGAAGTCACGGGTTCGGCGGTGAAGAAGTATTACAGCATCGCCGGTCAAACCGTGGCGATGAATGACGGGAGTGGATTGAAGTACCTACTCACCGATCATCTTGGGTCCACTTCGGCAGTGTTGGATTCGAATGGGAGTTTGTTGAGCCAGCAAAGGTATCTTCCGTTTGGGGAGGTGAGAAGTGATGTGGGTTCAATAACCCAAACTGATTTTGGATATACCTTCCAGAGAAATCTGACTGGCACCGGATTGATGGATTACCGCGCAAGATTCTATTCGAGCGCGTTGGGGAGGTTTGTGCAACCTGACTCAATAATTCCGAATCCTGCCAATCCACAGTCTTTCAATCGCTTCTCTTATGTCTACAACCGTCCTATCAATTTTTCCGATCCAAGTGGACATGATCCCTATTGGTGCGAGGGCAATGATTTGTGTATGTATAATTGGCTTGAAGATCACACCACAGCAGGTGGCGATGCATATTTCGAAGAGTATGGGGTGACGGTTGACCCGGCAATGCCCGAAAAAGCAAAACGTAAGGTTATGGAAGCAATTTACATGGCGGGAAACCGATTTTCTGATGTTGTAGGTGGAACATCCGCGGAAGCTTTCAGAGAAGTATATGGATTAAATGACGGCGATAGTTTTAGGTTTGAATTTGTACAAAGAACATGCGAAATTAATGGTGCGACGTGTTGGGGATACACTCCAAGCTCAAATCATATCCAGATATATGAAACTTATCATGGTGTTTGGAATGGCAATCCATATATAGCTTCGACTCCATTTTCTACAGGATTGATTTTGCATGAATTAGGCCATGCATTTAATCAAAGGCTTGGTGGCGCACCAATGGCAGGCTTGGCTGGTGACTTACTCGCGCGACCATCTAAGGATCATGGATTCTTTGCTGGTCATTATGTCGGGCAGTATAGCCATGACACATCGCAGTCGGAAATATTTGCGGATATGTTTGTAGGCTGGACTATTGGCATGTGGGGTGATAATAGGCGGGGCAATGATCGGATGAGATATATGAACGACATGAATACCTGGGTTTTAAGTGCGTCTCAGCTTCCTTAGTGATGTGCGTTAGAGGAAAATAGTCATGAAACATATAAAGAAAATTTGTGAAATGGTGATAGTCCTGTCACTTTTGCTGATGAGTTGCAACAATTCTCTACAGTCTACTCAAAATTCGACGGCAACTCCTATTTTGAATTTCGTGCCGCAAACCAACACTCCTATTGCAAAAACTCCCACTATTACACCCATCCCTGCATCAACTCTGCATCCTGCACTGAATGCAGAAAGCGCTAACAAATTAGCGCTTCAACTTTTGAATGACAATTCAAATTGCCGACTGCCCTGTTGGTGGGGTATTATCCCAACAATAACAACATCGCAAGATGCAATATCATTCCTCAATTCCTTTTCTTCTATTGCCTCAACAAATTCTACCGACAACGATGGTGGTTATATGATTTTGAAGATACCAAATGGCAACGGTTTGCTATCCCCTTTTATTGAATACAATAGTATCGACGGTGTCATAAACACGCTAATAGTCGGAATTTCACAGATCGTCAAAAACGAAAATGGGGGTTATGACGAAGTCTATGATGACCCTGCTTTCGCAAGGGCAACACAATTTCTCAGTCTGCCAGAAATTCTAAGGTCATATGGACAGCCTAAAGAGGTTCTGATTTCAACCTATTCCCTCCAACCACTCGGATGGCCTGTGTTCTTCGATATTCAGTTATTTTATCCTGAGCATGGCTTTCTCATGGCCTACAATAGCTTAATGGAGTTTTCTGGAAGTGGATATATAAAAGGTTGCCCATCAAAGAGCAATATTGCTATTGGGCTTTGGGAACCTGGAAAATATTTATCAATCAATGATCTTCCAGGAAATATTAGAAACAATATTAGTAGTTTTCCTTTGTCATCGTACCTTCAAGTTAATGAGGCAACCGATATGAGCATCCAAGATTTCTATGATACTTTCAAGAATGACGAAGGCACATTATGTTTGGAAACACCTTCTAGTCTTTGGCCATTCCCCGGCCAATAACCTTTCACGAGTAACGACACGCGCACACTAACCGATGTCCGCCTCGGCGCGCAGGGAGTCGAAACCGGCACGCGCGGCACAATCTATTTCGATGATTTTGAGTCTCGAAGATTCTCGTATATTGGAACTTTACCAGACCCCGGCGTGAATGACCCACAAGCGACCAATCAAGCGGGCTGGTTCACGCGCACCTATCAATACAGTGCGACCATACCCCATGCGGTCACAAACGTGACGCCTGAAACGGGAACACCTGACACCTATCAGTACGACGCCAACGGCAACATGACCTGCCGCATCGAAAACGGCGTGATCTACATCCACACCTACAACGCCGAAAATCGCGCCTCCAGCATCGCCAAGCGGAGCGGTGACTGCGCCAGCGGAACGATCCTCGAATCCTGGTCGTTTGCCTACGACGGCGATGGGACGCGAGTTAGCACCGCGCATTTCACCGGCTTGAGCGGGACGCCTGACTCAACCACATCCTATTACATGGGCGGCGCGTACGAAGTGAAAGACGGTGCAGTGAAAAAGTACTACTCCATCGCGGGGATGACCGTTGCCATGCACGACCCTTCGGCAGGCTCAGGGCAAGCTGGGTTACAATACCTGCTAACCGACCATCTCGGCTCGACGGTCGCAGTTACAAACAACAGTGGTACTTTTACATCCCAGCAAAGATACCTCCCCTTCGGCGGAGAGCGCGCAATCCCCAATTCTCCAATTCTCGGTACTGATTTTACCTACACCGGCCAAAGAAAACTGGATGATGGCATGGGCGGGATCATGGATTACAAGGCAAGGTTTTATTCGCCTTATCTTAACCGATGCTTGCCCCCTCTGCCTTCGGCATCTCCCCCAAATCCGCAGGCTAAAGTAAAAATAATTATCCCAAATATCCATTGCGTATTTGGGGGAGCGCCCATCGTGAGTCTCGACGGAGAATCGTCAGAGGGGGTTGGGTTGTGTAAAACCTGCCGAAGGTGTCTCACACGCGACCTTGTTAATCATCACTTTCGCATGGACGCGGGTCATGATTAATCAGCCTCTCTCGAAGACATGTCAGGTTTAGCGTTATACTTCCCTCATGTCATTCAACCCAGCCTCACCCATCGGTATCTTCGACTCCGGCGTCGGCGGACTCTCAGTTCTCCGCGTAATTCGTGAGCAAATGCCTGAAGAGTCAGTTATCTACTTCGGCGATCAGGGGCACATCCCATACGGTCCGCGCTCGATGGAGCAGATTCGAAACTTTTCAGAAGCAATCACAAATTTTTTGCTTGGGCAAGATGCAAAGATCATCGTGGTGGCTTGCAACACCGCCTCCGCCGCGGCGTTGAAATACTTGCGCGAGAAATTTCAAGATATTCAGTTCGTCGGCATGGAACCGGCGGTCAAGCCTGCGGCGGAACACACACAAACCGGCAAAGTGGGAGTCCTTGCCACGCCTGCGACCTTCCAAGGCGCGTTGTACGCGTCCGTTGTAGAACGATTTGCAAATGGAGTGGAGTTATTACAAAACACGTGTCCAGGTCTTGTCCAGCAAATTGAACAGGGAAATTTGGAGGGCGAAGAAACGCGCAGGATTTTGGAGGACGCCCTCCTGCCCATGCTCGAAAAAAATATTGACACGGTTGTGTTGGGATGCACCCACTATCCGTTTGTGATTCCGCTCATTCAGCGAATCGTGGGAGATAATGTCCGGGTGATAGACCCCGCCCCCTCGGTGGCGAAGCAGGCTCAACGTCTGCTTGAAGCGGGCGGGATGCAGAGTCAGTCGTCCACGCGCGGCGATGTCAAATTGTACACGTCCGGCGATCCCGCGTCGCTCAAATCCATGTTGCTAATGTTGTTGGGGGAGGATGGTGAAGTCGAGGGAGTCGAATGGTTGAATGAACATGTCGTTGCGAGGAGGGTCGAGTAGCCCCGTGCTTGTCGGGTTTTGCCTTCCTACTAAGGAACAAGTTTTTTCAAACCCTTTTCAGCCGCGAATTTCGCGAAAGAACGCGAATTTTTGAAACCAATTCGCGAAAATTCGTGTAATTCGCGGCTGAGGCTCTTTGTTTCTTCCGCTTTGAGCGGCGGCATTTTTTCAACATGGCTTTACTCGCAATGACATATCAAAGCGCCCACGCGAGCATGAAGCCGAAGATCGCCACGATCACACCCAAATGCAGAAACAAATTACTGCCTGTGATTAAATTCAAGCCAAAAATAAACGGCAACGCATAATTGACGATCACCAGCGCGATGCCGATCAACGGTAACAGCCCTTTGCGGTGCGCAAAATAATTCGACGCGCGATCAACGAGTTTTGAAAGCCACTTCATACTTCTTCCTCTTCCGGTTCCTGATGATTGTTTGTCGCCCGCCATCCACTAAACTGCGCCAGCAAACGCCCGGGGATGCGCCCCTGCATCGTCACACCGCCGCGCCCATGCTCGATGCGCTCCACCTGCCCCGCCTCATGGAACAACGAGATCAACGCGCCCTGCTGATACGGAAGCCGCACATGGATGGGCGAATACGATTCGTATAATTCCTCATGAATGACTCTCAGCAGATCTTTGAGTCCGCTTCCTTTCAAGCCCGAAATTGTTACGGCTTTCGAATAGCGGCTCACTGCATCCTTGGCAGACTCGGGGTCGCGCAGGCGATCCACTTTGTTCAACGCCGTGACGACCGGGATGTGATGCGCGCCGAGTTCATCAAGAGTCTGCTGAACGGCGTTGAATTGATTCAACGCGTTCGCGTGAGAAATATCCACGACGTGCAAAAGTAAGTCCGCTTCGGTGATCTCTTCCAGCGTGGCATGGAAGGCTTCGATCAAGCCGGTGGGTAATTTTTGGATGAAACCGACCGTGTCTGTGACCAATGCCTGATAGCCGCCGGGCAATTCGACTCGTCGAGTGGTGGGGTCGAGCGTGGCGAAAAGCTGGTCCGCTACGTACACTTCAGACTTTGCCATCTTATTCAACAACGTGGACTTGCCCGCGTTGGTGTACCCAACCAATGCAACCGTCGGGATACGCGAGCGTTTGCGTTGTGCGCGATACCGCTGGCGGTGCGCGCTTACTTTTTCCAGTTCTTTTTTCAGGTGTGAAATTCGATTGCGAATGGCGCGTTTATCCACTTCCAACTGTGTCTCGCCGGGACCGCGCAAGCCCACGCCGCCTGTTGAGCCTGCGCGTCCGCCGCCCCCGCCCGCCTGGCGTTCAAGATGTGTCCATTGACCGGTGAGGCGCGGCAGGTAATATTCATATTGGGCGAGTTCCACCTGTAACATGCCTTCTTTGGTATGTGCGTGTTGCGCGAAGATATCGAGGATCAACGCCGTGCGATCCAGCACACGGACGTTTTGCCCAAGCGCCTCCTGCAATTCGCGTTGGTGGCGCGGAGACAACTCATCGTCAAAGATCACCACTTGCGAGAGTGTCTCCTCCACGAGCAGTTTCAACTCATCCACTTTGCCGGGACCGATATACGTCTTCACATGCGGGCGATCCAGCTTTTGAGTCAACTCACCGGCAACGACAAGACCGGACGTATTCGCAAGCAAAGCCAATTCGATGAGAGAATCTTCAAGCGGCAGAAACGACTTCTGCTTGTATAAATCCACGCCGACGAGGAACGCCTTTTCGCGCGGAGGGATGGTAGGTTGAGGCGTTTTTTTAGACATTAAATTTAGAGTGTATCAAACAACTTCACACAATGTCGTTGCGAGGGCGTTCTTTGCCCGAAGCAATCCCCCTGTCGAGCGGAGATTGCTTCGTCGGGAAGAGCAAAAGCCCTCCTCGCAACGACATGATTTTAGCGATTTTAGCTTGAGCCGCCGTCCTCGGCGGCGTGGACGCCGCCGGGAGCATGGTTCTTACTCCCAAGTGTATCAAACAACTTCGCCATTTTGGGGTCAGTGGATTCCATTCGGGCAGGGATCAGGATGTGGAATGTGGAACCCAGGCATTTCTTTTCGTCATACCCGTCCGACTCGACCCAGATCGAACCGCCGTGCGCTTCAAGGATGCCGCGCGCGATGGGCAGTCCCAAACCGGGACCGCCGCCTTTGAATTTTGTTTTGCCGCTGGAGTGCAGACCCACACTCCCGAGTTGACCAAACTTCTCGAAGATGATCGCCTGGTTCTCCGCCGAAATGCCAATACCTGTATCCGAGATAATCACTTCGATAAAGCCGGGTAACGACCTTCCATCAATCTTGATCTTCCCTTGATCGGGCGTGTACTTGATCGCGTTGTTGATCACGTTTCGCATTGCCTGCGTGACGCGGAGCGCATCCACGTAAATCCATTGCCGGCTTCCTTCAAAACTGAGGATCTCCATCGTGAGCCGTCGGGTTTGCATGATGGGTTCCACTTCTTTGCGCAGGGCATCAATCATCAGCCCAATTTGCATGGGCTGGAAATTCAATTGCAGAAGATTGTTGTCAATCATCGAGACGTCAATCATATCATCCACAATGATGCGGAGGCGGTCAATGCCGGTGTTCATTCCTTTGAGCAGGCTGTCCATGCTCCCGCCTTTGTTTTCCAGTATCAAATCCTCCATCATGGACGCGTAGCCTTCGATCAGTGTCAGCGGCGTCTTGAGTTCATGCGCGGCAACCGAAATGAACGTGGATTTGCTTTTGTCCACGCGCTCCATTTGCTTCTGTACCTTTTCCATCTCACTGGAGATATGCGCGACGCGCGTTTCCATCTCGTAACGAGCCACCACGCCCAATCCATACGTGTACACGGGGATGATCGCCGCCAGTAAATCAAGCGCCTGTTGTTTGGTGAGCGATTCGTTCGCCACCTGGATCGTCAACGCGATCATGCGGTTGATCAAGAACGAGACGTGGTACAGCCCCTCTTCGAGATCGGTCTCGGTGGAGGATTTTGCCCAATCCAGCAGGATCGAATCCATCCACGCCGGGTCGCCCGTTGTGACGGATTGTTCGAGCAGGTCGAAGAACCGTCCCAGTTGCTCTTCAAAACCGGCGCGCACTTCCATGCCGCGCGCCAACTCCAGCCCCACGCGTTCCGTCCATGCAGGGCGAATCTTGACGAGCAATTTTTGAATGGGAGTTTTGACGGTTTTCTTTGGCATAATTCTTGTAGGTCACGTTTAAAACGTGACCTACGTCATTTTATCAGTTCTGCCCGCTTTGCTGTGTGACCCACGTCCACAGCGTTTTGCCCACCGCTTCCAAACTTTCAGCAGAAACTTTATCCGGCGTGTCTTCAATCGTGTGCCAGTACGGGTAATCGAAATCAATGATGTCAACTGCGGGGATTCCCGCTTCAAGGAACGGCGTGTGATCATCGAGCATCGAAAATTTGTATTCAGGGATAAATTGGTTTTCGTATCCCAAACTTTTCGCGGTCGCCCAAATTTCATCGGTCAACTCAGGGGTTGAGTTTTGCTCTTTGTAAATATTCAAATCCGCGTCGCCGATCATATCCACGATCACAACGGCGCGCGGCTGGAGAGAATTATTTTCGACAAATTCACGCGAGCCAAGAATCCAGTCCCAGCCTTCGATGCGCCCGTTGTCTTCTGCGTCGAAGAAAATCAGCCACACATTGACTGTATCTTCGGGCAGTGTGCGCGCGAGTTCGAGCAAGACCGCAACGCCAGACGCGCCATCGTTCGCGCCCGGCACAGGCTTGGTGTGGTTTGCATAATCGGGATCGTTATCGGCGAAGATGCGCGTGTCGTAATGCGCGCCCAAAATAATTTGCGGACTTTCATCACTTCTTTTTGCGATGACATTTCTGACGGGATTCCCCAACGCCTCAGACTCCTGGACTTCGACCTGCCACCCAGCGGACTCCAACTCCTCCCGCATCCATTCTCGGATTTGGGCATGACCAGCCGACCCGGGCGTTCGCGGTCCCATCGCGACTTGCGTCTGCACGTCCGCGTAGGCGCGTTGCCCATCGAAAATAGAATCAGATTCCGGCTGGGAGAGCAGCGAATATCCGTACCATCCAACCGTGATGACAAGCAGGAATCCAATAATGAAAAGATAAAGTGCGATGGATTTTTTTGTCATATTAAATAATGACTTTGCCCTGAGCGGAGGACTGAGCGTTCGTTGCGAAGTCCGCAGACGAAGGGCGGTTTGCAATATGCGCTTCGTCTGGACTCAGCGCGAGTTGAAGATCAGCAAGCGCGCGGTCGGCATACGCCTGACCGCGTTCGCGTTTGCCGATTTTGGAACTGAACTCAAGCGGCAGAAGGATTCCGAAGTTGGCTTTCATGGGTTGAAAATCTTTGAGGTCGGCATGTGTCACATAATGACAGAGCGCGCCAAGCATTGTAGTTTGCGGGAGCGTGGCAGGTTCTTCGCGATGATGCAGGCGCGCGGCGTTGACACCCGCGAGCAGACCGGTTGCAATGTTGCCCATGTAACCTTCAACGCCGGTGATCTGACCTGCGAAGAAGAGATCATCGCGCGTGATGTGTTGAAGTGTGGGGCGCAAAAGTTTGGGCGAAGCGATAAACGTGTTACGGTGCATTTGACCGTAACGCAGGAACTCGGCATTTTCAAGACCGGGGATCATGCGAAGCACGCGCTTCTGTTCGGGAAATTTGAGATTGGTTTGAAAACCAACAAGATTATACAAACTGCCTGCGAGGTTATCCTGCCGCAATTGCACAACCGCATGGGGACGTTTGCCCGTGCGCGGATATCCGCGAAGCGCCCCTTTGGGGTTGAGCCCGACCGGGCGCATGGGACCGAAAGCGAGCGAATCAACGCCGCGCTCAGCGATGATCTCAATCGGCAAACAACCCTCAAAGAAATGACCGGCATTGACGCCGCTTTTGATCGCATCTTCGAAGGAGCGCAATTCAATTCGTGCCGCATGGAGCAAGGCATCAACAAACGCATAATATTCTTCTTTTGTAAAAGGACAGTTGATGTAATCGCCTTCCTCCTGCGCGCCCTTTTCGTAGCGCGATGCACGGAAGGCAATATCTAGGTTGATTGATTCGGCATGAATCACAGGCGCAATTGCATCGAAGAAGAAGAGATGTTCTTCATGGCTCATCGCTGCAATAGATTGTGACAGCGCGGCAGAAGTGAGCGGTCCGCTGGCAATAATGGTGGGCGAATCGGGAATCTCTTTCATCTCTTCGCGAGCGATTTCAATGTTGGGGTTGCTTTCGATTCGTTCCGTCACGAGCCGCGCGAAGAGTTCGCGGTCAACGGCAAGCGCGCCGCCGGCAGGCAGAGATGCAGACTCGGCGCACTCCAAAAGCATCGAGCCGAGAATCCGCATTTCGTTTTTGAGCACGCCCGAAGCGCGGTCAGGGAGGTTCGAGCCGAGAGAATTCGAACAAACGAGTTCAGCCAGGTCGTGAGTCTGATGCGCTCCGGTTTGCAGGGTCGGGCGCATTTCGTAGAGTCGTACGTTGAGTCCGCGTTGTGCGGCTTGCCAGGCGGCTTCACTTCCTGCGAGTCCGCCTCCGATAATGATGAGGTCAGTCATAAATTGATTTTACCATCGTAGTGCGAGATGGTATCTCATACGCATCAAGCTAAGAAGGAATGAGCTTGAAAAAGAGAGACCTCTGATGTAGGATAGTGGTACAACGCCAAACTATTTTCAAAAGAGGTCTCCTACGAAGTCTAAGAGAGCGTTTCTTAAGTCAATTTGTAGCTAATTTCAACATGCGTCGAATGCTGGCGATATAAACAACCGACTCGCTGGATGAAGCGGTGTGTTC
>Ga0247727_10018688_pt1 | contig 10860 bp, 9 predicted proteins | sample WisWelCaveWW1625_FD_202498 | JGI IMG/M metagenome (GOLD analysis project Ga0247727, IMG submission 202498) | Biofilm microbial communities from Wishing Well Cave, Virginia, United States - WW16-25 | ecosystem: Environmental > Aquatic > Deep subsurface > Groundwater > Cave microbial mat | place...
TCACCCCCGAGAACAATCCCGGGCAGGGGCCATAGGGGCTGCGGTTGACCCCGGTCTTGTTGGGATCGAGTGCCCTTTCCTTCCACTGGATCTCGCCGCGGCAGTAGGCCAGGTGCAGGCGCTCGCGCTCTTTGGCGGCGGCCAGCTTGCGCTGCTCGGGATCGTTGAAGGTGGCAAGGTCGGCATCAGTCGCCTTGCCGGAGCCCGGCTCGGGCAGCCGGCTGACGTTGGGCGGCACGACGAGCGGCGCTCTGTCCGCCATCTTGGGATCGCGCTTGCTCGAATCCATGGCGGACGGACTGACGCCCATCCAATCGAACAGCTTGCCCTCGAGTGCCACGCCGTCGCTGCAGGCGCTCAGGGAGAGCGCAGATAGGACCGTCACAACGGCAAACAGCGTCGAGTTTCGGTGTAGCGGCAGCATCTTCGTCTTGTCCCCCCGAGTCCGCGCTGCATCAAAGGCTTACGGCGACTTTGCGGCGCGATTGCGACTCAGACCGAGAGAGTCATACAAGAGGCCGCAAACCCCGGCAACTATCGCCGCATCGGCGATATTGAACACATACCAACGGTATCCGAAGGCGTGCAGCTGGAAGAAATCCGCGACCCCGCCCAGCCACAGGCGGTCAATGGCGTTGCCGGCCGCCCCGCCCATAATCAGCCCGAGGCTCGCCGCAACCAGCTTCTCGGTGACGCCATGGGCGAGCCATATCGCCATCGCCAGCACGGCGAGCCCGGCAAAGCCCGCCAGCGCCAGCTGCCCGAGGTGGGTGTCCAGCGGCAGCAGTCCGTAGCTGATGCCCGGATTCTTGACGTAGACGAGATCGAGGAAGGGGGTCACAGTCACCCGCTCCTTGTCCTGGATGCGATAGACGAAGAGCATCCACCACTTGTGCGCCTGGTCCAGGGCGAGGGTGACGACGGCGAACCAGATCCCGAGCGGCGACAAGGGTCCCCACAACCATCGCCTTTGCGGTGCTACCTGCATCAGCTTCCTAAAGTTGCCACACCTTCCCAAGGTGCCAGCCGCGTCACGCGTCGCGCAAGACCTTCGGGTTCAGCGAGCGGGTAATATCCGGAACTTTGCGTTGCGTCCAATGCGATAGGTCTCGAAGCTTACCTCCCGCGCCCCAGCCCCCGGCCGAGGCGCCACCTCTCCTCCTGCACCCTGATGTCCGCCAGGATGCGGTCGAGCAGCAGACAAGTGCGTCGGAAGAGCTCGGAGGCTTGCCGGTAGTCGGCGGGCGCAAAGAAATCGCATCGGCCGGCCTCGAAAAGCTCGACGCACTTGGCCTTGCTCTTGCCCGGCGGGTGGACGGCCACCGCGTGGCCGCCGTTCTTGCGCATCACCGCCATCGACGGCACGTCGGTGTCGCCGTCGCCGAAATAGATCATGTTAGCGAAGGGAATGGGCCGCGCATGCTCGGGCATGTGCTGGTTGATGCTCTCGCCCAGGTCCTCCACCCCCTTGTTGATGCGGAATAGGTACTGCGTCTTGCCGGTGTCGGTGACGACCCGCTTGGGGTACGGCAGGTCGTAGGCTTCGAACCAATATTCTGAGGCGAACACATTGTGGAAACGCCGGTAGATCGACGTGCCCTCGACGATCTCCAAGAGGCCCGACGAGACCAGGTAATGCCGCAGTTGCACGCCGTGGCTCTGCGTGTGGCTCCTCACGTAGCCGGCGATGCTGTCGAACCAGGCCTCGACCCCGGGATAAAGCTCCACCTGGCGCCCCTGCGCCACCAGGTCGGCACGATCGATGCGCACGCCCTTGGCCTGCGCCTTCTTGTACATCAGGTGCATGTAGGTGATCAGCGGGTCCGCCTGCGCGCGCCTGGCAAGCGCATTGCTCTCGGCCCAGAACGCCGCGGCGTCGGCGCCGACCTTCGGCAGGAAGGCGTACTCCTGCATGGGCCGCGGCGACAGGGTGCCGTCGAAGTCGTAGACCAGCGCGATCGTCTTCTTGTCGAATTTGGGTGCGCGCCCGCCGGCGGGGCCCGCGCTCGCTACCTCGTCCACCGACTTGCGCCGCCCGTTCGCACGCTCGACCATGTCGCATAACCCGAATGCCGCACTTTCCGGTGCCAGCATCAGCCGATTCGGGTGACGGGAGAAGTGCGAACGAGGGCAGTAGGCAGTGGGCAGTAGGCAATCGGGCCCACCCAGCGGCACTACTGCCCACTGCCTATTGCCTACTGCCCAATCTCACCGGAAGCGGCGCTGCGGCGGGCGGCGCTGCCCGCTGCCGGGCGTCGGCGCGCGGGTGTCCTTGTGGCGGAAATTGATGCGGCCCTTGTCGAGGTCGTAGGGGGTCATCTCCACCGTGACCTTGTCGCCGGCCAGGATGCGGATGCGGTTTTTCTTCATGCGCCCCGAGGTGTAGGCCACCACCTCGTGCCCGTTCTCGAGTTTGACGCGGCAGCGCGCGTCGGGGAGGACCTCGACGACAACCCCTTCGAACTCCAGCGGCTCTTCCTTGGCCATGCACTCTCCTGTGTTGCGCGCCGGGGTCTTGTGCCGGGGTCACCTGTCGTACGAATTGGACGTTGGAGGCGAGGGGTCTGACCCCTTTTTCGCGAGGGGTCTGACCCCCTTTTCGACCGCCCGTATATGAGCCGGCTCGGCAATCGCGGCAAGCGAAAAAGGGCGACGCCCGATCCGGGTGGCCAGTGTTCACCAGGCGCGCCGCCCGTCTCCCCCTTCCCCGTCATGCGGAAAGCGGACAATATCGGGCCGTGCGGGGAGGAGACGCAAATCGCGATAGAACGGGGGACACACCATGCAAGGGACGTTAGGACGAATTGTGCTCGGATTCATCGCCGCGGCGATCTCCGTGCTCATCGTGCATCAGACGATCATCTATGTGTTGACCATGCAGGGCATGATAAAGAGCGTGCCGTGGAACTTGCTGCCGCTCAAGTATGGTCCCGTCCCGTGGCTGCCGGTTCTTGGCAACAACGTCGTCTGGGGCGGCCTCTGGGGTGTCCTGTTCGCCCTCATCTACGACTGGCTGCCGGGAGGATGGAGCTGGCTCAAAGGCCTGATCTTTGGGATCCTGGTGGTTATCCTCAGCAACTGGATCTTCCTGCCGCTGATCAGGCAGTACGTGTTCAGCTACCCGCGCCAGCCGTTGTTTGCCGGCTTCGACGGATCCAATCCGATGGTGCTGCTGCCCGGTTTCCTGATCCTCACCGGCTTCGGGCTCGGGCTCGGCATCATCTACGGGCTGATCGCGCGCCCCAGCAAATGAGCGGGTCGGCCGGCCCCGAAGGCCGGCCGAATCGCATTTGTTTGTTAGACTGGCCTTCTGCCAGAGAGGCGGCGCATGATCTCGCGCTCCGTCTCGTCGGTCAGAAGGTGGCCATGAGTCGCAAGGTAGCGGGCAATTTCGCGCTCGGCGCGCCGCTGCTGCGACTCCACGATGGCGTCGAACAACCTGCTCCAGAAGGGCTTGCGCACCGGCTTTGCATCCGCTGGCGCGGCCGGAGCGTGGTCTCGATTGGCATAGGCGAGTGTGCTCATGAGTGATCTCCGTCTTTGCGACGTTGTGCCGGCCTTGAGCCAATTCTCCTCAGCGTGAAGCGCCCAGACGTCTCAACGCATCGGTTGCGCTTCCACTAAAGTCTATGTGGTGGTTCGGGGAGCTGCAGCTAGGCCGTATGTTGCGTCGCAGCATTGCGTGCCATGCATGACTCCGGTCACATGGCTGTCACCGGCGTCCGAAACCACCCCCCGTGGGTGTCTTGATGACGATTGCCTCGCCGGCGTCGAGCACCGTCTGGTCGCAGCCCTCGAGCCGCTCCATGCGGCCGTCGTTGCGCCTCACCCAGTTCTCGCCGCACTCGCCCGGCCCGCCGCCCACCAGGCCATAGGGGCGCACGTTGCGGAAGCTGGAGAGGATGGCGCAGTCCATCCTCTCCAGGAAGCGGATGCGCCGGAGCGTGCCGTCGCCGGCGCTCCACTTGCCCTTGCCGCCCGAGCCGCGGCGGATCGAGAACTCCTCCAGCAACACGGGATAGCGCAACTCCAGGATCTCGGGGTCGGTCAATCGGGTGTTGGTCATGTGCACGTGCACGGCGGCGGTGCCGTCGAAGCCGGGCCCCGCCGGGCTGCCGGAGCAGATGGTCTCGTAATACTGGTACTTGGCGTTGCCGAAGGTGAGATTGTTCATGGTGCCCTGGCTCGGCCCCAGGGCCTTCATGGCGGCGAACAGGCAGTTGGTGACGATCTGGCTGGTCTCGACGTTGCCGGCCACCACCGCCGCCGGGTAGGCCGGTTTGAGCATCGAACGCTCGGGGATGACGACGTCGATCGGCTTCAGGCAGCCGGCATTCATGGGGATCGGCTCGTCGACCATCACGCGGAACACGTAGAGCGTGGCGGCGCGGGTGACGGGCTCGGGCGCGTTGAAGTTGTTCTTCTGCTCCATCGAGGTGCCGGAGAAATCGACCCGCGCGCGCCGGCTGGCGTGGTCGACGGTGATCCTCACGTCGACCCAGCTGCCCTGGTCCATCTCGACCCGGAACGCGCCGTCCTCCAGCCGAGACAGCAGCCGGCGCACGCTTTCCTCGGCGTTGTCCTGTACGTGGCCCATGTAGGCCTTCACCACATCGAGCCCGAAGTGGGCGACCATCCTCTCCAGCTCTGCGACGCCCTTGGCGTTGGCCGCCACGTGTGCCTTGAGGTCGGCGATGTTCTTGCCGGGCATGCGTGCGGGAAACTTCGCACCCGAGAGCAGCGCGTGGGTCTCGGCCTCCAGGAACCGGCCTGAATCGACCAGCTTGAAATTGTCGATGTAGACGCCCTCCTCCTCGATGGTGGTGGCGCGCGGCGTCATCGAGCCCGGCGTCAACCCGCCGATGTCTTCATGGTGGCCGCGGCTGGCGACATAGAAGAGGATTGAGGGGTCAGACCCCTCGCGACCACGCTCGTGTGATTCACCCAGGTTTGACGCGAGGGGTCTGACCCCTTCTGCAAACACCGGCGTGATCACCGTAATATCCGGCAGATGCGTGCCGCCGTTGTAGGGCGCGTTCAGCATGTAGACATCGCCCGGCAGCATCTTGCCGGCGTTGGCGCGGATGACCGTCTCCACCGAGCGGTCCATGGAGCCCAGGTGCACCGGCATGTGCGGGGCGTTGGCGACGAGCTCGCCTTTGGTGTCGAAGACGGCGCAGGAGAAGTCGAGCCGTTCCTTGATGTTGACCGACTGCGCCGTGTTGCGCAGCGCCTCCCCCATCTGCTCGGCGATCGACATGAAGAGGTTGTTGAAGACCTCCAGCAGCACCGGGTCGGCGGTCTCGCCGAGGCGCTCGCGCTTCCTCGGCGTCGTGCGCCGGAGGAGGAGATCGTTGCGCTGGGTGACCTCCAGGCTCCAGCCCGGCTCCACCACCACGGTCTGGTGCGGCTCGATGACGAGCGCGGGTCCTGTGAGGCGCTGGCCGATGCGGAGTTCGTCGCGCGTGATGACGGGCGCGTCGTGCCAGGCGCGGGCGGAGTAGAAGCGAATCCTCTCCACAGCCGCAACCGGTTCCCCTCCCCCTTGCGGGGAGGGGTTAGGGGTGGGGGGAATCCTCAAGGGAGACCTTGTTTTGTCCCCCCCACCCTGTCCCTCCCCCACGTCGTGTCGAAGACGCGCCTCCGGCGCGATGGGGGAGGGGACGCCAGCAGCGGCGGTTGCAGCATCGCCTCCCGCCGCCTCCACCTCCAGCGCCGCGATCACCACCCGCTTCTCCGGCGACACGAAGCCGAAGCGCTGACGGTGCAGCGCCTCGAAGGCGGCACGCATAGGAGCGGCCTCGCCGAGCGCCACGGCAAGCGCGGTATCGGTGCCCTCGTAGCGCAGGTGCGCCCAGGCCGAGACGGCGATGTCGCTGAGTTCCACCCCCTGCGCGGCGACCTCGGCGCGGGTGGTGTCCGAAAGGCGTATGCGCAGATCGTCGAGGCCGGCGAGCGCCTCCGCGCTCAACGACGCCTCGACCGACTGCTCGCGGCTCGCCCGAATCGGCGCCAGCCCGATGCCGTAGGCCGACAGCAGGCCCGACAGCGGATGGATCAGCACGGTCTCCATGCCGAGCGTGTCGGCGATCAGGCAGGCATGCTGGCCGCCGGCCGAGCCGAAGCAGTTGAGCGCGTACTCGGTAACGTCGTAGCCGCGCTGCACGGAGATCTTCTTGATGGCGTTGGCCATGTTCTCCACGGCGACGCGGATGAACCCATCGGCCGCCTCCTCCGGCGCCCGGCCATCGCCGATTTCGGCCGCCAGCTCGGCAAACGCGGTACGCACGGCGTCCTCGTCGAGCGGCTGATCGCCACCCGCGCCGAAGATCCTGGGGAAGGTCGCAGCCCGCAGTTTGCCGACCATGACGTTGGCGTCGGTGACGGTGAGCGGGCCGCCGCGGCGGTAGCACCTCGGACCCGGATCGGCGCCCGCCGACTGCGGCCCGACACGGAAGCGCGTGCCGTCGTAGAACAGGATCGAGCCGCCGCCGGCCGCCACCGTGTGCACGCGCAGCATCGGCACCCGCATGCGCACGCCGGCCACCTCGGTCTCGAACGAGCGCTCGTACTCGCCGGCAAAATGCGACACGTCGGTGGAGGTGCCGCCCATGTCGAAGCCGATCACCTTGGGAAAGCCGGCGAGCCTGGCGGTCTCGGCCATCCCGACCACGCCGCCGGCGGGCCCCGACAGGATGGCGTCGCGCCCCTGGAACAGCTCGGCAGACTTCAGGCCGCCCGATGAGGCCATGAACATGATGCGGGGCGAAGCGGGCTCCTCGCTTGCTGCAGGCGTCCCCTCCCCCCTCGTGGGGGAGGGACAGGGTGGGGGGGATTCCAGAACGTCGGAGTTTGGGGTTCCCCCCACCCCTAGCCCCTCCCCACAAGGGGGAGGGGAACCGGTCGAACGCGTGGTTAGGGCTTGCGCCATCTTCTCCACGTGCCGGCGCAGGATCGGCGACAGGTAGGCGTCCGCCACCGTGGTATCGCCGCGGCCGACGATCTTGATCAAAGGCGACACCTCGTGGCTCACCGAGATCTGGGTGAACCCCGCTTGCCGAGCCAGCTCCGCGGCCTGCCGCTCGTGCTTCGGGTGTGCGTAGGCGTGCATGAGGACGATAGCGATGGAGGCGATGCCGTCGGCCACGGCCGCTTCGAGATCCTTCTGCAGCAGGGCGGCATCGAGCGGCTGCTCGATGCTGCCGTCGGCACGCACGCGCTCGTCGGCTTCCACCACGCGCGCGTACAGCATCTCCGGCTTGACGATCCGCTTGGCGAAAATGTCGGGCCGCGCCTGGTAGCCGATCTCGAGCTGGTCCTTCAGGCCCCTGGTGATGACGAGCAGCGTGCGCTCGCCCTTGCGCTCCAGCAGCGCGTTGGTGGCGACCGTCGTACCCATCTTCACGCTGGCGATGCGCTCGGCTGCCAGCGGTGCGCCGGGAGACAGCCCCAGGCACAGGCGAATACCCTCGAGCCCGGCGTCGTCATAGGCCCCGGGGTTGTCCGAGAGCACCTTGCGCACCACCAGCCGGCCCTCCGGCGTCCGCGCCACCACATCGGTGAAGGTGCCGCCGCGGTCGATCCAAAAGTGCCATTTGCCTTCGCTGGTTCCCGCCACCGTGTTTGCCCTCTTCGCCGGCTGCGTTTCGATCCGGCAGTCTCGGGTCATTGCCGCCGCACCGCAAGCTGGGGCATACCCTTGGGGAGCCCGGGAAGCGCCTCCGCCCGAAAAACCTGCATCGTGACGCGATTTTGGACGCGACGGCGGCCCCCTCGTCGCAACACAATGGAGCGGGCAGAGCCCCGGAGTAGAAAATGCCCACAAGCGACATCCACCCCGGCGCAGCAGGGCCAAGACCAGGCGTCGCGCGGCGCCTGCTCGATGGGCTTTACCTCCTCTGTGGCTATCTCGCCGGGCTGTTCCTCATCGCCATCTTCCTGATGATGCTGGCCCTGTCGGCCGGCCGCCAGATCGGCGTCAACGTCACGTCGGGCGACGATATCGCCTCCTGGTGCATGGCGGCGCTGGCCTTCCTCGGCCTGGCCCACACCTTCAAGTCCGGCGAGATGATCCGCGTCGGGTTGCTGACGCAGCGGCTCGCGGGCCGCACCAGATGGATCACGGAGCTGTTTGCGCTGCTGGTGGCCGCCGTCTTCATCGGCTACTTCGCCTGGCACGCCATCGACCTCACCATCACGTCCTGGCGCATCAACGATGTGTCGACCGGCGTGCTGGTCGTGCCGCTGTGGATCCCGCAGGTCGGCTTCGCCACCGGGCTCGTCGTCCTGTTCATCGCCATCGTCGACGAGCTGGTTCATGTCGCCGCCGGCAACAGGCCGCGCTACGAGAAGGAGCCGCCTAAGACCGCCGAGGAGGTGATCGAACGCGCCGCCTCCAGCGGCGTTTAGCGGCGGCCCCATGGACCTCGTCAGCATATCGATCCTGATCGCGGTCGTTTTGGTCCTCCTGCTCGGGTCCGGTGTGTGGATTGCCATCAGCCTGCTCGCCTGCGGCTGGCTCGGCATGCAGTTCGCCGCCGGCGGCATTCCCGCCGGCACCGTGCTCGCCACCAAGATCTGGGGCAATGCCGCCTCCTGGGAGCTGGCGGCATTGCCGCTGTTCATCTGGATGGGCGAGATCCTGTTCCGCACGAAGTTGTCGGAGGAGATGTTTCGCGGCCTCTCGCCGTGGCTCGGCCGCATTCCCGGGCGCCTGCTGCACGTCAATGTCTTGGGCTGCGGCATCTTCGGCTCGGTCTCTGGCTCGTCGGCCGCAACCTGCGCGACCATTGCCAAGATCGCGCTGCCCGAGCTCAAGAAGCGCGGCTATCCCGAGATGATCTCGCTCGGCTCGCTGGCCGGTGCCGGCACGCTCGGCATTCTCATTCCGCCGTCGATCACCATGGTGATCTACGCCGTGGCGGCCAACGTCTCGATCCTCAAGGTGTTCCTCGCCGGCTTCCTGCCCGGCCTGCTGGTCATGCTGCTCTACTCCGGCTACATCGCCGCCTGGGCGCTCATCAATCCGCACCGGATGCCGCCGCGCGAGCCGGAAATGTCGCTGCGCGAGAAGCTCAAAGAGTCGACCCAGCTGATCCCCTGCCTGCTGCTGATCGGCCTCGTGTTCGTGGTCCTGCTGCTGGGCTGGGCCACGGCCACCGAGTGCGCCGCCTGGGGCGCGCTGGGCGCACTTCTGATCGCCTGGTGGTCCGGCGCGCTCACCTGGGCCAGCTTCTGGACCAGCGTGATGGGCACGACCCGGCTCACCTGCATGATCATGCTGATCCTGGCGGGGGCCTCCTTCATGTCCACCTCGATGGGCTACACCGGCATTCCCGCGGCGCTGGCCGGCTGGGTCGACGGCCTGAACCTGAGCCCCTACGTGCTGATTGCGGCGCTCACGCTCATGTACATGATCCTGGGCACCGCGCTCGACGGCATCTCCATGATCGTGCTCACCACCGTGGTCGTGCTGCCGATGGTGCAGAAGGCCGGCTTCGACCTGGTGTGGTTCGGCATCTTCCTCGTGCTGATCGTGGAAATGGCCGAGGTATCGCCGCCGGTCGGCTTCAACCTGTTCGTGCTGCAGACCATGAGCGGCTGGGACAGCAACACGGTGGCGCTTGCTGCACTGCCGTTCTTCCTTTTGTTGGTTGTCGCGGTGGCTCTCATCACGGTATTCCCCCAGATCGTGATGGTGGTGCCCAACTGGGTTTTCCCGAATTGAAGGGGTTGCGAGGAGAAGGAGTGAACGCATGAAAACGCATCTCAAGGCATGGGGAGCCGCACTGGCGCTTGGCCTCGCATTGGGGCTGGCAAACACTGCCGGCGCGCAGACCAAGTGGACCCTGCCCGCCGCATATCCGGCCGACAATTTCCATTCGGAAAATCTCACCTGGTTCGCCAAGGAGGTTGAGAAGGAGACGGGGGGCAAACTTCAGATCACGGTCCATCCCGGCGCCTCGCTGTTCAAGGCGCCCGAGATCAAGCGCGCCGTCGCCACCGGCCAGGCCCAGATCGGCGAGGTCTTGATCTCCATCCACGAGAACGAGGACCCGATCTTCGGCCTCGACACCATTCCCTTCCTCACCGCCGGCTATGCCGACGCCAGGAAGCTCTACGAGACGTCGAAGCCGGCGATGGCCAGGAAGCTCGACGCGCAGGGGCTGGTGCTGCTCTACGCCGCGCCCTGGCCGGCGCAGGGTCTCTACACCAAGAAGGACGTCAACTCGGTCGACGACCTCAAGGGCCTGAAAATGCGCGTCTACAACGTCGGCACGACCCGCATCGCCGAGCTGGCCGGCGCCCAGGCGGTCACGATCCAGGCCGCCGAGCTGCCGCAGGCGCTCGCCACCGGCACGGTCAACGCCTTCATCACCTCGGGGGCGACCGGCTACGACAGCAAGGCCTGGGAAACGGTGTCCCACTTCTACGACGTCCAGGGCTGGCAGCCGAGGAACGTGGTGATCGTCAACAAGTCTGCCTTCAGTGGCCTCGACAAGCCGGCGCAGGAGGCGCTGGTGAAGGTGGCCGCCGCGGCCGAGGCGCGGGTGTGGAAGAACTCGGCGGAGAAGGCGCAGTGGTTCGTCGAGCAGCTGAAGGCCAAGGGCATGAAGGTGGATCGGCCGAGCCCCACCCTGGTGGCCGGGCTGAAGAAGATCGGCGACCAGCTCACCGCCGACTGGATCGCCAAAGCTGGGCCCGACGGCAAGGCCATCATCGACGCCTACCGCAAGTAGAAGCGCTGGGGTCAGACCCTGCGGGTCTGACCCACTGCTGTCCCATGATTCGATAGGTCGCAAGGCTCGGCGTCGCGAACGATGGCAAGGGTGTTGTTGTGAGAAACGCCCGAAACATCGA
>Ga0247727_10018689_pt1 | contig 10860 bp, 10 predicted proteins | sample WisWelCaveWW1625_FD_202498 | JGI IMG/M metagenome (GOLD analysis project Ga0247727, IMG submission 202498) | Biofilm microbial communities from Wishing Well Cave, Virginia, United States - WW16-25 | ecosystem: Environmental > Aquatic > Deep subsurface > Groundwater > Cave microbial mat | place...
CTGAGAAACATAAGGACCAAGAGTAATGGTAGCACAATAGGATGCGCCATTGTCAATAAGTCTAGTTTGGTGCCCCGAGGAGGATTCGCCTCTCGCTTCTACTCGAGACTGCGATTTGTGTCCAATCACTTTGTTCTTGGACAAATCGGGAGCCTCTCGTTTTGTTCGAGACTGCGATTTGAAACCAATCACTTCGTTCTTGGGCAAATTGGGAGCCTCTCGCTTCGTTCGAGATTGCTGTTTGTACCTAATCGCTTCGCTCTTAGACAAACAGGGAACCTTCGACCGTCTCCTTTTAGTCGGCAGCGAGGTGAAAATAAAATGGATTAGTTTCCGGGCGGGGTGCCCCCACCAGGATTCGAACCTGGGACCGTCTCCTTAAAAGGGAGCTGCTCTACCAACTGAGCTATGGGGGCACGCCGCCTACAACGCGGCAATCCAGTTTTATTTTCAATGAGCGAACCGACTAGCGCGCAAAGCGCTAAAGGGAGCTGCTCTACCAACTGAGCTATCGGGGCATTCTTTCTTTATCCTTTAGGATACTGTGTAGTTATTTTCTTTTCAATATGAAAACGGGTGGCTGGCGGAAACATTCTGATTCCGCCAGCCCTCTGGACGACTCCCTCTAGTTTACGACGCTCTTCTTGCGAGGGATGAACTTCCATCCCTCGCCCTCACAATAGGTGGCATCGGTGCCGGTGAGCCGAGCCGTCAACCACAAGAGACCTCTTTCGGTGAACAGATGAGCCTCGGGGTGGACCCTGGGGTTGATCTGGACTTCCGGAGAATCTCCTGGAACACCGAAGAACCTTCGCCCTACGAGCCCAATCTTTGCCATCATTACCTCCATGACGGAATCGTCGCAAAGAAGTATACGAATATTTCTATATTTTGTCAAATATTTAACTATTCTTTTTCCAAATCCTCAAACGCTTTTTTTTGTTTTACGCTCAATTTTTTCGGTGTCTTCAGGATAAAATCAATCAACAGATCTCCTCGTCCGAATGAAGTAAAGCGCGGCATTCCTTCGCCCGCAACACGGAGTTCTTGTTTCAGGTCAAAATGCGCCGGCACGTCTATTTTCATCTTACCGCCCCCGATCGTAGGAATTTCCAATGGACGTTCTAAGAACAGATCAAAAAAACTTACTTCTTTTTTGATGACGAGGTCATCTCCACGGCGCGAGAATGCCTGATGCGATTTCACTCTGATGCGCACATAGAGATCCCCCATCCCCGCTCCCCGCTCGCCCGCCTCCCCCTTGCCCTTTACTTTGATCAATTGGCCGTCTTGGATACCCGGGAGGATATCGATGCGTATCGGGACATGACCGTCCATCCGTCCCGCTCCCTTGCAATGCGCGCAAGCTTTTTCGGGAACTTTTCCGGTGCCGCGGCACCGCTCGCATGCCTTGACCTGAGAGAAACTTCCGAAAAACGTCCGCCGCTCCTCGCGCACTTCTCCTTGACCTCCGCACACCGTGCATTCCACCATTTTTGAACCTGCCGCAGCGCCCTGCCCATGACAGGCATCACACACCACCTGTGTCGTAATATCCACGTCCTTCGTACTCCCGCGAAACACCTCTTCGAGTGTGATGTCGAGCGATACTTCAAGATCTGATCCGCGCTGATAAGTACGTCTTCGCGGACGCACGCCAAGCCCCTCAAAAATGTCGCCCAGTACATCTCCGAGATCCCCCATCTGGGAAAAATCTTGCCAATTCATATTTTGCCAATCACCGCCAAATCCTCCCCCCCCCGCGTCCCACCCGGGAGCTCCTCCCCCAAAGGACTCTGCTGTACCAAATCGATCGTAAGACTCGCGTTTCTTTTTGTCGGAAAGCACTTGATATGCTTCGTTCACTTCTTTGAATTTTCCTGCATCGCCTCCCTGTTTGTCGGGATGGAACTGATGCGCAAGCTTGCGGAACGCGCGCTTGACCTCGTCGTCAGATGCGCCCTTCGCTATCCCTAGTACTTTGTAGTAATCCTTGGATCCCTGCGCCATAGCGGATATTACGTCAGATCGATCGACTCGTGTTGCTTGGACTCGTAGATGATCTTTGCGAATTTGAACGCCAAGAGCAGTTGGTACACCAGAAACGCGAAGCAGGCGACCATCCAATAAAAGATGATGCCAATGCCGCGAAAGGTAAAGAAGAGAGCAACCACCCATGTAATCACGACCCATTGTTTCGTCTTCGCCACAAAATCACCCATCGTTTTTTTTGTAAAATCAAAAATAAAATTCCTGAGTGGCTGGGTGGGATCAACTGTTTTCCCGAGAGATTTTTGTAATTCGACGATCGCATTCCGCACCGACTCGCTGATAACCAGTTTTTGCTGAGAAGGCGTGAGCTCTGCGAAATCAGGATTGTTGGCAACCTTTAAGGTCGCATCGCTTTCCAAAAAATGCTGTAGGGATTCGCCGAATTTGATCTCCGGGTACAACCCCCCCGCGATCGTAATGGACGCATCGAACACACCATCAAAGAAGCGACTGGAAATCAGCGGCTCTTGTGTCACGGGATCGAATTTGGGCAAGAAGATCACCACAAGAAGCACGATGGCGGTGATGAGTTTCCGAAGATATGCTTTTGCGACCGAGAAAAACTTTATCTTCAAGCCATTTTCCACTTCTCTCTGCGCCGCCACCTCTCCCGCAAGCAAGAAAAGAAAGATGAGCGATGCCGCCCCTAAGAGTATCGAGATCGTATCGTTAAAAAAACTGACCAAGGCAAAACTTGCAACGAGCATCACAATGGTGCGCCGCATAAAGCTCTGCGAAAACACGGCTCCTAAAAGCGCCATGATCGCGAATAACGCAACTGCAACGAGAAAAATCGTAAGCGTTCCTGTTTCTGCAAGATAGGCGCGGTACGCGAAATTCACCCAAAATGCCGCAAGGACGGTAAGGACATCGATGCCCGTCTCTTTCCATATCCGCATCGGCACACGGTGCGGTTCCGGTGCGGACACTTGCCTAAGAAGATTGTTCCTGAGTAGCGGACTCTCCACCTTGTTTTTGATTATACATCGCCTGTCCTATTTTTTGAATTTCTGTGGATAAAGCAGAGGTGGCGTTTTTCAGCGTTTCTACGTCGTCTCCGTCTTTCACTTTTTTGAGCGCTTCTATTTTTTCCGTAACCGCAGTCTTTATCTCCGCAGAAACCTTGTCGCCCGCGTCCTTCAGGGCTTTTTCTGAAGTATATACAAGAGTTTCGGCTTGATTGCGCGCCTCTGCTAAATCGCGTTTCTTCTGGTCTTCCGTCGCATGCGCCGCCGCTTCTTGTTTCAATTTCTCAATCTCTTCTTTCGAAAGCGCGGTTGACGCTTCAATGCGCACGGTTTGGCTCTTGCCGCTTGCCTTGTCTTTAGCGGTCACATTCAAGATGCCATTCGCATCAATATCGAATTTCACTTCCACTTGCGGCACACCACGCGGCGCAGGGGGAAGACCTTCGAGCATAAATCGCGCGAGTGTTTTGTTGTCTTGTGCCATCGGACGCTCACCCTGAAGAATATGCACTTCTACGGTTGTCTGACTGTCTGCCGCCGTAGAGAACACCTGTACTTTCTCGGTCGGTACGGTGGTATTTTTTTGTATCATCGGGGTTGCAACTCCTCCGAGGGTTTCGATCGCAAGCGTAAGGGGTGTTACGTCCAAAAGGAGAATGTCCTTCACGTCTCCCTGGAATATCCCCGCCTGCACCGCGGCACCCAACGCGACCACTTCATCGGGGTTGATGCCCTTGTGAGGCTCTTTGCCAAAAAGTTGTTTTACCGCTTCTTGGATCGCCGGCATCCGCGTTTGTCCTCCCACTAAAATAACTTCGTTGATATCCGAAAGAGAAAATCCTGCGCCCTTGGGCGGAGCGGCGGTCACCGTTTCCTTGGTGAGCGCAATAGAACGCTCGATCATGTCCCTTACGATCTCCTCAAGTTTGGAACGCGTGAGTTTCATCAGGAAATGCTTTGGGCCTGATGCATCGGAGCTCACGTATGGGAGATTGATCTCCGTTTCCACCGCAGTCGAAAGCTCGTGCTTCGCCCGCTCGGCGGCCTCTTTGAGGCGCTGAAGTGCGAGTGGGTCTTTGGAGATATCAATTCCCTCCTGTTTTTTATATTCGACAACAAGATATTCATTGATACGTTTGTCAAAGTCATCTCCTCCTAAATGCGTGTCGCCTCCCGTTGCTTTGACCTCTACAGTATCTTCCGCGACTTCCAGCACGGAAATGTCGAATGTACCGCCGCCAAAATCATAGACCACGATCTTCTCGTTCTTCTGTTTATTGAATCCATACGCAAGCGCCGCCGCAGTGGGCTCATTGATGATACGACGCACCTTAAGCCCCGCGATCTCGCCTGCGTTCTTCGTTGCCTGCCGCTCGGAATCATCGAAGTACGCCGGCACGGTAATCACCGCCTCTTCCACTTTCTCGCCAAGTTTTGCTTCCGCGTCCGCCTTGATCTTCTGGAGCACCATTGCAGAAATTTCCTCCGAGGTATACCATCGATCACCCATCTTGATCTCCACTCCCCCACTCGAAGACGCCTGAATGTCATATGGGAGCCATGCCTTGTCGCGCTGTACGTCCGGGTCAGAAAACTTTCTTCCTATTAAGCGCTTCACCGAAAAAATAGTATTTTTGGGATTCGTAATCGCTTGCCGCTTTGCGAGAAGCCCCACAAGCCGTTCATTTGCCTTGCTCATCGCGACAATAGAGGGCGTGGTACGATTCCCTTCCGCATTCTCAAGGATACGCGGCTCGCCTGCATCAGTTACTGCGACCGCAGAATTTGTGGTCCCCAGATCAATTCCTAATATTTTTGCCATAGTGATAGATAAATGTGGTGTATGCGACTATTATTGTTTTGTTATTTTGACTCTTACTGGTCGAACAACTTTCTCGTGAAGCCGATATCCTCTCTCAATCTCTTCTGCTACCGTACCCGGCGGACTCTCTGAGGCTATTTCTCCAAGAGATTCCATAAACGCCGGATCGAATGCATCTCCGAGTTTCACCCGAATTCGCAGAAGGCCGTGGCGCTTCATCACGTCTTCCGTCTGCGCACGGATCATATAGATTCCCTTCTCCATCCCGACGCTTTGGTCGGGACTCCGACCCCCAGTGGGCGTCGGAGCCGACCCCTGTTTTTCTGAGTACGAAATTGCAAGATCAAAACTATCAAGTACGCCTATCAATCCCTGCATCAGTTCTTCATGACCATATTTTGCGAATTCCTGAAGTCGCTGCAGTTCCTCTTTTTTATAGTTCAAGAAATCCGCTTTCGCCCTCTGCCATCCCGCGAGATACTCGTCCCGTTTTTTCTCGCATGCTACAAGAACATCTGCGGGCATCATCTGCCCGTTCTCCTGTTTTTCTTCCTGAACTTCCGGTTTTTCGTCCATGGATTTATACGAGGGTATGAAAACGCTTAAAGATTGCAATGACCTTTTGATAGTCCATTCGTTTGGGGCCTATGATAAGCATCAACACTGCTTTATCTTCGGGTGTGTATTCTGTTGCAATAACCGAAAGATTATCACTCTTCGTAACCGGACTCCTTTTCCCCACGAACACCCCAAGTGTATCATCGGAGAGTACGGCGCGCACCATCTCGAGCCGTTCATCGATCGCTTCAAAATCTTGGATTACGCCATGGACCTCTGCGCGCGATTCCCAATCAAGATGGTCTACCAGATCATCAAGACCCTCTTTATGCACATCGCCTTCAGAGAGATCTTCTACGACGCCCAACACCCCAAGCTCATTTGAAAGCACCGAGAGAAGCTCGCTCCATGCCGACCTCTGGAACAACGGCTCGCACCGCTTCATAAAGCGAGGCGCCTCCGCATCCGTGAGAAGCGCGCGTGCGGCAAAGAACTCATATCCTCGATCAGTAGGAACTCTTCCTGCCGAATGGTAGGGTTGCTCCAAGTAGCCAGACTCGGTGAGATGGTGCAGCTCATTCCGGATCATCGCCGGACGTATGCCGAATACATAATCACGATACAGCGAGCCCGAGCTGATAGGCTCTCCAGTACGGATGAATTCGCTTATCGCAGCATGCAGCACCGATGCGGTGCGATCCTGCATCATGAGTGTATGAAGTAATTATATGCGCATTAGCAATCATGTCAAGGGATTGCCAATAACTTATACTGGGAATCCCGCAGATCCCGAAGCTCTGCTGAGTGGGCCAAGGGATTGCCAATATTATCACCCAACAATGGAAATGGTGTATAATAAACCCCATATGACGAGCATTGGCGATAGCGTGCGGTGGCTCCATTCGTCGAGTCCTGACGATGTCGAGCTCAAAGAACTTGGGAAGTCGGTACGCCTACACCCCCTTATCCTTGAGGAGCTCAAGACTCCATCCGCCCGGGCAAAAATTGAACACCACAAAAATTATCTCTATTTTATCTACTATTTTCCGATTTTTGATGTGCAAGAACAGGTATCGCGGAGAGGTGAAATTGATTTTATAGTTACAAAAAAAGACGTCATCACCGTTACCTACGAACGCATCGAGGCGCTCGAAGAGCTCCAAACAAAACTCGCATCAACTTCGTTTGAAAGCTCGCTCGCGCTGATCCACCGCATCCTGCTCTTTCTTTTTGCCTTTGAAGAGCGTCAACTCGAACACATTCGTGAAAAAGTGGAACAAATTAGCCGAGAACTGTTTCGAGAGCGCGAACGGGAACGAGAGCGAACTCTCCTCCAAAAAATTTCTTATGTAAAAAGAGATATTTCACAGTACAACATCGTGGTGCGTCCGCAAAAACATATGCTTGAAAGCCTCGCGGAATCTGCAGGAGAATTCTTCCCTTCCTCTTCTGCGGTTTATCTCAATGATCTAGTCGGCGAACACATGAAAATTATGGAGCAACTTGAGAATTACCGGCAAGCCGTCGAGGATTTCGAAGCGACGAACATACAGCTCATCAATCTGAAGAACGCCGAAGTGACAAAAACGTTCACCATTCTCGCGTTCCTCACGTTTCCGATGATGCTTTTTGCCGCGCTTTTTAGTATGGACATAGAAAATACTCCTATCGTGCATCACCCTCAAGCGTTTTGGATCATTTTGAGCATCATGATCATTCTCATGGGAGGAATGTTTGCCTATTTCAAGAGAAAAGATTGGATCTAGGGATAGTAAGTAGGAAGTAGCAAGTAGAAAGTAGTAAACTTGCCCACCTACTCACTACTACCTACTTACTACTCACTATGCATATCTACAACACCCTGTCCGGAAAAAAAGAACCCCTTCCGAAACCGCCACGAGGAAAACCGTTGCGACTCTTCGTATGCGGCCCCACGGTGTATGACATGCTTCATATTGGAAACGCTCGCACATATCTTGTGTTTGATGCATTGGTCCGTTTTTTACGATCTCAAAAACTACACATCGAATACCTACAGAATATTACGGACCTTGATGATAAAATCATCGCGCGCGCACGAGAAGAAAAAACAACTTCCGAAGTACTTGCAAAACAGTTCACAAAAATCTATCGCGAAGACATGGCACGCGCAGGGATCTCGAGCGTCACTCGCTACGCACCCGCCACAAAATACATCCCAGGAATTGTGCGCCAAGTTACCACGCTCATCACCAAAGGGTACGCCTACACGATTCCCCATGACGGAATCTATTTTGAAATCTCGAAATTTCCGCGATACGGACAACTTGCCCGACGCACCGCGCTTGATGCTGAAGATGGCACTTCGCGCATCGATGAGAGTGATCTGAAACGTGGCAAAGGAGATTTTTGTTTATGGAAATTTGAACATCCCGGCGAACCTTCGTGGCCCGCACCGTTCGGCAATGGGAGACCAGGATGGCACATTGAGGACACGGCAATCAGTGAATCGCATTTTGGCCCACAATACGAGATCCATGGCGCAGGCGTAGATCTAAAATTTCCACATCACGAAGCCGAGATTGCGCAACAGGAAGCGGCATCAGGGAAACGTCCTTTCGTGAAGCTTTGGATGCACGTAGGAGCGCTTCTCGCGAACGGGAAAAAAATGTCTAAGAGTCTTCATAATTTTGTTCCCATCCGAACATTTCTCACGCAGCATTCGCCCGACACGTTTCGTCTTATGGTGCTACGTCATCATTATCGTTCACCGTTAAATTATACGGATGAGTTGGCCGAAGAAACCGCGCGCATGCTCGGCAACATCCATGCGTTTTTACATAAGCTTCGCTTTGCGGGAAGTGCTCCGAGAGAACGCATCAAAAAAATTCCTCGCGGAAGGATCACAGAGTTCAAGAAATCCTTTCTCGCCGCACTTGAAGATGACTTTAATACCCCGGAAGCGTTCGGGTCGCTTTTCATACTCATGAACGAACTGCAACCTCTTATCTATGTCCTTGCGAAAAAGGATGCCCGAGAAGCCCTGATGGCTATCGAATCTTCCCTTGCATCCCTTGGATTTTTCCCCATACGGGCACGCATTAAGCGTGAAATAAGAGGACTTATTACTGAGCGCGAGTCATTAAGAGCTAATCAACAATTTATCCAGGCGGATGGCTTGAGAAAACGGATAGAGAGCGTAGGATACGTGGTGGAGGACACCCCGTTGGGACCGCTTGTCTTTCCGAAACCCTAATCCCCCATGGCACACAAAGAGAGGTTAAAAATACCGCCCCACAACGCGGAAGCAGAACAGTCGGTTCTTGGAGCACTCTTGATCGACAAAGGCGCCATTATTAAGGTTGCCGACACGCTCCGCCCCAAAGATTTTTATGTTCCCGCGCATGAGCGCATCTATGGCGCGATCCTTGATATCTACGAACGCCATCAGCCAATAGATATTCTAAGCGTCACCGCGTGGCTCAAGGAACGGGACATACTTGTGCAGGTGGGCGGCTCCACGTATCTTGCGGAGCTCACCAATCTCGTCCCCACCGCCTCACATGTTGATTATTACGCGCAGATCGTGCGCGAAAAAAAAGTGCTTCGAGATCTTATTGAGGTGTCCGCGGAGATCACTGAAGATGCATTTGAAACGCACGAAGATACGGCAAGTCTTTTAGATATCATTGAACAAAAAATCCTTTCTATCTCGCAAAAATCGCTCACAAAAAATTTTATCGCCGTTCGTGATGAATTAAAGGGAGCGTATGAACGCATCGAAAAGCTACATCATGGCAAGGGCATGCTTCGCGGCGTCCCCACTGGATTTGATGCATTGGATAACATTCTCTCGGGGCTTCAGAAATCAGACTTTATCGTGATCGGCGCGCGCCCCTCGCTCGGGAAAACCACGCTCGCCTTAGACATTGCACGCAATGCCGCCGCAAAAGCAGGACTGCCCGTGGGCATTTTTTCTCTCGAAATGTCTCGCGAACAGGTGATCGACCGCCTTATTGCCGCAGAATCTCAAGTGCCACTGTGGAAGATCCGGACCGGCCGCATCTCGGACGATCTTGAATTTGAAATGATCCAAAACTCTTTGGATAAAATCTCGCAGTTCAAAATATTCATTGACGACACACCATCTCCCAATATTCTCCAAATGCGTTCCATGGCGCGCCGCCTTCAGATCGAACACGGATTAGGACTTTTGGTCATCGATTATCTGCAACTCGTTGCACCTCGGGGACATTCCGATAATCTTGTGCAACAGATCACCGAAATTTCGAGGGGGCTCAAAGGCCTTGCCCGAGAACTGAACGTGCCCGTGCTCGTCCTTTCGCAGCTCAATCGGTCCGTGGATCAGCGCGACCATAAAGTACCTCGCCTCTCGGACCTTCGGGAAAGCGGGGCGATCGAGCAGGATGCCGATGTGGTGATGTTCATCTACCGCAAAGACCGTGACCGCATAGACATTTCGGTCGAAGAACAAAATGTCGCCCAGATCATCGTGGCGAAACACCGGAACGGGCCCCTAGGAAGTCTCAACCTTCGTTTTGACCCCGAACGCGTTACGTTCCACACCATCGAAAAACGCCACAACGAAGAAGGCAGCGAGACGGAGGGATAACGAACTGTGCCAGTCGCAAATCTCGTTCGCGCTTTTTGCGGACATACGATAAAATGTGAATACTACGCATGCCCCACCTGCCGCCACCTATCAAACACATTATCGACATTCTTTCGGACCTTCCCTCGATCGGCCCCCGGCAAGCAACCCGCCTCGCCTTTTATCTTGTCGGCCAAGGGAAGAACGCCATCGAAACACTTGCCTCGGGGGTAGATTCTCTGAAACACATTAAAACTTGCAGTGATTGTTTTTTTCTCCATCAAAATGCGCACGCGCTTTGCAGTATATGCGCCGATCCTAAACGCCATCATACAACAATCGCCATCGTAGAGAAGGAGACGGATCTCCTGTCTCTTGAACATACAAAAAAATTCACCGGGCGTTATTGTATTATCGGGGAAATTCCCAAGAATGGCATTTTAGAAGATTGGCAAAAGCTTCGCTTGGAACAGCTCAAAAGCCGCATCCACAAACATCACGGAGGGAAAATAGAAGAGATTCTCCTTGCCTTGAATCCCACCTCTTCCGGTGATTTCCATGCCTCCTTACTCATGAAAGAACTGATTCCCTTTGCCGCACGCGTGAGCCGTTTGGGACGCGGCCTTCCTACTGGCGGAGAAATTGAATTCGCAGATGACGAAACGCTCGGTAGTGCCCTGGAACGCAGAGCCTGAACGAAACGCAGTGTCGTATAATAATATATAGATTGGAGAGTATATCTCCAAACCCCGACATCATTATGACGTTTTCATCGCGCGCATCCTTTACGCTTATCGAGCTTCTTATTGTGATTGCCATTGTAGCAGTGCTCTCTGTGGTAGTGTTGGTTACCCTTAATCCCGTTGAAC
>Ga0247727_10018690_pt1 | contig 10859 bp, 10 predicted proteins | sample WisWelCaveWW1625_FD_202498 | JGI IMG/M metagenome (GOLD analysis project Ga0247727, IMG submission 202498) | Biofilm microbial communities from Wishing Well Cave, Virginia, United States - WW16-25 | ecosystem: Environmental > Aquatic > Deep subsurface > Groundwater > Cave microbial mat | place...
GGTGTCGGTCGAGACACCCGCGAAACTCGGGCCCGCGGGCGCCGGGAGGCCGAGCGCGGCGGCGACCGACGCGGCGCTCCAGCGCGTCATCGGGCGCCGAGCTCGCGCACGATCGCCCGCTCGTCGAACGGGTGCTTGACCGTACCGACGACCTGGTAGGTCTCGTGTCCCTTGCCGGCGAGGAGGATGGTGTCGCCGGCCTGCGCGAGCGCGAGCGCGCGGGCGATCGCGGCACGGCGATCGGTGATGCGCTCGTGCGCCTTGCCCGCCATGCCGGCCACGACGTCGTCGAGAATGCGCTCAGGGTCCTCCCCGCGGGGATTGTCCGACGTGGCGATCGCCACGTCGGCGAGACGCGCGGCGATCTCCCCCATGGGGGCCCGCTTGCCGCGGTCCCGGTCCCCGCCCGCACCGAACACCACGATCACGCGTCCGGTGGTGAGGGCGCGCACGGTCTCGAGCGCGCGCGCCAGGGCGTCAGGCGTGTGGGCGTAGTCGCGCAACACGGCGCACGGCTCGCTCGCGATGCGCTCCATGCGGCCCGGCACCTGCGGCGCCGTCCGCAGCCCCTCGGCCACGGCCTCGACCGGCACGCCCAGTCCCCAGGCGCAGGCCGCTACCCCCAGCGCGTTGCTCACGTTGAACCGCCCGAGCAGCGGCAACCGCACGCTCGCGGTGCCGCCGGGCGTGACGAGCTCGAAGCGGGCGCCATCGGCGCCGGCTTCCACGCGACGGGCGGTGACGTCGCCGCCGTGCTCCCCGAAGGTGATCCGGCGCCGCCCCGGCCGCAGGCGCCGCCACGCCGGGTCATCCGCATTGACCACCTCGAGCCCGGTCTCGGCGAGATGGCTCGAGAGCCTCGCTTTGGCCTGGAAGTACTCTTCGAGCGTCGTGTGGTAGTCGAGGTGATCTCGCGTCAGGTTGGTGTAGACCGCCGCGGCGAAGACGAGCCCGTTCACCCGGCCTTGATCGAGGCTATGGGAGGAGACTTCCATCGCGGCGCCGCGGGCCCCGCGCGCCACGAGCGCGGCCAGGGTGGCCTGGAGGTCGATCGGACCGGGCGTCGTCAGGTTCCCCGCCTCGCTCGGCACCGGCTCGCCCGCCGGGTCGAAGGCCCCCAGCGTGCCGATCGCCCCCATCGGCTCGAGCGCGGTGAGCACGTGCCGGGCGAGGAGCACCGACGTCGTCTTGCCGTTGGTGCCCGTCACACCGACGAGATCGAGGTGACCGGCCGGGTGATCGAACCACGCCTCGGCCGCGACCGCGGCCGCCCGCCGCCCGCCGCCCTCGCGCACGACGATCTGCGGCAGCGCCACGGGCTGCTCGGTCTCCACGAGGGCCGCGGCCGCGCCGCGCTCGGCGGCCATCGCGACGAAGCCGTGGCCGTCCTGCGCCGTGCCGCGCACCGCGCAGAACAGCATGCCGCGCTCCACCCGCCGGCTGTCGGCGGTGAGCCCCGTGATCTCGGGGCACGGGTCGGGAGCCCGGACCAGCAAGCCCGCCTGGCGCAGCGCCGCGACCACGGCCGGCAGGCCGGTCACCGCGACTCCGCGAATAACGTCACCAGGCTGCCCACGGCGGCGCTGTCGCCCGCCGCCGGCGCCGTGCGCGCGGCCCGCCCCCAGCCCTTGAGCTGCACGTGGAAGCCGCGGCGGTGCAACGCGAGCACCGCCTCGCGCAGCGGGCGGCCCCGCACGTCGGGCACGGCGCGCCGCGGCACCGGTCCGGCCCGCTCGGGCCGGTGCGGCCAGGCCACGACGAACGGCGCCACACTCCCGTCGTCGGGGAGGGGTTCGGCCAGCGTCGCTGCGTCCACGCCCGACCCCCGCAGTCCGGCCGCAGGCCCAGGGCCTCCCAAGCGGGCACGATCGATCGCCACGTCGCGCGCGGCGAGCGCCTGCTGCAGCACGGCGCGGGTGACGGGTGCGGCGGTCCGCGCCGCCACGTACGCGCCCGCGCGCGGGTTGTCGATCTTCACGACCATCGCGAGCTGCGGCTGCTCGGCGGGGAACAGCGCGGCGAACGAGGCCGTGTACTGGCCTGCGGCGTAGCGACCCTCGACCACGCGGCGCGACGTGCCGGTCTTGGCCGCGACGCTGAAGGTGGTGAGCGCCGCGGCCGAGCCCGTACCGCCCTCGACGACGCCGCGGAGCAGCTCACGCAGGCGGTCCGCGGTGGCGCGCGACACGACGCGCCGCACCGGCTCGGGACGGTGGCGGTACACCACGCGGCCCGCCGGGTCGCGGATCTCCCGCACGAGCGCCGGCTGGAGCAGCACCCCGCCGTTGCCGATCACCGCATAGGCCGCGGCGAGCTGCAGGGGGGTCACCGCCAGCTCGTAGCCCATCGCCAGGCTGGCGCCCGAGAGCCGGGTCCAGTCGTCCGGCCGCCGCAGGCGGCCGGGCGACTCCGCGGCGAGCTCCAGGCCGGTCGGCGCCCCGAAGCCGAACGCGCGCAGCATGTCGAACTGCTCCGCCGGCGCGAGGCGGGCGGCGAACTTGGCCATCGCGATGTTGCTCGACACGCGGATCGCGTCCCCCAGAGTGAGCGACGGCAGCGGATGCTCGTCGGCGATCGTCCGGTCGGGCAGCCGGTAGCGGCCGCCCTCGCCGGACACGCGCTCGGTGAGGCGCACGTGCTCGCCCTCGAGCAGCGCCGCCGCCGCGAAGATCTTCGCCACCGATCCGGGCTCGAACACGTCGCCGACCGCGCTCGGGGGCGACGAGCCATCGCGGCGCCGCGACGCCAGGGCGAGGACCTCCCCGGTCGCCGGATCGAGCATCACGACGTCCCCGCCGTCTGCGTCCATGCGCTCGAGCGCGTCGTCCAGGGCGCGCTGGGCGATCTCCTGCAGCTCGGCGTCCAGGGTGAGGACCACCTCGTGCCCCGGCACCCGGTCGGCGATGACACGCGCCGGGGAGGCGTACTCGCGGCCCGCCCGGTCCTTCACCACCACGGCGGCGCCCGAGCGGCCGGCCAGCAGGCTGTCGAGGGTGCGCTCGAGACCCGACGCCCCACGCCCATCGGACCCGACGCGGCCGATCACGGCCCGGGCGAAATCGGGCGCCGGATAGAAGCGGTGGGGCACCGGCTCGAGGTGCACGCCGCGCACGGCCCGCAGCGGCTCCACGTCGCGCGCGGGGTAGGGCCCCGCGAACCACGCGTAACGGCGCGCCAGCGCCCGGTCGAGCACGCGCGGCGCGACGCGCAGCTGGCGCGCGATCAGGGCGGCGTCGGCGGCGCGCCGGCGCAGCTCATTGGGCGCGATGCCGACGTGATAGGTCTCGTGGGTCAGGGCGAGCGGGGTGCCGTCCCGGTCGGTAATGGCGCCGCGGCGCGCCTCGAGCACCACGCGCTCGGTCCGTTGGGCCTGCGCCTCCGCGGCAAAGCGCCGACCCTCGATCAACTGGACCTGGGCGGCGCGAGCGACGAGCACCGCGAGCCCCGCGTAGAGCACCACCTCGATCGCCCGGAGGCGCACGGCGGGCTTGGCCATCGCTCAGCGCGGCGCCGGTCCCGGCGCGGGCAGCAGGACGATCTCGGAATCCGAGGGCAGGCGCAGCCCCAGCCGCTCCGCGCGCGGGACCAGCACCTCGCGGCTCCGCGCGGTGCGGATGCGACGCTCGAGCTCGGCGCGGCGCGCCTCGGCAGCGGCGCGCGCGGTGCGCGCCTCCTCCAGCCCGCGGGCCGCGCGGAACCCCGCGGTCGTCCGCGCCTGGACGATCGCAGCGGAGACGAGGAAGGCGAGCAGCCCTGCAGCCAGCCAGTGGCGACCCTTAAGCGTCATCGGTGTCCTCGCCGAAGGCCTCGAACGCGCGGAACGTGGCCGAGCGCGCCCGCGGGTTGACGCGGATCTCGTCGGGCGGCGGCGTGACGCCCTTGCGGGTGAGCACCCGCCCCAGCGCGCGACCGCGGCAGGTGCACACCGGTTGCCGCGGGGGGCAAATGCAGGCGCGGCCCCAGTCGCGGAACGCGTGCTTGACCGCCCGGTCCTCTCCCGAATGGTAGCTGATCACGCCGAGCCGGCCGCCGGGGACGAGCGCGTCACGCAGCGCCGGGAGCGCGCGGCTGAGGCCGCCCAGCTCGTCGTTGACCGCGATGCGCACGGCCTGGAAGATCCGCGCGAAGTCGGGCGGTCCCGCGCGGGGCCCGAGCGCGCGCCGGATCGCGCCCACCAGGTCGTCCGACGTGGCGAGCGGAGCGCGCCCGCGGCGCTCGATCACGGCGCGCGCCAGCGCGCGGGCCCGCCGCTCGTCGCCGTACTCGGCGAAGCAGGCGGCGAGCCGGGCTTCCGGCCAGGTGTTCAGCAGGTCGGCCGCGCTGGGCTCCCGCCCCCCCGTCATGCGCATGTCGAGGGACGCACCCTGGCGAAACGTGAACCCGCGCGCTGCGGCGTCGAGCTGATGCCACGACACACCCAGGTCGAGCAGGATGCGGTCGGGTCGGAAGGCGCGCACGCTGGCCAGCGTGTCGGGAGCGGCATACGACGCCGTGACGTACTCGACGCCGTCGTCGCCCAGGCGCGCACGCGCGGTCGCCACGGCCTCGGGGTCCCGGTCGATCGCGAGCAGCGACGCGCCGGTCGCGCGCAGCAGGGCGGCGTGCCCGCCACCGCCGACGGTCGCGTCCACCGCGCGCCGGCCGCCCTCGGCCCAGGCGGCCACGGCGGCGGCCAGCACCGGCACATGATAGGGCGCCGCGACGAAGGCCTCCTCCCCGCGTTCCCCGGGCACGCCGGGCTTGCGCCCGGGGTTGGTCACAGCTCCACTGACCTCGATCCCCTCTCCACAAAAGACGACGGCCCCGCCTGCTGCCGCAGGTGGGGCCGGTTCCTTCTTCCCGCGACGCGGGCTCAGGCGGGGCTGACGGGGCTCGAACCCGCGACCTCCGGTGTGACAGACCGGCACTCTAACCAGCTGAGCTACAGCCCCCTGCGATGCAGCGCCGCAATATAGGTCCGCACGGGGGGCGGTTCAATGGCTCAGAAATTCGTGCACTTGAACGCCCGCTTGACCTGCGGCATCGCTTCGCCGAGCTGCGTGAGCGGCTTCTTGTAGGGCTCCATCGACTGCGGGTGCACTGAGCGACCCAGATCCCACGCCTCCCGGGTGCGCACCAGGTCGTCGTTGAAGGCCTTGGCTCGCTCGCAGCTCTTGCTCTTGGTCATCGCGGGGTAGGCCTGGCCCAGTCGCGGCACCGCGGGGAAGACGTACCAGAAGCTCGTGTTCACCCGGACCCGGTGGCGGACCCCGTTGGTGTCGGCCGGCGTGCGCGGCGCGACGAGCCGTAGCGCGGGGTCGAGCCAGGAATAGGCCGGGTCCAGGGCGCCCGCACGCACCAGCTTCTCGCCCGCCGTGCGCATGAACGACGCGGCGCCGACGCGCAGTAGCGTGTCGCTCGACTGCGCGGCCGGGGTGAGGTAGGCGCGCGCCGAGTCGAGCCGGGCGACGAGCGCGCGGCGCAACCGGGCCACGCAGGCGGTGTCGCCGCGGCAGCGCCCCACGGCCGCCGTGTCATAGGTCGCACCCTCCACGATCGGCTTGGCGACGAGGAGACCGTTCCCGGCGCTCGGGTCGATCTCGAACGCCTTCTTGTATGCCCAGACCGCCGAATCCGGCTGCCCGGTCAGTTCGAAACCGGAGCCGAGCGACTTCCAGAACGCCGGGTTCCTGGGGCTCTGGGCCACCGCGGCATAGCCGAAGAACTTGAGGTGCTCGCCATCGTTGGCCTTCTGCGCCACGCCGATCGCCGACATGAGGAACGTAGAGTCGGCGAGGCGGGTGCTGTCGCTCAACGCCTGCGCCTTGAGGGCCTCCAGGGCGCAGCTCCACAGCTCGCCCTCTATGCAGACCCGGGCCTTCAGCTCGAGCATGCCCTTGTCGGTCGGGAACAGAGCGAGCCCCTGGTCGAGCAGGGCGTGGGCGTCGCCGTAGCGCTTCATCTGGTGCAGCAGGTTCGCGTAGCCGATGCGCCGCACCGTATTGCCGGGGTCGCCGCGCATGTCCGCGCTCAGCGCCTCGAACATCGCGGCGGTGTCGCCCTTCACCTGGGCCTGCGAGAAGATGAGGCGCCAGGCCGGTCCGTTCAGCGAATCGCCGCGCAGCGCGCGCCGCGCCGCCGCGATGATGCTGTCGGGCGGCAGCCGCTGCGCCTCGTAGACCAGCGCGACGCACATGTGCGCCGCCGGCAGGTTGGGATCTAGCGCGATGGCCTTCGCGGCCGCGGCGAGCGCCCGCGGGAGCGCCGCGCGCGTGCGCTGCGTGGCGCACTCGCGCGCCGGCTCGGCCGCGCGCGCGATGGCGCTGAGCCGTTCGGCGATCGCGTTGCCCAGCTCGGTGGCCGTGCCGGGATTGCCCGCCGTGGCGCCGAACCGATACGCCATGCCGGCGCCCCCGACGTCCACGACGCGCACATTCGCGCCCAGCCGGCCGTCGCGTTTGGAGAGCGTCCCGATGGTGTAGGCATCGACCCCCAGCGCGCGCGCGAGCTCGCCTGCCTCGCGCTCGCCCATCAGGACGCCACACGCGAAGCCGTACGTCGAAAGCGCCTTGCAGAGCTGCTCTTTGGTGATGACCTGCACCTTGCCGCGGGCGAGCACCGCGGTTCTCTCGCGGGTCGCGTCGGCGACGGCGACGCTCGTCGCCGTGTCCGAGCCGTTGGTGGACAGGGGCAGCACCAGCAGCTTCTCCGTGGGCTGCGCTCGGGCGAGCTGCGCGGGCGCCGCGGCCGCGGCGACTGCCGCGAGCCCGACGACAAGTCCAAACACTCTCACGACCTGGTTACCTCCGTCGCGCGTTCGTACACCGCAGTGGGCGAAGAGGGATTCGAACCCCCGACATCCTGCGTGTAAGGCAGGCGCTCTGAACCGCTGAGCTATTCGCCCGCGCCGCGGCCGCCCGGCTCGAGCGCCAGGCCCACCGGGAAGAACACACAGTAGCCGAGGACGAGCAAGACGGGCGCCGCGGTGGTGGAGCCCCGCGCCAGGAGCCAGTAGCCGACCGCGAGCGACATGAGCGCCGCCGCGAGCAGGGCGTAGTTCCGGGGACCGAAGTGGAGGCGCGAGCGAGCAGGGCGCTGGTCGGGCATCAGCGCGCAGTTTAGCGCCCGATCCCCATGCTCGTCAAGGAGTTGGCGCGTCGTCCGGCTCGGGCCAGTTCTCGTCCAGCTGCGCGCGCCGGGCGCGATCGCGGCGCCGCCTCCGGGCCCAGACCCACACCAGGGCGAGTCCCACGACGGCCCAAAAGAGCCCGACGGCCTCGGCCCACGCGAGCCAGCCGTAGTGCGAGGCGACATCGCGCTCCCAGCGCGCCTCGAAGTCTCCTTCGGTCAGGTAGTAGGTCGCACGCAGCGCGGCGTCGAAGCTCGACTCGCGTCCCAGCGCCGCGATGAGGCGCGCGAGCCCCTGCTCCCCACCCCACCGCTCGAGCAGCAGCACGGCCGTCGTGGCGAGCGCGTACGCCGCATCCGCCTCGCCGGCGTCCCCGCGGAGCGCGCGGTCCACGTCGTCGAGGTTCATGCGCAACCCGCGCGCCACATGCCAATTGAGGCGCAATGCCTCGAGCCGATCCCATTCGGACGCGGCCACGGCGGCGTAGCCCTCCTGGAACCACAGGGGCAGCCGTCGCGGGAGGTGCCATCGCAGCGCGAGATGGGCCAGCTCGTGCCGCAGGGCGGTCCGCACACGGTCGGGGGGCCGATCGGCGAGCAGCACGACGGTGCCGACATCCGGGAACGCGGCACCTTCGCTCCACAACGGCAGCCGGCCGCGGGTGAGGGAGTCGAACCGGGCGCGGGTGGGAGCGAGGATCAGCCGGATCGGACGGTCGGGCAGAGCCCCGAGCCCAGGGAACGGCGGGCTGCGGTCGGCGCGCTCCGCCAGGGCGACCCCGAGCGCCGCCTGCTCGGACCACGTGACGACCGTGACGCGGCCGACGGTGGTGGCGACGGGGGCCTGGGCGAGGAGGACGAGGAGGGCGAGCACGGGCTTGGGGGATCATAAACGGGAAACGGGAAAGGGGAAACGGGAAACGTACGCCGCGGGCCGGCTCCCGCCTCTGGTAGGTCTTGCGGGAAGCGGGAAGCGGGAAGCGTTCTGTCGGACTGCACTCGCCCCACGTTTCTATTTCCCGCTTCCCGTGTCCCGGCTGTCAGTCCCGTTCCGGCTCGCCCCCCCGCCCCACCAGCTCCAGCGTCTCCTGACAGCGCTTGCCCCAGGGGTTGAACTTGTTCGCCGCCACACCGGCCTCCCAGGTCTTGGTGGCCCGCGCCCGGTCGCCCGCGAACCAGTACGCCCGCCCCAGCTCGAAGTAGGCCTCGATCAGGTTGGGGCCGAGCTGCAGGGTCTTGGCGAAGAAGGTCTGGGCGTCCTCGTACATCTCGCGCTGCAGGTAGACGAGTCCCAGGTAAAAGTGTGCGTACAGCGTGGCCTTCTTGTCGTTGGCGAGCCGGATGGCCTTGGACAGATGCTCGATCGCCTCGCCGAAGATGCGCTTCTTGAGGCAGATGTAGCCCACGTTGATCCGCGCCAGCGAGTTGGCCGGCTCCTTCATCAGGACTTTCTGGAAGGTCTGGAGCGCGTCGTCGTAGTCCCCGTGCAGCATCTGCGCCCAGCCGAGCAGGGACTCGGCCTGGGTCTCCCCCGGTGACAGCTGGAGCGCTTTCTCGAGCGCCTGGACCGCGCCCACGTGGTCGCCCAGCGAGATCAGGCTCCATCCCTTCTCGATGTAGGTCGACGCGCCGATGTGGTCCGCGCGCACGGCGGGGCCCACCCCGGTGAACTGCGGCGCCGCGTCGGCCTCGGCGTCGGCGGTGAGCTGCTTGTAGCGCTCGACGAGCCGGCGGATGTCTTCCTTGAGCTGACCCAGATCGGCGAGGAAGCCGTCCACCTGCTTGAAGTATGCGATGATCTCGCGCTTGACCGCTTCGCGCTCCGCCGAGCCTGAGCCCACGCCATCGAGCTTGCGGGCGATCGCATCGTATTGCGCCCGGAGGGCGACCATCGGCGACTCGGGCATCAGACCACCGCCTGCTGTTTGCCCGAGACCCGCATCGCGGCCTCGAGCTGGATGCGCTCCTTCGAGGCGAGCAGCTTGGCGGTGTTCAGCACGATGATGGTCCGCCGATCCTGCACGACCAGGCCGTGGAGGTAGTCGGCCGCGAGGCCCTTGACGATGGGTGGCGGCGGGCTCACCTGCGCGGCCGGCACACGCATCACCTCCGACACTGCATCCACGACGACCCCGATGCGGCCGCCGTCCGACTCGAGGACGATCGTGCGGGTGTCGTCGCGCAGCGGCGCCGCCACGCCCAGCCGTTTGCGCAGGTCGATGAGCGGCACCGCGCCGCCCTGGTAGCGCAGCACGCCCTCGAGAAAGTCGGGGGCCTTGGGCAGCGGGGCCGGCGGCTCGTAGCGCAGGATCCGCTCCACCTGGAACACGTTGAACGCGAAGTCCTGGCCCGCCACCTTGAAGGCGACCAGCTGGACGTCGTCACCCGCAGTCATCCGATACGCTCCCCCAGCGCGTCCAGGTCCAGGATCGGGACGAGTCCGCCCCCGCCGGCGCCGCTCCCTACCCGGCCGCGCCCGACGCCGCTGGCCCACGGTAGCGATTCACCACGCGGGACGGGCAGCGGCTCCTCGCGCACCACGTCATCGGCCTCGTCCACCTCGAACGCCACGACCCGTCCGCCCAGGCGGACGAGCACGACGGTGCCGCCGCGATCGGGCGGCGCGGCGCGATCGGCGAGCAGCGCCCCCAGGTGGACCAGGGGGACCAGCCGGCCCCGCAGCGGAGTGAGGCCGCGCACCGCGGGCAGCGAGCGCGGCACGTCCAGCACCTCGCCCAGGTCCGCCACCTCGAGCACGCCGCCGAGCGGCAGGCCGTAGGGCCGGCCGGCGACGCGCACCAGCACGTACCCGTGGCTCACGGGCGGCGCCCCCCGCCGAGCCGGACGTCGCGTCGCGCCAGCTCGACCGCGACGCGCTCGGCGATTCCCCCCAGGGGCAACACCGCGTCCACACCGCCCGCCTGCACCGCCGCGGTCGGCATGCCCGGGATCACCGCCGTTTCGCGGTCCTGGGCGAGCCCCGCGCCGCCGGCATCGTGGATAGCGCGCAAGCCTGCCGCGCCATCCCGGCCCATGCCGGTGAGCACGATGCCGACCGCGCGCGGGCCGAACACTTCGGCCACGGAGCGGAACAGCGGGTCGGCGGCGGGGCGGACGCCCCATACGGGGGCCGACTGGTCGAGCGCGATCCGCGGGCCGTCCGGGCCGTGCAGCACCCGCATATGATAATCCCCCGGCGCCACGTACGCCGTGTCGGCGGTTACGGCACCTCCGTCGGCGGCCTCGACGACGCGCAGCTGGCTCATCGAATCGAGCCGCTCGGCCAGGCTGCGGGTGAAGGACGGGGGCATGTGCTGCACGACGAGCACCGCGGCGCCGCGTCCGGCGGGCAGGCGCGGGATCACTTCGGCGAGCGCGCGCGGCCCCCCGGTGGACGCGGCGATCGCCACGGCCAGCTCAGCACGGGGCGCCCGGCCCGGCGCGGCGGCGGGGCGGGTGGCGACCGGCGGGCGAGCCAACACGCGCACCCGCGACAGGTCCGCGGCCAATGCCTGGCGCAGGGCCGCCACGAGGCGCGGCTGGAGCGCGGCGAGCGTGGCGCGAGTGGGCTCGTCGGGCTTGGCGACGATCTCCACCGCCCCGAGCTCCAGCGCGCGGATCGCGGCGGCGCTCCCCGGCCCCGCGTGCGCGCTGACGACGACGATCGGCCGCGGAGCCTCGGACATGATGTAGCCGATGGCGCCGAGGCCGTCGAGCTCGGGCATCTCGATATCCATGGTGATCACGTCGGG
>Ga0247727_10018691_pt1 | contig 10859 bp, 8 predicted proteins | sample WisWelCaveWW1625_FD_202498 | JGI IMG/M metagenome (GOLD analysis project Ga0247727, IMG submission 202498) | Biofilm microbial communities from Wishing Well Cave, Virginia, United States - WW16-25 | ecosystem: Environmental > Aquatic > Deep subsurface > Groundwater > Cave microbial mat | place...
TCCAAAAACAATTTGAAAGGAGGTGAAAGCCATGAAAGTCAAAACCAACATCAAGGCCGGTGCAAGCGGTGGTTTTGATCCGACACGCAGTTGATGATTAGCTCATGCCAGTGGACGGCTATGCAGGTTGTGATGGTCACGCCGCGAGAGGGCGAAGCAATCCCTGAATTGCAGTACAGGGATTGCTTCGTTTGTGCAAAAGATTCTGGTTTTTGGCTGTGTGCCTCGGCAACTAAACTCTAAAGGAGCAACGAGTTTATGAGAACAAATCTTGGCATACTCTCCTTGGTGTTGATCATCATCGCTTTGGGCTTCTCACAAGACCAACAAATTTCTGCGGCACTGTCTTCGCTCGTCGAGGCCGAACGCGCTTTTGCGCACGCTTGTTTGGAGAAAGGCGTCCGCGCTTCGTTCACAGAATTTTTTGCCGACGACGGCATCGCCTTTCAACCACAACCGGTCAAGTACAAAGAAACAGTCAGAGAGCAGCCGGCGTCGTTGCAACCTGACGCGGTGACCATCGCATGGGAACCGATTTTCAGCGATGTTTCCGCGGCGGGCGACATGGGTTATAACACCGGGCCGGTTACGATGACGAACAAAATTTTCAAAAAACGCCCGCCGCAATATGGCTTTTTCTTTTCGGTGTGGAAGAAGCAAGTAGACGGCCAATGGAAGGTCGCGCTCGATCTCGGCACCGACACGAATGAGCCTTACACGGGATCGCGTGAATTGAAAACGGCCCGCCCCATTCGAAAGAAAACCAGTGCAGCCAAAGTGAATGTGGAAGCAGCGCGGGCGCAATTGTTGAACGCGGAGCGCGACTTTCTTAAATCAGCACAAACGATCGGCATCGTCAAGGCATTCGCGAAACACGCGAACGTAGACGCGCGCCTGCATCGTGAAGGCGTGCCGCCGCTGTTCGGGCAGGAGGCGGTTACGCAGTTTCTCGCCAAAAAGGCTTTCATCCAAACGTGGGAGCCGGCATTTGCCGACGTCGCGCAATCCGGCGATATGGGCTATACTTACGGCAGCTATGAGATGAAAGAGGTAAATAGCTCCAATGGCGTAACGGAAAAAGGCTACTACGCGCGCGTGTGGAAATCCGATGACAACCACCAATGGCAAATGGTGATGGAGGTGACGGACGCGCTGCCGCCGGAGAAGAAGCCATGAAAGAAAAATTGAAACAAGGCATTTGAAGTTGTTGGAGCTGCGCCGCCGCGCCCAAAAAATTGGGCGCGAAATTCGATCTCCGCGAATTCCACGACCGCATTCTGTTGAACGGCCCGATGCCGTTGCAGGTCTTAGATGATACCAGCGATAAGCAAATCACCCAACGCTGATATTAAGAGGAAAACCAGCATGCAATCCAAACATCTACCTTCCCTGATGGCAAGGTGGTTTGCTCCGGCTTTGCTGTGCCTTGCAACGAAAACAGACGATGCGACGGCGCAAACTGTCAACCCCAAGACCTCGCCCAAAGTCGTGGTGGTGTCGCTTGACGCAGCAGCGGACTGGCTCGTTGATGAATTTCTCGCTCGCGGCGTGCTGCCCGCCGAAGGCGCATTCGCGAGAATGTCTCGCTCCGGCGTGCGTGCAGAGGCGATGATTCCGATCAACGTCGCCTCGACCTCGCCTTCGCACATTGCGATGTTCACCGGCGCTTATCCTGAGCGAACCGGCATCGTGGCAAACACTTTCCTTCAGCCCGGAGACGCCGTGACGCGCGGAAGCAGCGGTTTCGATGCTCCGATCAAGGCAGAGACGTTATGGAGCGCGGCAATTCGTCAGGGGAAGCGCGTCATCTGCGCGCCTGCCGTAGGAGCGGACCATGCATCTCCCGATCGATCCGCCACGCTGACATTCGGATATGCACGCCAGGAAGTTTCCCCTTTTGTTGTCTGGCTCACGCCTTCAACCGCAGCTAAATGGCAATACGGCGATCAGAAAATCGAACACGTTCGTGCATTGGCCGTTTCTGCAAATAGTCCCGGCCAACTCGAATACAAATTCAAATCGGGAGCTGTGCCGCTTTACGCTCTCGCGGTTGATCGCAGCTTCGACGGCAAAGAAATTTTCGATGCCATCGTGCTCGATCGTGACCGTGATTTGAGCAACGGTTACCTGGGAGCGCTCAAGGAAGGCGGCTGGGCGCCGATCGATTTTTCAATCGCTGGACACCGGCTCGGTTCGTGGATTCGATGCCTCGGTTTGAAGCCCGATCTTTCCGAAGCGGTTGTCTATCTCGGCGCAGTCGGTTTGAATCCCGGCGGGCCGGCAGAGTACATTGGAGAAATCGAAGCAAACATCGGCTTTTGGCCCGACGGGATTGACAACGCGAATCAGAACAGAGGTTTGATCAGCGAACAAGTCTGGTTCGAACAGGCCGAACGGCTCACCGGTTACATAAAAAACCTCACACTGTTCAACTTTAAGCAGCCTGAATGGGCCCTGCTCTTCACGTACTTTCCGATTCTCGATGATGTCGAGCATCGCTATCTGCTTCGCGATCCAAGACAGGCTGACTATGACGCCGAAGACGGACAGCGACGCGAGCGTTATGCCCGCCGCGTCGAATAGGCTTATCAGCATGTTGACAAAATTTTGAAAGAGTTGATGGACGCCGCGCCGCCCGAAGCCAACTTCGTCGTTGTTTCGGATCACGGAATGGTGCCCACCCATACGGCGATCATGATCAACAACTTTCTTGCGGAATCAGGATTCAAAGTGGCCCCGGAAGATCGGGCCGAAGTCCGAGCGCAAGTCGATGGCGCGTCGGCTCACCTCTACGTTAATCTCGCAGGAAGGCAAAAAGGCGGGATCATCCCTCCGGAAAAACTCGCTCACTACATTGATCGAATAGCCTTAGCGTGCAAGTCTCTTCGCGATCCGCTCACCAATGATCCGGCCTTTCATGTCGTGTTGAAGCGATCAGAGCTCGATCAGCTTCTGCTGAATGACGCCGAGCGCGCCGGAGATGTGTTTGTTAGCGCGCGGCCAGGCTGGTCACTCTCTGCGCGCGTGTTGCCCGAAGTTCCGGTCTTTGTGCCGACCACGTTCCGCTCGGATACAAGGCAGCGGGTGGCAGTCAACAAAAAGGTGGAAGAATTTCTTTTGTCGGGAGGCGCCAATGAAACCGGCGCTGGAGTGCATGGGCACATCTCTGCACACAGGCAGATACAGGCCATTTTCTTCGCCTATGGACCGAACGTTCCAGCGCGACAGACCGGCCAAGTCAACGCCGTCGACGTGGCTCCAACCGTTGCCTCCTTGCTCGGCATTGAGCCGCCCCGCGATGCTCAGGGTGAGGCTATCTTCACACCGATCTATTAAAGGTAAAACGATGAGTTTTGCAAAAAATAATTTAGAAAGGAGAACTCAAGATGCAGTCCACGTACTCGCGTTCTGTTTTCGCAAAAATTTTTCTTCCAGCTTTTCTGTGCCTTGCCCTGAAAACGGAATTTGCCACGGCGCAAACTATGACCGAGCGGCTGGTGGTCTATCGGCTTCCCGCGATGGAAACCGTGATCGTGAAGAAAGATGTCGTTTACAAAACCATCGACGGCGTCTCGCTCAAAATGGACGTTTACTATCCGCCCCAAATGGGGAAATCCGACAAACTGCCTTTGGTGATTTTCAACAACGGTGTCGGCGCGTTGGAGATTCCGCAATGGCGAGTTTACCAAGACTGGGCGAGGCTCGCCGCCGCGTCGGGATTGATTGCGGTGAATTATCAAAGCCGGCCCAACGCCGCATTCAAAGATTCCGAGGATTTGCTCGAGTATCTTCGCCAGAATGCCGGCGCGTTGCAGATCGATGAAAACCGGATCGGCCTGTGGACGTGTTCTGCCAATGTCAATGTCGGACTGCCGTTGGTGATGCAGGCCAATCGCCCGTACATTCGCTGCGCCGTGATTTATTACGGCATGGCCAATGTCCAAACATTCCGGCAAAAGCTGCCGCTTCTGGTCGTGCGCGCCGGCCAGGATTCTTACGCGCTGAACCGCGCCATCGACGAGTTCGTCAAGACTGCGCTGGCGCGCGAGCTTAATCTGGAATTTATCAATTATCTCGAAGGCCAGCACGCGTTCGATATTTTGGACGATAATGATCGATCCCGAAAAATCATCAAACAGACTTTGGATTTCCTGGCGACCCATCTCACTGCAAAGGATGAGGCATCGGCTTCCGGCGAAACGGTGCTCACCGCCACGACCTTTTACAATATGCTGGCGCAAGGCCAAAGCGACAACGCCCTGCAGCAATACCGGCAAGCGCGAGAGAAATTCACCGGCCATTCGTTTTATCATTGGGTGAAGCAGGAGAACGGTTTGAATGATCTGGGCTACCAGCTTTTGCAGAATAACAAAGGCAAAGAGGCATTGGAAGTCATGAAGATCAACGTCGCGAATCACCCGTCATCACCGAATGTTTATGACAGCCTCGGCGATATTTATGAGGCAACCGGCGATACGGCGATGGCCATTCAAAATGCGGAAAAAGCGCTCGAGCTGCTGCGCAGCGACGGAGCGGCGCTGCCGGAAAACTTTCGCAACGCGATTCAGGAAAGCGCCGAGGGAAAGTTGCACCGGCTGAAAAAACGATGAAGACGGCTACGAATGATCTTATTGAATTTTGCAAAAGTAAAAGGAAAATGTCATGCTGGAAGCATCTTGTTTGTTATTCAGCACCGTGCTTGAGTGGAACAGGATTCCTCCGGAATGACACCCAAGCATGAAGTTCGCACCGTTTCCAATTTTTAATGCAAAGCTCAATAACTTGTAAGAACTTATGAAGCTCATCCTCATCACCGCTTTTATTTTTTGCCACTGGGCATGCGGGGAAAAAATTGCCTCATCGGAAAAACAGTTTGCGACTGACGAAGTCGAGGGGCGAAGCTTGCAAGTCTACTTGCCGCCGAGTTATCAAGATTCCGACAAACGCTATCCCGCCGTGTACATGCACGATGGCCAACAATGGCAGATTCAGAACTTGCTGAATGATCTGATTAAAACCGGAAAGCTGGAGGAAATCATCCTGGTGGGAATTTTCAGCTCGAATCAACGCACCAGCGAGTACCTGCCGTATCAAGACGATTACGTGCGCCAAGATTGGGGGCCGTACACGCCGAGTGCAAAAAATTTTGCCGACTTCGTCGTGCAGAAGATCATTCCGTACATCGACGGAAAATATCGCACCATCAAAGACCGCAAGAGCCGTGCGATTATGGGTTCCTCATTTGGCGGCTTGTTGGCTTTGTGGATGGGCTATCATTATGATGACTACTTTTCAATGGTCGGCGCGTTGTCGCCGTCGTTTTGGGTGGCGGATATGCAAATCTTCAAAGACGTTGACGCGCAGCCGAAAAAAGACCTGAAAATCTGGTTCGATCTCGGCACGTTGGAATGGAACTACTACATTCCACTCTCCGACATCCTTGCGAAAAAGGGGTATTCCTACGGCACGGATTTTCTCTATTATGAAGTTGACGGCGGCCGGCATGATCCTAATGACTGGATCGCTCGCATTGCGTATCCATTGATTTTTTTTCAAGGCAAAGCCGCAACCGCAATTAATGATCTCACGGTGAAACTCGAAGTGATCAAAAGCTTCACCCGTCCCGTTTGGTTTTTGCGGCTCAATCCAGTGGTGGAAATGGACAACGGCCTCAAATACTCGCTGGCACAATTTGCCGAATACGAGCTGCTGAATCCCAGCGATGGCGTCGTCAATTACGACGGCAGTTTCCGGTTTAATGCCGACAAAGACCTGCGAGTCAACGTCAAATATAAACATCTCAGCAAGCCGGTAACGATTAGTTACCAGGAGGTGGAGAGTAGAAAGCGCTAACTTATACGAATTGTGATTATTCAGTTTTTGCTCAGATTGTCGGGGTTCGTGCTGCAAGCCACTTTTCATGTCATCGTGGAACGATCTTTTTTGTTATCAAGCACAGTGCTTGTGGTGAAAAAGATTCTTCCAGAATGACATGTTACTTGCAACCTTTTTTAAATAAAAATTGGAAAGGAGCATAACATGAAGACTGCCTGTCGTCGCCGTTCTATTTTCACGCCGCTACTCGTTTTATTTATGTTGAGCGCCGCTCACGCGCAAATCCCCAAAGCTTTGGAGATTCCTTTGGAGAGCCAAAAGGCGAGCGTGATGCAACGCGTCGGGTTCACCGACATCACGATCAATTACCATAGTCCGGCGGTGAAAGGCCGCGAGCTGTGGGGCAAGTTTGTCCAATACGGGCAAGTCTGGCGCGCTGGCGCGAATGAGAACACCACGATTCGTTTCACGCACGACTTGAAGATTGAGGGACAACCGCTCGCTGCCGGCGATTACGGATTGCACATGATTCCGACTGCGGAGGAATGGACGATCATTTTCTCTCGCAATAATTATTCGTGGGGCAGTTTCTTTTACAAAGAAGCCGAGGACGCGCTGCGCGTGAAGGTGAAACCCATTCGCACCGAAGAGTCCCGCGAATGGCTGAGTTATGATTTTACCGACCGCGCTGAAAATTATACCATTGCGGTGATGCATTGGGAGAAGGTGAAGGTGGCGTTTAAAATCGAAGTCGAAGTTCACAAGATTGCAGTCGAGAGCTTCAGAAGGCAATTAAGCTCCAGCGCCGCTTTTACTTCGGAAGGGCCGATGAATGCGGCCAGATACTGTTTGCAGAACGGCGTTTACCTGGATGAGGCGATGGCGTGGATTGATAAATCCATTGGCGCTAAAAAGAGTTATTCCAGCCTGCAAATCAAAGCCGGATTGTTGGAGAAACAAGGAAAAACCGCCGAGTCGGAAACCGTCATGCGCGAAGCAGTGGAGCTGGCCGGCGCCGGTGAATTGTTTGTCCATGCCAATGGGCTGCTGAATCAAGGCAAAACCGGAGAAGCGTTGGCCATTGCCAAAATGAACGTGAAAAAAAATCCGCAAAACTGGCAATCGCATTTTAGCCTTGCAATCGTTTATGAGAAAAACGGCGACAAAAAACAGGCGCTGAAAAATTTTGAAATCGCCAAAGCCAACGCCACGGACGACAATGCGAAAAAACAGATTGAAGGCCGGATCAAGCGCTTGCTGTAGTGCAGAAATCAAGGCAAAACCGTTTCAGGCAGTAACGCTTCATGGGTGGAGAAAAATGTCATTCTGTAAGAAACTTTTTTCATTCCAGCACTGTGCTTCCATGTAACATGTCATTCTGTAAGAATCTTGTTCGGGCCAAGCACAATGCTTGATACTAACAAGATCGTTCCACGATGACACGATAAAGTTACTTGCAGAGCGAACTACAGCAGCAGAGAACGCTTGATTGTAACAAGATATCTCCGGTATGACAGATCAGTTGCTCACCAATAACTTGCCTACTGCATGTACTACTATTTTCATAAAGAGCCTGGCACCCCTTGGAAGCTTGCCGCTGTCTATTCTCATAAACAGAAGATCGTTATCACTGGCGGCTGGTGGTGAGCAAAGCACATAGGTAAATCGTAAGTCGTAAAATCGTAAATCAAAATACGCCATGCTCTATGCCCTCCGCCCTCTGCGCCTTTCAAGGAAACCATCATGTTCAAACACTACCTTCGAATCGCGGTCAGAAATTTCCTCAAGCATAAAAGCTATTCATTCATTAATGTTGCCGGACTGGCGATTGGGTTGGCGTGTTGTTTCGTCATCGTGCTTTACGTTCGGCATGAGCTGAGCTATGATCGGTTTCACGAGAACGCTGCTCGTATTTATCGTTTGCTGCACACGCCCGCGCAAGATCCGAATCAGCGCTCGGCGATCAGCGCTTCGGCTTATGCGCCGCACATGAAACAGGAATTTCCCGACCTCGAAGTGGTGCGGTTCTTCACCAATGGCAGCCGCGTGAATCTCAAATATGGGGCCGAAACTCGAACGGTGGATGGATTTTTTTATGCGGACTCTTCCGTTTTCGACATTTTCAGTTTTCGGCTGCGGCAGGGCGATCCGAGAACGGTGCTGATTGCCCCGAATACGATGGTGATGACGCCGGCGGCTGCAAAGGCCTGGTTTGGCAATGAAGACCGGTGGGCAAAAGTTTAACTTTCCTGGGCGGCTTGGCGAATTGGGAGATGCGGGTCACCGGCATTTTGGAAAATATTCCCAGCAACGCGCATTTGCAATTTGAATATCTCGCGTCTTTCAGCACGGTCAAGGGATTCATGGGCGAGAAGGCGCTTGAAGAGTACATCAATTTCAACTATTACACCTATCTGTTGCTGCCGCCAGCCGTTCAACCGCAACAGTTCACCGCCAGATTTCCGGATTTCCTGCGCAAGTATCGCGGCGAAGATACGGCAAAGAATACGGCTTTGGCGCTCCAGCCTTTAACTGCCATTCATCTCACCACGGACGTTCGTTGGGACGTCGGCACCAATAGCGATAAAAAATATCTTTACATTTTTTCCGTGGTCGCCTTTTTCATTTTGATCATTGCCGGCATCAATTTTATCAATCTCGCCACGGCGCGCGCGACGCTGCGCGCCAGGGAAGTCGGCGTACGAAAAGTCGTCGGCGCTTACCGGCGGCAGTTGATGCTGCAATTGTTCGGCGAATCGATTTTTGCCAGCGTGCTGGCAATGATTTTGGCGTTGGCCTCGTTGCAGCTTCTGGCGCCTTTCATCAGCAACTTGTTGGGGCGCGAAATCAGCTTCGATCCGTTTGCCGACAACGGCATGTTGCTCATGCTGATCGGCCTCGGGCTTCTCACCGGTGTGCTCGCCGGAATTTATCCCGCGGTGGTCTTGTCCGCCTTCGATCCCGCCAAAGTTTTGAAAGGGCAGGTGACGCGCGGCGTGAAGGGCGCTCGTCTGCGCAAGGGACTCATCGTCGTGCAGTTTGGCATTGCCGTCTTTTTGCTCGTGGCGATCGTCACGCTTTACAATCAACTGCATTACATGAAAACCCGCGATTTGGGTTTCAAGAAAGAGCAAGTGGTTTATCTCAACCTGAGCCGCGCGATCAAGGAGCATTTCGAAACGTTCCGGCAAAACTTGTTGAGCAGCGCCAATATTTTTAATGTGGCGCTTGCCGGCAGCGTTCCAGGCCGGGTGGGCACGAGCCGGGACTATCAGTGGCCGGGTCTGCAAGAGCAAGAGGAAGAGGAAGAGGGCAAAAACTTTTATACGATGTTCGCTGACCACCAATCGTTGGAAGCTTTGGGATTGGAACTGGTTCAAGGCCGCAACTTCTCGAATGAAATTACCACGGATGCCTCGAGCGCATACATTTTAAATGAAGCCGCCGTGCGCAAGCTGGGCTGGGATGATCCCATCGGCAAGCCTTTCAAAGTGTGGGATGAAGAGATGGGACAGGTCATCGGCGTCGTGAAGGATTTCAATTTCAGATCGTTGCACCAAAAAATTGAGCCGCTGGTGTTGGACATCAAACCGGAATGGTCGTGGAGCGCGGCGATTCGCATTGCGCCCAACGAGGTGGCGGGCACGTTGAGTTTCATTGAAACACAATGGCGAGCGTTGGAGCCGGATTTGCCTTTGAGCCATCGCTTTCTCGACGCGGATTTCGACCGGCTCTATCGCTCGGAAGAGAAGCTCGGACAACTCTTCAGCAGCTTCGCGTTTCTGGCTTTATTCGTCGCCTGTCTTGGCCTGTTTGGGCTGGCCTCTTTCACTGCCGAGCAGAGAACGCGGGAAATCGGCATCCGCAAAGTTTTGGGCGCTTCGGTCACAGAGATTTTGCTGCTGCTCTCAAAAGAATTTACGAAACTCGTGGCTTTCGCCTTCGTGGTTGCTGCACCGTTTGCTTATCTCGCCATGAGCGAGTGGCTGCAAAATTTTGCTTATCATATCAATCTCGGTCTCAGCCCCTTTTTGCTCGGCGGCGGCCTAGCATTGCTCATCGCGCTGGTGACGGTGAGCGCGCAGGCGATCAAAACGGCGCTGGCGAATCCGGTGGAGGCGCTGAGGTACGAGTAGTAAAACGTGAAGTGTAAAACGTAATCCGTAATTTTTTAAATTACCAAGAAAAAGGATGGGCATGATTTCAGGAACTAGAATTATTTGCTCTATTTACCGTCTCAGCGCCGCAAGTTTCACTCTGCCATTATTGCTGGTTTGGCTATCCGCCAATACCGAGGCGAACGCCCAAGACTTTTGGCAGCAGACCAACGGTCCTTACGGAGGCATCATCTTTGCGCTTGCCATCAATCCCACAACTCAGGATATTTTTGCGGGGACTTTGGGCGGCGGGGTTTTTCAGTCAACCAATAACGGCGAAAGTTGGAAATCAGTCAGTACCGGCTTGACGAATACCGATGTGCGGTCTCTGGCAATAAATTCCGCCACGGGTGATATTTTTGCTGGCACTTTCGGTGGCGGGGTCTTTCGGTCGATCAATAAAGGCGAAAGTTGGACACCAGTCAGTGCCGGTTTGGCGAATGATGAGGTCGTGTCTCTGGCCATCAATCCTGCAACCGGGGCTATTTTTGCAGGCACTTTTAATGGTGGGGTCTTTCGGTCGATCAATAACGGCGGCAGTTGGACGTCGATCAATGCCGGTTTGACGGCTACTGATATCCGTTCTCTCGCCATTACTGCGAGCGGGCATATTTTTGCGGCAGCTTCTCGCGGCGGAGTCTTTCGATCAACCAATAACGGCGACAATTGGACGCCAAACAATACCGGTTTATTGAATAATTCTGCTTGGTCCCTTGCCGTCCATCCCGCAACCGGAGATATTTTTGCTGGGACTTTTGGTGATGGAATCTTTCGATCTACCAACAACGGCGACAGTTGGATGCCAGTCAATATCGGTTTGGAAAATACTTATATCCCGTCGCTTGCCATCAATTCCACAACGGGCGA
>Ga0247727_10018692_pt1 | contig 10859 bp, 9 predicted proteins | sample WisWelCaveWW1625_FD_202498 | JGI IMG/M metagenome (GOLD analysis project Ga0247727, IMG submission 202498) | Biofilm microbial communities from Wishing Well Cave, Virginia, United States - WW16-25 | ecosystem: Environmental > Aquatic > Deep subsurface > Groundwater > Cave microbial mat | place...
TGGCGCTTCCACGTGTAGGTGATGTGCACGAGGCCGTCGCGGGTCTGGATGATGGCCGGATAGCTGAACTCCTTGCCCATCTCGTTCTCCAGCACGAGCGCCGCCTCCCAAGTCTTGCCGTCGCCCGAGGCCGCGAGGTTGAGCGGTGAGCGGCCGCGCGCGGTGTGATTGTAGATAAGCAGGTGGCGGCCGTCCCGGAGCGTCACGGCGTCGGTGCCGGAGCTGGGGTTGGGCAACGAGGTGAGCCCGAGTTTGCTCCACGACTTGCCGTCGTCCTCGGACCAGGTCTCGAACACCTTGCCTGACTTGGTGCGGCCGAGCGCCTGCAGCTTGCTGCCGCCGTGGAACAGGATGCTCGGCTGGATGCCGTTGATTTCATTGGTGTCCTTGCGCGCGGGCGGGGCGACGGCGGTCCACGTCCGGCCCAGGTCGCTGCTCCGCTCGAAGTGGACCCGCCATTTGCTCAAACGCTCGTCGGTCTCCGTGCTCGTCGGGCAGAGGATGTCGCCGCTGGCCAGTTGCACCGGCTTGTTCTTGATCGGGCCAAGGATGCCGTCGGGCAGGCGGCGCGCGTCGCTCCAGGTTTTCCCGTCGTCGGTCGAGGTGCGGAGCATGCCCCACCAGGTGCTTGGGCTGGGGCCGACTTTGTAGAACAGCATCAGCGGCCCCGTGCCGGGTTGGAAGAGCACCGGGTTCCAACACGGATGGCGCTTGCCATCGGCCTGGACACCGTTGGCGACCTCGACGGGCGTCGTCCACCGGTCCGCCTCGTGGCGCGACACCCAGATGCCGACGTCGGGATTTTTCTCAGCCGTGCCGCCGAACCAGGCGGCCGCGATTCCGTCCTTCCCGTCGACGATGGTCGTCGCGTGGCAGCTTGGGAATGGCGCGGTTTCGTAGATGAACTCGGATTTCAGAAGTCCCGGCTGCGGTTCCGCCGCGCGCGCGAGCGGCAACAGGCTGAACAAGGCGAGAATGATTCGATGTGTTTTCATGGTCGGTTCAAGTGAGGTGTCGTCCGAGGGCCTTTTGCAACGGCCCGTCGGCGCGGAGGAGGATGAGGTCAATGGGCAGGACGACGCCATTGTCGTCTTTCACGAAGTTGCCGGGATGCGCATCGAACGCGGCGGTTTCATCGAAATCACGGTAGAACGCGAGTGCGCCGGGGCGGCCGAGCGAAAGGCCGGCGAGCGGTTTGAACCAGAGTTTGCCCATGAAGGCGGTCATTTCTTCGGCGCTGACCGGACCACCCAGCATGGTTGGTTGCGAAGTGACGAGAACCAGTCTGCCGCCTTCGCGTCCCACACCCTCGAACTGGACGCGGTCGCCAAACAGTGAATTCTGAACACAGCCATCCCCTGACGGGATGAAAGAATGAGTTGGCGGGAGTGGATTCGCCTGCCACACGGCAGGGATGAAAAAACAACCGCACCCGTCGCCAACCCGCTCCAAGTTCTCCGTCTTCCGCCAACTGTGCAATCTCATTCCCACTCATCTGGTCTCGCAACTGGCCCGCGACACCGGCGTGGACGAAATCGCCCGCTCGTTCAAACCGTGGAGTCACGTCGTCAGTCTGCTCTTCGCCCAGTTCACTCACGCCCTCGGTCTCAATGATGTCTGTGACGCGTTGCGCCTGCACTCCGGCCCGTTCTCCGCCATTCGCGGCGCGACGCCGCCCAGCCGCAACGGACTCTCCACCGCCAACCGTGACCGTCCCGCCGCGCTGCCCGAACAACTCTTCTGGAAAACCCTCGCCCATCTCCAAAATGTTTCGCCCGCCTTCGGCGCGGGGCGCGGCGGCAAGCGGCTGATGCACCGGTTCAAAACCGCCATCCACGTCGTGGACGCCACGACCATCCAACTGATTGCCTCCTGCCTGGACTGGGCCAGGCACCGCCGCCGCAAGGCCGCCGCCAAGTGTCATCTGCGACTGGATTTGCACAGCTTCCTGCCGCGCTTCGCCCTCGTTGACACCGCCCGCGACAACGACGCCAAACGCGCCCGCGAAGTCTGCGCCGGCATCCGCGCGGGCGAAATCGTCCTGTTTGACAAGGCTTACATGGACTTCGCCCACTTGCACGATTTGAACGAACGCGGCGTCTTCTGGGTCACCCGCGCCAAGGACAACCTCCAGTTCAAGGTCGTCCAGAAGCGGATCAAAAAGCCGGAGGGCAAGATTCTGCGCGACGACGAAATCCGGCTGACCGGAGCACGCAGCCGGGCAGATCATCCGCAGCGAATGCGTCGCGTCGTGGCGCTGGTGGAGGTGGACGGCGTCGAGCGGGAGATGGTTTTTCTGACCCACAACTTCGAGTGGGCGGCGAGCACCGTGGCCGAGTTGTATCGTTGCCGCTGGCAGATCGAAGTGTTCTTCAAACAGATCAAGCAGACGCTGCAACTGGCCGACTTCCTGGGCAACTCGGCCAACGCGGTACGCTGGCAGATCTGGACCGCGTTGCTGGTGTATGTGCTGTTGCGTTACCAGGCGTTTCTGTCGCGCTGGGGCAGCAGCTTCGTGCGGTTGTGGACGTGCGTGCGTGCCGCGCTGTGGTTGAAGCTCGACGCGGTGGCGCTGCTCAAAAGCTATGGGACAGCCGGGGGAGATTTTCGATTGCTGGGCCAGCCCGAAGCCGCGTATCTGCCGGGATTCCACCCCAAGGCTGTGGGATAGCCACCGCGCGCTCAACGGGCCACCCGCGCCTGATGAACTGAGAACCCTTAACGTCACTTTGAAATGAACCCCCGAGTTTCCCCGGAAACCGCCGGAATCAGACAGCTTTTATCAGCCCTGTGGGATGGCTGTGAATTCTGAAGTAGAAGCCGTTCCAGGTATTCGAGCGGCAGCGCCCCGGTGAGTTCGGGGTCGAAGCCGGTTTCCTCACCGCAGACGATCATGAAGCCGCATCGGCCGGGGTGGGTAACCTTGAAGTGACGCGACTGGTCACCAGGAATCCAGACGCGATGTTCCTCGCCCGCGTCGCAGATGCGGGAAAGATAGTCTGCGGGTGAAATCAGGCGGCCAGCTTCTTCCGCCCAGGCGACGAGGTCTCTTTCTTGGCGTCCGCGAAGAATTTCTCGGCCGCCGAGCGCAGACGCTCCCGCTGGAGGCGGAGTTGCTCGGAGGTGGCGCGCGGCTGATTCAAGCGCGCTTTCAGCATCTCCTTCGGGTCGGTCAAGTAGATTGGCGGCTTCATGGGGCATACCGTAGCGGTGATGGGTGCGAGGGTCAAACCATGCTTCGGCCCTCAACGCGAGCGCGGATTCTTCAAATAGTAAAACCGCCCGTCCTCCGCGCCGCCGAGGAAGTCGGGGATGCCGTCGCCGTTGAAGTCCACGACGGTCGGGCTGACGTCGTGGCCCTCGATGTTCTGCTGAACGAGTGCGCCCATGTCCTTGAAGAGCCACTTGCCGTCACGCGCGTCCACTTGGCGGAGAAGGTTCGCGCTCGATGAGTTCAACAGGATGTCGAGCTTGCCGTCGCCATCCCAGTCCACGATGCAAATTTTCCGACGGCCGCTTTTTCCGGCGGTGCCTTTGCTCAAGAGCAGCGGCTCGCCCTTGTCGTTGCACAACACGCGCTTGGGCGGGAGCAGCACGAGCTTGCCACCCCGTTTCGCCCGCTCGAAGAACGCGAGGTAGCCCTCCTGATCGAGCATCACGAGGTCGGTGAGGCTGTCGCGATTCCAATCCACGGCCACGGGCGTGGTGCGCCATTGCGTGAGGAGCGCCTTGCCTTCCGGGCGGAGCCAGCCGTAGGCGAGCGTCGGCTGCGGGCCATTCCACTCGACCTCGATGGGTTGCGCGGCGGATAGCTCCGGCGATTTGCGGGTGCCGATATTTTTGAACCAAACCACTTTTCCGAGAATGGAGTTCATCAGGATGTCAGGCAAACCGTCGCCATCCCAATCTGCCACGGTTTGCGTGGTGTAACCCCACTTCGCCTCGACGGGGCCTTGGATGCTGCCGTTCGGGCCGGCCATCGGGCGGATGACTTCGCCGCCGGCTTCGAGATTTTTCGGCGCGGCCCACTTGGGCTTCTCGACGCGCGGGCCGCTGAGGTTTTCGTAGAAGACAAGGTAGCCGGCGGTGTTGCCGCTGATGATGTCAATGTCGCCGTCGCCATCCCAATCAACGCCCACGGGCGTCGCGAGCGCGCCGCACTTCAGTTCGTCGGCCTCCTGTTTGAAATAGACTGGCGGGAGAAATTGCGGCGTGTGGTCGGCGGTGAACTTGCCGGTGTTCTCGACGAATGCCACGCGCCCGTCCTCGTCGCCGACGATGAGGTCGAGGTCGCCGTCCTTGTCCCAGTCAATCGCGGTGGGCGTGATCATTTCCAAGTCCATCGTGAGCGGGCGCGGCTTTGCACCGGTAGCAGCCGAGGTGACGAGGCTCTGACTTTCCTTTTCGGCAAGCCACGCGGCGGGATAATGGAGCCTCCTTACGTCGGCTGCTACCGTCAGGCGTCGCCCCGGCGCATACTTGGGCGCGGTGCGGGTGCCGATGTTTTCAAAGTAGGTGAAGCCGTCGAGAAACTCGCCGCAGAGCAGGTCGAGGTCGCCGTCACCGTCGAAGTCCGCGAAGTTCGGCGAAGGCCAGCCGAAGGTTTCGACCGGTTTGTCGCCCGCCATGACCTTCACCGGCTTCTCGTAGATGGGCTTCGAAGTCGTGTTCGTGTTGCGGATGAAATAGATGAAGCCGCGCAACGGCCCGTTGGTCCATTTGCCCTCGGGCGTGTAGGCGTTGTCCCAGCCGTATTCCGTCCAGTCGCCGACACCGACGATGAGGTCGAGTTTCTTGTCGCCGTCGAAGTCCACGTAGTGCCACATGTTCGCGCGGACTTTGTTCGGGTGGATGTTCGCGGGCAGCGGGAGCTTCCGGCCCTTCTCCAGGCCGGTCTTGAGAAAGTCGGGATACTCCCAGGCGGGCGAAAGCACGCGCGGTTTCCCGTCCACGTAGCTCACCTGCACGTTCTGCAAGCCTCTGCTGATCCGGCGGCCGGGCTTGAAGACGGGCAACTTGTGCTTCGCCGTGTCGCCGCTGGTGTTCTCGAAGAAGTAAGTGCCATTGTAGGGTTTGTCGGGGCAGTTGACGACGAGGTCGAGGTCGCCGTCGCCGTCGAAATCCATTGGCAACGGCCACGCCCACAGGCCGACGCCGAGGTCCACGACGAGGCCGGGGTGGTTGTATTTGAGCCGTTCGAGTCCTTCGGCGTGGATGGATGCGATCGCCGCGAGCGAGAGTAGAAGACAGATGGCGCGAATGGATTTCACGGTCTTGGTTTCCACGAACGCGCCATGATTTGCAAGCCAATCAACCGGCGGCAGGCGGCAGTGGAGGCGGAAGGTCGAGCGCTTTCACGTCGGCCAGCTCCTTGCCGGGGGCGCCGCCGCCGAGGTCGGCGAGGCGTTCGCCGGCCGGGCGGACACGCGACTGGAAACTCGAGGTCGCATCGTTGAACGCCGCATTGGCGCGGTCGAGGCCCGCGCGGATCTTCTCGAAATGTTCGGTGAACTTCACGACGCGGGCATAGAACTCCCGCGCGGCCTCGGCGATCTTCTGCGCGTTCTCGGTTTGCGCGTGCTGCTGCCAGCTCACGGCCACGGAACGGAGTAGCGCGATGAGCGAAGCCGGCGTGGCGAGCATGATGCGCCTGCCCGCGGCCCAGACGATCAGGTCGTGATCACCTTCGAGCGCGGCGCTGAAGAGCGACTCGGCGGGGAGGAACAGCACGACGTGATCGAGCGCGTTGGGGAACTGGGCCGGATAGTCGCGGTCGGCCAGCGCTTTGATGGTTTGTTTGAGTTTGGCCGCGTGCGCGGCCAGGGCGTCGGCGCGTTTCGTCGAGTCGGCGGTTTCCAGTGCCGAAAGGAAATCCAGGTCCGGCACCTTCGAGTCCACGATGATGAACCGCTCGCCGGGCAGGCGGACGATCAGGTCGGGCTTGGCGTCGCCCTCCTGCGTCTGCTCACTGAAGTCGCAGTGCGCGCTCATGCCGGCGGCCTCGACGACGCGGCGGAGGGTTTCCTCGCCCCACCGGCCGCGGGCCTGGTTGGACTTGAGCACCATGCGGAACTGCTGGGTCTCGTTGGCGAGTGACTGGCTTTGGGTGGCGAGCAGTTCGAGCTGTTTCTTCACCTCGCCGAGCGTTCCAGATTGCGCGGCCTCGCTCTGCTGGAGCCGCTGCTGATAATTCTTCAACTGTTCTTCGAGCGGTTTGACCAGTGTGGCGATGGCCTGCTGCCGCTGCGCGAGGTCGCCCTTGGCGCCTTCCTGGAACTTGGCGAACGTTTCGTTGGCGAGGCGGAGAAACTCGGGCGCGGTCTGCTTGAGGGCGTCGGCGCTCAACGCCTTGAAGGCCTCGCGCAGGTCGCCGATGGCCTTGTCCTGGGCGGCTTTCGCCTCGACGAGCGTCTTGTCGTGGAGAGCGCGCTGCTCGCCGAGGATTTTCTCGGCGGCGTCGCGTTGCGCCTGCGCGGTGGCCGCCGCGGATCGGGCGTCGCCCAAGTTGTTGCGAAGCTGTTCGAGTTCATTCTCGCGCTGGGTGAGTTGCTGGTGCAATTCGGCAGTCAACCGGTCATCGCCCGCGGACGTCGGACGACGCAACGCGGCAAGCAGCCAGCCGATGGCGGCGCCGAGCACCAACCCGATGACAAGGTAGATGAGGGGTGACATCCGTGAACTCGCGGGCGGCCCGCCCGCGCTCCGTCAGTAATGCGCGATCACTTCGATCTCGACCTGCGCGCCGCGCGGCAACGCCGCGACCTGCACCGTCGAGCGCGCGGGGAAGTCGCCGGTGAAATACTTGCCATAGACCTCGTTCATCGCCGCGAAGTCGCCGAGGTTGGTCATGAAGACGGTGGTCTTGACCACGTTGGCAAAGGTAAGGCCCTGGTCGTCGAGGATGGCCTTGACGTTTTCGAGCACACGCTCCGACTGCGCCTTGATGCCGTCGGGCAGCGGGTTGGCGGAATTGGCCGGATCGAGCGGTATCTGCCCCGCGCAGAAGAGCAGGTCGCCAATGCGGACGCCGTGATTGTAAGGCCCGACGGCGGGCGGGGACTTGGCGGGCTTGAGGACAGTTTTCTTGGCCATAGCGATGGCGGCGAGTTTGGAAGCAAGGGCAGGGGAGGGTCAAGGATTTGAGCCGGCAACGCGTCGATTGACGCGGGCCGCCGGTTGCGGCTGAATCGGTGGCACCGAACCACTGGCACCAGTTCCAACGTTGACGACTTATGCGCTACACACTTCGAAGGGCGGCTTGGCTGATTCTCATCTGGGTGGCGGTCGCGCCCGCGTGTGCCGCGGCCCGGCCGAACTTTCTCTTCATCCTCGCCGACGACCTCGGCTGGGGTGATCTCGGCTGCTACGGCAACGGGCAGATCAGGACGCCGAACATCGACCGCATGGCGAAACAGGGGACGCTGTTCACGCAGTTCTACGTGAACGGCTCCGTGTGTTCGCCGAGCCGGTGCGCGTTCTTCACCGGCCAGTATCCGGCGCGGCACAGGATCCACGGACATTACGCGACGCCGGAGCAGAACAAGGCGCGCGGCATGTCGCAGTTCCTTGATCCCAAGGTGCCCAACGCCGCGTCGCTGCTGAAGTCGGCGGGCTACGCCACCGCGCACGTCGGCAAATGGCACCTGGGCAGCCGATCGGGCGGGCCGGAGCCGGGTGCCTACGGTTTTGACTTCGTCGGCAGCGGTGAACTCGACGGCGCGGACGGACCGGGCGATGACCCCTACTATCGCGCGCACTCCACCTCGAACTTCGTCAACGAAGTCATCCAGTTCGTCACGAAGAACAAGGACAAGCCCTTTTACGCGCAACTCTGGACGCTCGTGCCGCACGCGACGCTCAACCCGACGCCAGAGCAGTTGAAGGGGTATGCCACTCAGCGGGCGAGTGGCCCCAATTTCCCCCACGCGAGTGCCGCGCAGATTTTTTACGCTTCGGTCACGGACCTCGACACCCAGGTGGGCCGGCTGCTCAAGGTGCTCGACGAACTCGGCCTCGCGAAGAACACGCTCGTCTTCCTCAGCAGCGACAACGGCCCCGAGGACATCCATGTCAAGAACGCCGGCCACAGCGGCGTGGGCAGCGCGGGGCCGTTTCGCGGGCGCAAGCGCAGCCTCTACGAGGGTGGCATCCGCGTGCCGGGCATCATCCGCTGGCCGGGCCGGGTGCCCGCGGGGGTGGTTGACGACACCTCGATTGTGGCTGGCGTGGACTGGCTGCCGACGGTTTGCAAACTCGCCGGTGTGGAAATCCCGGCGGCGCACAAACTCGACGGCGAGGCAATGGCGGATGTCTTTTTCGGCACGCAGCGGGCGCGCGCCACGCCGTTGATGTGGGAGTGGCGTTTCCGCATCATGGGCGAGCCGTTCCACCACAGCCCGCAGCTCGCCATCCGCGAGGGCGACTGGAAGTTGCTGATGAACCCCGACCGCAGCCGCGTGGAGCTATACGACATCAAGAAGGACCTGACACAATTGAACAACGTGGCGGAGAAACATCCCGATCTCATCGCGCGCCTCGGCGAGAGGTTGCTCGCGTGGAAGAACGAACTTCCACAGGGCCCTGGTGATCCTGGCATGGGCCAGATGAGCTACCCGTGGCCGGGCAAGGGCGCCGGCGCCCCGCTCCGCTTTCAGGACGCGAACAGGAAGAAGGCGGCGAAGAAGAAGTAGGCGCGCGCCGTCGAAAGTGCTGCCGCGCGCCCCCCCGGCAACGCTCGACGGCCATGCAACGATCTATGAACCACACGTTTCCTCGACGCGGATTTCTTCAAACCGCCGCCGCAGCGCTCGCCGTGGCGCCCTTGCTGGCCCGACGAGCGGGTGCCGCGGAAGCGGCCGGTCCCGTAGCCCTCGGTTCGCGGCGCGAGCTGTTCGTGGATGATTTCCTCATCGACCGCCTCGCCGGCGGCGCCGCGTTGCGCCTGCACCATCCGCAGCCGCGGGAGATCGCGCTCGTTCACGACGCGCCGTGGGAGGGGAGCGGCAGCGGGTACCACAGTGTGTTCAAGGACGGCGGGCGTTACCGGATGTATTACAAGGCGTGGCATCTCGACGTGTCGAAGGGCGGGGTGAAGACCGACGCGCACCCGCTTTTCTGCTGCTACGCCGAAAGTGACGACGGCATTCGCTGGCGCAAACCGAACCTCGGTCTGCACGAGTTCAAAGGGTCGAAGGCGAACAACATCGTCATCAACTCTGGCAAACTCGGCGCGCTTAACGTCGATGCCGGTCACCCCGCCGTCTTCAAGGACGGGAATCCCGCCGCGACGGCGGACGCGCGCTACAAGGCGTTCGTGCGCTCGTCGAGTCCGAACGGATTGCTGCCGTTCAAGTCGCCCGATGGCATCCACTGGTCGCCGATGACAACGGAGCCGGTGCTCACGAAGCTAGGCGCGTTCGACTCGCAGAACCTTGCCTTCTGGGACGGCGAACGCGGCGAGTATCGCGCCTACTGGCGCATCTTCACCGCCGGCGTGACCACGGACAAGGAGTGGAAACCCGGCGGCTACCGCGCCATCCGCACGGCGACCTCGAAGGATTTTCTCCAGTGGAGTCCGCACACCGACGTGAAGTATGTGGACTCGCCAAGCGAGCATCTCTACACGAACCAGATCAAACCCTACCATCGCGCGCCGCATCTGCTCATCGGATTTCCGACCCGCTACATCGAGCGCGGTTGGTCCGACGCGATGCGCGCTTTGCCCGAGCGCGAACACCGCGAGGCCCGCGCCGCCGCCACTTTGCGTTACGGCACCGCGATCACCGAGGGGCTGATGATGGCGAGCCGCGACGGCGTGACGTTCAAGCGTTGGAACGAGGCTTTTCTCCGCCCTGGCATCGAGCGCGAAGGCAGTTGGAACTACGGTCATCAATACATCGCCTGGCACCTGGTCGAGACTAAATCCGCCCTCGAAGGCGCGCCCAACGAACTCTCACTCTATGCCGGCGAAAGTTACTGGACCGGCAACAGCAGCGCCGTCCGTCGCTACACGCTGCGACTCGATGGGTTCGTCTCGGTCAATGCGCCCATGAACGGCGGCGAACTCATCACCAAACCCTTCACGTTCACCGGCGGCAAACTGTCGCTGAACTTCGCCACATCCGCGGCGGGCGGTGTGCAGGTTGAGATTCAGGACGCGGCGGGCAAAGCGTTGCCCGGTTTCGCGCTCGACGATTGCCCGGCGCTCTTCGGCGACGCCATCGAACGCGCCGTTACTTGGAAGCATGGCGCTGATGTGAATTCACTGGCTGGAAAGCCCGTTCGGCTGCGCTTTGCCCTGAGGGATGCCGATGTGTACTCGTTCCGGTTCACAACCTGAGCAGCCAACGGGCTGCCGCGCCGAGGTCGAACGCAGCATTGACGCCACGGTCCAACCTTGCAGCATTGCCACCGTGAGCCGTCCGAACACTGCTATGAACTCAACCTCGCCGTTGTTCCTCTCCCGCCGCCATTTTCTCCAGACCACCGCGCTGGCGTCCGCTGGCGCGGCATTCAATATCGCCGCCTCCCGTGCTCAGTCCGTGCCGGTCGCAAAAGTTCTCCAGACCCGCGTCATCAGCCCCGACAAGGAGAACTACCACGGCTGGCCCACGCTCACGCGGCGCAAGGACGGCCAGCTCGTCCTCGTCTTCTCCGGCGGCCGCGAGTCGCACGTCTGCCCCTTCGGCCGCGTCGAGATGATGACCTCCGACGACGACGGCGACACGTGGACCTTTCCCCGCGTGCTGCTCGACAGCGGCATTGACGACCGCGACGCCGGCGTCCTCGAAACGCGCATGGGCGCGCTGCTCGTCACCACGTTCACCTCACTCGCCTACGAAGGCGTGCTGACCGCGGCA
>Ga0247727_10018693_pt1 | contig 10858 bp, 11 predicted proteins | sample WisWelCaveWW1625_FD_202498 | JGI IMG/M metagenome (GOLD analysis project Ga0247727, IMG submission 202498) | Biofilm microbial communities from Wishing Well Cave, Virginia, United States - WW16-25 | ecosystem: Environmental > Aquatic > Deep subsurface > Groundwater > Cave microbial mat | place...
TTTCCTTTGGTGGCGCAAGTAAATTCATTCTCCAGCTTTCACGGACACTACAGGCCACGCAAAAATATCTTTCACATTAATAGAAAACCCGGGCAGCAGCTCCGGGCAAGTTAATGTATCCGTAACCCAACGCCGATCGTTGGAAGTAATCACCATCACACCTTTTTGATACGGATCAACAATCCAAACGACACGGCCGCCATTTTCAAGATAAAGCTCGGCTTTCTCGAATAACGCGCTCCAGCCGTCGTCGCGCGAGACAATTTCAATCGCCAAATCCGGCGCGCGGCTGCCGTATCGTTCTTCTTTTAAATTCTTGTTTAAAATAACCGCGAGATCGGGCATGCGCCCTTCGTATGGATTATCCGGCCACAGACGAAGCATATATTCCGGACGCACAACCCCGATAGGATTGGCTTTTAAATAAAGGTATAACTCACCACCGAGTATCCCTTGCGCATCTGCATGCTGTTTATCGGGCATTTTGAATACCATCCTTCCCTCAATAAGCTCAAAAAGTCTTCCGGCTGCCAGCTTGTTTGCCTGTTCAAAAGTCAGTCGCTCAGTTAACGGCGGAGATTGGGGAGATGCCCAAGATTCTGCGATCAATTGCTCGTCTTCGAGAACGGCTTGCGGTTCGACAACGATTGCCATTCTTCACCTCTCAATGTTTTTGGTTACACCATTCACTTCTTATAAAAATTAAAATACAAATTTACCGGCGCTTTGTCAAGCGGCAAAATTTAAATAATCAAACTCAAAAAAATTTTAACCGTTTTCAGCAAAAGCCTTTTTATTCAAAATCCTCTTCGAGGCGGCGCCGCCGAAAAATGGCAAGATTTTGCCGGCGCTCAAAAAATTTTATTAAAAGCACACCCGCCACGAAGCCGCCGATATGCGCAAACCACGCGACGTTGCTGCCGATGTCCGCGCTAAAAACGCCGAGGCTGCTGGTGATTTGGGTCACAAACCAAAATCCCAACACAAACAAAGCCGGAATGCGAAAGGTGGTCAAACAGATGAAAATCGGCACTAAAATCAAAATGCGGGCGCGCGGGAATTTGACGAGATACGCGCCGAGCACACCGCTGATGGCGCCGCTGGCCCCAATCATCGGGTCGGTCGAGTCGGGCATCATCAAAATGTGCGACAGCATCGCCGCGATGCCGCAAAGCAAATAAAAAACCAGATAGCGCGGATGCCCCATCAGACCTTCGATGTTGTCGCCGAAGATCCACAAATAAAGCATGTTGCCCAACAGGTGCATCCAACCGCCGTGCAGAAACATCGCCGTGAACAAAGTCGACAACTGTTGGCCCTGCATGATATCGACGGGAATCGCGCCGTAAGCATGAACGAACACATCCGGCTCGGGCCGCGATAGTTGGTAAAAAAAAATCAGGCCATTGCAGAGAATCAAACCATAATTGAAAAACGGGGTCAGCACGCGCGGGTTGTCATCTTTGAGCGGAATCAATTTTCCCTCCTCCGAGAAAATGAATCAAGCCAACCCCCGAAGCCTTATTCTCGTTGCGCCGTCTTGGGGTGAGCGATATGATGAATTGTCACCACACAATAACAATTTTTCAGTAGGAAAACAAGAGGATTTTTTCATCGCCGGAAAATGCCGCTTGCAATTTATTTAAGTGTGTGTTATATTTAGGTAAATCAACTCGCCAAATTCAGAAAAAAATTCCTCCGGACGAAATCTGAAAGCCTTTTTAGGGAATTTGTGTTTTTGAGTTCTCAAGTCAAGGATCATGACACAACTAGAGTATTTTTCAAGAAAGGACACAACAATGTTGCTCTCCAATCATCGCTTCTGCGCTGCGATTAACCTGTCCCCGAATTTATCGAAAGCATTCCTCATCGCTTTGGCCGCTGCGGGAATCACCCTCACGGCTTTGCCCGAGGCCTCGGCGCAGAGCATTCCATCGCAAATTACGGTGACGCCGAAAGTCAGCACCGGGTCGGTCAACGGCGACGCCGACGATCCGGCGATCTGGATTCATCCGACCAATCCGGCGAAAAGCGTCGTCATCGGCACGGATAAAGCCAGCAACGGCGGCCTTTACGTTTGGGACATGACCGGCAAACAGATTCAATACGTGCCGATCGGCCGCCCCAACAACGTCGACGTGCGTTACGGCATGAAAGTCGGCGGCCAACTCATCGATATCGCCGTGACCAATTCGCGCAGCAATCCGAAGCAAATCAAAGTTTTCAAAATTGATCCGACCGACGGCAGGTTGGCGGATATCACCACCAACGGCGGCATTCTGACGCCGCAATTGGCTGATCCCTACGGCCTTTGTCTGTATCAACGCCCGGCTGAGGGCGCGCTGTTCGTGATTGAGAGCACGCAAATCGGCGCCAAAAGTAATCTGCATCAATATCGTTTGGAAGACGACGGCGCCGGCAAAGTCAAAGGAACTTATGTGCGCGCCTTTGGCAATAATACGATCAAAGGCTTTGTCGAAGGCTTGGTGGCTGATGACGAGTTGGGCTACGTTTATGCTTCCGATGAGACGAACGCGATTCGGAAATATTATGCCGACCGCGACCTCGGCAAGGACGAGCAAATCGTTGCGTTTGCCATCGGCGACGGCATCTCCGGCGACCGCGAAGGTTTGGCGATTTATAAGTGCGCGGATAACACGGGTTATTTGCTGCTTTCCAATCAAAGCGGCACCAACGTCAAAGTTTATCGCCGCGAAGGCGACGGCGGCGATCCGCACAAACACGCTTTGCTCACCACGATTAAAACCAACGGCTCGAGCGAGACCGACGGCTTGGACGTCACCAATCGGCCGGCTTCGGATAAATTTCCCAAAGGCTTTTTGGTTACGCACCATTCGCCGAACGCGCAATTCAAGCTTTATGCCTGGGAGGATATTGCGCAGACTTTTTTGAGCATTTGCCCCGGCACGATTACCGATATCGCGGAAAACCCCCGCGCGCTGCCGAATGAATTTCGGCTCGAACAAAATTATCCCAATCCCTTCAATCCGGCGACGACGATTCCATTTCATTTAGAAAAATCGGCCTCTATCAAACTCTCCGTGATTAACTTGATGGGACAAACGGTGCGCACGTTGTCGGAAGGACGATTGGCGGCCGGCGATCATTTGATGCAATGGGATGGCCGCAACGACGCCGGGCAAATCGTTCCGACCGGCGCGTATCTCATGCGGCTGGAAAATGGCAAACGATCTCAGATCAAGCGGCTCATGATGATCAAATAAGCCGCCGATCGAGTTGGACACTTCAAAAATATTTTCGCGCTGCCCGGCCACGATATGTTGCCGGGCAGTTTTATTTTGCCGCTTGACTTTTTTAAAAATACCTGTAAATTGAAAATAAAGCTACGCTTTTTTATAGAATGAAGTAAAACCCCAACCAGCCGGGGAGCCATGCTCTCGAAAGTTTTGAGTGCCGCAGTTTTGGGCATTGATGCGTACATTGTCACCGTAGAAACGCATTTGGAAGGCCAGCTGCCGGCGATTGCGACCGTCGGCCTGCCGGACGGCGCGGTGCGCGAATCGCGCGAGCGCATCAATGCGGCGGTCAAAAATTCCAAGTTCGAATTTCCGCAAAAACGCATTACCATCAATCTCGCGCCGGCGGATGTGAAAAAAGAGGGCTCCGGCTTCGATCTGCCGATGGCGATTGGGATTCTGGCCGCGGCCGGAACCGTCAAAGCCGATTTGCTCGAACAATATTTGATTCTCGGCGAGCTATCATTGGACGGTTCGCTGCAGCCGATTCGCGGGGCGCTGCCGATCGCGCTCTCCGCACGCGAGCAGAAAAAACGCGGCATCATTCTCCCGCGCGAGAACGCCAAAGAAGCGGCGATGGCCGACGGGTTGGAGGTGCGCGCGGCCAACACGTTGCGCGAGACCGTCGAGTTTCTAAACGGCGCCACCGAGCTGCCGTCTTTTGCGCTCGACCTGCACGAAGTTTTTTCCGTCGCGCGCCATTACATGATCGATCTCAGCGATGTGCGCGGGCAGGAACATGTCAAACGCGCGATGGAAGTCGCGGCGGCGGGCGGGCACAATTTGATTATGATGGGGCCGCCGGGCTCCGGCAAAACGATGTTGGCGAAACGCTTTCCAACGATTCTGCCCGACCTCACGCTCGACGAAGCGCTGGAAACGACGAAGATTCATTCCGTCGCCGGCGTGTTGCCGTCGGACACGGCGCTGGTGGCGACGCGGCCGTTCCGCGCGCCGCATCACACCGCGAGTTACGCCGGACTCATTGGCGGCGGCCAAATACCGCGGCCGGGTGAAGCGAGCCTCGCGCACAACGGCGTGCTCTTTCTCGACGAGCTGCCGGAGTTTGAAAAAAGCGTTCTCGAAGTGTTGCGCCAGCCGATGGAAGACGGCAAAGTCACCATCTCGCGCGCGCTGTTGTCGCTCACCTATCCGGCGGAGTTCATGCTCGTCGCCGCGATGAATCCGTGTCCTTGCGGTTACGCCACGGATCCGGCCAACAAATGCTCGTGCACGCCGCTGCAAGTGCAAAAATATTTGGCCAAAATTTCCGGGCCGCTGTTGGATCGCATCGACATTCATATCGAGGTGCCGGCGGTTAAATATAAAGAATTGGCCGGCGAGGTTACCGGTGAGCCTTCGGCGCAAATTCGCCAGCGCGTCGAAACCGCGCGCCAGGCGCAGCTTGCGCGTTTTCGCGGCCGCAAAAAACTTTTTAGCAATGCCCGCATGGAATCCAAAGACACGCGCGAGTTTTGCCGCATCGACAGCCGCGGCGAAGAATTGTTGCGGATGGCCATCACCAAACTCGGCCTGTCGGCGCGCGCATACGATCGCATATTAAAAGTGGCGCGCACGATTGCCGATCTCGAAGGCGGCGCCGAGATCAAACCGGAATTTATCAGCGAAGCGATTCAATATCGTTCATTGGATCGCAGTTTGGGCGCTTTAGCGGGGTAGCGGCAAAAAAAGGGATTCGTCTTATGTCGAATGGTTTTTCCGAGCATTTACATTATTATATTCTCCTGTCGCTTTTCGGTTTGTTGTTCGTTTTGCAAATTTGGGCGATGCTCAAAATCAAACTGATGCTGCAACGCGTTCTGGAAATTTATAAACGCATGCAGCAAATGGCGGCGCGGCAACGGCTCGGCGAAGCGCAACCTTCCCATAAAGTTAACGTAAACTATAAACAACTTTGTGAGTATTGCCGGCATCGCGAAACGTTTCTTGCGGCTTCCGGCAAAAATGTTTTCATTTATCAATGTGATTTGAGCAAGCAGCGCATTAAATTAGATGATTGCTGCGCCCAGTTCGAGTTTGATCCCCATCGGGCGCAGATTTGAAACTGGTTGCTGGTCGCGTATTCCTTGTTGCCGGTGTCTCGCGTCAATCGAGTCACAACAAGCAATCAGCGACGAGCAACCAGCTACCGAAACAAGCAACGAGTAAATACTATGCCAAACTATTCAACACTCTCACTTCGTCAAGACGGCGACACGACCATCGTCGAGGTGCTGTCGCGGCGGATTTATTTAAAAGTGGTGGAAGAATTTCGCGAGGAATTGAACGACATTCTCACCAATACTAACAGCGCACTTTTGCTGGATTTGGGGAAAGTCAGCGTGATGAACAGCGCCGGGCTGGGAATTATTATCGCGGCGCAAGACTACATGCAAAAGCAGCAACGCCCGTTTCTCGTCGCCAATCTGCAGCCGCTCATGCAGGAAATTTTCAATCGCATGCAGCTCGGCACGCTGATTACGGCAACCGCCTCGGTCAATGACGGTTTGCAAAGATTGCAGGAATCGACGGCGGCTGTGGCATAATCAAAAATTATTTCACTCGTCACGCGGCGGAATTTTTCGCTGAACGCGCGCTGCCAAAACCTACCGCCGAAGAGAAAAATTCGCTTCCCCAAAAGTAAACCCGCCAAGCGGCCAACTTCCTTCGAAAATAAAAACCCTGCTTCCGCGATGGGCCTTCAAAGGGCCGTGGTTGCACACGGTGGGCACCGCCTATGCGTTTTTTACGTCCACTGAATCCCGCGAACGGGATGAGGCATGTAATACACGCGCAGAGCTAAGTTCCCAAATTGAAGGTGTTGGCTCTTTGATTTTTCCCATCGACCTGAAGCAGGGAATTTTTTAACCTTCATTGCTTGCGGTTTTGATTCGAACGTTCATTAAAGCCAAAGACAATTTACAACATTCCCACAAAAAGTCAAGAGGAAATTTTACCGGCATATAATGCCTCACTCATCCTGACTGCAGACAAGATGTCTGCGCTACCCGCCTTTAACGCCCGCCTTTAACTGAGGTGATACATCGGCATGACATTTTCATTAAAAATTTTGCGTCGTGAGCGATAAACGCGCCACAACAAAAGAATTTGCTTTTCCAGCGGCGTTTGCTTACATTAAAAAAAAGAAACATATGGCGCCATCAGAGATTATCATGCAAGAACTCGGCAAAACCCTCATGCTCATTGGCGTCGTTCTGCTCGCTATCGGCGCCGGGCTTTACTTTCTAAAAGGATTTCCTTTTCTCGGAAAACTGCCCGGCGATATTTTAGTTCAAAAGAAAAATTTTACTTTTTATTTCCCTTTAGCCACGAGCCTGTTGCTGAGTCTGCTGTTGACGTTGTTTTTCTATTTATTCAGAAAGTAACTATGCAAAGCAAATTTTTCGCCGCCATAATTGGATTTGCCATCCTTTTTCAAATCGCGTGCTCAAAAGCGAATCTTTCTCCCAAAACACTTGCCGATTCGACGCAAAGCGCACGCCAGGTTCACGTCATTCGCATTAACGGCCCGATCAATCCGTTGGCCGCCGAGTACATCGTCGATTCCATCGACGAAGCGACGGATGCCGAGGCCGAATGTTTGATCATCGAATTGGACACGCCGGGCGGCTTGATGGAATCGACGCGCATCATTACCAAAGCCATGCTCGCCAGCGAAATTCCCGTCGTGATTTACGTTTCGCCCTCGGGCGCGCGCGCGGCCTCCGCCGGCGTGTTCATGACGTACGCGGCGCATCTCGCGGCGATGGCGCCAAGCACCAACATCGGCGCGGCGCATCCGGTCAATCTCGGCGGCGGTGACGGCGGCAAAGACTCGTCGAATACGATGATGGAAAAAGTCACCAACGACGCCGTCGCGCAAATCAAGGCCGTGGCAGAAAAAAGAGGGCGCAACGTTCAATGGGCCGAAGAAGCGGTGCGAAAAAGCGTTTCGATCACCGAAAAAGAAGCGCTCGCAAAAAATGTCATTAACTTCATCGCGCCGAATCTTGACAGCCTGCTCCTCATGGTGGCCGGCCGCGAAGTCGAGCTGGTCAACCGCAAAATCAAACTGCAAACCGCCGGCGCGCAAATCACTCGCCACGAGATGAATTGGCGACATAAATTGCTCGATAAAATTTCCGATCCAAACATCGCCTACATTTTAATGATGCTCGGCATCGCCGGCATCTATTTTGAGCTTTCCAACCCCGGCGCGATTTTGCCCGGCGTGCTTGGCGGCATCTTTTTGATTTTGGCCTTCTACGCTTTGCAAACTTTGCCGGTGAATTGGGCCGGCTTGCTGCTGATTTTGTTTGCCATCGTTTTATTTATTCTCGAAGTGAAAGTGACGAGTTTCGGCATTCTCACCATCGGCGGCGTCGTCGCCATGTTTCTCGGCTCGATCATGTTATTCCGGCAGCCCGCCAACATTTTTGAGCCGGCGATCAGAATCTCGCTGCAAGTGATCGTCATCGCGACGCTGGCGACTGCTGCCTTTTTTGCTTTTGCCGTCGGCTTGATTGTGCAGGCGCATCGCCAGCAAGCAACGACCGGACGCGAGGGCATGATTGGCGCGACCGGCACGGCTTTGACGAGTCTAACTCCCGAAGGTCGTGTGCAAGTTCACGGCGAAATCTGGCAGGCGCGCAGTGAGATGCCCATCGAGAAAGGCGATTCCATTAAAGTGCTCGCCGTGAGCGGGTTGCAAATTAAAGTGGAAAAATCGTCCGACAATATGTAGCTGTCATATTATTCTGAATGTGCGGGCGAATTTTTTGACAGGCGAGGCCGCCTGTCCGACATTCAGCAGGCAAAACCAACCGGATAAGGAGGAAAAAATGTTCGGCTTTCTCGTGGTTCTCGTCGTGGGCGTGATGTTGTTCTCCAGCATGATCAAGGTTCTGCGCGAGTACGAGCGCGGCGTGATTTTTCGGCTGGGCCGGTTGTTAAAAATCGGCGACCGCGCCTACAAAGGTCCGGGCTTGATTATTCTCATTCCCGGTATTGATCGCATGGTGAAAGTCAGTTTGCGAACGGTGACGTTCGATATTCCGCCGCAAGATGTGATCACGCGTGACAACGTTTCAATCAAAGTCAACGCCGTGCTGTATTTTCGCGTGATTGATCCGGCCAAAGCGGTGATTGAAGTCGAAGACTTTCTGTTCGCCACCTCGCAGATCGCACAGACGACGCTCCGCAGCGTGCTCGGCCAGGCTGAAATGGATGAGCTTCTGGCGCAACGCGAGAAAATCAACGACGATTTGCAGAAGATTATTGATTCGCAAACCGAGCCGTGGGGCATCAAAGTTTCCGCAGTCGAAGTGAAGCACGTCGATCTGCCGCCGGAGATGCAGCGGGCGATGGCGCGCCAAGCCGAGGCCGAGCGCGAGCGCCGCGCCAAAATCATTCACGCCGAAGGCGAGCTGCAAGCTTCGGCGAAACTCGCGGAAGCCGCGCGCATGCTCAGCTCCGACCCGGCTGCGATTCAGTTGCGCTATTTGCAAACGCTGGTCGAAGTCGCGGCGGAAAACAATTCGACGACGATCTTTCCAGTGCCAATTGACATTTTGAAAATTTTTATGGATAAAAAATAATCGTGTAACGTGGGACGTGTAACGTTTTTGATATGCGGCTTCTACTGTTTTACACCAAAGATATTACCTCATGAGACCGTTACACGTTAAACGTTACACGAAAACTTCCGAACTTTTCCGTCACCGTGAGAGTAAGTAAATTGCATTCATCAAAACTCAACTCTTGAATTAACCGGAGAAACGGCCATGCGTAAAATGAAAATTTTTGTCACGGCTCTTTTCAGCTTCCTCCCTGCCGCGTCGTTGTTCGCGCAAACCGGCGCCCTGCCGGAAATGCTCAATCGCATGAACAATCCCGCGCTGTATCAGCAAAAAGCCGATGCCGCCGCGCCATTGTTTCAAACCTTCGGACAAACCGATGTGATCGGTTTCAACGGCGCGCTGGTGAATTACGGCGGCGGCAGCAATTTGCACTATCAATGGCCGCTGCAAAAAAATCTCACCGCGACGCTCGATCTTTCGCTCATCCATCTCAATCTCGACAATCCCTTTTTGCCCTTTAACTCGCGCTACAACAACAGCGGCGATGTGATGCTGGCGCCGTTTTTCTTCGGCTTGCGCCGCGATGTGTTCCGCGAGAATTTTGACGACGCCATCTTGCCGTATGTGCAATTCGGCGCGGGGCCGCTGGCCGGAATCGCGTTTCCGTACGGTTACAACTTTTGGGAATCGCTGCGCTATTCCAACACCTCGTGGACCATCGGCGGCTTCGTCGGCGCGGGTTTCAATTTCGGCATTGACAAGAAAACCGTCGGCCTCGTTGATTTCCGCTACAACGTTATGATGTTCCCCGAACAAGTCGGTCCGCGCAGCAACTACAGCGGTCCGGCGATTTCGTTTGGGGTGCTGAGGTAATTTATACTGTACAAATCGTTTGGCGTACTTGGCGTGTTTTGCGGGCTGAAAATGATAGCCAAAAATTTTACCAGCATTGCGATTATTTATGAGCTTTTTAGCCCGAAGAAATTTTGCACCACATATCCCGCAATCTGCGGATTCTCTTGCAGTCGTCGCACCGAGTAGGCGTACCAGGATTTTCCGTACGGCACGTAAACCCGCAAACGATGCCCGGCTTTGACGATGGTATCGCGCAATTCCTCGTCGACGCCGAGCAGCATTTGAAACTCGTATTTTTCGCGCGGGAGTTTCATCTCATCGATCATTCGCATCGCATCCCAAACCAGGCGCTCGTCGTGCGTCGCAACGCCGACATACGCGCCGTGCTTGAGCATTTCATGGAGCAAAAAAGTATAATTTTTGTTGATCAGCTCGCGATTTTTATACGCGATCGCCCGCGGCTCGAGGTAAATGCCTTTGCAAATCCGAAAATTCGCGGGCGCGCCGTTCATCAGCCCGCGAATGTCGGCCAGCGAGCGCCGCATATACGCCTGAATGACGACACCGATGTTGCGATACTCTTTGCGCAGCCGATCATAAATGCGGATCGTGTCCGCCGTGCAAGTGGAATCTTCCATATCGAGGCGCACAAAATTTTTAAGCTCGTGCGCGCGTTGCACGACGCGGCGAACATTGTTCAGGCAAAAATCAAAATCGAGCTTGAGACCGAACGCGGTGAGCTTGATGGAAATGTTGCTGTCGAGTTTCTCGCGCGCGATGGCTTCCAGCGCTTCGAGATAATCGGCGGCGGTCGCTTCGGCTTCTGCATTTTTGGTAATATGCTCGCCGAGCACATCCAACGTCGCCATCATGCCGTTGTGGTTCAATTGGCGCACAACCTGAACCGCATCAGCAATCGAGTCGCCGGCGATATAGCGATTCGCCACTCGGCGCACCAGCGGCTTCGGCGCCAACGGCATCGTCGCCACGATCAGCTTGTTGAGTAACTCCACTTTTCCTCCTCTTTGGGCAGAGGGCATAGAGCAGACAGCTGTCTCGTCCTAGCATAGGTTGACAGAATTTTACGCACTTTACTTCTGGAGATCAACCATGTCAGAGACGAGGCCGAATAATCGCTATAGCCTT
>Ga0247727_10018694_pt1 | contig 10858 bp, 8 predicted proteins | sample WisWelCaveWW1625_FD_202498 | JGI IMG/M metagenome (GOLD analysis project Ga0247727, IMG submission 202498) | Biofilm microbial communities from Wishing Well Cave, Virginia, United States - WW16-25 | ecosystem: Environmental > Aquatic > Deep subsurface > Groundwater > Cave microbial mat | place...
AGTTGGGACGACACGGCCAAGATTTGGGACGTGGGATCAGGTAAAGAATTGCTGACTCTGCCAGCGCAGAAACAACCGCACGACGTCTTCCGCTCTGCCTTCACCCCGGATGGAAAGCGGCTGGCGCTGGGGTTGCGCGACGGCTCGGTATTGGTCTTCGACGCGACGACGGGCGAGGAAGTTTTGCGGCTTGCCGCTCACACCAGTTTTGTGGTCAGTCTGGCTTTCAGCCCCGACGGGTCGCGGCTGGCGACCTCAGCGTTTGACAACGCGGCGAGGATATGGAACATGACAACCGGCGAGGAGATGCTCTCACTGATTCTGCCCGCCGGCGTGCAAAACGTCGCCTTCAACGCCGACGGCACGCGCCTCGTCACCTCGGCCCTCGACGCCGTATCTCGGGTGCACGTATTGCCGATTGAAGAATTGATTGCGCTGGCCCGGTCACGTGTCACTCGCTCACTGACAACTGAGGAATGCCGGACGTATTTGCACGTCGAGCAGTGCCCTTAGAACTCGTCAAAGAATTACTCCGCTCTCGCCGGATTGCCAAATCCGGCGGCAGGGCGGCGGATCGTCAGATCCGCCGCGAGCAAACTGCGGAGTTATACTTTTACAACTACTTAGTGCCAGACCCTAAAGGTCTTCAAGACCTTTAGGGTCTGGTCGCCACGTTTTACTTCGTCCACGGCGGCGTCGGCGTCTCATTGCCATCGGGCCGGATGAAGCGCGCGCCAACCTTCATCGCCGTCACGCATTCCCAGGGGGCCTCGCCGCTGTTGATCACTTGATGCAGTGTGTTTGGCGGAATGAGGCAGGCATCGCCTGCCGACAGCGTGTGCTCCACGCCGTCAATCTTCGCCGTGCACGAGCCAGACAGCACGCTGGCCGCGCCCGCGCCCAGTTTCGCGCGCCAGGCCATCACTTCGGTCGCGCCGGTGCTGGGGGCGATGAGTTTGGTCATGCTGTTGCCTTGAACTTCAAAAGTTTGAGCTTCGGATGATTTGATGATGGACATGGTTGCCTCCTGGAATGCCAAACCCTTAGGGTCTTAAAGACCCTAAGGTTTACAAAGGGTTTACATTACGCCCTCGATAAGACTGAGTGGCGACTGCGTTGGAATGACTCGCGCCAGCCGGAGCCCCGCCGCTTCATACAGCGCCCGGAACTCGGCCTCGGTGCGCTCTTTGCCGCCGACCAGCACCATCATTTCCAAATCAAGCAGTTTGCCAAAGAACGGATCATTGCCTTCCGGGATCAACATCTCGAACAGCAGGAGTTTGCCGTGCGCGGGCATGGCGCGGCGGATGCTCTTGAGGATGGCGACGGCTTTTTCGTCGTTCCAATCGTGAATGACGTTCTCGCTGAAGTACACGTCGCCGCCCTCAGGCACGGATTGAAAGAAGTCGCCGCCCACAAGTTGACAGCGTCCATTTAAACCGGCGGCCTCCACCCGCGCCTTCGCCCCTTCCACCGTCAACGGCAAATCAAACAGGATGCCGCTCGCGTTCGGGTTCGCCTTCAGCGCCGAGATGATGAAACCGCCATAGCCGCCGCCAACGTCCACAATCGTGTTGAATGGGGAAAAGTCGTAGGCAGTGATCGCCGGATGCCCGTGAGACGGCCCACCCCCGGAGATGGCCTCGCCGAACAGTTTTCCCGCCTCGGGGTTTTCGTTGAAGTAATCGAACAAGCCTTTGCCGTAAACGCGCTCGAACGAGGGCTGATCGGTGTCGAGGCAATACAGGATATCGCCATACGCGCGCCAGTGCCAGTCTGCGCCGAACATCCGCGCCATCGCCCGCATTGAGCCGGGCACATCTGAGCACAGGAACTCTGCCAATGGGGTGAGTTCAAAGCGTCCCGGCTCGCGCTCCGCGAAGACGCCCACGCTGGCGAGCGCGCGAAGAATGCGGCGCAATGGATCGGCTTGCACGCCCGCCGCTTTCGCCAGGTCGGTGTGGTGACGCGGGCCATCTTTGAGCAAGTCGGCAAGGCCCAGTTCGGCGGCCACATACAAGGCTTGTGAGGCCCAGGTGGCGGTGATCATTTTGAACAAGGTTTCGGGTGGGGCTGAGACATCCATCACATTTCTCCTCTGTAACCCTTAGCTCTTCGCCTGCCCCGGCGCCGGAATCGCGCCGAGCTGTTGCATCAGGCCCAGCAGGTCTTCTTGATGCCAGATTTCCACAATCTTGCCGTTCGCGATGCGCGTCATTTCTATCCCCGTAAACGTCACCTGCTTGCCCGTCGGCGGGATGCCAAAGAACTCCCCCCGGTGTGTGCCGCGAAAGGTATGACGATCTACGACCTTGTCCCCTTCAACGATCACATCTTCAAGCGTATTCGTCCCATCGGGGAAGGCGCTGCGGAGCATGAGGATGATCGCCTTTTGGCCCTCAGAGCCGGGCGGCAAGCCGGGAGTGGCATTGTGGTCAACGACATCGGCGGCTGCCACCTCGCTCAATGCGGCAAGGTCTCCCTTGCCCCAAGCCTCCTCAATCCAACGGCGGATGACGGTCTTGTTTTCTTCGGTTGACATCGGATAGTTTCCTTTCTGAGAGAGTGTGTCAGGCTTATAATGCCTGCACTGGATTTGCTCTCAGCCTATCATCCCAGCGAGGCAGAACCGTGAGAAACAACGTGAGATGACGAAACTTGGTCTCAAACTTCTCGGAATGCCCGAAGCCCGACTCGACGACCGCCTCCTCGGGTTCCCCACCCGCAAGGCGCTGGCCCTGCTCATCTACCTCGCCGTCGAACGCGGCCCCCACTCGCGTGAAAAACTCGCCGCCCTCTTCTGGCCCAATAGCGACTCCGAACGCGGGCGCGCCACCCTGCGCCGCACACTGTCCTATGTGCGCGATGTTGTCGGCGAAGACCGTGTGATCGCGGATCGTGACCTCCTCTCCTTCAATTTCGACTCGGATTTTGCTTTCGACCTGACTCAGGTGGACGCCGCCGCGCGCGGGGAGACCGACTCTATGCGCCCGGCCATCCACATCTATCGCGGCGACTTCCTCGAAGGCTTCTCCCTCAGCGACTCGCCCGCCTTCGACGATTGGGCCAGCGCCCGGCGCGAAACATGGCACCGCCGTATGGCGCAAGTCTTCGACCACCTCTCGCGCCTGCAAGCCGAGCAAGGCGAACGCGACTCGGCGATTGAAACCGCAACCCGCTGGGCGAGGCACGACTCGTTGAACGAAGTCGCCCATCGGCGAGTGATGGAATTGCATTTTTCCAACGGAGATAGAACCGCCGCCCTGAAAGCCTACGAAGCCTGCCGCGAAATTCTGTCGCGCGAACTGAACGTCGAACCCTCGCCGGAAACCCAAGCCCTCGCTGAGCGCATACGCACTGCACAGCTCCCCCTCTCCCACTGGGAGAATGGGTCAGGGGGCGAAAAGCCAAAACCGGCCTCCCCCTTCATTGGCCGCCAAACCGAGCACGCCAATCTCGTCCGCCTCTATCACGAAGCCCGCCGCTTTCAAACCCGCCTCGCCGCCCTCGAAGGCGAACCCGGAATCGGCAAGACCCGCCTGGCCCAGGAATTTCTGAGTTGGGCCAAAGCGCAGGGCGCAGAAATTCTGCAAGGCCGCGCCTTTGAAACCAGTGGCCGCTTGCCTTATCAACCCATCGTCGAAGCCCTGCGCTCCGTTAGTCTTCCACCTTCCGTCTCTGGTCTCAATAGATTTGATTTTGCTCGCGGCGGATCGCCAGATCCGCCGCCGGATTTGTCAATCCGGCGTGAGCGTTTGGAGCAACCAAGTCTCTCCCCAATCTGGCTCGCCGAACTCGCCCGCCTCCTGCCTGAACTGCACGACCTCAACCCCAACCTGCCGCAACCGCTGACCCTCAACGAAGATGAGTCCAAAGGACGACTGTTTGAGGCCATTGTCCGGTTGGTGCAGGGGCTGGCCGACCGCAATCCCGTCATCCTCTTTGTGGACGATGTGCAATGGGCTGATGCCGCTTCGCTCGATCTCTTGCATTACGCCACACATCGCTGGTCTGCCGCAAGCTTGCCAGTGCTGGTGCTGTTTACCGTCCGCGCAGAAGACTTGGGCACGGATACCTCACTGGCCCAGTGGCTGCTTGGCCTCGGGCGTGAACTGCCAGTGGCGCGGTTGGAACTTGGCCCACTCTCCGCCGAAGAGGCCCGGCGACTGGCCGAGGCGCTCGGCGGGATTGATAGTGATCGGGTAGCCGCCGCCACCGGCGGCCACCCCTTGTTCATCGTCGAAACCGCCGCCCGCGCCGGTGAGGCCGTCCCCGCCGGTGTCCGCGATCTGATCCGTTCACGATTGTTGCGTCTCAATCCTACGGCGCTGACAGCGTGCATGGCCGCCTCGGTCATCGGCGGCGCAGTTGAGTTTGAGACGCTGTGCTACGTGGCCGACTTCAGCGACCGCGAAGGTCTGTCGGCGCTTGACGATTTGATCACTCGCGGATTGCTCCGCGACGCGAATGGCCGTTGCACTTTCGTCCACGATCAATTTCGTGAAGTGGCTTACGCCGAGGCCGGGGAAACGCGCCGCCGAGTCTTTCACCGCCGCGCATTGGAGAGCTTGTCGCCAACAGCCTCCCCTGCCGAGTTGGTCCGCCACGCGGTGGCGGCCAACCTGCCAGATCGGGTATTCGACCTCAGCCTTGCCGCCGGGGAGGCTGCGCTTCGCTTGTTTGCGGTGCGCGACGCCATCACTCACTATGAACGGGCGCTGACGATCCAGGGAACGTCACATTTATATTCGCAACTTGGACGGGCTTATGAATTGACGAACACGCCTGACAAAGCGCGAGAGGCTTATGAGGCGTTGCTGAAGTTGGCGCGAGAAGGGAAGGATGCGTCGTTGGAATGCGCCGCCCTCAATCGGCTGGCGGCGCTGGCTGGCCGCGACCTGAGAAATTTGTCCGCCGCCGAGACGTTGTTGAAAGAAGCGCTAAAAGTCGCAGAGCAAAGCGGCGACCGGGCCAGCCTGGCCGACACCGAATTGAATCTGGCGCAACTCGGCATCTATCGCACGGACGTGGAGTGGATGCAGACGCACGGCGAACGCGCCTTGACTCTGGCGCGCCAACTCGACTCGCTGGAGTTATTGGCGCGGGCGCTGAACCAGTTGGCATTTGCGGAGACGGTCTGGGGCCAGTTGGCGGCGGCCATTTCACACGCCGAAGAAGCGCGCGGGCTGTATAGCGCCCTCGGCAATCGGGCGATGGAGGCCGACTCGCTCTGCCTGCTCTCCGATGCCTGCGTGCGTTTTGGCGAATTGGAACGAGGCCTGGCCGCCGCCCGCGCCGCGCAAACCATTAGCAACGAGATCGAAAATGCGTGGGGTCAGGTCAACAGCGCCATCCGGCTGGGGCTGGGCTTGCTCGAAAGCGGCGCGCACGGCGAAGCGCTCAAGGTAGCGCGGGCCGGGGCAGAGGCCGCGCGGCGCAATAATATCCCGCAACTTTTGGCGCTCAATCTGGCTGTGTTAGGCGGCGTCTATCGCGCCTTGCTCGCCGCGGACGAGGCCCGCGCCGCGCACGACGAGGCCTTGCGTTTGGCAACGATGATGCGCTATGAGTATTTTGAGGAAATGGCGTCTTCCGAATTGTGCGCCGATTGCGCCACCGCTGGTGATTGGGAGGGGGCCGCTGACTACGCCCGGCGCGCGCTGGCGCTCCGGGATCCAAACGTCATCGCTTTTCCCGCATTCTCGCGCTGGGTTGAGACCGAAGCCTTGTGCCGTTCGGGGGACGCTGAACTGGCGGCTAAAGATGCGCGGCGTTTTGGCGAACTCAGCGAGGGCAATCGGCGGTATCGGGTTGTATATTTGCGGGCGCGAGCGACTCTGGCTCAAACGCGAGGGGAAGGGGAGGAAGCCAAGGCGCATCTCCGCGAGGCGGCTTCCCTTGCCGAGTCCATTGGCCTTCCCGGAGAATTGAGACAGTTGGATGCCATATTTGAATCACTCCAACCACTCTGAGAGGCGAGAACAGCCGTAGGCGGGAATTACTTCGCCGGGTTAAGTCGCCATAGATAGCTCGCCGAGTTGTCTACGGGGTAGTTCGGATCGAACTCGACTGGAAAGGTGATCGAGACCAGCAAGAGCAAGTCGCCCGCCTCGCCAGTGGGTTCCAGCACGAAGGCAGTCGCGTTCCCGGCGGGTTCCGCCTCGGCTTTTAGCTCGCGCTCAGCACCGGAGTATAGGGCAGGCTCGTCGGTCCAGGGTCGTACGATAGCATGGAATTCCTTGATCAACCCGGCGCCAACGACGATGGCTGCTTGCTCATCGGCCGCGAGGGCGGCGGCCGCGAGGTCAGGATACAGTGGCGGTGGCGCGGCGTCCCCGTGCTCCACTAAGCAACATTCCCCTCCATCAATCACCGTCACTTCATAACCGCCACCGGATCCGAGCGCTGCGATGTTGCCGACGACCAGCCATGCTGCAGGCACCCTGGGCCCTCCACTTGGTCTGGGCGTCGGCAGAGTGACTCCTTTGTAGGATGTGATGATCGCGATCGGGGTTTGGGTAGGCACGGGCGTTGGCGTCGTTGGCTCCATACCAGGGCTACAGGCCACGAGGGCGCTGATGATGATCAGTAGCCAAGCCATTCGAATCAGACGGATTTTCGTAAACATAGTTGATCTCCATACCAGTGCGTAGACGTTTCATTAGTAGTTGGCCGCCTCAGCATAGCGCTGGGCGTGGAGTAGAGAAAAATAGTCACGCAGCGCTTCGCGCGCCTGCGCCAGATCGCTTTGGGATGAGGTGGCTGTGGCGGCTTGGTCGGCCATGGGCGCGGCGCCCGGCGCCGGATTGAGCCGCCAGAGGTAGAACCCCCAGGCATTTCCTATGGGGAAAGTGATGTGGACGTTCAGTAGTTGGTCGCCCGCCTCGCCGGTCGGCGCCAATGTGAAGACGGCCAGATTTCCCTGCTGCTGGCTCTCGGTGTTCAGTTCTCGGGCGGTGTCGTCAAAAAGCGGCACAATGGACCCATCCTCGCGCCACGCGCGCACCGTTGCCTTGAACTTGGTGAATGACTCTGAAGCGACGACGACGACGGCGCTGACCTCAGCCGGGAGAGTCGCCGTGGCGATGTTGGGAATTGCCGCAGGGGGGTCGAAATGCCCTTGCTCTGTGCCCCCGGCGGCCAGGCTGGGCGGGATCACCTGGTCGCCCACGATGAGCCAGACGGGCGGCGGCCCGGTGAATCCCTCGACTGGCCTGGGCGTCGGCAGGGCCAGCCCATTGTACGCGGTCGGGTAGGAAGGCGCAGCGTTTGCGGCTGCGATCCTCGCCTCGATCTCTCCCAGCATCTCGCCGTTGGTGCCGAAAGAGTCCAACACGCTTGTGACTGTGCCATCCGCGTTCAGGCGCAGGCGGCCCTCCGGGTAGACCACGCCGTACATTCCCTCTTGCCAGGGTTCTGGCTGGTATGGCTTAAGCTCTTCGGGCATGGATACGGGCATCAGCACGAGTACGTAACGTTCGCCGCGTTCGTAGACCGGATCATTTTCGTTGATCATGAAGAAAGGCAATGGGCCGGACCACGTTACGCCGACATGCCCCTGATAGAGCGTCAGTGTTTGGCCCGGGGCGGCATCGCCCTGGTAAACCTTCACCACTTCAAGCGTCACGCGCTGAGTGGGGGCGCGAGTGACATGAGGCGGCCCAGCCGGTGAGACCCAATCGGGGCCCTGTTTGACGGACGTGATGTCCGCCAGGACGATGAGTTCCGCGAGGTTAACCATTTTTTCAAACGACTCCCGCGGCCACAGGTCCCCGTGCAGACGCATCACTGGCAAGTAGCGCGGCCAGGCGGCGATCAACACTGTCACTATAAGGGCAAGCAGTGCAACTACCGCCCATAATAGTTTTTTCTTCATGGCGTAGCCTCCCCGTGTTCTGAAATCAGCGATTGCTGCTCTGAATCAGCGAAAGTAAATCTGCCAGGGGAAGCCGATACCACGGCGCGACGGCCTCGTCGCCTACGACCTCATACAGACTACCCTCCCCAATCACCGTATAGTATTCCTGCCCGCCCTGGACTTCATACTGGCCGCCCTGCCCAAGCACCGTCGCGTAGTCCGGGTCGTTATGCGTGAGAAACAATATCGCTCGCTGACCCACGCGAAGTTGGGCGCCATGGGTGACCGTGATGCATTCCTCCCCGACACATCCCCCGTCAGTGCGCACAAGCACCATCGTCTCTGGCGGAGCGCCTTTCAGGGAGCACTCGACCTGTATCAGCGTGTTGGTGACCATGCGGTAAGCGCCGGGTTCCCAGTCTCCACTCGGCGTGTCCCAATGACCGACGGCCGGGCCGACCACTGCTCCCAGGATGATGAGATCGGCGAGCCTGACCGTGTCCTCAAGGCTTATGCCAAGAGGGTCGTTGGGGATCGATGCCAACGAAACCGTCGGCGTTGGCGCGGGGCTTGGGAGGTCGCAAGGTGGCGGCGTCGCTGCGGATGAGGCGAGCGTTGGCGTGGGCAAGGCCAGCCCGCTATAAGTGAATGGCTCCGTTCTTTCTTCGATCTCTTTCGCTCGCTCAAGAATGCTAGCCATCAGTTCTGGATTGTTCAATACGTCCTCAATGGCCCTCCGACCCTCGGACGATTTGTAGCCCTCAAAGCGGATACTTCCATCTGTGCTAAGGACTACTTGGGAGACCGAGGGCACATGGATAACGAATATTGGGCCAACCCAATCAATGTGTGTTAAGGACAAACGAACGGGGAACGCAAATAAGACTACGGTATCTTGAGTGATCTCGAGCTTGTAATCTTGAGGGTGACAATCAACCCTGGCGCGCATGTCCTCGGTTGTGAAAACAGAGTCAGGGAAGCAATACGGCGCTGGCAGGCGGCGTGGCCAGGTAGCGATCAAGACTGTTGCTGTAATCACGAGCAGCGCAACTACCGCCCATAATAGTTTTTTCTTCATGGCGTCTTTCCTCCTTCCTCGACCAACACCACCTCTCCACTGGACCGGGCTTCAAATTTCCACCAATGACACCGCTCCGATGGGCAGTCATCCGAGTCCGAGCCACCCGGCGGCTCGTCCCAACGGTACATGAACGTGACCACCACGCTCTCCTCCTGAACCTGGGCTTGCGTGATCCAGACATTGCTTCCATCCTGGATTGACGCTTGGGAAGGTCCTTCGCTCACAATAGGGAACCAGGCCGGCCCTACAGAGGACGGCAGCCGTTGGCGGCCTTCCACCACCGCCCAACCGATATCGCCCACGGGCACGCCGTCAAAGCGCCAACTGGCGAGTAGGGCATTGACCGCTGCGGCGGTTTCATCAGAGGCTTTCGGCTGGCAATACACCTCCAAACGCAAGGAGCGCCCCCATTTGAAGAAGTCAAAGTATGTCGCTCCCCTCTTTCGACAATCCGCCTCCCTCCACAAACCGCCCAGGTCTTGTGGTTCATACTCGGGACCGTATTGTTCCGGCGGCAGTGGAGGTCCCCCGCTGAAATGAATCAGGACGATGTACGCGCCTCCGTCGGGCATTTGCCCGAGGACGCTTTTGGAGTTGTAAATGGCGCTGTTTCCCGTCGTGACCTGCGGCGCCCAAAAACCGGGCGCATTCCAACTGTTGAATGCGACCAGACCGGTGTACGGGTGCGCCAGTTCTTCCGGACCTTCAACGGCGGCCCAGCCCGGAGGCAGGAGGACTTCGAGGTGAAAGGAATTTGAACGGAAGGGGCCTTCGCTCTGAATTGGTTCGGCTGTTGGCGTCGTTGGCTCCACGCGGGGTGTACAAGTGGCAAGGGCGCTGATGATGATCAGTAGCAAGACTGTTCGAGCCAATTTCTTTTTCATTAGGCTCTCCTTCCTCATAGCGATAACCCCGAAAATGGAAGCCCAACGGTTAAGCCCTCTCCCCTAACTACAGAACACACTCTAACGCAGAGAGCAGAGGGCTCTTGATATTCGGTTGATAAAAGGATGATATTTCGAGAGAAGACTTAAGCTGTGCTTCGTCCGAGGTTGTCTTGCGCGGCAGCCTTACGGATTTGCTAGTCGGATACGACTAAAGTGATTGTACCATGTGCGTCGCTGTAAGATACAGCAGGTTTTTAGGCGCGCCCCAGGTTGGCGTACTCGCCGCCATAGAACAACGGATTGAACGAATTCAACGGATCGAAAATTTATCGGTGTTGACCATTTGACTGCCTGACTATCTGACCACTAGACTCCCGCCAGCCCTTTCACTTTCCCCGCCGCCTCATCCGGTGTGCGGGCTTCCACAACCTCCAAACTGATCCCCGAATAGTTTCGTTCGAACCACGATGCCAGATTGCCGTCCCACTCGCGCGGGTTAATGGCGATGACGCGCCGGAAGCTGAGGTCGCCGATCCCGGCGTCGTCGGCGCTGCCGCCCATGGTCAACCGCCGCGCCCAGGTGGCGCGGGCCATCGCCCGTATCCACGATGGATCGCTTTGCTTGGGGTTGAACAAGACGTAGGTGCGTTCGTATTGCTCGTGCGGCAGGCCGGTGGGAACTTGTGGGGGGCCAGCCCGGGCGATGATAGGCGGGGGCAGGGGGACACTCTTCAGCACCGCTTTCAGCTCGGCAGGGGTCTGGGCGCGAAGGGAGATGTAAGTCACACCCGGATAGTTTTTGGCGAACCATTGATCAATCGGCGGATTTGTCCCCCAGCCTTGCGGGTTGACGGCGACGACCATTCGCGCATGGAGGTTGCCGATGCCGGCGTCGTCGGCGCTGGCCCCAATGGTGAACCGCCTCTCGGTCCAGGTGGCGTCGGCAATGGCTTCGACCCAGGCCGGATCGGTCGCCGTCGGCGGGAGCAAAACGTAGATGCGGCTGTATTGTTCGCGGGGTTGGCCTCTGGG
>Ga0247727_10018695_pt1 | contig 10857 bp, 13 predicted proteins | sample WisWelCaveWW1625_FD_202498 | JGI IMG/M metagenome (GOLD analysis project Ga0247727, IMG submission 202498) | Biofilm microbial communities from Wishing Well Cave, Virginia, United States - WW16-25 | ecosystem: Environmental > Aquatic > Deep subsurface > Groundwater > Cave microbial mat | place...
GTCCGCCGGCGAAGGCAATAACAGCCGCGCCAAGCTGCGCAATTCTACAGGCATCGAATTGCTGGGCAATAGCCTGCTGTATTCGTTTTACTATTCAACGCATGGTCAGCCCCTCATTTGGCTTAGATGCGGGCTTGGCGATGTATGGCGGCGGCAGCAGTGAAGGCTCGAGTTTCATCGCCTTCATTCCGGTCGGCGCAAAGGTTTATCTCATTCCCAAGAACGGCTCGCTTTATCTCACCGGCGGCGGAGTTTGGCTCACCTCTTCGACGGACTCCGGGCCTTTCGACGACGCGGTTTCCACGCTCTATGGTTATGCCGGCCTCGGCTTCGAGCCTCGCGCTGAGAGCGGCTTCGTGTTTCGCTTCACGGCGTACAGCATTTTCATTGAAGACGTTTTCTTTGTTTGGCCGGGGTTGACGCTGGGATATGCGTTTTGAAATCGAGTACATTTACTTCGCTAGCCGAGCACGGATATGATCAGGCATTTGGGCATTTCCAATTTCAAAAGCTCGGTGGAAGTGTACTTGCAAGATCGCGGATGGGACTATAGCGACCTTCCCAATCTCCATGATGCTCGCAAGACGATTCGTTGGGAGCTAGTAACTGATTTAGCTCCGGACTCGAGCGGCAAGCTGGGAGGCGCATATTTTTACACCGTGACCTTATCGCCGCGCCGGCTAGGTGTCGGTGAAGAAAGGCTTGCTTATCAATCGGAGAACTCATCTCCTCAACTTCTTTTGGAAAGAAAGGGCCGCGCGGTCAAGCTCTTGAATCGGAAAACCAACTCGGAGCAAAGATTTACAGAAGTCGGCTTGCCCGCAAGCTTGATGAGCCGGCTCGATCATAAGCAGGATCGAGAAAAATTTCCAGAACTGCTACACTTCCGCGATTGGATTGAAAAGTTTCGCAGTTTTTTGTTTTGGGACCACAAAGTATTGCGGCTTCCCGATCGCGGCAAATATGAGATGATCGGTTCCTCCGGTGAGCATCTTGCGCCGTATTAGCGCGATTGAAAAGAGAAAAGCCGGAGGCCTATGTGAAGCTCGTGAAGCGCATCAAAAGCTTGTTTCCCACGGTCTCTGAAATCTCAATCATGGGAGGGCGAAATTGGGGATGGCAATCTTTGCGCTTGCACGAAACGAATGGCCAGAATGTGATTTTCAATAGCCAACAGATGAGTGATGGAATTTTGCGGCTCCTCGCCGTGACTTCTTTGCTCTATTTGGATCGCATTTCTTCCGTCATCACTCTGGAAGAGCCTGAGAATGGCGTCCATCCACAACTGATTCGTGAAGTCGTTCAAATCTTACGAGAGCTGGCGCTCAGAAAGCCTCCGAACCATTGCCAGGTTTTTTTTACGACGCATAGCCCCTATATCCTTGACGAGTTTTATGATCATCCCGAACAAGTTTTTTTATTTGAACGCGGACAGCCCTTGGATGGTACTTCGATTAATCGCCTCAGTGATCGCTCTCAAGTTAAAATCGTTCGTGAGACTTTTAAGCAGTCCTTGGGCGAAGCTTGGACAACCGGACTTTTAGGCGCAGTCGCGCGGGGATGAGTGATGGGCACACGAGTCGGAGTCATTGCAGAGGGTCCGATCGACCTTAGAATCATCACACCGATCCTGAAGCAGCTTGCACAGGATAGGGCTGATTTACAATGGCCGGTTCTGCCCGAGGATGCTGCCATAAAACTTTACACGAATTGACGCAAAAGAGTTCTCAGCTTGATCGCGTTTACGGCGAGGGAAATACAGAGCTCGCTAGAGATTTTGCGGAGTTTTGGGAAGGCAAAGTTCGATTGCACGAGCTTGAAGAACAATGCTCGGAAAATTTTCCGCCATTTTGTGCACATCTTACCCAGTCTTTTCGGAAAGCCAAGAGTAGAGCAGGTCGCCTTTTCTAAAAACTCTACGTGTCGGGAAAACTCACCTTGACTAGCAAATGATTAACTTGATATGAACCGAAGCGCAGACACAAAAATAATCCTTGAAACCCATTTTCCAACCCTCAAGCTTCTCGGTCGCGGCAAGGTGCGCGACATTTATGAACTCGGCGAGCATTTGCTCATCGTCGCCACGGATCGACTCTCGGCTTTCGATGTCATCATGCCGCAGGGCATTCCGCACAAAGGCCGAGTGCTCACGCAGATCTCGGCGTTTTGGTTTCAGCGCACGGCGGACATTATCGAGAATCATCTTGTGTCTGTGAATGTCGAGGATTATCCCGATGAGTGCCGGCCTTATCGCGAGCAACTTGCGCAGCGCAGCATGCTCGTGCGCAAGACGCAGCCAATGCCGGTGGAATGTGTGGTGCGCGGTTATCTTTCCGGCTCGGGTTGGTTGGAATATAAAGAGTCAGGCAGTGTGTGCGGCATCAAACTTTCGAACGGCCTCGTGGAGTCTGATAAATTGCCGCAGCCGATCTTCACGCCCGCGACCAAAGCCGAGGCCGGACAGCACGACGAGAACATTTCATTCGAGCGCACGGCGCACGCCGTCGGCAAAGAGCGCGCAGAGCAGTTGCGTGATTTCAGCATGCGCATTTATGAACGCGCAAACGCGATGGCCGAACAACGCGGCATCATCATCGCCGATACGAAGATGGAGTTCGGCGTGCGCGAGGACAAGCTGATTCTCATCGATGAACTGCTCACGCCCGACTCTTCGCGCTTCTGGCCGAGGACGAGTTACAAACCCGGCGGCAGTCAGCCCAGTTTCGACAAACAATTCGTGCGCGATTATCTTCTCTCTATTAAATGGAATAAACAACCGCCCGCGCCGAATTTGCCGGAGGAAGTCGTGCGGGTCACGAGCGAGAAATATCTCGAAGCTTATGAAAGGCTCGCGGGGTGAAGCACGAGGATTGTGGATAGTAGATCGTGGCTCGTTGATCGTGAAAAGAAGAAGCGAGACTGTTACGATCTACCATCCTCGATCCACAATCTACGATTATCAACAATGCCATCACCAAACCTCCTCCTCGTCAATCCCTGGATCACCGACTTCGCAGCTTACGACTTTTGGCTCAAGCCCATGGGCTTGCTTTATCTCGCAGCCGTTTTGCGGCGTGAAGGTTATGCGGTGCGTTTGGTGGATTGCACGGATCGTGCGCACCCGGCGTTGCTCGAATGGCAAGGGCTTGATCGGCCGGCGCAGCAAAAATGGAGCACGGGCAAGTTTGTGCGCACGCCGATTGCGAAGCCGGTATGTTATCGCAACGTGCCGCGCATTTACGCGCGTTATGGTTTGCCATTGGAGCTTTTCAAAAAGCTTTGTGTGGAAGGAGAAAAGCCCGGCGCGATTCTCGTCACTAGCGGCATGACCTATTGGTATCCCGGCGTGCAAGAAGCGATTGCCGTATTACGCGAATTGTTTCCGAAGACGCCCATTGTGCTTGGCGGCATTTACGCAACGCTGTGCATTGAACACGCGCGACAACATTCCGGCGCAGATATCGTTATCGCAGGCGAAGCGGAGCATTTGATTTGCGATTTAGTTGAAGCCGCAGCGCGCGGCAATGGGGCAGGAGAGTGCCCCGTAGCGCAGGCATCCTTGCCTGCAGACAAGAGGTCTGCGCTACGTTTTCCACTGAAGATAGAAGGGCGGCCGGCTTCGGAAAATTTTGCATTGGCTGATTTGCCCTTTCCGGCTTTTGATCTGTATCCCAATTTGCCGTATGCTACGATCATGACTTCGCGCGGCTGCCCGTTGAAATGCACGTTCTGCGCTTCGCGCATTGTCTCCGGCCAGTATCGTTGGCGCTCGATTGAAAACGTCATGGCCGAATTGGATTGGCTGCACACCGGCTTGGGCGTGCGCGAGTTCGCGTTTTATGATGATGCGTTGCTCACGAATCGTGATCGCCATTTTCTGCCGCTGTGCGAGCGCATCATCGCAAAGAATTTTCATTCGACCTTTCACACCCCGAACGGATTACAAGTCAAGTTCATTGATGCCAACACGGCGCAGCTCATGTGGCGCGCGGGTTTCAAAACCGTGCGGCTCGCTTATGAAAGCGGCAGCGAAGAACGCCAACGCGACATGAGCAAGAAGGTGAGCAATGAATCTTTCGCGCGCGGCGTCGCGCATTTGCAAGCTGCGGGTTTTGGTCCGCATGAGTTGGATGCCTACGTGCTCATGGGCTTGCCCGGCCAAACGCTGGATGAAATTATTCTGAGCATGGCGTATGTCCATTCGCTGAAAGTCGGCATTCGTTTGGCCGCGTTCTCGCCGATCCCCGGTACGGTTGATTTCACGCGCGCCGTTGAGCGCGGCGAGATTGCGTCCGACGCCGATCCCTTGTTGACGAATAATTCTATATTGCCCATTCGTCTGAATGAAGAGAACGGCGCGTTTGCGCGCCTCGCACTTTTGGCGAAGCAACTCAATACTCATCTGCTGCAAACCGGTGAAGTGATGGACTCGTTCGGCGATTTGGTGGCGAGGTTGCAAGCGCAAGTACATTCACGCGAGAGTTGGAGTATTGCACGATGATTGCGAACCAGTAAAAAGGGAAGCCCAAAGCTTTTTGTAAGCGGATTGCACGGATCAAGCGGATACAGCCGGCTTTATCCGCTTGATTCGTTCAATCCGCTTACAGAACTGCTCTTGCAACGAATCTATTTTGAAGCAACTAACCGAGGAAGGAGAACCCATGTTGAAACGAGCACTGCTGTTGAGCGCAATCTTGTTTTCCGGCTGCACGTTGTTGCAACCGCCGCCGGCGCCGATCAAAACTGAGCCTGTGAATACGCCCGATGCGCCCGCGGTCATCGGGCCGTATAGCCAAGCCATCAAAATTGGCAATATGGTTTATTGCAGCGGCCAGCTTGCCATCAATCCCGCAACCGGCGATTTGATCATCGGCGACATCAAAGATGAAACGCGGCAGGTGATGAAAAACCTCGGCGCGGTGCTGAAGGCTGCCAACATGGATCATGGAGACATCATCAAAGCCACGGTGTTCCTGACCGACATGAACGACTACAAGCTTTTCAACGAAGCCTATAGCGAGTTTTTTGCCGCGGACGACAGCACCAAGCCCGCGCGCGAAACCGTGCAAGTCGGGCGCTTGCCGCGCGATGGCCGCATTGAAATCAGTTGCATTGCCGTAAAAGCGGAAGAATAGCAGCGCCGTTATTGACTCTCGCAACGCAAATGTTTATCATGCGCCGTGTCGAGTACGCTTGATAAAAAATTGCAGCCGCCTTCCGGCATCATTACATTGCTCACGGATTTCGGCGCGGCCGATGGCTTTGTCGCAGCGATGAAAGGCGTCATACTCAGCATTCACCCCCGCGCGCAGATCATCGATCTCACGCATGACCTCGCGCCACAGGACATTGTTGCCGGAGAGTTTTTGCTCTCTGCGCATTTCAAATACTTTCCGACCGGGGCCGTTCATGTTGCGGTGGTCGATCCCGGCGTCGGCACAGCGCGCAAAGCGATTGCATGTTTTTGGCAAGAGCATTACTTCATCGCGCCGGATAATGGCCTGCTCGATTTTTGTATAGAAGAAAGCTCCTGCCTTGCGGTGCATTTGACGCGGCGTGAATATTGGCGGACAGAAGTTTCGAACACGTTTCATGGCCGAGATATTTTCGCGCCCGTGGCCGCGCACTTGGCCGCCGGTGTTCCGTTCCACAAGCTCGGCGAGCCGGTGCAACTCACGGCTCGGCTTCGTGCGCGCAAGTGCCGTATCGAGAATGAAACGCTCGTTGGAGAGATTGTTTATAGCGACCACTTCGGCAACTTGATCACGAATATCTCCAAAACAGCGTTTGAAAATTTTGCCGGCAAAAGCTCTTTTGCCATTCAGCTGCAAGAAATCATCATCACGGCAATCCAACCGTCTTACGGCGATGCCGCAGTGGGCGAACTTGTGGCATTGATCAACAGCTTTGATCGCCTCGAGATCGGCCTCGTGCAAGGCAACGCACGGACGAGTTTGGCGATTGCACTAGGAACTCCCATCATCATCAAACGAGGATCGTAAAAGAATCACATGCCCAACCCGAACCAACCTTCCTGGGAAGAGTATTCGCAAGACGCCACGGCCACGCCCGCGAACGTGTGGCTCGTGAAAGCGCTGCGCAATGATCAACCGCGCTTGAACGTCTTGCTGTTCGTGCTCACTTGTATCTCAACATTTTTCATCGGCTATTCGCTCGACGGCCGATGGTCTTCCGGTTTTTGGTATAGCGGCGGCATCATCGCGATTCTATTCGCGCACGAGATGGGGCATTATCTCATGTGCGTGCGCTATCGCATTCGCGCCACGCTGCCGTTCTTCATTCCGTTTCCCTCTTTGCCCTTCGGAACCTTGGGCGCAGTGATTCGCATGGATGCACGCATGCCCAACCGCCGCGCGCTCTTCGATATCGGCGTTGCCGGGCCGCTGGCGGGATTGGCAATCACTTTGCCGGCGATTTACTTCGGCCTCAAAATGTCGACGATCATCACTGTCTCCGGCTCCGAAGGCATGTTCACGTTGGGCGACTCGGTGCTGTTCAAAATGCTCAGTAAAATCACCATCGGCCAATTGCCGGAAGGGCAAGATACTTTGTTGCACCCGCTTGCGTATGCCGGTTGGGCGGGATTGTTCGTGACCGCGTTGAATCTGTTGCCCATCGGCCAGCTCGACGGCGGCCACATTCTGTACGCGCTGCTGGGCGATCGCGGGCAGAAAATTTATCCCGTCAATATGGCTGCGTTCGCGTTGCTCTGCATCGTGCAATACCACGGTTGGATTCTTCTCGTGATGATGCTGCTTTGGTTCGGTTATCGCCATCCGCCGACGCAGGATGATCGCGAGCCGCTCGATCTCAAACGGCAATTGATCGCGTATACCACATTTTTGATTTTTGTTTTATCTTTCACGCCGGATCCATTCAAAATTTGAAAGCACAACCCGCGACGCGGCCAAGCCGTAACTGAAAAGAATTTTTGTAAGCGGATTGAATGGATCAAGCGGATACGGCTTTTTGCTTTATCCGCTTGATTCGTTCAATCCGCTTACAGGAAAGTTTTTACTTTTAAAACAAAGAATTCACTTTTTAGAAATTCAGGGGTTCATGCAGGATTGCCATGCATACACGCGCTAAAAAATTTTCTCTCGTCGGCCTCGGTGAAGTGCTGTGGGACATCTATCAAGATGAACGCCATTTGGGTGGTGCGCCGGCGAACGTGGCGATCAATGCACACCAGCTCGGTTTGCACAGTTTGTTGGTTTCGCGCGTGGGCGATGACGGCATGGGCAAAGAATTGATGCGCACGCTCGGGCAGCGCGGACTCGCCACGGAGCACGTTCAACTCGACAGAAAAAAGGGCACGGGCACGGTGCTCGTTTCGCTCGACATCAAAGGCGTTCCGAGTTTTCGCTGCTCGCATGACGTGGCGTTCGATTATCTTTCCTTCAACGCGAAGCTGAAAGAATTGGCGCCTACGATCGACGCCGTGGTGTTCGGAACCTTGGCGCAGCGCTCGAAAGCCGCACGGCAAGCGATTCTGGAATTTTTGCGCGCCGCGAAGAAGGCCGTGAAAGTCTTCGACGTCAATGCGCGCGCGAGTGAAGCGCACTTGCAAACGCTCATTCCCGCGTCGCTCGAGCTGGCCGACGTCGTGAAGTTGAGCGGGGAGGAGGTGGGATTGCTCGCAAGAGTTTTGCGGCGCGAGGGCGACACCGCCGCAAGTTTTGCAGAGTATCTCATCAAACATTATCAGCTCGAGCTCGTCGCGATCACTTACGGCGAGAACGGCTGCGAGCTTTTCAATGCGCATGAAAGCTGCCGCTTGCTCGCGCTGCCCGTGCCCGTGATCGATACTACCGGGGCCGGCGATGCTTTTACCACGGGGATGATTTATCAACTCTTGCACAAAGCTTCCTTACGCGAGATTGCGGAGTTCGCCAATCTTATTGCGGGCTTTCTCTGCACGCAGCGCGGCGCCACGCCGAGTTTCGATGTGCGCACGCTGGAGGATTTCCGGCGCGCGCGGCCGCTTTAGAACGCAAACACGCAGCATTTTTTGTTTGGATGAACAGTCCTCGAAATACATTCCGCCGCGGCGTATGCGCGTCAAGCTAAGATTTTTGCACCTTCGGGACTCATCCCCCCGGCCCCCTTCGCTTGGAAAGAGAAGGGGGAGAGCTGGTTCGAAACTTTGAGAGCCGCCTTTTTAGGAGAAGAGAAAGGATTTCCAGCGCCTGAACAGGCTTTTCTCTCCTTCTCTTTTTAAGAGAAGGGGCCGGGGGATGAATTCGAGTTGCGTGAAAACTCCCAGCTTGACGCCTATGCGTCACCGCGGGATTTGCCTTCGCACTGAAAAAATCAAAATAGGTTATGCGTTATGTTCAATCCTCTTCCCGAAAAAATTCACTTCGCGCACTTGCCTACGCCGATTGAAAAATTGGAAAGGCTCGGCCAAGCCTTCGAAGGCCCGGAAATCTACGTCAAGCGCGATGACCTCACCGGCATGGCCAAAACCGGCAACAAAGTCCGCAAGCTTGAATATCTCGCTGCCGAAGCACAGCGTGAAGAGTGTGATCTGCTGATTACGTGCGGCGGCGCACAATCCAATCATGCGCGCGCGGCCGCTGTTGCAGCCGCGAAGATAGGCATGAAAAGCCATCTCTTGTTGCGCGACGGTGCAGGCGGAGATTTGGACGGCAATCTCTTTATCGATCGGCTCGTCGGCGCGGAGATTACGTTTATCACGGCCAAGGAGTATGAGCAAGCGAATGATATCATGGCGCGCATTGCGGAGGAGCACGATTCCAAAGGCGGCAAAGCCTATGTGATTCCCGAGGGCGGCTCGAATGCGCTCGGCGCGTTGGGCTATCTCGCGGCGATGGAAGAGCTCTCGCGTCAAATGAAAACGCAACGTTTGGAGTTCGATCATATCATTTCCGCGGTCGGCTCCGGTGGCACAATAGCGGGCATGTTGCTCGGCCGCAGCGCGTATGAAATCAAAGCCGAGATTCACGGCCTCAATGTCTGCGATGATGCGCCTTACTTTCAAAATCGCATCTTCAACATCATCTCTGATGCCAAGCGCCGCTTCGGATTCGAGATGAGTTTGAAGAAGAGCGAGATCAACGTCATCGACGGCTACGTCGGCAAAGGTTATGGCTTGAGCAGCCAAGAGGAGATCGATCTCATCAAACAAACCGCGCGCTTGGAAGGCCTCATTCTCGATCCGGTTTACACCGGCAAAGCCATGTTCGGCTTGATGGATTTGATCCGCAAAGGCCGCTTTCAACGCGGCGAGAAAATTCTGTTTTGGCACACCGGCGGCATCTTCGGACTCTTTCCGAAGAAGGCGTTGTTCTTTTGACGGAGCGTTGGAGTTGATGTAAAACTCAGGTTAGAATTTTTTTGAGTGAGGAAGTATCATGAAACAAAGGTCTAGTTGCATGAACAGAACCGGCATTGCAGTGTTTGCCGTACTTTTGTTTGCGAAGGTCTCGGCGTTTGGTATGAAGGTTTTGCCCCCGGATTCAACTTCACCACCGCAAGAACCGATGGTTATCGAGGTCTATCGCCTCGGCCACGAAAACGACAAGGGCGATGATCGCATCAGCGCGGGCATCGGCGATATTATCATCGTGAAAGTGCGCCATCTGCAAACGCTGGTCAAGCGCGCAAAATGCTTGGACGACAACGGGCAACGCAAGCCGGAGTGTGTCGAGCAACAAATCGTGCTCTCGCTCGAGGGCAGAACCATCGCCGGCCTCACGCCGGAAGCGGTTGATACGCGCGCCGAAAGCGAGACGCTGCAATTCCATTTGCAGCGCAATGAAGAGAACGACGAAACCTGGGCCGATCTTCTCGGCAATCCGCCGACGGGGAAAAAATTCTTTCTGCGAGAAACCCAATTGAGCGTGGGATTAGAGAACGGGTACATCGCAGCCAGCGCGGTCAAGGGAGAAAAATTCAAGCTCATTCGTGTGAAAGTCAAACGGTTCTGGGCAAGCACTTTCGGGTTGTTGTTGCTGCTCGTCGTGATCGTTTACTTGGCGATACGCAGCGACATCCTGCGCGATGCCGGTCCCGACCCCGTGGGCAAAGAGGGCAGCACCAAGCCCGTGCGCAAGCCTTATAGCCTTGCGCGGTGCCAATTGGCTTTTTGGTTTTTCTTGGTCATCTCTTCTTTTCTCTTTTTATGGCTGATCACCGGCGCGTATGACATTATCACTACGAGCATCCTGGCGTTGATCGGCATCGGCTCCGGCACGGCGCTGGGCGCGGCGATTATTGACAACAGCAAAAAAGACGAAGCGCACAACCAATTCACCGCGTTGCAAGCGGAACAAGTTGCGTTGAGCACCGACATTGCGACGCTGGACTCGCAAGCAAGCACGGGCCAACGCTCTTTTGACGATCCGAACACGCAACAGGAAGCGCGCGCCATGAAGACGAGGCTCCATAAGGTGAGTACGGAAATGGGAACATTGGAAGCCACCGTCGGGCCGCAAGAGTCGCACGGTTTTTTGCGCGACGTTCTTTCCGACGCAACCGGTGTGAGCTTTCATCGCTTGCAAATGTTCGTGTGGACCGTCGTGCTCGGCATCATTTTTATCTCTTCCGTGTGGAAGCGTTTAGCCATGCCGGAATTTAGCGCCACGCTGCTCGCGCTGCAAGGCATCAGCGCCGGAACGTATTTGGGGTTCAAGATGCCGGAGAAGATGGGGTAGATTGTTCGACGGGTGATGAGTCCCATAATTGAGGAACACCATTTAAATAAATTATCCATTTCCCAAACCGCTAATCAACGCAAATGAACGCTAATTCATTTTAATTCGCGTTGATTTGCGACTATTCGCGGTTTAGATATTGGAAAGTTATTTACTA
>Ga0247727_10018696_pt1 | contig 10856 bp, 7 predicted proteins | sample WisWelCaveWW1625_FD_202498 | JGI IMG/M metagenome (GOLD analysis project Ga0247727, IMG submission 202498) | Biofilm microbial communities from Wishing Well Cave, Virginia, United States - WW16-25 | ecosystem: Environmental > Aquatic > Deep subsurface > Groundwater > Cave microbial mat | place...
CCAATCGGGCTGCATGAAGCAGTCCGGATCGGTAAACACCAGGATGCGGCCTCGCGCCAGTTGCGCACCCAGGTTGCGGGCCGCGTGCGGCAACAGCCGGCGTGGATGATGGTGGAGACGCACTTCGGGGAAGCGATTGCCGACCAGAGTCGCGGTCTCCAGATTCGGGCTCGAATCGACCAGGATGGTTTCAAAGTGCGTGAAGCTCTGCCGGCGCAGCGACTCCAGACAACCGGCTACAGTCTCCTGCGAAAACCAGGCAGGGATGATGACGGAAACTTCCGGCCCTTCACCCAGCTCAGACATCGCGGGAAACCATCAGTTCGGTTTTGCGAAACTCTTCCCGGCTGCCGCCCGCACCGAACAAGTACCCGAGCGCTTCCGACCAGGCGCACCAGACATAGGTGATGAACGTCACCGGAAGACTGGTTACATAGAGCGGCCACAGGGCCGGGCGCGTTCGGAAGGCGGAAGCCAGCCGCCACAAATACAACGGCGGCGCCAGTGCCATCGCGGCCCCATAGAGAACCCGCCGGGGCAGGCTCCACTTCCCGTGCGAGGCGCGGCGGGCGCCCAGGATGCGTTTGTTGGCGCCGTTGGCGCGGCAGCAGTCACCGAGCTGCGCCCAGCTTTCATGCGCCACCAGCGCGCGCGGCGCCAGCCAGATCACGCCGCCAGTCCGCTGGATCCGGCGATGGATCAGGAACTCCGCTTCGAAAATGTCCGGGTTATCCGCCATCTGATCCAGGAGCAGGCGACGCCGGTAGGCGATGTTGGTGGACGACGAGATGCCGATGGGACCACCGGGATGAGGAGTCATCCAGTGACCGTACTCGGCCAGCAGAATGGCGCGGCTCAGGTAGCTGTCCGGATTGGCGCTCGTGAATGCGTAGTTCACGGCCACAACGTCCTGGCGCTGGAACGCTTCGAGAATCGCCTCAGCCCATTGCGGTGAGGCATAGCAGTGATCCTCGATGAATGCAATGAGCGGCGCGCGCGCCTGACGGACCAATTCGGCCTGTGCCTCACAGTAATATCGGAACTCCGGGCAATGGAGCCAGCGCACCGACGGATGGCCGGCCTCGGGCAAAGGTTCGTCGCGTTCTGTCACATCGGCGACGACGATCTCGATCCGAGGCAAGGCGGTCTGCCCCAGCAGACGCTGGAGGCTGCGCCGCCCGCGGTCGCGTTGCTCGCCCAGGATGAGCACGACGCTCAGTTCGGGAACCACTCCTTCTCAGTGTAAGAGAAGAAAGCGCGTCTCGCCCGAACCTGGCCTGGCGCCGCGCAGTGTCGAAGGGAAACGTGATGCTAAAATGAAAAGGTCTACTGGGAGGTCGTCTAACGGTAAGACTGCAGACTCTGGATCTGCGTATCGGGGTTCGAATCCCTGCCTCCCAGCCATCGCTTCCCCCGGTTTGCAGGATGTCCCCGGCTTACGGGCGTTACGACGACAACGCCGCCTGGAGCATGGCCTTGGTGTAGGCGACATTATAGACTTCGGCGACCAGCCCGCCGCCGCCGGGATACTGGTTCCGGATTGTCCCCCGGGCGCGATCCATGTCCAGCGCGCGCGGATGCTCCGGGTAGAGGCCGCGCGGATACTTCTGCCTTACTAACTCCTTCATCACGGCGAACATGTTGACCTGCCCTTCGTCCAGGAACACTTCGGTGTAATCCACATAGGGTTTGCGGACGCGGACATTGCGGAAGTGGACGTGGTTGATGCAGTCCCGCTCGCCGAGGTAGCGGCACACCGTCACCGGGTCCTCGCCCAGTTCCCGGGTGACCCCGCAGTCGAACGTCATGCCGTTGTAAGGGCTCTTGACGAGATTCACGTACTGCTTCCAATGCTCGAAGGTGGCCATGAGCTGCTCGGAGCCGCGGCTCATAGGCACCGGTGGATCGTTGGGATGCAACGCCAGGCGGACGCCGGCCTTTTCCGCTTCCGGCACGACGGCTTTCAGGAAATGCTCGGCCCGCTTCAATTGTTCCGCCCTGGTATGCGTACCCACGCCTTCGCGCGGAGGAAGGTTCCTGGAAATCTCGTAATCGTACGCCGTGTAGCCGGCGCCGCTGCGGCCGATCTCCTCTTTGTAGCCTTCCGTGAGGCGGTGCGCGTAGAAGTTGTATTCCATCACCGCCAGCCCGGCCTTGCCGGCCGCCCGGATGGATTTGATCACGTCCTCGATCTGCGCATCGCCGCCCGGCCTCCCCCAAATGACGTCGTTGATCCCGGAGAACATCATGTTGCAGATGGTGACGCCGCCTTTTTTGTAATGGTCCATGCGGGCGCGGAGGTCCTCTTCGGTCCAGGGAATCCGCGGGCCGCCCATCAACACGTAGTCGACCCCGATCTGCTTCAGATGCCGCATGCCGGCTTCATCCAGATTGACGCCGCTTCCCAGGCAGATCTTGGGCGTCCCCGGACCTTGCGCGGGCGGCCATGTCACTCCCGCCGCCGGGAGCGCTGCCGGCGCCAGGGCCGCCGCCCCGGCCGCCTGCATCAGGTTTCTTCGGGAAAAACGGGAGCTCATCGTTCCAGCCTCCTTGGCAGGCTCACAGCTTCCAGCCGTCGCGATATTCGCGAGACAGAAACTGATTCGCTTCGGGGACGTTGGCAAATCGCATGTTCTCCGCGTCCCACAACAGCACCGGGGCCGAGCGGCCTCCGCCGCCGGCGAAGTTCCTCCGGCTCACCCGGGAGGCCACCGCCGCCAGGTTGATGCCTTCGGTCACCGCGGCAGCTTTCTGAAAATCGCCGGGCGCCTCCTGGTTGTTCTTGAACGCGGTGACCCACTCTTCTGTAGCGGGGCGCGGCCCGCCGGCGCCGCGGCCGCGGCCGCCCTGCGGTTCGGCCGGCGGCGTGATCCCTTTCGCCGCCCAGTAGTCCCGCATCTTCTTCTCCGGGACGAGCGCGCTGTCCAGGATGACGCCTTTGTCGCCCACGAACATCCGCCCCGTCCCGGGCAGGGTTCTGCCTTCCGCCACCAGTTCTTCCGGAAGGTTGGGCCGGATTCCGCCGTCATACCAATACAACGTCAGCGGACCCCAGTTCCCCCGGGCCGGGAACGAGAATCGGATCTTGTTGCACTGCGGGAAAGAAAAGTCATTGGGCCGGATGCGGCTCACCCCGCCGGCGTCGATCTCGCAATGCGCGCTGACGTCCGCCTGCACGCTGGTGGGAATCCCCAGGTCCAGCGCCGCGTAGATCGGCCACATGCTGTAGTTGCCCATGTCGGCGATGCTGCCGGCGCCGAACTCGTACCAGCCGCGAAACACCGCGTGCGTGTAGTGCGGCGAATAGGGGCGCGGGAGTGACGGCCCCAGCCAAAGGTCCCAGTTGAAGCCCTTGGGCACCGGCGCCTGCTCGGCCGGCAGGCTGGTGTAGTGCGGCCAGAACGGCCGGTCGGTCCAGTTGTGGACCTCGCGGAGCGTGCCGATGACGCCGTCCAGAATCATGCTCTTGACCTGCTGCATGGAGGCGAAGGTCCCGGGCTGGTGGGCCAGCAGATGCGTTCGCACCCCCATCTCGCGCTGCGTCGCCAGCACCTTCCGGAGCTCTTCGATGCGGTTGGCGACGGGCTTGTGCACGGCCACGTGTTTCTTCTTCTTCATCGCCGCGATGGCGATGGTGGCGTGGAGATGGTCCGGCGTCATGATCTTGACGGCGTCGATATCTTTTTCCTTCTCCAGCAGCTCCCGGAAATCCGCATACGTGGCGACGCCGCGAAAGCGCTCCGCGGATCGCTTTTTGGCGTAGTATTTCTCGATGATGTCGCGGGCCACCTCGCGGCCGCCCCGGATGCCCTGGTAGTTGCCGCCCCAGTTGGGATCTTCCAGCGCGCGCCGGATCTCGTCGCGCAGCCCGGTCGGGCTCCAGTCGACGTAGTTGGTGTTGTCCGTCTCCGGATCGCAGACGGCGACGATCTGCACGTCGGGATTCGCCAGCAGCCGCAGCATTTCGCGCAGCCCTTGCGTGCCGCAGCCGATGTAAGCCAGCGTCAGCTTGTCACTCGGCGCCACTTGCCCCTGTCCGAGAACGTGCCTGGGGACCAGAGTCGCGGCGGCGGTGGCGGCCGCCGGGGCGAGAAAATCGCGCCGGTTGATGGTGTTGTCTTGCGCCATGATGGTGCCTCCCGATCTTTATTCCTACACTTTGAGATCGTTCAAATAGGGCCAGCTCGCGCGAAGCGCCTCCAGGTTCACTTCGACGAAGTAGTTCTTCACCCCGGCCTTTTTGGCGGCGGCGAACAGCTTCTTCCAGTCGACCACGCCTTGTCCGATCGCCACGGTTCGCTTCTCGGTGGACGACCAATCCTGGAGATGAAGGGATACGAACCGGCCCGGATACTTGGCGAAAAACGCGACCGCCTCAAAGCCCAGGCTCACCACCGAAACCTGGAACTGCATCTTGACCAGCTTGGCATCGAAGCTGCTCATCAAGGCGTCGTAGATCAGCACGCCGCCGATCTCTTTGAACTCGCCGGCGTGATTGTGGAAACCCATCTGGAGGCCGGCCTTCAGCGTCTTCTCGCCGATCCTGTTGAGCTCCTCGGCCACGCGTTTCCAGTCGTCCAGAGTGGCCTCCGGGCGCAGGCCGAACGACGCCAGGATCATCTGCGTTAGGCCCAGCTCCTTGGCGTAGGCGATGCGCTCCTCCAGATTCTCCTGGAGCTCCCGGAAGCTATAGTGGCTGCTTTCGCAGCGCAGGCCCGCCGACTGGATGGTCTGCCGGATCTCGGAAGCCTTGAACTTCAACAGGGAACCGAAGCCCGAGCGTTCGTAGCCCTGCGGCGAGCACATCTCGACGGTTTGATAACCGATCGAGCGAAGCTGGCGGAGCGTGCCTTCGAAATCCTTCGCCAGGATGTCGCGCACCGGATAGAGTTGGCAGCCGATCGGCAGGCCCAAGGGCGCCGCCAGCGCCGGCCGGGACAAGACGATCGAGGCGGCCGCCCCGGCGGTTCCCAGCCACTGTCTTCTCGTGATTGTTCGCATCCGCATCTCCTTGCGCGTGTCTGATGTTCAAACAAGAGTATACTCTTGCCGGCCCCGCTTTTGGGCGCAATGCGGGATGCCCCTCGGCTCAACCTGGGCCGCGGCGAATTCTGACTCTAGTGCGGCTGGTGAATTGGTTCTATGGCACGACCCGGGACTGCGACCAGAAGTTAAAGTCCCGTTCGGCGGAGATCACTAGTGGGTTGGATCGAAGCTTCGTCATCAGCTCCTCTACGCCGATCTTGGAATTCGTCTGGGGTTTGACAAGATAGATGGACGCGCTGAGTGTGCTGCGGCGGATCGCCTGGGCGCCCAGAGATTGCGCCAATCCCTGAACCTTCTCTTCGGAAGTGCCGCCCCGGAATCGAACGGATAGAAAGTCCCTCGGAATGTAACAGGTCTTCCCGGCCTGGTAGACGGGAACTGGATCCCAACCCTGTTCCCGCTTGAACAGCCCCGACACCACATCCTGAAACTCGCCGGCCTTGCCGTCCTCCACTTCCAGCAGCAGGATGCCGGAGTTCCCCAGATCCGGGAGAGCCTTAACAAAGCGCAGCGCGGCCACCTGTTCGCTCGCGGCATTGAAATCGGTGATGGCTTTCCCGTCAACCCGCTTGTAAGCCAAATAGTGTGGGGAGAGCTTGGCGGAATCCGCCGCCGGTGGCGGGACTTGCGCGGCGAGGAAGGCGCTCCCTGAGGCCATCAGAACACCGAGCACAATCAGCGGTCCCTGAGCGGTCACGATCCGCCTCCGCTCATAGTATAACACCCTCGGCGAATGCGTTAAGGCGGAACCACATTGAAGGTGCGACAGGCCATGCCCCCCAGAGCGCGGCAGAAGTTAATACGCCTCGCTTGGAATTGTGGAAGAGGGCCGCAAGCGCCGGAGATGAAGTCGCCACTGTCCCTAACGTGCTCCCGAACCTGTGCCGCCGTCAGTTTTGGATTCCGGGCGATGACCAGGGCAGCCAGAGCCGCCACCATGGGAGTGGCCGCGGACGTCCCGGAGAATAGCCAGACCTTGTGGGTAGAGGGTTGTCCTTTCTGGTCGAACTGGATCGCGGTCGGCACTTCGACTCCGGGCGCCGCCACCGTAATCTGCGTTCCGCAATTGGTGCCCCAATCGCCGCTCGTCGAAAGGTCCATGGTCTTGAAGCGGTCATCCTGCCCGCTGGCGGCCACGGCGATGATGGGCAGTTGGTCGGAGGCCAGCCTGGCCGGGTGGTCCACTTCGCCTCCATCGTTGCCCGCGGCGGCGACCACTACAATGCCTAGTCCGCCTCGCCCTTTGGTAACGGCCTCTTCCACTGCCTGACGCAGGCGCTCGCTGATCTCCGTCGCCACCGCCGCCGAGGCCCCGGCGCTGAGGCTGATCACATCCACTCCCCGCGCGATGGCCTCCTGAAACCCAACCTCGAAATCTCCAATAAGGGAATACGGAATCGCGCCCGCAGTGCGCCGGCAATTGGTGCGAATCGCCAGAATCTGTCCACCCGAAACAAGCCCGGCAATGCCGAGCGAGTTATCCATGGCCGCGGCGATGATCCCCGCGCACGCGGTCCCGTGGCGATCCCAGGGATTAAACCGCTCCCTGCCGCAGGGGGGAAGCCCGGTGTCCGGATCCGGTCCAACGACATCCAGGTACTCGATGGGGCCCATCCGCGGCTTGATGTCCGGATGCTCCATGTCTAACCCGTCATCCAGGACGGCGATCTTCACGGTAAGCTTCCTGGAGGACAGATCCAGCCACTCTGTCAGGCCCACGGCCCCCGCCGGAGAGGGGATGAGCAGACCCACGCGAGCCAGGTTGTGCTGATGGGCCACAAAGGGATCGGTAGGTCGTACCGAACCCGGTCTCGGGGGAGCGACAGACGCATCCGGTCTTAACATCGCTGATCTCGCCGACAGGACGCGAAAATCGGGTTCGGAGTAAACCACAGAGTCCTGCAGCGAGAGCTTTCTGGACTCCGTCAAGGACGAGGCGCCCTGGGGAACCACAACCGAGTACCGGTTGCGATTGCGTGCGGATCGCTGCGGTGAGCCCGCGGCAAGCTTCAACGCGGCCTGCACTTGGTTGTCGGAGGTCTCCGGCCGGAATTCGACTTCGAACCGGCGGGTCTCCTGCAGGTGGAGGTTCCTGTAGCGGTAAAGCCTGGGAGTCCTTACTCGTCCCTCGGGGTCCCGGTTGTAAATCGATATCGCAAAGGTAGGCATCTTCGTGCTGCTGGCCACAAGAGCGAGAGACACCGGCTGGAGATCGATCCTCCGTTTGCCTGCATAGTAATAAGGAGTCTCCGGCTGAGCCTCCAGCGAAGCCAGTCCCAGCAGCATCAGGAGGCATGCCTTCGAATGCATTTCAGTCCTTTGGACGATCCTTGGCAGGCTTGGACTTGGGAGTATCCTTGGGTTCCTCTTTGGGCGGCTTGGCTTCTTCTTTCCCTTCGCCACCGGACTTCTTACTCCCGCCGCCCTTGGAGGCCGCCTCCTTGCCTCCGAACAGATTGTCAAAACTCTTGGCTCGAACGGAAATAACGACGCCAAATCGCCCCGTCGCACGCTTTTGAGGGTTCAGATCCCCAAACTGGTCCGGGATGCGATCGCGTGGCTGGAACCCGTCTGGAAAGTCGGCGAACTGGCCGACGTGAACGCCAGGCGTAATGAACAACCGCTTCCAGAGGTCCAGGGAAACCCCCACGAACAAACCGAAGTTACTCAAGTCGCTCTTCCCGGAACTGAACTGAATCGTGGGACCGAAAGCCAGGTTGAGCCCCAAGTTGCCCTTTTGGAGGTAACTGTCGATGCCGGGGATACTATAGTTCAACAACGCCACGCCCAGCGGCCGTGGCCAGCCCGAGGCCTGTACGCCCAGCACCTTGCCGGACACACCCGGAATCTCGCTCTTGGAGTACTCCCGGCTCTCGATTTTGGTCAGCAGCACTCCCGCGGAAAGGAACAGCACCGGCTTGCCCACATCTTCAATGGAGTCGGCGAACTTGGCGGTTTCTTTTTCTTCGCCCGAATCCGTGGTGAACACTTCCGTGACGTCAATCTGCAACCCGAACCCCGGGCCGACCGTGACCTCCGCCGCTGGCGTCAGCGCCCCTGCGGCCGCCTTGGTGTATTGTTCGAGCCGCAGCTTCGTTTTCTTATACGCCGGTTTGTCGACCAGACTGTGATCCGTACACTTATCGAGATACACTTTCTCCTTTTGCATGAGTTCCGTTTGTAACGGCTCGATGGATTCCACATACGCTTTCCAGCTGTCTTTGTACGGCCTCGACTCACAGCCTTTGGCGGAGCAGACATTGCGGAAGGATCCGATCGCCGGGTCAAGTTTGCCCGCAACCCCCTGCAAATCCTTGATAGCCGCGGTGCAGGGGTCGGCGCTGGACGGCAGCGCAGCAGGAAAAACCGAGCTCAGAATGGACGCGTCGTCGATCACCACGCGCACGGGAATGGCCGCCACTCGATAGTTGTACAGGAACGTGTTCGCGTTCACCACTTCCACGCGCACCTTGGTAGGTTTGTCGAGCAGGAGTTCCCTCCCCCGGGTGATTTCCTTCTTGGCCCAGTCCACGGTGATCACCTGCGCCGCTAGAGGCACGCCGTGCAGGACAACACCCAGTATCGTGAACGTATGGAGCAACCGCATTAATGATGCAAACATGCTCATAGTCTACCTATTCAACCAATTCAATGCAATGAATGTTTGTGGAATGCCAACGGATTCGCTCGAGGACGCTGCGGGAAATACAGCTTCCCGCCCGTCAGCCACCGGTGTCCGGCGCCGGCCGCGCCTGCCTCAGCGCGAAACCACCGAAGCCCGCGACCGCACTCTGGGTATGCAAGAACCCAAGGGCGATACCCGTTGCCGTGAACGGGACCTGCGGCTCCGCGGACCCGAAAAGGAATCCGCCGCCATTCGACGGCAGCGCCACGCTGCCGTTCGGCCCCCTGATCGAGACGCTGGAGCCGCCGTCGAGGGGAGTAAAGCTGGCGATCCAGCTATCGTCGCCCGTATCGAGACTGTTGTAGGCGACGCAGTCGCCAAACCGCTACTCTGCGTGAATCACAATAGCGCCGCCGCCCAGGGTCGTGGTGGGATTGGCGTTGTCACCAGCACCCATCTGGTTGTCGTACACTACGCCGCCAGCGCCCCAGATTTTTATCCGGAACCGGTCGGCGCCTCCTCCGCCGGGAACTTGGCCGTCAATGGCCGTGAGCAGGAAATCATAACTGCCGGCGCCGTTGATAGTCCCTGACCCTTTGTACTGCGCGCGGGCGCCCGAGACCACCAGCCAGGCGTAGGAGGTGCTCTTGAAGTTCAGGTTGGCCACACGGAACTGGAACTGGGTGTCGCCGCTCGGAACACTGGCTCCGTGTTGATACCGGGACTCGAAACCGAAGGTAGCCTTGCCGGCCAGCGAGGCATCGGCGCCGTAGGCGCCCGGAGGCGAGTTGATCCAGCCGCCGCCGGTGACAAAGCCTCCATTCGGATCGTAGACCGGCAGGAGGAGACAGTCATCGGCGCCCACGTTCCCGGCAACATCTTTCGCATGCACACAGATGTTGTGGACCCCCGTGGCCAGGAATGCCGGCAGCGCACCGCTCACCAACGCCGACGAGCCGCTGGCGGCGCTGAGTGTGCTCGGTGCGGCGCCGTTGACGCTGTACTCCGCCACCACGAGGTTGCTGCCACCCAGATCGTTGAGATTGGCTGAGAGCGCCACCGCAACGTTGACCGCCACCGGATTGGGGGTGGCTGCAACGTTAGCAGTGGTGGGCCTGGTCTTGTCGATGCTGATACCGCCAACCACCGCGGCGGCCGAATTGCCTGCGTTGTCCGTGCAACTGCCGCCGGCCGACTGGTTCGCTCCTTCCGCCATCAGGACGGTGGAGACCGGCGTTAGATTGCCGACTCCCGACGGCCCATCCGTGCACGCGAAGTTCACCGCGACGTCGGTGTTGTTCCACCCGGCCGCGTTGGGCGCCGGAGTACGAGAAGCGGTGATCACCGGCGGAGTCGAGTCGATCTTCACGGTCACAGAGGCCGAACCGGTGAGGCCGGTGTTGTTGGTGGCGGAGCAGGTCAGCGTAACCCCTGTCGTGTCTGCCGTCAGGGCGGTGGGCGCGCAACCGGAGGAGGACGCGATGCCCGATTCCGGATCGGTGACGTTCCAGCTCACGGACACCGCGCTGCGATACCAGCCATTACTGCCGAGCGTGCCCGTAATCGTCGGAGTGATCAGTGGCGGAGTGAGATCCGCCGCCACATCGACGGAACCGATGTCGCAGGCGGCGCCTTGCGGCCGGGCGACGCCGCGCTGGTCGGTGGCAACCTGGGCGCCGCTGACGTCGGTGCAAGCCGCGACAGGCACCGCGTCAATAGCCGGACTTCCGGGGAGCGGCCTGTGTGTGGGCGTGGGGCCGCCATTGTTGGCAAGCGGGCCGAGTATGGGATCCGCGATGACCATGTCGCCGGGTTGCGTGAAGCCGCAACTGGTATCGCCGACGATGTTGTGACCTAGCGAGACCACTGCGCCGGAACCGTTCACCCAGCAGACACCCCCCGTGCCCCGCCGTGTGGGACTGGCAAGGATGCTGTTCTTGACAATGACGCTTCCCGGCGGCTCGAAGGCGGTCGAGATGGAGTCACCAACCCCCCCGGTATTCTCGAAGATCGTACTGAAGCTGATGGAGGTCATCGCAAAGCCTTCGTTGCAACTAAAGCTTAAGATGCCGCCTCCGCCGTAGCCGCTGTCGCTCGTGTTGTAGCTGATCGTGCTGTTCGTCACGGTTAGTGAGCCGCAGTAATTGAAGATCCCGGCCTCGGCATTGTTGGTAATCGTGGTGTT
>Ga0247727_10018697_pt1 | contig 10854 bp, 6 predicted proteins | sample WisWelCaveWW1625_FD_202498 | JGI IMG/M metagenome (GOLD analysis project Ga0247727, IMG submission 202498) | Biofilm microbial communities from Wishing Well Cave, Virginia, United States - WW16-25 | ecosystem: Environmental > Aquatic > Deep subsurface > Groundwater > Cave microbial mat | place...
ACCCGGTAGAATTCGTTCAGCACGAAGATGAAGTCCTCGGCCGGCCCGATATGCTCCAGCACGTTGTCGCAGTAGATCTCATCAATGCTCGAATCCTCGAAGGGCAGGCCGCGCCGCAGGTCCCGGACAATGTCAACGGCCGGGGTCCTCACGGCGTCGATGCCGATCCAGCCGGGCATCTTCTGATTCCCGCAGCCGACGTTGATCCGCCGCGCCGTGGTGGCAGCCGCCGGGGCCGCCGGCCGGGTTCGGCCGCTCAGCTCCGGGCGCTCCCGCCAGTCGGGCGGCTTGCGGCCCCAGGACAGGTAGCTCAGCGCCGGGGCCTGGGCCGGGAATTCCCGCTCCTGCGCGAAGTGCTCGACCAGCCGGATCACGACCTGCTGTGCGCCGGCCAGCTGCTGCTTCCATTCCGGCGGCAGCCCATCGGCTCCGGCCAGGGTGTTCAGGTGCTTCAGGCCCTCGTAGGCCACCGCGAAGCCGGTGGAGCTGTCGGCCACCACCTCGATCTCGGTGAGGCCGGCCTCCTCCATCAGCGCCGCCACACCAAACCGGGTGAAGCGGTAATAGTCATGCGGCGCCTGGTGCTCGTGCACCACGAACGGCAGGAAGGTCAGGAACCAGCCGCCCGGCTTCAACACCCGCGCCGCCTCCAGGGTCATGCCCAGCGGATCGCGCACATGCTCGCCCACCCACAGACAGATGGCGGCGTCGAACACCCCGGCGCCGAAGGGAAGCCGGAGCACGTTGGCCGCCACGTCCAGTCGCGTGTAGTCCCAGCCGGCGTCGCCCACTCCAGTGTCCGTCCCCAGGTAGCGGAAGTCGCTGAAGAACTCCCGCATCTCGCACTGTCCCGCCCCGATGTCCAGCACCCGCGCGCCTGCCTGGAGGCGGCCCCGGAGCTGCCGCAAGACCTCGTAGTGCTTGACCAGCCGTCCGTCCCAGGCCTGGTAGCCATGGGTCTTGGTCATGAACTCGACCCAGCGCTCGAAGGTCATCCCCAGCTCTCCAGCTGGGCCAGAGCTGGCTTCAGGTGTTCCACCATCAGCCGTCTGCGGAAGGCGCTGTGGCCGCGGGCCGCCACCCGGCGGCGGGCCTCCGGGTCAGCCAGGTACTTCTCGCACAAAGCCGCCAGCTCGGCGTGGGGCCCGGTGACCAGACCGCCGTCGAACGGGTTCCCACCCGCCGCCTCCGAGATCACAAAGCACCGGTTGCTGAGCAGGTACGAGATACGCACCTGCTCCAGGATCTGGGTGTCGTAGAAGTGGATGTTGAGAACCATGCGCGACCGGGCGATGTAACGGTCTCGCTGGGCCCCGTAGACCCCGTAAAGCGACTCCACGCGGCAGCGCGGGCGCAAGACCTCCAGCACCGCTTCCCGCCGCTGGTGAGTCGATCCGTAGAACAGCACATCGATGTCCTTCTCGCTCTCCGGCCGGTGGGCAATCCGCTCCAGGCGGCGGTGGTAGCCGAGCGGCACCCACACCACCCGCTCGAAGCCGCGCGCCCGCAAAAATCCGACGTTCTCCTGGGAGTAATCCCAGATGCCCCAGGCCGCCCGCAGCAGCGCCTCCCGTTCCGGCGTGAAGCGGCTCTGCTGGTCCGACAGTTGCTCCAGTTGGTAGAAGATCAGGCGATGCTCCCCCACCCGCCCGACCGTCAACGGGTCAAGCAGGTGATAGCCGAGGACGATGTTCACCGCGCCGGCCTCGATGTGATTGATCTCGAACGAGCAGGGCCGGCCCAGGGTCTCGAGCGAGTAGCCAAGCAGCTGGCAGACCTCCGCCAGGCCTTGGGAATGGCGATAGCCCGCCGGCTCGACCAGGCAGATCGAGAAGGGGGTCATCTTCTATTGCATCGACGGGGCCCCGCCGATGAAACAGAGTGAAGCAGCGCCGGAGCCGCATCAGCCTCTGCCTCATCGCCCGCGACGAGCAGGCCACCCTCCAAGCCTGCCTGGAGAGCGCCCGGCCCGCCGTCGACCAGATCATTGTCGTCGACACCGGCTCGACCGACAGCACCCCCGCCATCGCCGAGCGCCTGGGCGCCGAGGTTTTCCCGTTCGCCTGGACCGATGACTTCTCAGCCGCCCGCAACCACGCCTTGAGCAAAGCCACCGGCGACTGGATCCTGGTGCTCGACTCCGACGAGCGCCTGGCGCCCGGTTCGGCTACCCAGATCCGCCGCGCTGTGCGCCACCCCCGCCACGCGGAGGCCTTTCTGCTGCCGTTCGCGGACCTCGGCGAGCAGGGGCCGACCGGGCGCCAGTGGGTGGCCATGCGACTCTACCGGAATCGGCCCGGGGTGTCCTACCAAGGACGAGTACACGAGCAGCTCTGCTACCCGGCGCCCCTCGACCGGGTCCCGGTTCTGGCGGGCGCCCAGGTGCTGCACCTCGGCTACCGGCAGGCGGCGCTCGAAGGCAAGCAGAAGCAGGCTCGCAACCAGCGCCTGCTGCAGCTGGAGCTGGCCGAGGCGCCCGAGGAGGACGTCGCCCGCTGGGCCTTCTGCCTCTTCTATCGCGCCTTCGGCGTGGAGGGTGGTGAGCGCGCCTTGCGCCTGGAGCAGTGGGTGCAGTTCGTCGAGGAGCACCCGGAGTTGGAGCGGTCGTCGGTGGGGCCCTGGATCCCGGTGGGCCTGGCTCACCACGCCTGGTCGCGCAGCGACGCCGGAAAGCACCGCCAGGCCGAGGCCCTGGCCGTGCGCCTGCTGGAGCGCTACGGGCCGCATCCGGTGCTGGAGCTGGCCATCGCCCGCGCTCGAGCCGACGCCGGCGACTTTCCCAAAGCCGAAAAACACCTGGAGCGGCTGTTCAAGGCCGGGCGCCGCCTGGCCGCTCCCTATCGGCAATTCCCACTGGACCTCCCCCTGATCGAGCGCCGGGGCCGGGCGCTGCGGGGGGAGATCCGGGAGCGGCAGGGGCGGCTGGAAGAAGCGGAGCGTTGCTATAGCGCCGTGCTCCAGGACGAAGCCTGGCTCCCCGCGCTGCTGCGGCTCATCTGCCTGCTGGTCCAGCGCGGGGCCTCCGAAGAAGCCCTCCATCGGATCGAGGCCTCCCCCCAACTGGGGGCCCAGGGGCTCGTAGAACTCGACTGCCTGGCTCTGGCGCTGGCCCTGATCACCGGCCGCGCCGAGGCCGTCGAGCGCTGGCTACCCAAGGTCGAGGCCCGGGCGGCGGCTAGCGACCTGGCGGCTCGGGTCCTCCAGACCTCGCGACGCCGGCCGGCCGGCAGCGCCTGGCGCCTTGTCGACTTCCCCGACCTCCAGCAGGGGGTGAGGCTGGCCGGCCCGGTCGATGCTCCCGGCTCCTGCATCAGCCTCTGCATGATCACCCGCGACGAGGAGCGCTTCCTGCGCCAGTGCCTGGAGTCGGCGCGTCCGGCCGTCGACGAGATCATCGTGGTTGACACCGGCTCGAAGGATTCCACCGTCTCGATCGCTGGCGAGTTCGGCGCCCGGCTGCTAAGGCACCAGTGGAACGACGACTTCGCTGCGGCGCGCAATGTTGCCCGCAGCGCCGCCACCGGCCAGTGGATGCTGGTGCTGGACGCCGACGAGCGCCTGGATGCGGCCGCCCCGGCCGAGATCCGCCGCGCCGTCCGGGAGAGCGGCTTCGACACCGGCTACTTGGGCTTCGTCAACATCGGCGACGGCGGGGCCGAGAGCCGCCGCTGGACAGCGCCCCGCCTCTACCGCCTCGACCCCACCCTGCGCTTCATCGGCCGCATCCACGAACAGGCCGTCTACGGCTTTGAGCGCATCCGCAGCCGGATGATTCCGGCCACGGTGTACCATTACGGGTATCAGAGCGAGGTCTTCTCCGGGAAGCAGAAGCGCGAGCGGAACACCCGGCTGCTGGAGCAGGCCCTCGAGGATCCGGAGGCCGTCGATCCGATCCTGAGGACCAACTACCTGTTCCACCACGCCAATCTGGCCGCCGGCCGGGAGCTGATGGAACGCTACGAGCGCTTCGCCGGCTACGTGCGCCACCAGTGGCCGGAGGGGCCGCCGTCCCTCCCCTGGATCACCGGCGGCCTGGCCGAGTATGCGCGGCTGCTGACTGACGTGGGCCGCTACCAGGAGGCCCGGCGGCTGGCCGAAGAGCTGCTGCGCCGCAACGGCGAGTCGCCGATGCTGCATTACCTGGTGGCCCGTTCGTTGGCCGCCGAAGGCCAGTTGGAGAAAGCCGAAGCCGAGCTCGGCCCGGTGCTGGCCGAGCCGGTGCGCCTGGCGGAGGAACACCTCTTGTATTCTCAAGACCTCCCGCTGGTCCGGGGCCGGGCCCGGTTTCTTCTGGGTCTCATCCGCGAGAAACAGGGCCGGATCGAAGAAGCCATCGCCTGCTACCAGGAGGCGGTCGCCGAGGAGCCCGCCCAGGACCTGCTCCGCAGCCGCCTGGTCTGCGCCCTGACGCGGGCCGGCCGCTACGGCGACGCCCTGTCGAAGCTGGAAAGTTCCCCCACCCTGGCCGCCAATCCGCACCCCGGCCTGGACTGCCTCGGGCTGGGACTGAGCCTGCTGGCCCGCTCCGTCGGCCGCTTCCACTTCTGGGGCGACAAGGTCAGGCAAGAGGCCCCTCAACACCCCGGCGCCGCCCGGATGCTGGAGCGCCTCTCGGCCCTGGGGGCCCGACACCCGTTCCGCATCGACGACTTCCCGGAGCTGGCCGAGGCGGTGGCCCTGGACCAGGAGCCCGGCTGGGTCCGAATGCCCCAGACCAGTAGACAGTAGTCAGTAGACGGTAGACGGTAGACAGTAGACGGTAGACGGTAGACGGTAGTCAGCGGCCGGGCGCCCTCCGGGCCCTGCAGGCCGATCATGGCGGCAACCCCATGCGCCGCAGCAGACCCTGGTAGCGCGGGTCGGAGCGAAGGCTGTCAAACCGGGGGTCCACTTTGACCTGGTTGCTGAGCCAACTCGCTCGCTCCTCATAGGCTTTTTCGAGCCAGGCCCAGGCCTGGTCCTTTTCTCCAAGGCCCGCGTAGATCGCAGCGATGAAGTAGGCCGAGACGTACCTCCGTTTGCCCAGTTGGTTCAACTCCTCGAGCACCTTGCGGGCCTCGGCCGCCCTGCCCGATACGGCATAGGCATGGCCGAGCGCCGCCAGCCCGATCGGCGCCCCTTCAAAAAGCTCGCTGCCCTTTTGAAACTCCGCCACAGCGGCCTCATACATCTTCTTTTGCTCGTAGGCCATCCCGAGAAAGAAGCGTGCCAGGGGAAAGTTCGGGTCCATCTCGACCGTCTTGCGCAATTGTTCGATCGCCTGGTCGTACTGTCGCTTGTGGTAGAGCCCCAATCCTACGACCGCATTCATGACCAGTGAGAGCGGATCCACCTCCTGCGCTCGTCGGTACACTGCCAGGGCTTCATCCAGCCGTCCTTGGCCTTGAAGAAAACTGCCATACCAATTGTGAGCGATCGAATAGTTCGGGTTCAGCTCAATAGCCCTTTTGAACTCCCTCTCGGCGCCCGGCCAATCCCAATCGTAAAGGAACTTGGCCCATCCTAGCGAGGCGTGCGGTTCGGCGAGCGCCTCGTCGATGCCTGACGCCTTTGTCGCCGCCGCCTTCGCTTTTGGGAACGACTCTTTTGGCGAAAGCATGCCGTACCAACCTAACCCGTTGTAACAGTCGGCCAAGCCGCCATAGGCGAGAGCATAGCCCGGGTCTTTCTCGAGTGCCTGCACGAAATGCTCCGTGGCCCTCTGGAACGATTGCGGGGTCCTCTTGTCCCAATAATAGCGGCCCTTGAGATAAAGCTGATAGGCCTCCGCATTCTCCGTGTAGCGTTTAGTCAGTCGCTTCTGCTCTTCCCCCGTCAGCCTCAATCGCAGCTTCTCGGAGATTTCCTTCGAGATCTCTTCCTGCACCGCGAAAATGTCGGTGATCTTCCGGTTGTACTGCTCGCCCCAGAGCTGCGATTCTGCCGCCACATCCGTCAGCTCGGCCCTGATAATCAAGTTGCCCCCTCGCTCCATTACTCGCCCTGTGAGCACGGCGCGGGCATTGAGTTCGCGACCGGCCTTCTGAGGATCCACCTCGCGTCCTTTGTACCGGAACACCATGCTCCGCGGCACGATTCTCAACTTGGGCAACTTAGAAAGGCTGCTGATGATGCTCTCGGTGATGCCGTCACTCAGGTATTCCGTGTTGGGGTCGATGCCGGCGTTCACGAAGGGCAGAACAGCGAGGGAATCGATGGCCTTGCTGCGCCCCGCGAACAGATAAAGTGAACCCGCGATCGCAAGCGCCAGCACCAGCGCGCCGGCTGCCCACGCGACCCGGCGGCGGCGCGGGGATTCCGAGACGGGGGCCGGGCTTTTCCCCGAGTCCGTGTCCCGCTTCAGCCGCCGCAAGTCCACCAGCAGGTCCTTGGCCGACTGATAGCGCGCCTCGCGGTCCTTCTCCAGCGCCTTGCTGATGATACGTTCCAGCTCCGCCGGCGCCTCGGGATTCAAACGGGCTGGGGAGAGCGGCGTCTTGTTGAGAATTCCGTCAAACAGCACCGCCGTGGTGTTGCCTTTGAACGGCAAACTGCCGGTGGCCATCTCGTAAAGCACCACCCCGAACGAGAAAAGATCCGTGCGGGCATCCACCTCCTCGCCCCGCGCCTGCTCCGGGGACATATAGGCCACCGTGCCTAGGGCGGTGCCCGGACTGCTAACCAACTCCTCCGACAGAGTGGCGGCCGACGCGCCCGCCGCTTCGGGCCGCTGGCGTTCGGCCACCAGTTTGGCCAGACCGAAGTCCAGGATCTTAGCCTGCCGGCGCTCGGTCACAAACAAGTTGGCCGGCTTGATGTCCCGGTGCCCGATGCCCTTGGCGTGGGCGGCCTCCAGTGCATCGGCGATCTGGACACCCAGCTCCAGCAATTCCTCGGTCGGGAGGGGCTTGGCGGCGATGCGGTGCTTGAGCGTCTGCCCTTCCAGCAGCTCCATGACGATGAAGGGCTGGCCCCCCGACTCACCAACGTATTCGCCGACGTCGTAAATGGTGCAGATGTTGGGATGGTTGAGGGCGGAGGCGGCGCGGGCTTCGCGCCGGAAGCGCTCCAGCGCCTGGCGATCGCGCGAAAACTCCTCCGGCAGGAACTTCAGGGCGACGTTGCGGCCGAGGCGCGTGTCTTCAGCTTTGTAAACCACGCCCATGCCCCCGCCACCGAGCTTCTCGACGACGCGATAGTGCGAGATGGTCTTGCCGATCATGAGCCAAGCCCCATGCGCCGCAGCAGGTCTTGAAAGCGCGGCTCCCCGCGCAAACTGTCGAGCCACGGCCAAACTTTAATCCACGCGAGGTTGAAGGAACGATCCTCATACGCTTTCTCCAACCACTCCAGCGCCTGGGCCTTGTCTCCCAGACCGACATAGACGCGTGCGATGTCAATTGGCGCCACATAGCGCCGCCTCGACAGGTCCTTCAATTCAGCCAGCACCTTCTGCGCCTCGGCTCTCTTGCCCGACACCGCATAGACCTGCCCGAGGAGGCCGAGCAATTCCGGCTCGCCTTCGGAAAGACTTAACGCTTTCTGGGACTCTGCAATGGCTTCCTCATGCCTCCCCACCTGTTCGTAAGCCATACCAAGAAACCAGTGCGCCCGGGGGAAGTTCGGATCCATCTCGATGGTCTTGCGAAGGTGTTCTATTGCCTGGTCGTACCGACGCCCGAAGTAGAACGCCCTGCCGGCAAGCGCGCTTACTATCAGGGAGAGCGGATCAACCTCTTGCGCCCGTTTTGCCTCTGCGACGGCCTCGTCCAGCCGCCCCGTCGCTTCCAGGTAGCCGGCATACCAGATGTGGGCCGTGGCATAGTTCGGGTTGAGTTCGATGGCGCGCTTGAATTCCCGCTCGGCGCTGGGCCATTCCCAGTCATACGTGGTCTTGACGTATCCCAGTGCAGCGTGGGCTTCCGCCAGGGTTTCGTCGACGGCCAGAGCCTGGCCAGCCGCTTCCTTCGCTTTGGGAGCGGCCTCCCTCGGCGGGAGCACGCTGTACACGCTGTACAAAGCATAGCAGTCGGCTAATCCGGCCCAGGCCAGCGCGTAGCCCGAGTCTTTTTCGATCGCTTGCTGGAAGTATTCGACGGCCCGCTTGAGCAATCCGGGGGTCCGGCGGTTCCAAATGTAGTAGCGGCCCTTGAGATAAAGCTGATGCGCCTCGGGGTTCTCGGTGTACCGCTTGGCCAGCCGCTTCTGCTCTTCGCCGGTCGGCCGCAAGCGCAGCTTTTCCGAGACTGCTTTCGAGATTTCGCCTTGGATCACGATGATGTCCGATAGCTTGCGGTTGTACTGCTGGCCCCAAAGCTGCGAGACCTCCGCCACATCCACCAGCTCGGTTTGGATGTTCAGGCTGTCGCCGCGTTGCACCACCCTTCCCATGAGCACCGCCCGGACATTGAGATCCCGGCCGACTTTTCGAGGGTCCGCTTCCCGGCCCTTGTAACTGAACGCCAGAGTGCGCGGCACCACGCGCAGCTTGGGTAGTTGCGAGAGGCTATTGATCAGGTTCTCCGTGATGCCGTCACTCAGGTACTCCGTATTCGGATCGGCGCCGACGTTGACGAACGGCAGGACGGCCAGCGAGTCGATGGCCTTTCGAGACCCGTAGAGCCAGTAGAGGGCTGCCCCCGCCAGCAACATCGCCAAACCCGCCGCGATCCACACAGAGTGGGACAGGCCTCCGGCCTGTCCAGGACCTGCCGTGGAGCTGGTCCCACTGATCGCCCGCAGTGCGAACCCGAGGTCGTGCGCGGAGTGAAACCGTTCCAGCGGATTTTTCTCCAGGCAGTGCGTAATGAGCCGGTCCAATTCAGCCGGAATTTGTTTTTCGGAGTCGCGCAGCTCCGGGGGCTGGCTTTCCAGAATCGCCACCATCGTTTGGGCGGCCGTCTCCCGAGCAAAGGCGCGACGCCCGGCAACCATCTCGTAGAGCACGCAGCCGAGCGAAAAGATGTCGCTGGGAGCATCGGCCCGCTCGCCCCGAACCTGTTCCGGCGACATGTAGCCCACTGTCCCCAGGATGGCGCCTTCCTGGGTCTCTGTGGGCGCTGCGCCTTCCTCTTCCGGCGAGGTGCTTGGTCTCCATCGCGCCAGGCCGAAATCGAGAATCTTGACCCGGCCGTCGGAGGTCAGGAAAATATTCTCAGGTTTCAGGTCCCGGTGGATGATGCCCTTGGTGTGCGCGGCCGCCAGCCCATCGGCCACCGCCATGCCGATTTCCACGGCTTTGCGCCAGGTTATCGCCGAGCGTTCCACCCGGCTGCGCAGGGTCTGGCCCTCCAGCAGCTCGGTGACGGCATAGGAAATGCCCTGCTCGGCGCCGACATCATAGAGGGCCAGGATGTTTGGATGTGACAGGGCCGCCACGGCCTTGGCCTCGCGCTCGAACCGCACCAGCGCCTCCGGGTTCGCCGCCAGACGCTGGGGCAGGACCTTGATTGCTACCTCCCGGTTGAGCCGGGGGTCTCTGGCCCGGTATACCTCGCCCATGCCGCCGGCGCCGATGGGGGCGAGGATCGCATACGGACCGAGACGGACGCCGGCGCTCAATGCCATGGGCGTAATTGTAGCGCAGGGGGCGACTGGGGCGAGGGGGGCTCGCCCCGTCGTCCCCTCGCCCCGTCGCCCCGGTAGGAACCCGCAAGGGCGCCTTCGCGTTTCGCACCAAGGACCGCAAGAAGTGGGACGTCGAGGGTCCCTTCTTCGCCGGCCAGGAAGTGAACCACATCGCCCAGGACCCTCGCGATCCCCAGCGCTTCTACGCCGCCGGCACTTCCTGGTTCGGCCCCACCTCCAGGCCAGCACCGACGGCGGCAAAACCTGGAAGCTCTCCGAGAACGGGCTGACCGTGAAGGACCTCCCCGGCGCCACCCTCAAGCGCACCTGGCACATCGCCCCCGGCGCCGCCGATGAACACGGCGTGGTCTACGTGGGCGCCGATCCGGGCGTCCTGTTCCGCAGCCCCGACCACGGCCAGAACTGGGAGCTGGTCACCGGCCTCTCCCAGCACCCCTCCCGCTCCCAGTGGACCGAGGGCGGCGGCGGCATGATGGTGCATTCCATTCAATGTCTTAGCAAGGGGCGTCTGATTGTCGGAATGTCGGTCGCCGGCTCGTTTCGCTCCACCGACGGCGGCCAGACCTAGCGGAAACTCACAGTACGATCGCCGTGTCTTTGGGCATCTTGCCGGTGTAGAGAATGGCGAACCGCTTGGGCCGCATCTCCACGGCCTTGCGATAGACCTCCTCTCGATCCTTGCCGTGCCAGCGGACCGTGCCGCTTTGAACTTCCAAGGCTTCATTGGTCTGAGGCGCTTCGATGAGGATCCACTCGGACTCGAATTTCGCTTCGATCTCGGCTAACGTCAGAACTTCATCCATTGGTCCAATCCTCTTGGGATTATTTAGAACGCAACGCACCTTGGACGCGAGCCCAGCCTCGCACCGTAGAGGCAGGCTTGCCATCACTTTGCGACTGGCGCTCCAGCGCCGCCCGCTAACCGCTTCTTAGGCGGCGTCCCGCGGGGCGCTAAGGTAGGAGCTTCAGGGCCTCTCCGACCGCCCACCCCAGAGCGTTCCCAACCGTTCGAAACAAAAACTTGCCAGCCTCGGAGCCGATCGCTGCACTGATAATGATGTTGGTTAGGGTGCCAACGACAAGATTGACCCAGTCCTTTCGGCCCACCCGACTTGTTGCATCCACGAGGTCGTCGAGTTTACGGTTAATGTAGTCAACTTGCTCGGGTCTGAGGTCTTCGCGGCCAGCTACAGCTTCGGGGCGCGCCAGAACTGACCCGCCTCTGCTTTCCAAAAATGACCCAGGCGGCCTGTAGCTGAGGCCACGGCCATACCGGCCAGGGATGGT
>Ga0247727_10018698_pt1 | contig 10854 bp, 11 predicted proteins | sample WisWelCaveWW1625_FD_202498 | JGI IMG/M metagenome (GOLD analysis project Ga0247727, IMG submission 202498) | Biofilm microbial communities from Wishing Well Cave, Virginia, United States - WW16-25 | ecosystem: Environmental > Aquatic > Deep subsurface > Groundwater > Cave microbial mat | place...
TATTATAGGGCTATGCTAGTCCTTTCCTGGGCACCAGCAGGCTCGAGCACGGCGGCCCCGCCCTGGCCAGCCAGCACACCCAATCTCGCAACCTCAATGTGCGGCAATCTTTCCGGGCCGCTGCCCGGCCATCCGCGGGTTTCTCCCGATATCGCGGTGCCTCGGCGTGGTCCACGTCTTGCCGATGGCAATGGCCGGATTACGGCCGGAGGAGGTGGATCATGTCGAAAGGCCTACGCGCAGCGCTGCTGAGCACAGCCCTCGCCTTCTGTGCCGGCTCAGTTTGGGTCGCGCCTGCACAGTCGCAGCAGCTGCAAAGGAGAGAGGGCCAGCCGTTCCCACAGCAGGATATGCAACAGATATGGGAGCAGCAGCAATCGGAGATGCGTGCTCGCCTTGCCGGGGCCACGCAGCAGCTGCAGGGGGCGTGCGGCGAGGAGCTGCGCAACTTCTGCGGCACGGTCACGCCAGGCGAGGGCCGGCTCCTCCTGTGCATGCAGGCCCACGAGGACAAGCTCGGCAGGCGATGCGAATTGGCACTGTTGGAGGTATCGCGCAGCGTCGGGCGGGCCATCCGCCGCGTGGAGCGCTTCGCCGAAGCCTGCTGGAACGACATCCAGGCCCATTGCGGTACGGCGGGCGGGTCCATTGCCCAATGCATGGTCGACAAACGAGAATCCCTGTCGGCGCCGTGCCGGGCCATTGTTGCTGCCACTCAGGCCGGCGTCCGGCAGAGCCAGACGCAACAGCCGGCACAACCGGCCCAGCCAGCAGCCATGACGGGCCTTGCCATCTACAGCACCGACGGCGCGAGGCTGGGCGAGGTGACGGGCGTGAGGCGAAGGCCCGACGGCAGCGTGGAGGCGATCGAAGCGGAGCTGGGCAGCCCGCTTGGCATGGGCGCCACCGGCGTCCTGATCAGCCCCGGCGACGTGCGCTGGACGGGCGACCACATCGAGCTGCAGATGGCCGCCGACCAGGTCCGGTCCATCCTGCAGGGCCAGAGGCGATAGGACGGCAGGCCCGCGACGGCAGCTCGCTCAGCTGCCGCTCGCCTGCTCCGCCTGCAGCTTCGCGTCTTTCTCCGTGGCGCGCTTGAGCGCCGGGCGCTGGTTGAGGCGGCCGACGTAGGCCGCGAACTCGGGCCGCTCGGGGATGAGCTTGAACATCATGCCCCAGCGCAGGCCGGAGCCGACGATGACGTCGGCAGCAGTGAACTGTTCGCCCATCAGGTACGGGTCCGCCGCCCCGACGCCCTTCGCCAACACGTTCATCACCATGTCGCTATCGCCGTAGCCGAGCGCGGACGGCGGTGCCGGGTCCTTGCGGGGGAAAGCTCGGTCGATGATGGCGGGCTCAACGCAGCTCGGGCTGAAGAACAGCCACTTGAGATAGATGCCGCGGCGCGGGTCGCCGACCGGAACATTCAGCTTGGCGCGCGGAAACTCATCGGCGAGGTAGGTGCAGATCGCAGATGCCTCGGTGATCACCACGTCCTTGTGCCGGATCGCAGGGACCTTGCCCATCGGGTTGATGGCGAGATACTCGGGCCGTTTGTGGTCCCCGTTCTTGAGGCTCAGCACATGCATGTCGTAGGGCTCGCCGATTTCCTCCAGCATCCAATGCACGATCGACGAGCGTGACGGGGCGGCGTGGTAGAGTGTGAGCTGCTTCACCTTGGACCTCCGTTGCGGTCGTACAACCGCGGCGGTAGCCCCAGATTGTGGCGCTCGCAAGGGCCGCACGGAGCTCGCGGGAGACAATGACCAGCGCAATCGAGACCGTTGCTGTGTGCGGTGCCGGGGGCACCATGGGTGCCGGCATCGCCATCGTCGCCGCCCGGGCTGGCTGGCGCACCATCTGCTACGACCTGAGCATGGAGAGCCTCGAGAACGGCGCCCGGCAGACCGAGGCCTTCTTCGCCAAGTCGGTGGAGCGCGGCAAGATGAGCGCGGCGGACAAGGAAGCACTGATGGCGCGACTGTCGCGCACGGCATCGCTCGATGATCTGGTCAAGGCCGACCTCGTCATCGAGGCCGTATACGAGGACCTGGCCGTCAAGCGCCAGCTCTTCGGCGCCCTCAACATCATCTGTCCCGCGCACACGGTCTTCGCCTCCAATACATCGACTCTGTCGATCACCGAGATCGCCGGCGGCTCGGGCCGCGACGACCGCGTGGTTGGCCTGCATTTCTGCCTGCCGGCCCAGCTCATGCGGCTGATCGAGGTCTCGCCTGGGCTCAACACCTCGGAACGGACGTTGAGTACGGCGTGGGCCTGGTGCGAGAAGGCCGGACAGCTGCCCGTGAAGACGCAGGACAAGCCGGGCTTCATCCTCAACGCCCTGCTGATCCCCTTCCTCAACGACGCGATCCGCGCGGTGGAGGCAGGCGTCGCATCTGCCGCCGACATCGACACCGCCATGAAAGTGGGTCTCGGCTACAAGATGGGCCCGCTGGAGCTGATCGATCTGGTCGGCTTGGACACCATGGTGCGCCTGTGCGAGGCGTTCTATCCGGTCACGCTCGACCCGCGTGCCGCGGCCCCGCCACTGCTGAGGCGCATGGTCGCGGCGGGACGGCTGGGCCGCAAAACCGGGCGCGGGTTCTTCACCTACGATGGCCATGCCATGTTTGGGGCCTGAGCGATGCGTTATGCGATCCAGCAGGAGGGCGAGAGTCGCTCATTCCCGACGGGCGACGCGTTTATAGCGGGGGCATCCGACACCGCCGAGGTGACAATCCACCTCGGCACGGCGCTCGTTGCCGACGACGCCAAGGCGGCGGTCCTGGTCGAGCTCGGCACCGAGTGCCTCGGCGTGCACACCGGCGAGGCTGGCGGGGAGGAAGGCTCCAACGTGCTGGGGTTCGCGCGCTACCGCAACGGCGCCGATGCACCGTCGCAGCTCATCGAGCTGGTGCGCCAGCCGAACAGCAAGCTGGAGGCGATCGAGGCGGCGAGGGCCGTGTTCGAAGCCGCCGGCTTCACGGTGGTCGTGTGCGCCGACCAGGCGGGGCGCATCATCGACCGGCTGGTTAGGCCCAAGTACAACGCGGCGCTGCGCTTCCTAGACGAGGGGCTGGCCACTGCCAATGACATGGACACGACCTGCCGTCTCGGCCTGGGCTATCCGGTCGGCCCGATCGAGCGGGTCGAGCGCGGCGGCCTCGCCTACCATTACGACGTCACCAAGGCGCTGTTCGATGCCTACGGCACGCCGGCCTATGCACCGGCACGGCGCGCGGCGGTGGCCAAGAAACGCCACTGAGACGGGTGAGGCAATCCCTACTCGGCAATGTATCTCTCGGCTTCTTCCAGCGAAAATGAATGAGGGTGTCTGCGGTCGTGCGAGATCTTTGCCGCGTCGAGGTCCGGATCGACAAGCAGATATCGGCCCCGATCCTGGCCTTTGCGCACCTTGCGAAGCGAGAGCCCCTTGCGTGTCGCCGCGCGCCGCAGGCGGCGCTCGCGTGCCGAGAGCATATCCTTCTGGGCCATTCGCATTGCCCTCCCTGCGAAAGTGGACGTCCAGCCTCTCAATTTGGCCGCGTCTAGGGCATATTGCCAATCGTGGGCAAGCGTCCCCGAGGTGTGCGTGCTTCATGCCCCATTTGATGACGTCCATCGGACTGCGAACATGACGGGCCGCCCATCGCCGGATTCCGGCGACATATGGCGCCAGGGCCGAGTAGAGGACCCTCGGTCCGAGCGGCGGGCGGGCGGATCGCCCCGGGCGCGGACCAAGCGTCGGCCACAGCGGGGGTCCCGACGATGGCTGGCCGGTGCCGGCTACAGCGGGCTCGCGCTGGTCTGCCTTTGCCTGGCAGCCGTTGTCTTTCTCCTGGTAGCGCCGCCTCTCGATGCGGTGCGCGACCGGCTGATCGAGCGGGTCAATGCCCGGACGGGGCGCACGCTGGTTATCGCCGGCCCGGCTTCGTTGTCCCTTTTTCCACGCGTTGCCGTCTCGTTGAGCGGTGTATCTTTGCTGGCGCCCGAAGGCATGGAAGGCGCGCCCATCGCGACAATACCCTCCCTCGAAGCCGAGGTGAGCCTCTGGTCTCTCCTCTCGCGGCGCCCCCAGGTAGGACGCCTCACGCTGCACCGGCCGACGATCGAGCTGACCATTGACGCGCAGGGTCGCCGCAATTGGGAGTTCATCGCACCGCGTGCTTTGCCGTCCACGGCAGCTGACGCGGGCGGTCGCGACCCACAGCTGCCGACCCATACGGTTCCGCCGGCAGAGCGAACGACGGTTGCAACGCTCGAAAGGCTTGGCGTCAGAAGCGTGCGCGTTGTCGACGCCACACTACGCTACCGTGATGAGCGATCGGGATCCCGTTACGAGATCGGCTCGCTCGATCTCGTCGTGGCCGCAAAGGACTTGGACGGTCACGTTGAACTCAATGGCACGCTTGCGTGGCGGGGGGTGCAGGTTGGCTTCTCGGGAACAGCCTCGCCCCTGCGGGCGATTTTGAGCGATCAGCTCGCGCAGCTTGCCGTCAAGGTCTCTGGAGCACCGATCGAGGCCGCCTACGAGGGAACCTCAGCGCTCAAGGGCGGCATTTCGGCGGAAGGCAAGGTCAGCATCAAGGCACCGTCCGCCCGTGCGCTGGGCGACTGGCTTGGCGCCGCTTGGCTGGCAAGCTCCACCGCTGATCCGCTAGCCATCTCGGGCCACGTAGTGGCAGCCAACGGTCAGGTGACGTTCTCTCCAATCGAGGCAACGCTCGGCGAAGCCGCGTTGGAGGGGTCGCTGGCCGTCGACGTCACGGGCCGGCCCAGCGTCCGCGGCAAGTTGCAGATTTCCGAGCTGGACCTGGGTAGAATACTGGTGCGGCGGAGCACGCATGCAGATGTGCCAGCCTCGCAGCCGCTCGCCACCGGCCCCGCGGCTCCACCGCAGCCGGAGATTGCTGCCGGCCGAAAGGGATGGAGCGACCAGGCCATCGATCCGCAGCTCCTGGCTGCTGCCGATGCCGATTTGGCGTTGTCGGTTGGGCGCCTCATTTACAGGGACCTAAAGACGGGACCCAGCACCCTTTCGGTGGCGGTCAACGGCGGCCTGGCCAAGATGGTGCTCGAAAATGTCGAGCTGTACGGCGGCCGCGGGCAGGGGGAGCTGACGCTCGACGGCACGGGCCGCACGCTCGCGTTCAGAACAAGCCTCAATCTCGCCGGTGTCTCCGTCCTGCCGCTACTCAACGATGCCGGGGGTGTTGGCTGGCTCGACGGCCGCGGCACTATCGCGCTCGCGCTCTCCGGGCACGGCCTTTCGGAGCGGCAGATCGTCGAGGCGTTGAACGGCAAGGTGGACGTGGCCGTGGCCGAGGGAGCCATGACCGGCATCGACATAGGCAAGATCATGCGCACCCTTCAGCGGGGACGGCTGCCGAGCCTCACACCGGCGCCGGGGGATCGCACCCCGTTCAGCGAGCTGACGGGGACCTTTGACATCGCCAATGGCGCGGCGAAGGGTCGTGACCTCAAGCTTGTCAGCACGCATGTGCAGCTGAAAGGCGAAGGGACGATCGAGCTCGGCCCACGCCGTATTGACTACACTCTGCACGCGAAGATCGCCGGCGGCCCTCCCGCCGAGGGCGTCACCCTCAAGATCGGCACTCTCGAAATCCCGATCGGCATCAAGGGGCCGCTGGAAGCGCCGGCGTTTACGATTGTCGGGCAGGAAGGGCTTACCGACACGCTGAAACAGATCGGCAAGAACCTCAAGTCGCGGGAGGTTCAGGACGCCATCAAAGGGCTCCTGCGGGGCGACGGCGACAAGCGCGTGAAACCACGCGAGCTGATCGATAAGCTTCTGAAGAAAGAGTAGCGGCGCTCTCCTACTCGGCGGCGTGCTGGCCCAGTGCAGCGCCTTGAGAAAATTTTGTCGCAGTGCCGCAAAATCTCTTGCGCCGTGTGAGCTTTGGCCTCATATGACGCGTCTCCGTTTGCCCCGCGCGTCAGACCGATTCGTGGGGCAGCGGGTTGGCTATCTACTGGTTGGGGAGGGGTCCCATGGCTTATACCGACGCCCTCTTCCAATTGGGGATGGACTTGACCCGTTCAAGCACCGCCCAAAAGGAAGATCATGGTCAAAGCGCGCTGCTAGCGCACGACGACAGGAAAGACTACTTCATTGAGCGCGATGGGGTTCGCTGCGCGGGCACCCATCTCATCATCGACCTGTTCGGCGCCAGGCGCCTTGACGATCTTAAGCACATCAGCGAGACGCTGAAGCGGTGCGTGGAGGTGGCGGGCGCGACGCTGCTGCACATCCATCTCCACCACTTCACGCCCAATGGCGGGGTGTCAGGCGTGGCGGTGCTGGCGGAAAGCCACATTTCCGTCCACTCCTGGCCCGAGGCCGGCTACGCGGCGCTCGACGTGTTCATGTGCGGCAACGCCAAGCCGCACGCGACGATCGACGTCCTGAAGGCGGCCTTCGAGCCCGACCGCACCGTCGTGAAGGAGCACCTGCGCGCGAATTCGGTGAGCGAACGCACGTGGGAAATCGCCGCGTCCAAGAAGGCCCCCGTTCGTCTGGGAAGAGCCAAGAAGGCGGCTTAGGGATCAGGTTTCAGGGGTCAGGTTTCAGGTTTCAGGGGTCAGGTTTCAGGCGCCCCGTCCGATTCCCTGAAACCTGAAACCTAAAACCTAAAACCTGAAACCCGAGACCGATCATGGCGCGCTGGGTCGAGGAAACGCTACACAAGCACTGGCGGGCCCGGCTGGAGGCCGATGTCATCTTGCACGAGAGCAAGAGCGCCCATCAGCACATCGTCATCTTCGAGAATGGCAACTTCGGCCGCATGCTGGTCATCGATGGGGTCGTGCAGCTGTCGACAAAGGACGAGTTCATATACCACGAGATGATGGCGCACGTGCCGATGCTGTCGCTCGGGGAGCCCAAGCGTGTGCTGATTGTCGGAGGCGGGGATGGGGGCGTGCTGCGCGAGGTCCTCAAGCATCCGTCCGTTGCGAGCGTCGATTTGTGCGAAATCGACCAATCGGTCATTGATCTCAGCCTGCGCTACTTTCCAGACATCTCCAATGGTTCGTTCGATGATGGTCGCGTCCGCGTAACGATCAAGGACGGTTGCCAATTCGTCGCCGAGAGCTCGCAGACGTTCGACGTCATAATCTGCGACACCACGGAGCCCGTGGGGGTCGCGAAGGCGCTGTTCGATCAGGAGTTCTTTGCGAACTGCCGGCGCCTGCTATCGAGCCCGGGCGCATTTATCACGCAGAACGGGCTACCCTTCATGCATCCGGAGCACCTGGCGCAGACCGGGCGCTTCATGCGTAAATCGTTTGCGGACTCGGCCTGCTTTCTGTGTGGTCAGCCGACCTATTTCGGTGGCCCGTTTGCCCTGGTGTGGGGCGCGACCAGCAAGCAATGCCGGAAAACTTCAAAGCGGATCTTGGACGGGCGCATCGCGGATCGGAACATTGCGACGCGATACTACAACTCGGCAGTCCACCTCGGCTCATTCCTGCTGCCCACGTATGTCAGGCTGCTGTTCGAGGAAGGCATCGACACTGCAGAGCGTCCTCACGAGAGAACTTGATACTTACTTATGGTGCCGGCTGAGGGGATTGAACCCCCGACCTTCGGTTTACAAAACCGCTGCTCTACCGCTGAGCTAAGCCGGCCCGTCCTGTGAAATCAGGCGCTTAGCAGAGTGCCGCGCCCTTGCAAACTCGAAAATTGGCACCGGATTGGCACCGGAGCACGAATACCACAGTTCATTGTTCGCGCCTCGTTCGCATTGCGGCTTCGATCGCGCCCGCGGCCGCGCCGTCATCCTTCTTGAACAAGTGGCTGTAGGTGCTGAGGGTGATTGTCGGGTTCGCGTGCCCGAGGCGCCTGCTGACCACGACGACGTCAAGTCCGGCAGCAATCGGGGCCGAGGCGTGGGTGTGTCGGAGCGCGTGAAACGACACGCGCGGCAGGCCGAGCGCCTTGCACGCCGACCGCCACCGCCACGACAGCTGGTTAGGGCTCATCGGCCAGCCGTCCGCGTTCGCGAGCAGCAGTGTGTCGTCGGTCGGCTTGCCGAGCCCCAGCGCAAGCCGCGCCTCGATCACCTTGCGGCGCTGCTCCCGAAGGAGCGTGACCGCGCTAGGCGGCAGGGAGACGGTGCGACGCCCGTGCGCCGTCTTCGGCACCTTGAAGCGGAGCCCGTCCCTGGTCTCCTCGAGCGAGCGCTCGACACGCACTGCAGCGGCCTCGAAATCGACATCCGCAAGCCGCAGAGCCAGGACCTCCCCTCGACGCGTTCCTGTTGCGAGCGCGATGCTCGCGATCGAGTAAAGCGGGTGGCCTTTGAGTTTGCGCAACGTGTCCGCGATCTCATCGGCGTCGAGAATCTCGATCTCCCGGGACTCGACCCGCGGCGGCGACACCGCAGCGGCGACAGCTCGGCGTGCCACTCGACTAGCTTGGCCGGTCGCAGCTTTTGAAGGGCGATTATACCGAGGTGCGGGATGATCTGCGTCTCGGCAAGCTCGCGGCATCGTTCTGCGGTCTTCGGCGCAAGTCCAACGGGTGGCGCTGGCGATGCTTCGCCGGGGTTGGGCGGCCGACCGAGCCAGGCTCGGAGGTACTCGGCCACGCTGACGTTCAGGGCGGCGGATCGCGCCACTCCAAACCTGCTCAAAAGTCCAGTGGCAGGACCGGCACGGGCGCGCCCGGGGCGGCTGCGGGCGCGTTGGGCGGACGCACGAGGAGGCAGTCCGCCTCCGCCAGCGGCGCCAACAGCGAGCTGTCCTGCGAGCGCACCGGCGTGACCAGCATGCTGCCGTCCGCCCAGGGTTTCGCGACCGCGCGCATGTAGTGCTGGCGCGGTCCGTTGGCCTCCAGCGCAACCGCCAAGCGGGCCTGGATCGGGCGCCCGCTCTCCGCCGGCAAGCCGAGCATCGCGTGGATCAGCGGCACCAGGAACAGGCGCGCGCAGATGAGCGATGATACCGGGTTGCCCGGCAGCCCGAGCACCCGCGATGCTCCCAGCCGCCCGAACATCAGCGGCTTGCCGGGGCGCATGGCGATCTTCCAGAAGGCGAGCGCCATGCCGCGCCCCTCCAGGACAGGCGCCACCAGATCGTGCTCGCCGACCGAAGCGCCGCCGATCGTGACCAGAACGTCGGCCCCCTCGGCCCTGGCGAAGTGGGCGGCAAGGTCCGCGCGCGTGTCGCGGGCGATGCCCAGTTGCTCGACCTCGCCGCCGGCCGCTTCCGCAAGCGCCGCCACACCCAGGTGGTTGGAGGCGACGATCTGGCCCGGGCCCGGGCGGCTGCCAGGCGGCACCAGCTCGTCCCCCGTGGCGAGGATCGCCACCCGCGGGCGCCGGTGCACGGCGATCTCGCCGTACCCCATGGCAGCCGCGAGGGTGACCTCGCGGGCTCCCAGGCGCCGGCCCACCGCAAGTAGAGGGTCGCCCGCGCGAAAATCCATGCCCATCGGACGGAGGTGGCCAGCCTCAGCCGTGCCGCGTTGCACGATTACCATAGAGCCGTCTCGCGCGGCATTTTCCTGGATGACGATGGCATCCGCGCCGTTGGGCACCGGCGCGCCGGTGTAGATGCGCACGGCCTCGCCGCTGCCGACGCTGCCGGAGAACGGGTGCCCGGCCGCGGCTTCGCCGATAACGGCGAGCGTGGCCGGCAGCGCCACGATGTCGGCGGTGCGTACGGCATATCCGTCCATGGCGGAAGCGTTGAACGGCGGCTGGGTCAGGAGCGCCCGCAGCGGCTCGGCGAGGACGCGGCCGCGCGCCCGCTCGATGGCAACGGGCTCGGGCCCCGTCGCCTCCGCTCCGTCGAGCACGCGCCGCAGGGTTTCGTCAACGCTCAGCGCCGCCATGGTGGCCTGCACTGACATGTGTGAGGTCCGTCGTGGCCAGATAGGACTGACGAAGTCATACCCATGCTCGTTGGCAATTTCCACTGGTCCGAAACCGCGAATTGCTCAGATCAGAGCATAGCGCTTGACTCACCTCCAGCAAGAGGCAACAATAAAACATTATTGCAGTCTTCACATTGAAAGGAATGCTCGATGCGCAGGCTATTTTTTGTCCTCTTGGCCCTCGCTTCAGCGACCGCCGTATCGGCAGGCCAACTCCCCAACCGACAAGCGTTCGACTTAAAGGTCTGCGGCGACAGCAATTACCCGCCGCCCACGGCGCTTGGCTGGAGCGCCAAGGACCGAGAGGCCCCAAAGTGCGAACCGGCCAGTGCTCGCAACTACACCCCCAAGCACAAGGGCATAGGATTCGAAATCCTCAATCTGGAGTCGGAAGCTTGCTTTGTTCCTGATGAATCTTACCAAACGCTTGACGCCATAATAGATAGGGTTCTGGCGCGCGTCGCCAACCTTCAAAGTACGCTTGGCGACCCAGAAAGCATCTTGGCGGTAAGCAGAGCGACGTCGGACGTATTGACAGATATGGGATTCGCGCTTTGGGTTCCCACACATAGCCTGTCCGATGCTTTGTTTACCCGCAGAACCAGCAGCGACAAGTTCAGGCATATATTTGATTGTGATAATGGGTCGATGATCCTCATGACGATTGCCGACGCTCTCGGGATCAAGGCCGATCTCGTCGAAATCACGCTGCCCAGCGGGAATCAACATAACTACGTGCGTTGGCCAATTGCCGGCAAGCCGCCTGTCGAATGGGATATGAACATCCGAGAGCAGTGCATAACCCCGAGGCACGCCGGATTGCCATGCCTGTCCCCTTAGCTCAGGCTAGCGCCGCTTGATTGGCGCCGAACCAATGGCAGCGCTTTGTCTCTTCGATGATCTGGCGCATGGTGCGCGGCGGCTTTGCGACCAGGCTCTCGATCACGCGG
>Ga0247727_10018699_pt1 | contig 10853 bp, 10 predicted proteins | sample WisWelCaveWW1625_FD_202498 | JGI IMG/M metagenome (GOLD analysis project Ga0247727, IMG submission 202498) | Biofilm microbial communities from Wishing Well Cave, Virginia, United States - WW16-25 | ecosystem: Environmental > Aquatic > Deep subsurface > Groundwater > Cave microbial mat | place...
GGGATAAGGCAGACTCCACCCCCGGGCAAGCTTCAGGAGGTTGTGGGCGGTGCAGACCATCGCCCACTCGGCGCGCACCTCATCGAGGCCGCGCAACAGGAACTGGCGGAAGCCGCGCGCCTGTTTGATCTGCAAGACCTGCGCCTCATCGATCTTCCAGGGGCGAAAGTGCTTGCTCATGCCCCTGGACAGAATCTGACTCGCACCCGAAAATCCAGCGACTACTCAGACAGGCTCCTAGTGTCCGATTCAGAAGTTCCTACCCAGTCTCGGCGTGCGCGTGCAGGGTACGGCGGCAGAAGCGCTCGATCGCGGCGAGAATGTCGTCAGCCGTCTTGATCCACCGGAAGGCTTTGGGGCCTGCGTTGCAGGCGTCGATGAAGGCTTGGATCGCCACCACGGGCCCGCCAACCGATCGGTGCGGCCATGCTTGATCTTCTTGCCGGACAGAAGCGCGAAGAAGCGCTCGACCTGGTTGAGCCAGGACGCGGAGGTGGGCGCCCGCGCCATGCCATATTGCAGAACTTGACGCACCCAACTCGCAGCTCAATCAGGACTTCGCATCGCTGTTTGATCGCGGACAACCGCAAGGTCAGCCTACCGTGGCACACTGCTTCGGCCCTTTCGGCAGCGATTCCAGAACGCTCAGCAACCCATCGCGTCGGCAAGGTCGGTAAAACTGGCGCACACTGCATCCCAGTCTTGCTCCGCCTTGAAATCGCGCTGCTGATGCGGACCGTGCTCCGCCGGGCGCGCGACGAAGCCCGTGCGCAGGCCCACCGCCGCCGCAGCTGCCAGGTCCCCGTTGTGGGCGGCCACCAGCATGACCTGACGGGGCTCGAGATTGAGCAGCGCGGCGTTGGCGAGGTAGGCCTGGGGCAGCGGCTTATAGACGCGCGCCGTCTCGGCGCCCAGCACCACATCCCAAGGCAGGTCGGCGAACTTCGCCATGCGGGTGAGAAGGCCGATGTTGCCGTTCGACAAGGTGCCGATGATGTAGCGCGACTTGAGCCGCGTGAGGCCTTCAATCACATCGGGCCATGGCCTGAGGCGATGCCAGACCCGGTTGATGCGGTCCTTGTCGGCTTCGCTGAGCCCGGTGATCTTGTATTTGGCGATGAGCTTGTCGAGGCTCTCGCGGTGCAGCACATCGAGGATGCTCCAGGCCCGCCTCCCCGAGCGCACCTCCTCCATCGCCGGCTGATAGAGCGCCCGCCAGTCGTCGGCAACAGCGGCCCAATCGGCCGCAATCCCCTTCCCGGTCCCGAAGCGCGTGAGATCGTCGATGATGCTGCCCCGCCAGTCGACGACCGTGCCGAACACGTCGAACAGCAGGGCCTGCACTTGCGGTTTGGCGGTCATGCGCTTCTCTTCGATGCCTCCGGCGCGCGAGGGCACGGTGAAGGTGCCTCTCGCACGCGCCATTCAGTCGCCCCACCCGATGCGTCCAGCGACTGTGGCCGGCGGTAGAGGACGCGCCGAGCCTGGTTCTACCAGAGCTCGTCATCGACCGCCGACCGGAGCCACAGCCGCCACATGCCTCCTTAGCCGGTTAACCGTGCTCGCCGTCGGAGGTGCAAGTCAAGCGCCGTCGAGCCCAGCACGACGAGCCCGTTCGCCTGGCATTTACCTGCGTCCCTGGCCAAAGGCACTGCGTGCCCAGCGCGGATAGCCCGCGAACGTGCCGCCGGGGTCGTCGGCGCGAGCGCGCCGCTCGCAGACGGGATCGCCTCTCCGGGAGTCGCGCAGCTGCGCGGCGCTGAACGGGGCATTGGCGCTGCGCACGGACTTGCGAGCGGCATATGCGCCAGCATTCCACCCCGATATTCCGCCAACAAATAAAGCGATGGCAAGCAGTGTGCGCATGTCGGGCTCCGACGGCAAATCCCAGGCAATTGCAATTGCAGGATCAGTGGCGGCAGGCCACTTGTCCCCGACACGTCGTGCGATCCAAATCAGTACAAATGCTGAGCTTTAAGCAGGCGATCCCCAAAAGTAGATGCCGGCTTCTTTTCTGTGTCAGGCACGGCTCACTCGGCCGCCTGCGGCCGCCGTCTTTCTCTCGAAGAGCCCGGCGAGCCAGCGGCAGATCACGTAGAGCGAGATCGTTCGTGATGGAAGCGGAGCCGCTTCCATCAGAGAACGTGAATCTCGCTCTAGCCCGCATTTCTCACAACAGCGTTCAGTATGAGCCGGCGTCTTGGGAGATTGTAGCGTTGGCGGAGGATTGCCGGCGGTGGCATGAGGAGATGTTGCCGGGGTGGCGGCTTGGGCAGGCGCGGCGCTGTTTCCTTCTGTGGTTGAGGTTCGGGTGAGGGCGGGCGGTCTCAGGCCGCCGCCCGTCGCAGCCGCCCATGGGCGAGGGTGAAGACATCCTTGAGGGGGCAGGCCGAGGCCAGCGCGATGGTGATGCGGCGCACGCTCACCCGCACCACCGCACCGATCCTGAGGAGCTTCAGCCGGATGCTGCCGGCCGTGGCGTTGGCCAGTTCGGTGCCTTTGAGCGCAAGCCGGCGCACGTGCTCCATCAGCACGCCGGCCAGTGCGGAGAACCACAGGCGCAGCTGCTTGGCATGCATGCTCGATGCACTGGTACGGTCGGCAAACAGATCGAGCTGGCACTCCTTGATGCGGTTCTCCATCTCGCCGCGCGCACAGTAGACCTTCTCGTAGAGCTCTTGGCCCGCGATTGCCTCGGTCGAGAGCGATGTGACGATGAAGCGCGGGTTTCTCCCCTTGGCAACCACACGCCGCGGGCGCGACCAGCTGTCGAGGGTGCGGTAGGAGAGTTCCTTGAACAGACGCGCTGCCTTGCCGGTGGAACACCGCTTCCATCGCCGCTTCGTCGACTTGTGATAGCGCCGATCCCCCGCCTGCGGCGCCCGCTCCAGCCGGTTGAGCGTCGACTTGCCCGCCAGGGTGGCGACATTGGCACGCTTGGGCTCGAGCGTATCGGACAGCAGGGCCAGCACCGGATCGCGCCTCAGATCATCGTGATCCCGGATCAAGTCCGGGACTGAGGTCCTCGTAGCCGAGCGCCAGCCCGTGGATGCGCTGGGCAACCAGCGTCGCGATCGTGTGCACGCGGCTGTCAGGGTCGCGGCCGTCCCTGAAACAAGCCGCCACCTGCCGGCTCAGACCGATCGCCGGTCGGCCGCGCGCAGAATGAGTGCCCCGCCATGCGAGGTGACCGCCCCGCCATCAAACGAGGCCACAACTTTGCGCCCCGCGAACCCTTCAAAGATGAGCTGAACCTCGCTACAGTCTGTCGGCATTGGCTGAGTCCTTTGCATCAGGGCAAGCGATTGGTTCCACAACCACTTTCTCTGATTCGCTCAGCCGATGCTCTCACCCCCTTGAGAAATCCGGGTTAGCGCTCGGCTCGCCAATCCGCACACGCTCGGGGCCTGGCGTTTCACCCCGAGCATCAACTTCAGCCATATCCAGGATTTAGTCGCGCAGGCAACCATCGTGGCCTTCGTCGTTTACCGAGTCCGCTCGGTGGGCGGTCGCCCGCGGATGGCCTTTCCCTGTAACGCGGGGCGAGGGTATTTTTGGCCATCGCCGCCGCGCCGGTACCGGGGTAGCCGGCAGCCGAGACGACAAAAATTGCCGCCCCCCCGCGTTACAAACTCAACGGTAGCACCTACATCTCGCGTCTCGTTTCGCCGGCCTCGACGAGGGGCCGACGTACAACACGAGAAGCGATCGACTGGAGCGCTGCTCAGGCACGCTCCGCCCAGGTGCCCGTCCCAAGCTCGCGGCCGAGAGTGGCCAGGACGGTGGCGACAATCTGCGGGGCGTTGAGGCCGGCCGCATCGTACATCTTCTCGGGCTTGTCGTGGTCGATGAAGACGTCGGGCAGCACCATCGGCCGGACTTTGAGACCGCGATCGAGCAACCCCTCCCGCGCCAGAAACTGCAGGACGTAGCTGCCAAAGCCCCCGATCGCGCCTTCCTCGATCGTGATCAGGACCTCGTGGTTGCGCGCCAGCTGGAGGACGAGGTCTTGGTCGAGCGGCTTGGCGAACCTGGCATCGGCAACGGTGGTCGACAGGCCGTAGGCGGCGAGCTGATCGGCCGCCTTCAGGCACTCGCCGAGGCGGGCGCCGAGCGACAGCAGTGCCACGGTCGTGCCCTCGCGCATGATCCGCCCCTTGCCGATCGTGAGCGGGCGGCCCTCGGGCGGCAGCTCCACACCCATCCCCTCGCCGCGTGGATAGCGCAACGCCGAGGGGCGGTCGTCGATGGCCGCGGCGGTGGCAACCATGTGCTTCAATTCGGCCTCGTCGGCGGCCGCCATCAGCACGAAGCCCGGCAGGCAGCCGAGATAGGCGACGTCGAAAGCGCCGGCGTGCGTCGGACCGTCGGTGCCGACGAGCCCGGCGCGATCGATGGCAAAGCGCACCGGCAGCTGTTGGATCGCCACGTCGTGCACAACCTGATCGTAGGCGCGCTGCAGGAACGTGGAATAGATGGCCGCGAACGGCTTGTAGCCCTCGGCGGCCAAGCCGGCCGCGAACGTCACGGCGTGCTGCTCGGCGATGCCGACGTCGAAGGTGCGTTGCGGAAATTCCTTGGCGAACAGGTCGAGGCCCGTGCCTGAGGGCATCGCCGCTGTAATTGCGACGATCTTCTCGTCCTTGCGCGCTTCTTCGATCAGGCTTTGTGCGAACACCTTGGTGTAGCTCGGCGCGTTGGGCTTGGCGGCCACCTGCGCGCCGGTGATCACGTTGAACCGGTTGACGCCATGGTATTTGTCATCGGAAGCCTCGGCCGGTGGATAGCCCTTGCCCTTCTTGGTGACCGCGTGCACCAAGATCGGCCCGCGCTTGGCGTCGCGCACGTTCCTCAGCACGGCAAGCAGCACATTGAGATTGTGGCCGTCGATCGGACCCACGTAGTAGAAGCCCAGCTCCTCGAACAGCGTGCCGCCGGTCCAGTAGGTGCGCGTGTACTCCTCGGCCAGGGCCGCGCGCCGTTCCCAATACTTCGGCAGCCTTCTGGCGAGCTGCCTGGCTATGTCGCGCAAATGCAGATAGGTGCCGCTGGAGGTGATCCGCGCCAGATAGTTGGAGAGCGCGCCGACGGGCCGCGCGATCGACATGTCGTTGTCGTTGAGGATGACGATCAACCGCTCGTTGCGGGCGCCGGCGTTGTTCATGGCCTCGTAGGCCATCCCCGCGCTCATGGCCCCGTCACCGATGACGCAGACGACGTTGTGGCTCTTGCCGTCGAGATCGCGCGCGACCGCCATGCCGAGGCCCGCGGAAATTGAGGTGGACGAGTGGGCCGCACCGAACGCGTCGTACTCGCTCTCGACCCGCCTGGTGAACCCGGACAGCCCGCCGCCCTGGCGCAGGGTGCGGATGCGATCGCGCCGGCCGGTGAGGATCTTGTGGGGGTAGGCCTGGTGGCCGACGTCCCAGACCAGCCGGTCGCGTGGGGTGTCGAACACGTGATGCAACGCCACGGTCAGCTCAACGACGCCGAGACCGGCGCCCAGATGCCCGCCGGTCACCGACGCGGCGTCGATCGTCTCCTGGCGCAGCTCATCTACAACCTGGCGCAGGTCCGCCTCGGGAAGGGCTCTGAGGTCGGCGGGCGTGTGGATGGTGTCGAGCAGCGGCGTCCTGGAGGCCTGGTCCATATGCGTTCCTGGGCGTTCCGCCCGACCCAACCTGCCGCGAATCCCGCCGCACCGCGCGTTTTCCGGCTGCAGCCGCGCAGTATAGACGACGGCCCTCAATCTAGGTGCGGTCTTAGCGTCGCGGAAGGGGCGCTGCCCTATTCCTGAGGCCTGAAAGGCTCGGTGCCCGTAGGCGCACCTGAGGGGCCGAGCGTCAACTTCTCGACCTTGGCCTCGGCCTGCTTCAGGAGCCGGTCGCAGTGCTCCCTCAGCGCCTCGCCGCGCTCGTAGATGTTGATGCTCTCCTCGAGCTCGACGGCGCCCTTTTCCAGCCGCTCGACAATGCTTTCCAGCTCCTTGAGCCCGCGCTCGAAGGTCATGTCCTTGATATCGCCATGTTTCACGACGGGTCTGGCCATGCCCATGTCAGCGTTGTTCTCGCCTCAACCTCTGCTGCGCTTGGTTCGTCTAGCGCCCGGCGCCCATCAGCACATTGACGTGGACGGCGGCCGACTTTGCCAGCGCGGCGAGGTTGTAGCCGCCTTCCAACATCGATACCAGCCTGCCCTGCGCATGCTTGGCGGCGATTTCCGCGATCTTGGCTGTGGCCCAAGCGAAATCGGGCTCGGTCAGCTGCAAATTTGCCAGTGGATCGTCCTTGTGGGCATCGAAACCGGCGGAGATGAGCACGAGATCGGGAGAGAAATTGCGCAGAGCCGGCAGGATGCGCGATTCGAAGGCCTCCTTGAACGGGGCCCCGCCGTCGCCCGGCCGCAGCGGTGCGTTCCAGACGTTGCCGACACCGGTCTCGCTGAGGGCGCCGGTTCCCGGATAGAGCGGCATCTGGTGGGTGGAGCCGAAGTAGAGGTTCCTGTCGTTCCAGAAGATGTCCTGCGTCCCGTTGCCGTGGTGCACGTCGAAATCGACCACGGCAATGCGCTCCGCGCCGTAGCGCTTGCGGGCGTAGAGACCGGCAATGGCAACGTTGTTGAAAATGCAAAAGCCCATGGCGCGCTGCGTTTCCGCATGATGCCCGCAGGGGCGCACCTGGGCGAACGCGTTCTTGACCCCGGGACCTGGGTCGAACACGCGATCGACCGCCAACAGCCCGGCGCCCACTGCCCGCAGGGCTGGTTCCCATGATTTCGACGAGAGCACCGTATCAGGATCGAGCCGCACGGGCTCCTCGCCGGGGTTCGGACGTTCGCCCTTTACCCACTCGATGTAGTCGTGTGGATGTGCCAGAGCGATCTGCTCCTCCACATCGTCTCTGAGTGGCGCCTCCTCACGCTTCAGTTCCTTGAACAGCTCGTGCGAGAGCGCCTTGTCGATCGCCCGCATGCGGTCGGACCGCTCCGGGTGGCCGGGTCCCGTGTCATGCTCGACGAAGCAGGGATGAGTGATGAGGAGGGTGGACATCGGACGATAGCAGGACGAGGGCCACAGGTATGGCCTTGTAGGCCGATACCTGCGCGCCTGTCACCCGCAATCCGCTTTGGAGCTTAGGCGCATGCTATAGAGTATACGCCTTCGACGCCGCTAGCCGGAGTTTCCCCATGACCGCCACCGCCAAGATGCTCGCCCGCAAGGAGGGCCGCGTCGGCATCATGATCTTCAACAACCCGGAGCGGCACAATGCCGTGTCGCTGGAAATGTGGCAGGCCGCCACCGAGATCCTCGATGACTTCGCCAAGGACGATGAGATCCGCGTCGTCGTCGTTGCCGGCGCGGGCGGCAAGGCGTTCGTGTCGGGTGCCGACATCTCCAAGTTCGAGAGCGAGCGGGCAACGCAAACGGCGGTGGAGCGTTACAACACGATCGCCCAGGGTTTCTATTCCGGCCTCTACAACTTCCGCAAGCCGACGCTCGCCCAGATCCAGGGCTACTGCATCGGTGGAGGGCTGAACCTCGCCATCTGCTGCGATTTGCGTTTCTGCAGCGAGGGCTCGCGCTTCGCCCTGCCGGCTGCAAAGCTCGGCCTGGGCTACGGCTATGCAGGCCTCCAGCGCTTCTTCGACACCATCGGCCCGTCGCACACCAAGGACATCTTCTTCTCCGCCCGCCAGTTCGGCGCGGCCGAGGCGCTTGCCATGGGCGTGGTCAACAAGGTGCTGCCCGAGACGGAGCTGGCGCCCTTCGTGACGGACTACGCCAACAGCATCGCCGAGAATGCGCCGCTGACGGTCAGCGCCATCAAGCAGATCGCGATCGAGGCGCTGAAGCCCGAGAGCGAGCGCGACCTCGAGCGTGCGGCCGATCTGGTCGCGCGTTGCTTCGCAAGCGAGGACTACATCGAGGGTCGGCGGGCCTTCATGGAGAAGCGCAAGCCGGTGTTCACGGGCAAATGAGCGGCGCTGGCGCGAGTGAGCGCATCTATTCTGTCCGCCGTCCGCTCGCAGCCTTTTGCGCCGGCGCAGCGGTTGCGGTGCTCGGCGGCTTGATCGGGCTTGGCGGTGCCGAGTTCCGGCTGCCGCTGCTGATCGCGGTGTTCGAGCTCTACCCCCAGCGCGCGGTCCGCATCAATCTGCTGGTCAGCCTGGCCACGCTGGCTGTGTCGGGCGTGGCGCGGCTCAGCCTCACGGAGGCGGCGAGCCTCACTCCCTTCACGACCGAAATCACGGCGATGCTGGCCGGCGGTATCGTGGCGGCCTGGATCGGCGCCGGGGTACTGGCTCGCATACCGAAGGGTCGCATCGTCGCGATCATGGCGGTTCTGCTCGTCGCCATCGCCGTCTTGCTGGTGTTGGAAACCCTTTTCGCCGGATCGACCAGGATGGCGTTGCCCAATGATTGGTTGCTGAGGCTGCCGGCGGCTCTCGGGGCCGGACTGATCGTGGGTGCTGTGAGCAGCCTTCTGGGTGTAGCGGGGGGCGAACTGATCATCCCAATCTTGATCTTCATCTTCGGGGCGGAAATCAAGACGGCGGGCACCGCCAGCGTGCTCATCAGCATACCCATCGTGCTCGCAGGCATCGCGCGCCATCTACTTACGGGCCACTTTCGCTCGCGCAGCATGCTCGCCCATCTCGTGTTGCCGATGAGCGCTGGATCGGTTCTCGGCGCGGTCGTCGGCGGCTATTTCGCCGCCTGGGCGCCGACCGATGGACTTCGGATCGTGCTCGCGGCGATACTGGCGCTGTCGGCCGTCAAGCTGATGTGGAAGAAGGTGTAGGTTGGGTTAGGGCGAAGCCCGTAACCCAACAAGATTGGGGCACAACGTTGGGTTACGCGTCGTGTCGAAGGCACGCCTTCGGCATGATCGCGCTAACCCAACCTACGAGGCAACGGAGGGGAGGAGACGTGTCGTCCGTCGTCCTGCGGGGCTTGACCAAGCGCTTCGGCGACGCGGTCGCCCTCGACAACGTCTCGCTCGAGATCGAGCACGGAACGCTCGTGTGCCTGCTGGGTCCTTCGGGCTGCGGCAAGACCACGGCGCTGCGCCTGCTCGCCGGTTTCATCGAGCCGACCGCCGGCGAGATCGCGCTGGGCGACCGCGTCGTGTCCTCGCCGACGCGAACGCTGCCCCCGGAGCGGCGCAACGTGTCGATGGTGTTCCAGAGCTACGCGCTGTGGCCGCACATGACGGTGGCCCAGAACATCGGCTACGGCCTGGAGCTGCGCAAGCTCGAGCGTGCCGTCATCGCCAAGAAGGTCGCTGCCATCCTCGCCACCGCTCGTCTCGACCCGCTTGCCGAACGCTATCCGGCGGAGCTTTCCGGCGGCCAGCAGCAGCGCGTCTCGCTGGCGCGTGCTCTGATCGTCGAGCCGGAGACGCTGCTGCTCGACGAGCCCCTCTCCAACCTCGACGCCAACCTGCGCGAGGAGATGCGCTTCGAGGTGCGGCGCCTGCACGATGCCTACCGCTATACCACCGTCTACGTGACGCACGACCAGAGCGAGGCGATGACGACGGCGGACCTCATTGCCGTCATGAATGCAGGACGTATCGAGCAGATCGGCAGCCCGCGCGAGGTCTACGAGCGGCCCCGCTCGGAGTTCGTCGCCCGCTTTCTGGGCGGCAGCAACATCATCCGCGGCACGGCGCTGGACGGCACGCATGTCACGTTTGCCGGCAGTGCGATCAGATGCAACGGCGCCACCCTCGAACCCGGCGCGGAGAGGCCCGTGTCGATCCGCCAGCACGATATCGGTATCACCGCTGACCAACCCCGCGCCGACAACGCCGTTCAAGGCACGGTGATGCGCAATGTCTTTCTCGGCAGCTCGCGCGACTATATTGTCGAGGCCAAGGACGGCACGCAGCTGCGCGTTACGGCCGCGCCGGAGGAGGATTTCGCTCTAGGAACGGCCGTGTGGCTGACATTGCCGCCGGACAAATGCCGGGTGCTCATCGGCTGAACAACCTTCGGGTGGAGGAGACGACATGGTCAGGAAAGTTTCACGGCGCCGTGTTCTGCAGGGCGTATCCGCTTCCTTCGCCGCGCCGGCATTGGTTCCGCGGGCGTTCGCGGCCGCGCCAGCGCCGACCCGCGTGACGCCGGAGCTGATCGAAGCGGCCCGCCGGGAAGGCCGGGTCATCTGGTACACGGCAGTCGATCTTCCCGTGGCCGAGCGCATCGCCAGGGCGTTCGAGGCCAAGTATGCCGGCATCTCGCTGCGCGTCGAGCGATCTGGCGGCGAGCGCATCTTCCAGCGCATCAGCCAGGAGTACGCGAGCAGGATTCACGCCGTCGACGTGGTCAACAGCTCGGATGGCGCGCACTTCATCGTCTGGAAGCGTGATGGGATTCTCGCACCCTATGTGCCCGAGGACGTTGCCAACCACTATCCGGCCGAGCACAAGGACCCCGACGGCCTGTTCGCCAGCTGGCGTCTGTGGCTGTGCGTGATCGGCTACAACAGCAAGCTGGTGCGGCCGGAGGAAGCCCCCAGGTCATACGCCGATCTGCTCGACCCCAAGTGGTCCGGCAAGATGGTCAAGGCCCACCCCGGCTACAGCGGTACCATCATGACCGCCACCTTCCAGATCGCCCGCGACATCGGCTGGCAGTACTTCGAGCGGCTGGCGCAGCAGCGGGTCATGCAGGTGCAGTCCAGCGCCGACCCGCCCAAGAAGATCGCGGCCGGCGAGCGCGCCGTCATGGCCGACGGCAACGAGTACAACCTGATCCAGCTGAAGGAGCGGGGCGAGACGGTGGAGGCCGTTTATCCGCAGGAAGGCACGCCGCAGATCATCGGCCCTTCCGGGGTCATGAAGGACGCG
>Ga0247727_10018700_pt1 | contig 10853 bp, 5 predicted proteins | sample WisWelCaveWW1625_FD_202498 | JGI IMG/M metagenome (GOLD analysis project Ga0247727, IMG submission 202498) | Biofilm microbial communities from Wishing Well Cave, Virginia, United States - WW16-25 | ecosystem: Environmental > Aquatic > Deep subsurface > Groundwater > Cave microbial mat | place...
GACCGAGATCGGCCCCAGGGCGCTGGAGCGTTTCCTGGGCAGGGGGCGTCTGGGGTCCGATACCGTCGACATCGCGGGACTTCGCCGCCACCTCGAACAGAACCTGGTCGGCCACCGCGACGTCATCGAGAAAGTCTGCGATCTGCTCAAGCCCTTGGAGAGCGGAACGCACGTGGGGCCGCGGCCGCTGTACTTCACGCTCCTGGGAACGCCGGGGGTCGGTAAGACGCGGATGGCGAACCTCATCGCCGATTTCCTGACGGGCCGGAACAGCAACATCCTCTTCGACTTCAAGGAGCTCCGGGGTCTTGACGGGGACGGGGCGCGCCACGCGTTCCAGAAGGTGCGCACGGCCAGGGGGCTCAGGGTGATCACCTTCGACGACGTCGATCGGGCATCCGGAGCGGACCTGGACAGTCTCCGGGGAATCTTCGACAACGGTTGTTTCGCGAAGGGGTCCCCCCACGAAACGTCTTTCGCGGGAACCGTCGTGATCCTGACCGCCAACTGGGGCGAGAAGCTCATCCTGGAGAACACCCGCTTCGATCTCGACTTCTTCGAGCGGCTCAGGCGCGACATCGTGGCCGATGAAGCGCGCCCGGGGGAGCCGAGCCCCAGGGGCAAGATCAGCAACCGGGTGTGGCGTGTGCTGGCCGGCAAAATGCTGGTCATGGCGCCTTTCCTAGAGGAGGAGCTGCTCCAGCTGGCGCTGCGTTTCATCGATGAGCGCGCGAGGTCGGTATCGGCCGCGACGGGAGGAAAACGCGTGAGCGCGCACGCCCTGTCGCTGGTTAAGTACATCTCCACGCGCCGGGCCGCCACGGCTGGAGCGAGCGATCTGCAAAACGCCCTGGAGAGCCACGTCTATCCAGTCTGGGAAGACGGCCTGCGCCGGCGTGGGGCAAGCGAGGTCATCGTGGTGCCACGGGGAAGCGCCCTCGCCGCCGTTACCAACCTCGATCCGCTCTTTGGAATGTGGCGCCAGAGCCACGCCAACGCTCTAAAAGCCATCGGCGAAAAGGGCCACCGCTGGTTTCTCGACAACGCGACCAGTTGGCTCGCGGAGGATTGGAAACGGCTCATGCCGGGAGGGACCGCCCCATGAAAAAAGCACTCGGAATCGCGGCGATGTGGATGCTGGCTGCGGCAGCCTCCGCCGAGCCTCCGCCGAACGTCCTGTTCATCGTGGACATCTCGGGCAGCATGTCCGACGCGTTACCTGGGGTGAAACGCGCTATTCGGGACCAGGCGGCTTCACCGCTGCTCGCCGAAGCGGCCACAGGTCTGGTGAGCTTCCACGGATGCGGGCCGTCGACCGTTTCCTACGTAGTCCCCCTGGCCAAGAGTAACGGCGCCCGCGTGGCTGCCGCGGCGGGCAATCTGTCGGTGCAGGGAGCTACCGACATCGTGGCCCCCCTGGTTCTGGCCGAGAGAATCAACGTGGAGCTGCTACGCGACCAGGACGAGTGCCTGCACGTCGTGCTGTTCACCGATGATGAAGACAGCTGCGGGAACGGCAAGCGGCACCTGGATCTCCTGCGCGGGATGAACCGCGCGTGTGCCGAGCGCTCCAAGCGCTTCCGGCTCGACGTCGTGACATCCACCGTGGACGAGACGATTCACGCGTTTCTGGACGAGATCGCGGAAGTTGCCGGGGGTCAGGTCGTGGATGCGCTGGGCCTGGATGAGATCTCGATCGCCCTTCGACGGATCCTGGAAAACGCGAGGAGGACTCGCGTCAGGCTTCCGGTGGCAGCGTCTGCCGCGCGTCCCCAAGAGCCGGCCCGCTCGCTCCCCCAACCGGAGCCTGCGCGGCCGGCCTCCCCAGCGCCCCTGCCGGCCCGTCCCCGGGAGGAGGACAAGCAATGATCTATGCACCGAGTGTGGCCTTGGCCCTTATCCTCGCCGTTTCCGCTCGGGCCCAGCAGGCGCCGGAGTGGAAGCTCTCGGTCACTACCGGCTCCAACGGCAAGGTCTCCGCGGTGACGTGGGAGCGTGACGCGCGGATTGTCGCCGCCGTCACGCCGAAGCTTCTGGCCCTAATCGCCCAGGATCCCGCGCGACTGCTGCGCTCCGCTGCCGTTCCACACGCCCTGGTGTGCATTCCCTTCAACCATCCCGCGGCGCCTCTCGGAGAGGTCGTTCCCCTGGCGCCAGGGGAACAAGCCGATCTACCGGCTCCCGGTGAGGGGCTCCTGGGGGCTGAGCCCGTAGCTGTGGCCCTCAGCCGATGGGGATTCTTCTTCACCCGCGAGTCAGGCAGACGCTTCACGGTCGGCCACTACGATCTTAAGACGAGGCGGATCGAAAACCTGGCGGACCTTGATGCTGCCGAGGTGGGTCGGGTGCACCGGGTCGACCTTTCTCCCGAGGCGGCCACGGTAACGAGTGGGGGGCGGGCGGTGGCATACCGGCCGGGAGGCCGGAGGCCGGAACCCGCGGTCCGCTTCCACGAGCTGGGAATTGGAAACATCGACGTGATCGAGGGCAAGCTCGGCGGCGTGGACCTCACGCAGAAGGCCATCGATGGTTTTCTCGATCCCGACGAGTCGGAGGAGGAACTGACACGCCGGGTGGCGGAGCTGCTGAAGAGTAACCGCGACCGGCGGAGCGTACTCCTCTGGGGCGCCACCGGCGTGGATCTCAGGGGCATCGTCCACCTCCTCGCGAAACGGATCGCCGGGGCCACGGAGAGCGATCCCTCCTACGGCTGGTTCAAAGGCTGGAAGGTTTATCAGGTCCCGTGGTCGCGGCTGAACACCGAAGGCCTGGTCGACGTGGCGATCCAGAAGACCGCCGAGCTTGTCGAGGCCGCCCGCCAGAAGAAGGTCATTCTCCACTTCGATCAGATGGACCAGCTCGTGGGGCTCGGGAGCAATTCCAACCGTGCGGGGGACGTGTCGAGCGTGCTGACGGGCCATCTCAAGACCGGAGAGATCCTGGTGCTGGGTACCACCGGCGCGGAGGGCATCGCGCAGGTCCGGTCGAAACCCGAGTTCCTGCGGCAGTTCAACGAGATCTCCGTCTCTCCGCCCAGCGGCGAAAGATTGCTCGTGAAACTCCGCGGGATCGCGACCCGGCGACTGGAGTCCCGGCGCGTATCCTTCCCCGAGGGCGTGCTGAAGAAAGTCGTGGAGGTCACCGATCGCTACCTTCCCGATGAGGGGCAGCCGCAGAAAAGTCTCGCCGCGATCGAAACGATGGCCGTCGAATTATCCCCCCTCCGCGGGGAGGAAACCGATCGCGAGGCCGTGGAGCCTAGGACGGCAACCGTCGCCGATGTGATGGCCTGGATCTCGCGCACGGCCCGCATCGGGACTCTGGAGGAGGATCGCGCCGAGGGGCTGATCCGCTTCATCCTGAGCGACGCCTTCGAAAGGGAAATGGCGAAAAGGTTGGTCGGCCAGGGCGCCGCTGTCCGCGCGCTCAGGGACGCCTTGCTTTCCATCGCCCGCGGGGATCGGTCCACGAACGCCCTGGGGGCCGAAGTCGGGATCGAGGCCCTTCTTTTCACGGGGCCTTCGGGCACCGGCAAGTCCTTCGTTCACGAGGTACTTTCCAAGGTGCTGGGCGAGAAAGGGATCCCGCTTCCGTACGAGGAGCCCATCGAGGGAAGCACTCTGGTGGACGGCGATCAGGCGATCCGCACGCTCATCGGCGCGGCGCCCGGCTTCACCGGATACGACGCAACGGGCGAGGGGGGGCTCCTCTACAAAATGGTGAAGCGCTCGCCCCAGGCCATCCTGGTTCTCGAGGAGTTCGACAAGGTTCACGAGGATGTGGACAAGATCCTCTACTCGTTTCTCGATACGGCGAAGGTTCAGAACAGTTCCGGCAGAGTCGCCCGTTTCACCCGGGGGCTTTTTCTGCTGACCGCCAACTACGGAGTCGAGGGATCACGGGGCGCGACGGCGCGACGGCGCGGGGGCGGGATCCTGGCCGGTGTCGAGGACAATCCCTGCGACCTCATCGACCGTTGGGATCGGCACCACCTGTTTCCCGAGGGCGACGCGCTGCACCGCGCGGATCCCCTCGTGGCGCCCTGGGATCGCGAGCGGCTGCGGGTTGAGCTTTTCAACTGCCTTAAGGACAAGCGCCTGGTGAACGCGCAGATCCTGGGGCGCATCGGGCGCTCGAACCTCGTCGTTTTCCACCATTTCACGCGCGAGGAGATCGTCGCGATCCGGGACCAACAGCTTGCGGGCCTAGGCCGATCCCACGCGGCCTCCCATGACGCGCGGGTGGAGTTCACCGCCGATCTGCGCCAGGCCCTGCTGGATCTCGCCTGGGGACCCGACGGTCGCCTCGCGTTCGCCACCGGAGCCCGCAGTATCGTGGACGCCGTCAAGTCGGAAGCTCGGCGCGCGATGCTGCGTTTCGCGGCGGAGCAGGGAAATCGGGCGAGGGGTAAGGCGTGGATCGTGGACTGGGACCAGGCCACGGGCACAGCCCGCGTATCATTTTCAGAGGGCGGCAAATGAAGAGTCTTGCGTGGTTTAGTCTCATCGTGTCGGCGTTGTTCACGGTACGCTTTGCGTTGGCCGCCGACGCGGGCGATACGAAGCGGTTGGAGCTGCTCCGCGATCACGAGCGTGCGCTCACTGAGCTGAATGGCCGGCAGGATGCCGCCGAACGCGGGTACCGTGACACGCTCGCGCGTCTCGCCGCGGAGCTCGAGACGTTTCGCGGCCGGCAGGCCGAGCGCCGCGTGGCCCATCACCGCCAGATCGTCGATCTGGATACCCGGTTTCAGGCGCAGTTCGACGGGTTGCGCCGGCGTCGGGAGCAAGCGATGCGCGAGCATCTCGGCAGGGTCGAGAAACTCGACGCCGAGCTCAAGTCCATCCAGGACAAAGCGCGAGATCGGTATACCGAAGAGGTCTCGAGAGCCCTGCGGCAACACGACGAGAAGCGGCGCGGGATCGAGCAGGAAAAGGACCTCCTCTTGGGCCAGATCGAGGACGACCGGATCGGAGCCATTAACGCGTACCTGGCCGCTCTGGCCGCCCTTCAGGACGTCCAGTTATCAGAAGCGCAGCGGCTCGACCGGGAACGGGATGCCTTTCTCGCGAATCTGGCCGGCCAACGCGAAGCGGCCGCCGAGAAGCACCGTGGCGAGATCGCGGGGATCCAGGAAGCCCGGACCCATCGCGCCACCTACCTCGGCGTCCAACTTCACGGGCTGATGGAGGTCCGGGGGCGCACGGCGGCGGCCGGCCCTTCGGGAGCCGGCCTGTTGGCCGAAGCGTTGGCGGAACTGGCACCGGATCGTACGTTGCGCACCACCTATCACCTGGACGGCAACCGACTCGCCGGCACCGACGAAGGGCCGGTGGTGAGGGCGCTCGCGGACCTCAAGAATGGCTCCTACGTTCCCGCGTTGGGATTCGGCGAGGATGGGAACCTCCTCTTCCAGGGAAAGCCCTTGAGGCTGGAGTACTCCTACCTCGTGGCGGGCGTCGAACTCCCGCTCCCTCGGATCGTGGCGGGAAGAATGGAGCAACGGCTGCTCGCGGAGGTGGCGAGAAACATCTCCCGGGCTCCCTCCGGGGACTTCCGCAAGCTGGGGCAAGACGACATCTTCTTCCAACCCGTGGACACAAGCGGCAGAGACCTGTTGTTTCGGGACAACCCGCGGCTGTTTCAATTGCTTAAAGCGGTAATGAACAACCGGCGCCACGAGCTCATCGGTGTTGAGCTCAAGGACGACAGAACGCTGCTCATCGAGGGCAAACAGGTCCGCGTCAAGTGGCTCTACAAGGCCGCTGACGGCAGCTACCGGGAGTTTTCCGCGAAATCCGCCGCCCTTCAAAAGGAGATCGAGTCCCGATGGGCGAGGCAGCTCCAGCTCGTTCTCACGCCGACGCCCATACCCCGACCCGTCAGAGAGCGGCTGGCCGCGAGCCTCGAGCCTGCGCCCAACGAGATCACGGATCTCGCGGAGGCCCTCAAAGCACCCGAGCGTTGCGGCCACCATGTCATCCTGAGGCGGGGAGCGACGGAGCTGCTCGTCGCCCGCCGCTCGGACCGGGTATTGTTGCTACGCGCAGTGGGTGTCCCAGGCCTGGATGCGGTGGCGTGTGGGCCTCAGTCAGTCGCCGTTTTCGCGATGGGCGTGGAGCGGCTCGGAGCCGGGATCGAGCTGAGCCGCCTTGAGGGACAGGACGCGCGTCCCGCCCATCTGGCCGAGACCGAGAACCGTTTGCGGGTGAAGGGACCCAGTCCCGCGCTCTTTGTTCTCGCGAAAGACACCCTCACCCTGGCTGCCGGGGCGCCGGAGGGGGTCATGGGCAAGGTACGCTGGGAAGAGTTTCAGGAGCGGGGTTTCTTCCGTGTGTGGCTGAAGGAGACGGTCGGCGGACGGTGGATCGACGACTTCACTCTGGAAGCCACGGCCGACGGATCCGTGGTGATCGCGGGCGCGGGATCCACGCCACCCGCGGCGACCGATCTGTCCGGCGGTGGAGGAACACCGTGACCGGAGGGCTTGCCATCGCAACGCTCCTTTTCGCGGGCGGCCTCGCACCCTCGCTGCCCGTGGCGACGAGCACGCGGATCTATTTCAGCTCGGCGCTCGATCCGGACGATCCGCGTCCGGGCGCGTGCGCGGGGCGAGACGTCTACGCATGGGAGCCGGAGGGCCGCCGGCCGGAGAGGCTCGTCGAATCCGGGTGCGTGCTCTCCCTCTTCGCCGGGGACGGCGACGAGGCTTACGCGGTCCAGCGCGGTGAAGGCGGGCTCTCCCTGGTGCGTCTCTCTGGAAGCCGGGCGGAAGCCCTCCCGGAGCTCGAGCGCGGCCGAGCTCTCGGCCGCGCCGCCCTCAAGCGCCGATCACTCAACCTCGGAATTTCCACTCCCCCGGTCATCGCCGGTTTCGTGTGGAGGCTCGGCAGGATCGAGGCGGTGGTCGACGCCGGGGAAGGCATGGCCATGGGGGTCGCCGTTTCTTGGGATGGCGCGCCTTCACGAGGCGTCGAGGCGGTTCTTCTCGGGCCCGGCCTGCTGCCGGCATCGGCCGTCGTGTCGAGCGACTCGGGAACGCTTTATTTCTCGCGGCTCGACAAGGGGCGGGGGACGATCGTCGCTCTGCCGCCCGATCGAAAAGTCACGTCGTGGGGAGCGCCCGAGGCTCTGCCCATCGACTGGAGGGAGGCCGCTGCGATGGCGTGGTCCATCCGGGTTCCCCGTTTCCTTTCCGCGGCCCCCGAGGGGGTGATCGTGGCCGATCGGACGCCTTTCGTTTTCACAGAGGCTACCGCGTTGAGCCGGATCTCGGAAGGCCGGGATCGAGTCATGCGGATCCCCATCCCCGATCGTGACGTGGGGGGAATCGCGGCCGTCTGGGGAGGCTGGCTCGTCGCGAGGCCGCTAGCGGGAACCCTTACCTGGCATGGGGATCCCGGCCGGCTTCCCCCTCTCTGGCGCGCGGCCGCCATTACCATCCAGGAGACATCGGCAGAGGAGAGAGAATGATGAGGGATCTGTTCATAACGGTCGGGTTGCTCGCGGGGGTGGCTTTCGGCCAGGATTTCATCGACACGCCCGCGGCGGTCCTGCTCACTTCGGCGCGGATCTCCGATTTCGGGCGTGGCAAAGTGGAAGCCTATTTTCCGGCAGCGGTTCTCTCCCGGGACCCGATCCGCAGGACGGTGGGCTACTTCCTCTTCGATGCCACTCCCGCCCGGTTCGAGCGATCCCAGGTTCCCTTGAAGATCCGTTTCACTCGCGGCAGTGCCCGATTCGACGATCAGAAGCAGGAATGGGTCTCTGACACGGCGGACGCCTACGAGTACTCGGCCGATCGGGAGGCCTTCCTGGCCAAGCTCCGGGAACTGGTGGCGGAGGCGGGGGGCAGCGTGCCGGAAGGGATGGTGCCGGCCGAGCCGGTAACGGGCCTTGGCGCTTTCTCCCCATCTGCGCCCCGTGCCCTGTACCTGCTTTCGGGAGAATGGAAGGCGGCGGCTGGCGGGGGCGCCGAACAGTTCCACGCGCGCTCGGGGGACGTGTCGTTCCTTCTCGAGATCGGAGATCGGGCGGCCACGGAGGCGGCTCACAAGGCCGTCCGGGATCCCGACGTCGAAAGCCAGCTACGGTTGTACCGCAGGCATTTCCGCGCCGTTGCCGTGGAGATCCGGATCTTTCGCTTGAGACCGGGGCAGACGCCGGTGGCGCCCCGCCGCGTTCAGGGTGTTTACCTCTTTCGGCACAAGCACCCGTCGGCTTCCTTGGCGCGCCTGGCGGTTCCGGGGATCGGCGCGACGGCCTGGACCGCCATACTGGATCGGTTGGAGATCTCGGCGTCGGAAACGAGCCTCGCTCTGGAGGCCGCCCCGTTTCTGCAAAGCGTGGTCGCGGCAGCGGTGGCCGAGCCCGGCCAACGGCCGGCGGCGCTGCGTTGCGTGCCGCCCGACGACGGGCCGGCTCCGTGCCGCGGCGCCGACGCCTCGGGCAAGCAGATTATCGATGGCAAGATCCGCGCGGATTCTCCCTTGGTGATTTTCGCCGAGCGCGCCGGCGATGGCGCGCCGGCGCCGGGATCTTACCGTGAGCTCTACCGGATCGAGTGGCACCTGTTGCCGGGCGAAGAGGGGCCGTGAACACTCTACAGTCCGTTGAAACCGGAAATGGCGTGGCTATCGTCCGGCCAGCACCCTGAGAAGCGCCTCCGCCCCCGCACGCGAGGCAAGGGCGGCGGGATCGATCGCCGGCCGTCCTCCGGAAGCGTTCCACTCGAGCGCGATCGCCGCCAGGGCACGATAGAGCTTGCGTGCGGCAGCCTCGAAGTACTGTTCCCCCACGGCTTGGTTGACGTCGCTTGCCGACCAACCCCAAAGACCGGTGTCCTGCAAAGCCCGCAGCAGACGCTCTTTTGAAGGGCTCGCGGGCAGGCGCCGCGCCAGGGTCAGCACCAACGCGACGTGCCCCGAATCGAGGTAAAGCGAGGGAACGCCCCACGGGCGCGCCTCACGCACCAACACGTTCAGGGCACCCCGCTCCCGATCCCGGAACAACGCGATATCGTCGGGCCGCAGAGCCGGCAGCGGGCGGCCCAGCAGGACCCAGTCCAGAAAACGCTCCATCTCTTCACGGGAGTGCAGGCGATCCAGCGCGATCCGCGGCTGCCCAGCGATCTCGTTGTAGACCGCCGCAAGTACGTAAAGCGCGCGGTAGATCCTCGCCGCCGCGGGCGCGCCCCTCGCGCCACGCGCCGTGGAGCCGTCCCCCGGGCGCCAACCCCAAAGCAGGCAATCGCCGACGGCTGCTACCGCGCGTGCAGCCTCCTTCCCGACAGTGGACCGGGGATACGACCCCAGCACCCGCTTGCCCAACTCCCGTACGATTCGTAGCGCTCCATGCTCCCGCACGAACTCGGTGACGCCCAGAGAACCTGCCGCCCAGGCAAGCGCCCCCAGCGCGCCTCGCTTGCCGTCGAGTAGGATCGCGCGTGCGCCATCGGCCAGCGGGGGTACGGTTCGGTGGAGGACGAGCAGATCGAGTAACTCCGTCATCCCCTCGCGGCTCCACAGACGGTCGAGATCCAGCGCGCCGCCCCGGGGCTCGGCCTTCACGGCGGCCGCGATTTCGACTACCGCGGTCCAGAGCCGTCGCAGGGGCGGCAACCCGCCGTGAATCGCGTTACCGCCGTCGTACGGTCTCCATTCCCTGGTGAGGCTTCGCAACGAGCGCAGCAGGCGGCCACGCTCCGTCCCCGCGGGCAGCAGACCCGCCAGCGCGAGCACGAGATCGCGCATCCCGTGGTCGATGGAAAAAGCGCGCACTCCGAAACGCGGGGCGTTTTCCGAGAGCACCTTGAGCCCGCCCAGCTCCGGGTCGAGGAAGCGCTTCCTTTCATCCTCGTCCAGTTCCCGCGCGCCCGGAGGGGGCAAGAGTGCGGCAGCTAGCCGTGACCCTTGCTCCCAGGTGTGGAGCCCATCGAGATCGACGGGGTCCACCGCGTTGCGGTTGTAAACCGTTGCGATGGCATGAAGGGTCCCATACACACGCTGGAAAGCCTCCCGCTGGTAACCGTGAAGCGCTCCCGCCACGGCCGGCGGCGGCCGGCCGTCGTTTTCACGCCACTCCTGCCCCCGCAATCGGGCAAGAAGCAAGTCCCTGTCTTGTCCAGGGGGAAGGCCCGAAGCGAGGCGCAGCGCGAAGTCGCGCGCCCCGAATCCCCTGGCCAACCCAAGCAGGCCGCGGTCGAGCGCGGCTTTCTCCATCGCCGCCAGCGCTCCGTGCAGGGGATCGAGGAAGACCCGTTTCTTCTCCGGATCCCTCAACGTCCGCGGGCGGTCCGGCATCAAGACGTCGAGCAGCGCCGCCACGGCGCCGCTACGGTGCAGGCGGGACAGATCGAGATCGCGGCCCCGCGCGGTGAGCTTGGCGAGCGAGGCGATGGCATGCAGGGCCCGGTAGATCCGCTGGCACGGCGGCCGCTTTCCTTCCTTCGCCTCCGCGCCGTCGGAAGCGAACCAGTTCCAGTCTTTCTCGAGAGCCCCCAAGAGATCATCCCGTTCCTCGGTCAACACGTCGGGGAGCGCCGTAGCGAGGCGCAGCGCGAGCCGCCGCGGGCCGAAGTCGTTCGTGAAACCCGTGACGCCCAGGGCGTGGGCCTCCGCGTGCAGATCGGCGAGGGCGCCCGAGGCGAAGGCGTCGTAGTCGAAAAACGGAAAGGCCTGCTCGAACGAGCCATCCTCCGGGAAGAGTTCGAAGTAGCGCCGCCGGAATTCCGAGACATCGAGCACGATCTCGTCCACGGTGACCGTTCCCGCGCGGCCGCGCCGGGGCCTTTCCGCGGCGGGCGGCTCGACGAGGATCGAGCCGAGCCCGTCACGCAGCACCCGCGAAAAACC
>Ga0247727_10018701_pt1 | contig 10852 bp, 6 predicted proteins | sample WisWelCaveWW1625_FD_202498 | JGI IMG/M metagenome (GOLD analysis project Ga0247727, IMG submission 202498) | Biofilm microbial communities from Wishing Well Cave, Virginia, United States - WW16-25 | ecosystem: Environmental > Aquatic > Deep subsurface > Groundwater > Cave microbial mat | place...
CACCGCCGGTGCGCCGGGGGCTGCGGCGCCGTACACCAGGTTGTCGCGACGGCCGTTCCACAACAAGGCCTGCCGATTCGTATAGAATGCCACCGAGGAGGCCGGGTAGTAGTGTCCTTCGATGACCAGACGCCCCTCCGGCGCCCCGTCGATGGCTTCGGCCAGCGGACGCGACGACAAGTACGGGTCGAAGACTGCCATCGCGGAGCGCGCCGCGTGCGCCAGCACGGTCATCATGGCGGCCAGAATCAGCGGCGCGAATCGCTTCCGGCGAGCCATCCAGGCTGCCGTCGCTCCGATCCCCAGCGCCGCCGCGGCGGCCACAAGAGGCCCGCGCAGGTAGGCGAACGAGGCCAGGGTCAGGTCCTGCATGTGCCCCAGCGACAGCGTGTAGGCCTCCGGGTTTTGCGTCAACGCCGAGGAGATGTCGCCCGCCGCCTCCACCCCGCGGACGCGATACAGGATCACTCCGGCGATCGCCGCAAAGGAGACGCCCGCCGCCGCCAGCGCGCCGTAGCCGGCGGCCACCCAACGCCGCGCCCCCAGCGTCAGCCCCGCCCCCACCAGCACCGCAAACGCCGGATAGCAGGGCATGCTGTAGTATTCCTGCGTCGTCGAGAAGCTGAGAAACGCCAGCAGGAATCCGATCCAAAGCAGAGCCAGCAGCCGCAGCCTGGCCGCCCGCTCCGGCAACCGGGAGGCTGGAAGCCGCAGCGCCGCCGGAAGAAACGCGCTCCAGGGGAAGATCCAAACCAGGTGCAGGGCGAGAAACAGGGCCCGTGGCGCCGTGTTGTAATCCCTCGGATAGCGCAGATTCAGGAACCGCAGCACGTGCTCGTTGATGAAGTAGAACCAGAAGAATCCGCGGTAGACGCCGGGCTCGCTGCGCATCGCGAGGTCAAACACCGGCGGATTCCGTATGCTGGCCAGCACGACCCAGGGGGCGTAGATCGCCAGCATCAGAAGAACCCCCAGCGCCGGCCGCATTGCCCTCCAGGTCCGGCCTTCGAACAAACGCCGCGTAAGCAGCAGATACAGTCCGGCGACGGCCACCGGAACCAGCGCCGCCAACAGGCCCTTCAGCAGCATCCCGGCGCCGATACAGGCCCAATACCCGAGGGCCCAGCGGCGGTTCTGTTCCTCGATGGCGCGCAGGAAGCAATACAGCGCCAGGGTGACCGCCAAGGCCAGCAGCACGTCGGGGATGACGATCCGAGTGAACAGGAACAGCCCGGCCGAGGCGCCCACCGCCAGGCCCGAGTAGAAACCCGCCCGCCGGCCCAAGCCCCATCGGCCCAGAGCCGCCGTCGCCCACATCAGGCCGATCGCTCCCAGCGCTGAGGGCAGGCGCGCCGCCCAGTCGCGCGGCCCGAAGACGGCGTAGCTGGCCGCCATCAGCCAGAAGCCCAGGGGCGATTTCTCGAGGTAGGCGACGCCGTTGATGCGCGCCGTCACCCAGTCGCCCGACTCCAGCATGTTGCGGGCGATCTGGGCGTTGACCGCATCCACGTCATCCATCAGGGAAGGGGGAGCAACGATGCTGGCCAGGAAAATGGCCGCGCCGAAGGCGGCCAGAATCAAAGGTTGAAAGCCGCGATCCGGGCCAGCGCCGGCGCTTCGGCCCGCTCCAGCGGTGAGCGGATCTTCCATCGCTCCATCCACAATACCAGGATCATGAGCCCCCAAAGATGGAAGCCGATGTTCAGGCGGCCCGCGATGTGCTCGCGCGCCAGCCGCTCCAGCTCGCCGCGGCGAAAAAGGCCGGCGCGCTCCAGGACCGGCGAGCAAAGCGTCTCCAGCAGCAGCGGCTTCAGCTCGCGGCGCAGCCAGTCGTGAGCCGGGATGTCGAATCCGACCTTTCGCCGCCGCAGGATCTCCGGCGGCAGCCGGTGGCGCATCAACCGCTTGAGCAGGTACTTCTGTTGCCGCCCGCGGATCTTCAGCCGCTCGGGTAGCCGGGCGGCGAATTCGACGATCTGGTGATCCAGAAACGGCGGCCGAACCTCCAGCGAGTGGGCCATGCTCATGCGATCCACCTTGGCCAGGATGTCGTCGGGCAGGTAGTAGCGCTGGTCAAACCACAAGAAAGGATTCAGCCTTCCCGGCGGCGCGCCGCAGGCCAGCGATTCGATGCCGCCGCCGCCGGTCCAGGCCAGCAGAGGCCGCTTCTGCTCCTCCGAAAAGGCGCCGTTCCAATAGACGTGCGCCTGGAAAGCGGGCAGGAACGTTCCTTCCAGGAACCGCTTCACCATGTATTCGACGCTGATCTTGTCCTCCGACACCGGGAGCCAGCGTCGAGCCGCGGCCAGGGCGGCCCGGCGAACCGCAAGGGGGACCAGACGGGCGGCGCGGGCCAGCCGGTCGGCCTGGTAGGTCAGGTAGCCGCCGAACAGCTCGTCGGCGCCTTCGCCGGAGAGCGCAACGGTCACCTGCCGGCGGCACATCTTTGACAGGTACCAGACCGGCAGCGAGGACGAGTCGCCGCACGGCTCGTCGGCGTATTCGGCGAATTGCCGGATGGCCTCCTCCAGGTCCAGATCCCGCCCCAGGTCCATCTCGTAGTGCTCGGTCGAATAGCGCCGGGCCACGGCGCGAAAATAACGGGACTCGTCGAAGCTGCGCCCGGCAAACGAGATGGAGAAAGTCTTCAACCGCCCGCCGACGGCCTCGGCGGCGTAGTGGACCATGGCGCTCGAGTCCACCCCGCCGCTCAGCAGCACTCCCAGGGGCACATCGGATATCAGGTGCTGCCTCACCGACTGCTGCAACAGCGCGTCGAGGCTGGCCGCCGCCTCCTCCTCGCCCAGGTCCGGCCGCGGATCCATGCGCAGCTCCCAATAGGGGCGCAGTCTGGCTTCCCCGCCGGACCACTCCAGGAAATGTCCCGGCGGCAGCTTCTCGATCCCCGCCACCAGGGTCCGCGGGCCGGGCACGTAATTCAACGATAGATACTGATCCAGGGCGGTCGGGTCCAGCTCGCGGGAAATCTCCGGATGCTCGAACAGGGCCTTCAACTCGGAGCCAAAATAGATCTCCGTCCCGCCGCGCCGCCAGTAGAGCGGCTTGATGCCCAACCGGTCGCGGACCAGGATGAGCCGGCCGCGCCGCTCTTGCCACACCGCCGCCGCGAACATGCCCTTCAGCTTTTCGAAGCACCCAGTGTCCCATTCCAGAAATGCGCGCAGTAACACCTCGGTGTCGGAGCGCGAGCGAAAACAGTGCCCGCGCTCGACCAGGGTCTGGCGAACTTCGCGATAGTTGTAGATTTCCCCGTTGTAGACCAGGACGGCGCCGCCGTCCTCGCTGGACATGGGCTGCTCGCCGCCCTCCAGGTCGATGATCTTCAGCCGCACGGCGCCGAGCGACGCCGCCTCGGACACGTAGACCCCCTGCTGATCCGGCCCGCGGTGCCGGAGCAGACCGGTGATGTGGCTGATCCGGGCGCGGTCAGCGCGCCCGTGGGAATGGGTAAAACCGGCGATCCCGCACATAGGGATTGATAATCATACTAGAGAAACGGCGATGGCAGGCTATCATGCAAAAGCAGCGTCTTGCTATGGATGAGGCAAGCCAGGAATCCGGCCTCTTCTCCGACCTGGATCTGGCGCGGCGCCTGGAAAGGGCGGAAGCCCGCGCCAGCGCCGGGTTCGTCGAGGCCAGAGCGAGTGTGTTTCCCCAAAGCGGCGCCCAGTGGATCCAAGTCGCCGGCGCCTATGCTATGTATGACGGGGTCTCCTCGCCCGTGACCCAGACTTTCGGTTTGGGGCTGTTCGAGCCGGCGACCGGCGCCGTGCTCGACCAGTTGGAGAGCTTCTTTCAGGATCGCGGCGCCCCGGTGTGCCACGAGGTCAGCCCGCTGGCGGGCCTCCCGCTGCTGGCTTTGCTGAACGAGCGGGGCTATGTGCCGATCGAGCTCACCAGCGTGATGTACCGCTCCCTCCGGCCGGATCTTGAGTTGCCGAAGCCGCGCCGCCCGGGCATAGGGACGCGCCTGGTGGGCGAGCAGGAGCAGCAGTTGTGGGCGGAGACGGCGGCCAAGGGCTGGAGCCTCGAGCTTCCGGAACTCTCCGATTTTCTGCTGGACCAGGCGATACCTGCTTTCGGCGGTGTCCAGATCGAGGGGGAACGGCAGGCGCCCCCCGCCGCGCTTCTGGGCGCAGGCGCGATCCCGCTCGTCGGCCAGGAAGTGCTTCATACAGGACAGGAGAAACCAGCGAAACCTCCCTCGTTCACGCTCGACCTTGTCCAGAGCGTCTTTCTCCAGAAGCCGGACGAAGAAGGCCTGCGTCAGGTCCTGAGCCTCATCCGCGTCGTACCCTTGCCGGCGGACAAAGGCATAAAGGCAGTACCAGTAGGTGCCGCACAACGTCTCCAGGGCCCGCCGGGCTTCAGCCGTCGCGTCCCTGCCGGCCGCCAGCACAATACTCCAATGCGTGGTCGGGAAGCCAGATCCAGCAGGCATACCAAGATCCTCCCGCGCGGCCGCCGGTACCCAGTAATCATAAGAACCCAAACACGGGCGGGCAACCGGCCGGGGCTGTGCTCGGTAACCTTCCCACGAGATCTCTAAGCCTGAGCATGTAAAATGAACGCTTGCTTCCTTCCCTGGTGAAGGCTATGCCTGCGTGACGGCCAAGAACGCGATGCTTCCTGCGATCTTGATCTTCCTCAACGTTCCGCTGGCAGCGACCGGCGGCATCCTGGCGCTGCTCGTTCGCGGGATGCCGTTCAGCATCTCCGCGGGTGTGGGATTCATCGCCCTGTTTGGGGTTGCCGTGCTTAACGGGATTGTTCTGCTGAGCTACATCGAGCGGAGACGGCAGGAAGGTGTCCCGCTCGCCGAGGCGATCGAGCAGGGAGCGGTGGCGCGGTTGCGGCCGGTGTTAATGACGGCAATGGTGGCGAGTCTGGGCTTCATCCCCATGGCGCTTTCCACCGGCGCCGGAGCCGAGGTGCAGCGGCCGCTGGCAACGGTAGTGATTGGCGGTCTCATCACGTCAACTCTGCTCACCCTGCTGGTCTTGCCAGCCGTATATCGTTGGTCAGCAGAACTTCGAGCGCAGAGAGCAGCGACCGAATGAGATCTGCACCGATCCACACGGCTGGGTGGTTGGTGAGCTTCGAGCGGCAGAAAAGGCAACCTTGGCGTGTTGGTTCAGGCTGACCGGCTCAATCGCCACTTGATGCGCGTGTAGGCAATACGGAAACCGTTTCGCTCGGCGTTGCGCTGGGAGGCGCTGCCCGGCTGGGCGCCCATCATGGCCACCTGGCAGCCCTGACCGGCGGCGTGGCGCAGACGGGCCTCCAGCAGGGCCAGTTGGGCGCCCTGCCTGCGGGCCTCGGGAATCGTGCAGGCCCCGGCCAGCAGGGCGACGCCTTCGCTGAGGAACAGCGCCGCCGCGGCAATCGGCTGCCCGTCCAGCTCCGCCAGGAACGAGGGAGCGTTCCTGCCGGGCGGAGCTGATCCGCCCCATGTGAGCCGGCCCACGAGCTGACTCCGGAGAAGATCTCTTTGAACGAAGGTGGGCGCTGACCGTGCTCGAACGCGTCCTGGGACGGCTGCGAGAAGAGTTCACCGCCACGGGGAAAGCGAGGCAGTTCGACAGGGTTAAGGTGTTCTTGATCGGGGAGAGCTCCAGCCTGCGCTACAGCCAGATCGCCGCGGAGCTGGGCACGACGCAAGGGGCCCTGAAGGTGGCGGTTCACCGGCTCCGACGGCGCTATGGCGCGCTTTTGCGCGAAGAGATCGCGCAAACCGTCGATGCCCCGGACCAGGTCTCCGAGCCGGCGATCTCGATCTCCGACACCGTCACCGCTTTTGCTCCCAGGCCGAGGGAGCCCAGTGGGGTCTCTCTGGCCTCCACATACATCGCACCTTTGGAGCGAAAGCCGGTTACGGTGACCTGGTATCGCCTCCTTCTGCGCGTTTATAGGCAGAGAGAAGAATCCGACTTGGCGGCGCGCCAAAGGAGGGTACTATGAATCGCGACTGGCACGTGAAGGTCGAGTTCGTTGCGGGGCAATTCTCGTTAGGACACCTTGCTTGCTGTCTGGCAGTGGTGCTTCTGGCAGCGGGAACGGCCTCCGCGCAATTGGAGAGGGTCGGGCGGGTCCAGCTACCGACCAACAGCGACCCACGGGTGGCGCTCGGGAACCTCAACGGCGATTCTTATGCCGACTTGGTCGTGTCCGCGCCGGGCACCCTGGTGCTGTACCTGGGGGGGCCGGGGGGGTTCCCCTCCACCCCAAGCGCTACGCGGGAGCTTCCTACCGCCGCCGGCCCGGTACCGGTGGCGCTGGCTGATGTCGACGGCGACCGCCTAGATGACGTGATCGTAGGTCAACCCGCGCCCCCGCAGGGCGCGGGGAAAGTAGTGGTGCTCCGTAGCCTGCCCGTCGCGCCGTTTCTCGATCCACAGCCCACCACCACCCTGCTGCCGGCTACCGCGACGGCCAACGCGTTCGGTTGGTCGCTGGCCACGGGTGACTTCAACGGCGATGGTCAACGGGATGTCCTGGTGGGGGAACCACGCCATAACCTGGTGTTCATCGCGCCCGGCCGAGCTTATGTCTTCTTTGGCCCCTTGCCTCCCGGAAACGTGACCCCGCGGCCTGGCGACCGGGTGCTTCTGGGACAGCAAGACCAGGATTGGTTCGGGTTCGCGGTAGCGGCGGCGAACGTGATCGCAGGCGGGGGGGATGATGCTGTCATCGGTAGCCCTGGCTACGGGGGAGGCAGCGGGAGAGTGGAGGTTTTCCGGGGCACATCGCTTTCGAGGCCCCCTCAAGCGACGATCACGGGCAGCTTGCAGTTCGGCCGTTTGCTCGCCGCCGGGGACGTCGACGGGAACACCTTCGCCGATCTGGCGGTCGGGCGTTTGGCGGATCAAGTGCACGTCTTCCTGAGCAACGGGTCTGCGGTAAGCCCCACTCCCGCCTCCATCGTTACGGTTCCGGAGTTCAGTTCACCATCCACTCCTGCCGTTCAATCCCAGATCGCCAGCGCGGACATTACCGGCGACGGTCTTGCTGACCTGATCCTGGGCGCCCCGGCAGCGAGCGTGCCGGGCGCGGGCTACACAGGCAAGGTGCATGTTTTCGCGGGGCGGGCCTCGCCGCCCGGCGTGTCGGAGTTCCACGTGCTGATCTCCCCCAACGGAAGGGATTACGACAACTTCGGCTCCTCGGTCGCGGTTGGAAAGGTTGGCAGAGATCGTGCTCTTTTGGCCGCCGTGTCGCCGAATAGCGGCTTCCGGATTGACGAGGTGTTCCTGTTTGCGCAACGCTGCAGCTACTCCCTTTCTCACTCCGATCAGTGGGTCCCGCCTGATCCAAACGTCTGGTATGGAGTAGGCGTGAGTGCCCCCGCCGGGTGCCCCTGGACCGCCGCCAGCAACGTGGCTTGGATCCATATCCAGTCGGGCAGCTCCGGCAACGGTAATGGCCAGGTGACCTTTTCCGTAGCTCCAAACGCGACTGACAACATGCGAGAAGGGTCCCTTACAATCGCGGGGCTGCCCTTTACTGTCAGACAATGCGGGCGCCCATCAATCTCCCCAACCAGCGCACAGGTGGGCTCTGCTGGAGGGAGCGTCAGCATCAGCCTGTCTTTTCCGGGCCAGTGCGTTTGGGGGGCCATCAGCCCGGAGAACTGGATCACCCTCGACCCCCGCAGCGGCCGTGGAAGCCACACCCTCACCGTGTCCTGGGCGGCCAATACCAGCACCGGCGATCGAACCGGAACCGCTACCATCGCTGGCAGAACATTCACACTGACCCAACGCGGCGTGTGCCAGTACTCCATCTTGCCCCCCAGCGCCATTTTCGGCCCGGGGGGCGGGACTGGCTTCGTGGATGTGACAGCCTCAGCCACCACTTGCCCCTGGGGGCCGGTAACTGCCAGCGTCTCTTGGATCACGATTACCAACCCCGGCAGCGGCATGGGTAATGGCAGAGTGAGCTACTCCGTGGCTCCAAATCCCGACCCCGATCCCCGCAGCGGGCAACTGATCATCGCCGGGCTGCCCCACACCGTCAACCAAGCCGGGCTTGCTTTCGGGCCGCCTGTTACGGTGCGTCTCGGGAGCAATCCGCGTTTCGTCGCCACCGGCGACTTCAATAGCGACAGCAAGCCCGATTTGGCTGTGGCCAAAAGCTCCGACGATGTCCAGGTCTTGTTGGGGGATGGCTCCGGCGGCTTCCAGCCGGCCGGCAACTTCCCGGTGGGCCGCTTTCCGATCTTCATCGCCGTGGGTGATTACAACTTCGACTCGTGGCTGGATCTGGCTGTGGCCAACCATCGTTCCGATGATGTTTCGGTGCTGCTGGGCAACGGCGATGGTACCTTTCAGCCAGCGCTCCTTTCCTCCGCCGGGGTCTTGCCTTCTTCCATCGCCGTGGGCCACTTCAACGATGACGGAATTCCGGATCTGGCGGTCAGCAATATGGGCAGCTACCCCGACCATCTGGGCACTGTGTCGATCCTGCTCGGAAATGGCGATGGGACTTTCTCCACAGCCACGGAGCTGCCTGCGGGCCGCGGGTCCAGCTTCATCGCCGTGGCCGACTTGAATGGCGACGGCCGGCCCGACCTAGCCGTAACGAACTGGGGCCACTTCCAGTACGATGCGGGCTCGGACCGCTACGTGTACGTCCCCAATAACGTCGTAACAGTGCTGCTTGGGGGCGTCGACGGAACATTCCAGGCGGTCCCCGGTCCCACGGTTGGCGATGGCGCCCTTTCGCTTGCGGCGGGCGATTTCAACAGGGACGGCAGGCCCGACCTCGCCACGGCTAACTCGGGATCCGATAGCGTCACCGTGTTACTGGGCAACGGGGATGGAACCTTCGGCGCCCCCAGGAACCTGGCGGTGGGGCGATATCCGAATTCGTTGGCCGTGGCGGACGTGAACCCCGTCAGCAATGACGATCTGGTAGTGGTTAACGGAGGCGACGCAACAGTGTCGGTCCTGCTGGGTCGCGGTGACGGAGACTTTCAGACCCGCCGGGATTTCCCGGTGGGTGGGGGCGCCAGTTCGGTGGCGGTCAGCGATTTCAACAGAAACGGGCTGCCGGATCTGGCCGTGGCCAACTTCGAAAACAGCGTCTGGGTGCTGGCCGGTAGAGGGGACGGAACTTTCCCGGCACCGCCCATCTTCACGGCTGGGAGCTCTCCTCGCGCCATCGCCGCCGGTGACTTCAATGGGGATGGGTGGTCGGACCTCGCCGTAGCGAAGAGTTCCGACCACGTGGCGATCCTGCTGCGAGCCCAGGATGGATCCTACCAGGTGGCGGGGAACTACCGGGTCGGGCGCTATCCTATTTCCGCGGCGGCAGGCGACTTCAACAACGATACCTATTTGGATCTGGCCATAGTCAACCACGTCTCCGCCAATGTCGCGGTGCTGCTGGGTAACAGTGACGGAACCTTCCAGCCCGCGGCATATTTTCCCGTCGGGATCTACCCCGCCTCGGTGGCGGTTGCCGACCTCAACGGGGACCTGATTCCGGACCTGGCAGTGAGCAGCATGGGTAGCCCTCCGGACTATCAGGGAACCGTCTGGATATTAACCGGCGACGGGAATGGCAGCTTCTCGACCGGGTCCATCTGCGGGGCTGGCGGTGGGTCGATCTCCGTCGCCGTGGGGCACTTCAACAGCGATGAAAAACCGGATCTAGCCGTGGCCAACTGGTTCTCCAGCAATGTTTCGATCCTGTTGGGGCGGGACGGCGGAGGGTGCGAGCCGGCTCGCAACTTCCCCACCGGCATTAATCCCTATTCGATTGTCGTTAGCCACCTGGACAGCGATGGCTTGTGGGACGTGGCGACGGCAAACGCTGGCTCGAACAACGTGTCCGTGTTGCGCGGCCGGGGGGATGGAACCCTCCACCCCCGAGCGGACTTTGCGGTCGGAACCTTTCCCAACGCGATCATCTCGACGGATTTCGATCGCAACGGAAAGGAGGATCTGGCGGTCACCAATGGGCATTCGGACACCGTGTCGATTCTGTTCGGCGCCGGCGACGCGACCTACCAGCCTGCGGTGAGCCTCCCGGTCGGCTTCGCGCCCAACGCGCTTGTAGGGATCGACCTGGATCGCGACGGGAAGCCCGACCTGGCGGTGGGCAACTTTGGCTCGTATGACGTGACCGTGCTGGCCAACCGTTTCCCGTAACGCTGGCCAGTCATTGTGGTCGACGACTCGACGACGCGGCAGGCGGCCGACACAGTCGGCCCGAAGAGCCGCCGACGATTCAGCACTTTCCCCCACGGTTCGACAAACGCATTTCCGACGTCCTTGACCGGCGTCTTGTGGTATCCTGGCGACCGTATTCGGGAGCACGGCATGTTCCTCCGCGTTCTTACATCGGCGGGAAATCCTGAAACCCATGTTTTCAGTATGTTACGGGGAGCAAGCGACCGGCAAAGAACCCCCACGCCGCTGGCCGACTGGACGCTGAGCCCTTTTCTCTGGAATGGACGCGTTCAAATGTGAAGCCTAAAACTGGAGGTTGGGAAGCCAGGTCGGGCTTTAGGCCCCTGAAGGTGGCAGTTCACCGGCTCCGACGGCGGTATGGCGCGCTTTTGCGCGAAGAGATTGCGCAAACCGTCGATGCCCCGGACCAGGTCGAGGGAGAGCTTCGGTACCTGTTACACGCTCTGGTCATCTGAGTGGCAGGGCTGCTACGGTTCAAGCTGTAACCTCTGCGGCGACTTGCTTAAATTGCCTCCTCGGCGGAATCTGTGGGTGTTTTGGGGCTTCAACGTGGTGCTTGACCGAGGAAGCGGCGCAGTTTGCGGCAGGTGGAATCGAAGGAGCGTTGTTGCCCCTCTGAGTCGCAGTGGTAGAGC
>Ga0247727_10018702_pt1 | contig 10852 bp, 9 predicted proteins | sample WisWelCaveWW1625_FD_202498 | JGI IMG/M metagenome (GOLD analysis project Ga0247727, IMG submission 202498) | Biofilm microbial communities from Wishing Well Cave, Virginia, United States - WW16-25 | ecosystem: Environmental > Aquatic > Deep subsurface > Groundwater > Cave microbial mat | place...
TCAAAGAAGGGAAAGATGCGCGGCGGACCCAACACCGCCCGCGAGAGATTGCGGTCGCTGATGGCCGTGTCCGCTGCGGTAAAAGTAAGATTGCCGTCCGAGTTGATGTGGACGGACTGATAGCGGGCGCCGTAGAAGGGGAACGAGAACGGCAGAGGCACCTGCCGCGTGTCGTCATCCTCGAGTCCGGCGAGTGGGGCGCCGCGTTCGGCGGCCGCGTCGTCAAACTGGAGGTCGTCCGCGGTGGCGGTGTATTGCGTGGCCGCCGGCTGGGACGGCTGGAACCGCAAGGTCCGCTGGCGGAGGTCGAACGGATTCGGCCGGATCACCGCGCCCTCGGAATCGTCGACGACAGCGATGTTGCCGGCGTCGGGCAGAGGGGCGCGTGGCTCGGCGGTCAGGGCGTCGCCGCGGCGAGCCTGGTTCTGACGGTGACGGAAGCGCTGCTCGAGATGCTGGTCCGGGTGCGTGGCGCAATGGAATTCCCCCGCCACCCGGCGAGAGGCCCCCCGGACCGCGGCCGCGCAGGCCAGCAGCAGAACCAAAGCGAGACGCGTTGCCACTACATCTTAGATTACCATTGAGGGCTGATGAAACTGGTGCGTGTGAAGGTGGATGTGAGTGGGACATGGGGCAGCCAGGCCTGGGCCGCGCTGTCCCACTTCCAGGAGGTGGAGCCGCTGGAAGCGGTCTTCCGGCTGTTCTGCGGTCACAGCGACGGCGAGCCGCATGAAGAGGGCGAGTGGGGAGAGGCCACGCTGGCCTTTGAGGACTTCGTCGCCGAGTACGCCGTGGCGCACTACCTGAAGCAACCCGGCGTGATCGACGCGGACGTGGAGTCCAGTTAGAGGAGAAAACCGCCCGTGCCAGAAAGGACATCCACGTCGGAGAGAACGCGCCTGGAATTCCGCGTAGAGACCTTCAACCTCAGCAACACGCCGACGTTCGAGTTGCCCAACGCCCGCACCGTGGGATTGACCGTCGGCGACCCCGCTTTCGGCAAGCTCACCGGAGCGCAGTCCGTGGGTCGTCAGGTCCAGTTCGGCTTGAAGTTCCTTTGGTAGAATTCCGGTTCTACGGCGGCGCCCATCAGGGGACCAGCCCCACGCGGCGGACCAGTGTGCGGAAGTGCGGGTCGGACCGGAGCCGGTCCAGCCGGGGCTCCACCTGGAGGTAAATCAGCCACCCGCTGCGCTCCCCGTAGGCCTTTTCAAGCCAGCCAAACGCCTGCTCCGTCTCGCCCAGGCCGGCGTGGACGAGGGCCTTCTCATAAGACGAAACGTATCGGTGTTTCGACAGCTCGTCCAGCTCACGGAGCACCTTGCGCGCTTCCACGACGTTGCCCGCCAGGGCGTAGGCGTGTCCCAGGCTCGACAGGTAGACAGGGTTGCCGCCGGAAAGCGCCTCGCGCGCCACGGCGTAGGCGTGCGCCTGGCTGGAGGGCGGAGCCGGGCTGCCTCCCGAGAGGGCAAAGGCCATCTGGAACTCGCCGACGGCCTTCGGGTACTCCCGCTTCTGCTCGTAGGCCATCCCCAGATACCAGTGCGGCATCGGGGAATGGGGATCCAGCTCCATCGCCTTCCGGCACGCCTCGATCGCCGGGTCGTACTGGCGCGCATAAAAATAATGCCACGCCAGATGCGCATTGATGGGGAGGTCGACCGGGTCCAGCGCGACGCCGCGTTGACTGGCCGCCAGCGACTCCTCCCTGCGGCCCATGGCCATAGAATACTGCGAATACCAATGCTGTAGGGTGATGTAGCTGGGGTTCAGATCGAAGGCGCGCCGGAATTCCTTCTCGGCGCCCGCCCAATCCCACTCGTAGTTGAACTTGATGAAGGCCAGTGCGGCGTGGGCTTCGACCAGTGTCTCATCGATCTCGATGGCTCTTCTGGCGGCCGCAGTCGCCTTGGGAAGGGCCTCTTTCGGGGCCAGAGCCCCCTGGTCGTGGGACCCCAGCACACTGTAGCAATCCGCCAGCCCGGCGTAGGCCGGAGCATAGTTCGGATCCTTTTCGATCGCCTGCTGGAAGTACTCGATCCCTTTGTTCAGTCCGGCGCTGGTTCGCTTGTTCCAGTGGTAGCGGCCTCGGAGGTAAAGCCGATAGGCTTCGGCGTCGGCGGTGTAACGCCTCGTCAGCCGGCTCCTCTGTTCCCCGCTCAGTCGCAGGGCCAGGGCGTCGGCCACCCGTTCGGAGATCCGGTCCTGAACGGTGAAGATATCGGTGAACTTCTCGACGAACGTCTCGGCCCAGGAAGGTTTTCCGCCACGCGTGCTGAGCAGTTGAACCGTCACGCGGATGCGATCGCCCGACATCTGCATGCTGCCTTCCAGCACCCAGTCGGCCTGCAGTTGTCGGCCGGCCGTCACCGCGTCGGTTCCGCCGTCCAGATAACGGCGCACGGCGCTGGTCGGCCGGACGATGATCTGCGGGAGGTTGCTGAGCCTGGTGATCAGGGCGTCGGCCATGCCCAGCTCCAGGGTTTCGTCCCGCCCGTTCTGGCTCAGCGGCCGGAACGGGAGCACGGCCAGGGTTGCCGGCTCGTTCGCTCGCGGGAAAACCCGCCAGTAGAGGAGCGCTCCGCCGAGCCCCGCGAGAAGCAGCATGGAGGCCAGCAGCACCGCTCTGGTGCTCGGCCGCCGGAGGCCGGATCGAGGCGCCGCCGCCGGCTCCGGCGCGCTGACTTTAGTCACAAAGATATAGCCCCGGCGGGGCACCGTTTTGACGAAGCGCTGGGAATCATCCTGCAAAGCCCGGCGCACCTCCATCAGGCATTGGGCCAGCGATTCCTCGCTGACGAAGGTGTCCGGCCAGATGGCCTGCATCAATTCCGCCCGGCCAACCAGGCGCCCACCCCTCTCCACCAGGTACCGGAGCAACTCGAAGGACTTCGGGCGCAGTTTGACCTCCCGGCCTTCGTGAAGCAGGCAGCCACGATTCAGGTCGAGCGTGAAGCCCCCGAAGCTGTAGCTTTGTTTGGAGCCGGCAGCGGGCTGAGCTAGCTGGTTCGACATTCCCGGGCGGAAGGAGCGCCGGGTTCATTATAACGCCCTGATTCATGCGTCTTTCAGGCATTTTTCATGGTTTCTTGAGGCCAGTTTCATGACTTCCCGCGCCGGCAGGGATTAAGCTGGCCCGGACAACGGAGAGGAGGCATCGTCATGCACACGAGGATTCACAGGGGTCAAGGTCTGCTGGTTGGGCTGGTCCTGGCCCTGGCGATCGGGTCGATGGCGTCTCGGGCGGCCGATCAACCGCCCGGCTCATCGCCCAAAACCTGCGCGGAAATGGAAACGTTCCTGCGCACAGCAAAGATCGGGCCCCAGCGGGACACTCCCAGGGGCGTCACCAATCCCAAGCAGGCCACCCTCGACGACGGCAAGATCAAGCACGACGCCGTCATCCAACCCGTCCACATCAGCAAGGTCTCGTTCACCACCCAGCGCGGCACCGAGCTAAATTTCAAGGACTGGTGGGAATTCAACGTCGCCGGTTACGAACTGGCCAAGATCCTGGATCTGAATATGGTTCCGCCCTATGTGCCGCGCAAGGTGGGCGGAACAGCGGCCTCGGTCACCTGGATGATCGATGGCATGCTCGAAGTCGACCGGATGAAACAGAACCTCCAACCTCCCGACGTGGACGCCTGGAACAAGCAGATGTACGTCGTTCGGGTGTTCGACGAGCTGATCTACAATATCGACGCCAATCTCACCAACTTCATCTTCACGCCCGACTGGCAGCTTTGGATGTTTGACTTCAGCCGGGCCTTCCGCATGAGTAAGGATCTGCTCAACCCGAAGAACCTCGTGCAATGCGACCGCAAGCTGCTGGCCAAGCTGCGCGCCCTCGACCGCAAGGTGCTCGAAGCGAAGCTCGTCAAGCCCGGATACCTGAACAAGATGGAGCTGGACGGGCTGCTCGCTCGGCGCGACAAGATCGTTGCCTTCTTCGACAAGGAGATCACCCAAAAGGGGGAGGCCGCCGTGCTGTTCGATCTGCCGCGCAGCGGGCAAGCGTGCGGGGTGGGGCTGTAGGCCTCACTTGCCGCCGCAAAACGCACCCACTTCTTTCCCGCGGCATCGAACGGAATCCGGAACCGGTGAGTTCCGAACGGCGGCTGATCGGTCGCCGCGATCAGATGGTCCGTCTTGTCGCCGTCGCCCCAGACTAGTCCGAAGTTCCCCTAAGTATCGCGGCCATTTTCGTATCTAACCTCTTTCCTTGATGCCGTTTGGCTCAACTTGTCTGCGTGCAATCGTACCCATGTAAATGCTTGACTTTCCCTTTTAAGTAAGGTATGCTTTCTATCTACTAAGCCCATGTACATCGACACCGTCCCCAACCGCAACTCCCCGCCCGCCGTCCTGCTCCGCGAATCCTCCCGCCAGGGCCACAAGATCGTCAAGCGCACCCTCGCCAACCTTTCCGACTGGCCCGCTGCCCAGGTCGATCGCCTCCGCCGCGTCCTCAGGGGCGAATCCCTGGTCTCGCCCTCCGACGCCCTGCAGATCGCTCGCTCGCTCCCCCACGGCCATGTCGCCGCCGCACTCGGCACGCTCCGCCGCATCGGCCTCGAGCAAACTCTGGCCCGCACTCGCTCGCCGCAACGCGACCTGGCCTGCGCCATGATCGTCGCTCGCCTCCTCGCCCCGGCTTCCAAGCTCGCCACCGCGCGCTGTCTGGCTGATCAGACGGCCACGAGTTCTCTCGGCGCGATACTGGAACGAGACAGCGTCGATGAAGACCAGCTCTATGCAGCCCTGGACTGGTTGCTGGCCCGGCAAACGCACATCGAAAACAAACTCGCACAGCGCCATCTCCAAGAGGGTTCGCTGGTGCTCTACGATGCGACCTCCACCTACTTCGAAGGCCGGCGTTGTCCTCTGGCGCACTTCGGCCATTCGCGCGATGAGCGACGCGGAAATCTGCAAATCGTCTTCGGGCTGTTGACCAATCCGGAAGGCTGCCCCCTAGCGGTAGAGGTTTTCGAGGGCAACACGGGCGATCCGAAAACGGTGGCGGCGCAGATCCGCAAACTCCGCCAGCGCTTCGATCTCCAAGAAGTGGTGCTGGTCGGCGATCGCGGCATGCTCACATCGGCCCGCATTCGCGAGGACCTGGAGACCGAAGAGGGCGTACGGTGGATCACCGCGCTGAAGGCGCCGCAGATCCAGCAGTTGGCCGCGGACGGCAACTTGCAGTTGTCGCTTTTCGATGAAAAAGACCTGGCGGAGATCCAGCATCCCGCCTATCCGGGCGAACGCTTGATCGCCTGCCGGAATCCCTTGCTGGGCGAAGAACGCAAACGCAAACGAGAAGAACTGCTGGCCGCCACCGAGAAGCAGTTGCAAAAGATTGTGGCGGCCACCCAACGCCAGCGCAGAGCGCTGCGCGGTAAAAAAGACATCGGGTTGGCGGTGGGCAAGGTGCTGGGCCATTACAAAATGGGGAAGCATTTTCAGCTGACCATCGAAGACGAGCGTTTCGGTTGGCAACGCAAGCCGGCCAACATCGAGCGGGAAGCGGCCCTGGACGGCATCTATGTGATCCGCACCAGCGTGACCGCCAACGCGTTGAGCAGCGACCAGGTGGTAGCGCGGTATAAGAGCCTGTCCAGGGTGGAACGCGCCTTCCGCTGTATGAAGAGCGTGGACTTGAAAGTGAGGCCGATCCATCATCACCAGGCCGAGCGGGTCAAGGCGCACGTGTTGCTGTGCATGCTGGCCTACTACGTGGAGTGGCACATGCGCCGGGCCCTGGCGCCGCTGCTGTTTGATGACGAAGACCGGGAGGGGGCGCAAGCCCAGCGCACCAGCATCGTGGCTCCGGCTCAACGGTCCGAGTCGGCTCAAAAGAAAGCAGCCAGCAAACAGACCGCGGATGGATTACCGGTGCATAGTTTCCAAACCTTGCTGGCCGATCTGGCTACGCTCACCCGCAATCGGGTCCGCCTGGGGGAGCATTCGTTCGACATGCTCACCACGCCGACCGCGGTCCAAAAACGGGCGCTCCAGCTTCTCGAAGTGAAGCCGTAGCTGTACCCAGAACCCCACAGCCCAGAAATCGCATCAAGTGCCCTGGAGTGTGTCAATTAGGCCGCTTTCAGGCGGGGGAACTTCGGACTAGTTCCACGAACTCGAGCGGCTGGAACAGGACCTCGCCACTGGTAACGAAGAAGTCGCCGGCGCGCCTGGCGCGGATCGGGCCCCAGTCCTCGTCGAACCCTGGCAGGCGATCGAGTTTGACGTAGTTGACCATGAGATGGGCGTACGTCTCATCGTTAGGGTACTTATGATATGTGTCACCCTCCGCGATGAGAGATTTCGGGGCGCCCAGTTGTTCCTGTCGTCCAGGGCGCCGAAGCAACGCTTGGTCTGGAAGCTGGGGCCGGTCGGTCGCCGACTGCGTCCGTTCGTTCCCTCCAGGAGCTGGCCTCGCTGGGTATCCGGTTCCTGGCCGTGACCCAGAACTTGGATACGGACGAGTCGAACCCCCTGTCGCGGTTCTTGCTCGACGTCCTGGCGGCATTCGGAGAGCTGGAACGGGAGATGCGTACTCGCCGGCAATCTCCCACCCGCGCCGGGCGGCGTACTCGCGCAGCTCCCCAACTGCATCTCGCAGGTCTGGTCCCTCTTCAAGCTAGCTCCCGGTTTTAGGCCGCCCGGCCCGGCGGCCCAACCCTCCGGTCTCCCTACCCACGGCCTTCCGCAGCCGGTCCAGCGGACTATGTTAAACCAGCACCAGGTGGATCTCCCGCGGACCGTGCACGCCCAGCGTCAGGATCTGCTCGATGTCGGCGGTCTTGCTCGGACCGCCGATCAGAACCATCGACGAGGAAAAGGCCGCGGGGTCCGGAACAGTTGTAAATAGCTCGTCGAGCCCGGTCAGGACGCGATCGGCGGCGAGAACGGTGATGTGAACGGTGGGTAGCATCGACGCCAGGCGCGATTCCTGGCCGCTGGCGATCACCACCAGGGCGCCGGTGTCGGCCAGGGCGTATTCGGCACCGGTGATGCCTACTTCCGCTGCGGCGCAGGCTGCGCGGACGCCGTCGACGCCGTCGGGAAGGGCCTCCACACCGGGCAGACCGAAAACACCCAAACGCTCCAGCAGAGGGCTCGGACAGGCGACCGCGCGGCGGCCATCTACCAGGCGCGCGACGTGATCGCGGGCGTCCGCGGCGGACGGCGCGTGGGAAACCGTGCCGTTGAAGCGCTCGGCGAGCATCCGCACGCGCTCGCCGGCTTCGGCTGCTGGAACGCGCAGACGCACCGGAGGAGCTTCCCCGGGCGGCTGTCCGCTGCTGCGGCCGAGCGCGGTCCGGATCTTGTGCAGGATGTGCTCGCGGGCCGGCATCAGGGTGTCCTCACTCGCCTGCGCCAGAGCTGCCGGAAACTCCGGGCGGCCGGCGGCGGGAAGTCGCGTGAGGCCGTCCAGGCCTTCAACGGACCCGGCAGCGAGCGGATCCACCGGCCGTCGCCCGGCCCGGAAAGCATCGCCTGGGCGGCCAGCCCGGCCAGCTCGAACAGGCGGGGGTGGCGCATCAGCCACGCCCACACCAGAAACCCCAGCTTCTCAGGCCCCCAGCGGCGGTCGCGCGCTTCCTGCTTCTTGACCTCGCCGCGCAGCTCCAGCAGAATTCGGGGGATGTCGATCTTAACAGGACATACCTCGGCGCAGGCGCCGCAGAGGCTCGACGCGAACGGCAATTCCGGCTCGTGGCTCAGGCCCAGGACCTGTGGGGTCAGGATGGCGCCGATCGGCCCGGAGTACACTCCCGGATAGCTATAGCCGCCGATCCGCCGGTAAACCGGGCAGGTATTCAGGCACGCGCCGCAGCGGATGCAGTAGAGCGTCTCGCGCTTGCCGCGATCGGCGAGGATGCGAGTGCGGCCGTTGTCCACCAGGATCAGGCAGAACTCGTCGGGACCGTCGAGCTCGCCGGCGCGGCGCGGGCCGGAGAGGAACGACGTGTAGCTGGTGAGCGGCTGCCCGGTCGCGCTCCGGCCGAGCAGCGGCAGAAACACCGCCAGATCGGCGGCGCGCGGGATCACCTTCTCCACACCCGCGACCGCCACGTGGATTCGCGGGCTGGAGGTCGCCAGGCGCGCATTGCCTTCGTTCTCGACAATCACCACCGCGCCCGACTCGGCCACCAGGAAGTTGGCCCCGCTGATCCCCATGCCGGCTTCGAGGAATTTCTTGCGCAGCACCACGCGGGCGATCATGGTCTGGCGCGGAATCTCCTCCACACGGCCGACGCCGAGCTTGGCCTCGAACAGGTCGGCCACCTGCTGGCGCGTTTTGTGCATGGCCGGCGCGACGATGTGGTAGGGCCGCTCCCCGGCCAACTGGATGATGAACTCGCCCAGGTCGGTCTCCACCGCCTCGACGCCGCTGCGCTCCAGTGCCTCGTTGAGGTGCACCTCCTCGGAGGTCATCGACTTCGACTTCACCGCCAGGCGGATGCCGCGCTCGCGCGCCAGCCGGCCGATCACCTCCTGGACTTCGCCCGCGTCGCGGCACCAAGCCACGCGGCCGCCGCGCTCCTCCACGCGCCGGGCGAGCACCTCCAGGTAGTAGTCGAGGTTCTCCATCGTATGCTTTTTGATGTGGTGGGCGTGGGTGCGCAGCTCCTGGTAATCGGGAAGCTGGCCGGGAACGATGGAACCGCGGCGCTTGTCGCGCAGACGGCCGGTGGCCGCGTACACCGCCTGTTGGAGCCGCTCGTCGAGCAGGGCGTACTGGATGCGCTGGTGGAAGGCGACCGACATAGGTCAGCGCGCGGCCAGCACCTCGGCCACGTGCAGCGTGCGGACCGGCAGGCCGGCGCGGCTCAGCCCGCCTCGGATCTGCATCAGGCAGCTTGCGTCGGTGGAGACCACCGCCGAAGCGCCGGTGCGCCGGATCGACTCGATCTTCGCGCCGAGCATCGAGCCGGATACATCGTGAAACTTCACCGAGAACGTTCCGCCGAAGCCGCAGCACTCCTCGGCGAGGTCCATCTCGCGCAGTTCCAGTCCGCGGACCGCGCGCAGCAGGCGGCGGGGCTCCTCGGCGAGGCCCAGCTCGCGCAGCGAGTGGCAGGAGTCATGGTAGGTGACCACGCCCTCCCAGCACGCGCCGACCTCCTCGCGCCCGGCGACGCGCACCAGGAACTCCGAGAACTCCCACACGCGCTCCCCGAGCACACGGACGGCGGCGAGCGCCTCGGGATCCTTGTGGAACAATTCGGCGTAGTGGCGCCGGACCATCGCCGCGCACGATCCCGAGGGGCACACGATCGCTTCGGCGTCGCGGAATACGGAGAGAAAGTGCCGCCCCACCTGCCGGGCCTCGCCGCGAAATCCGCTGTTGAACGCCGGTTGCCCGCAGCAGGTCTGGGCCTCGGGAAAGTCGATCTGGTAGCCCAACCGCTCGAGCACCTCGACCATCCCCAGCCCGATCTTGGGGAAGAACTGGTCGACCAGGCAGGTGACGAAGAGCGAAACCCTGGTGGCCATGGTGAAGAGTCGATATTCTAACATCTGGGACCTTCCATGCACGACGTCATCATTGTCGGCGCCGGCCACAACGGGCTGGTGACCGCCGGATACCTGGTGCGAGCGGGCCTGCGCGTGCTGGTGCTCGAGCGTCGCGAGTTGCTGGGCGGCGCCTGTGTCACCGAGGAAGTGTGGCCGGGCTACCGCGTGTCCACGGCCGCCTATCTGTGCAGCCTTCTTCAGCAGCGGGTCATCGACGACTTGGAGCTCACCCGGTTCGGTTATTACGTGGAGCCCAAAGACCCGGCGTTCTTCTCGCCGTTTCCCGACGGCCGGTACTTCTTCATGTGGCAGAATCGCGACCGGACACTCCAGGAGATCGCCAAGTTCTCGCGACGTGACGCCGAGCGGTATCCCGCCTACGAGGACCATTTGGAGCGGCTGGCCCAGTTCGTCGAGGCGCTGCTGCTCGAGCCGCCGCCGAACGTGCCGCCGCGCTCGGCGGGCGATCTGGCCGAATACCTGCGCACCGCCGCGCGGCTGCGGAAGCTCCGGGCGCGCGACATCGCCGCCCTGGTAAAGATCTTCACCCAAAGCGCCGCTCAGTTCCTGGACGAATGGTTCGAGAGCGACCAGCTCAAGGTGACTCTGGCCACCGACGGCGTCATCGGGGCCAACGGCGGCGTCCGGTCGCCCGGGACTGCCTATGTACTGCTGCATCATTGTATGGGAGGCCTCGCCGGGATCCGCGGCCTGTGGGGCTTCGTGCGTGGCGGCATGGGCGCGATCACACAGGCGATGGCGGATAGCGCCCGCAGCCGCGGCGCCGAGATCCGCTGTGCCGCGCCGGTAGTCCGGATCCTGGTGCGTGGCGGGCGCGCCGCCGGGGTCGTCCTGGCCGGGGGCGAGGAGTTCCCCGCGCGCGTAGTAGTCTCGGGCGCCGACCCCAAGCGCACGTTCCTGGGCCTGGTCGAGCCCGGCCACCTCCCCGAGGAGTTTCTCCAGGCGATACGGAACTTCCGCTCCGAGGGAACCTCGCTCAAGATGAACCTGGCCCTTAGCGGCCTCCCCGATTTCCGGATGCTGCCGGGGACCGACGCGGGCCCCCAGCACCGCGCAACCATTCATATCTGTCCCGGCATGGAGTACCTGGAGCGCGCCTGGGACGATGCCAAGTACGGCCGCCCGTCCCAGGGTCCGCTCATCGAGATGACTATTCCCACGACCTACGACCCGACCCTCGCCCCGCCGGGCTGCCACATTATGGGGATCTTCCTCCAGTACGCCCCCTACACCCTGCGCGAGGGCGACTGGAACCAGTTGCGCGACCGCTACGCGGATCACGTGCTCGACCTGGTCGCCGAGT
>Ga0247727_10018703_pt1 | contig 10851 bp, 15 predicted proteins | sample WisWelCaveWW1625_FD_202498 | JGI IMG/M metagenome (GOLD analysis project Ga0247727, IMG submission 202498) | Biofilm microbial communities from Wishing Well Cave, Virginia, United States - WW16-25 | ecosystem: Environmental > Aquatic > Deep subsurface > Groundwater > Cave microbial mat | place...
ATTAAAAATCACTAAAATGAACATCGCAATCATCGTGGCTGGGGGCAAGGGAAAAAGAATGCAGTCAAAGACAAATAAGCTGCTGATGCTCCTGAATAAAGAACCCATCATTCTTCATACACTTAAGCAATTCACCCAGTCAAAACATATCGACAGGATAATTCTTGTCATAAATTCTGATGAAAAGAAAAAATTTGAAACTATCGCAAAAAGCCTGAAATCAAAAAAGATAACAGCAGTTGTGGAAGGAGGCATAGAGAGGCAGGATTCTGCTTACAATGGTCTTAAAGCAATAAAAAAAGTGAATGAAAATGACATTATACTCATCCATAATGCGGCAAATCCGTTCATTAACTCTGACCTTCTAAAAAGAATCATAGCTGATGCTGAAAAATTCGGAGCGGCAGTTGCTGGTTTTCCTGCAAAGGATACCATCAAGGTTGTAAAGGATGGCTTGGTACAACAAACTATTGACCGAAGATTGATTTGGCAAGCTCAGACTCCGCAAGCTGCGAAATATTTCCTGCTGAAAAAGGCTTTCGACCGGGCATTTAAGGAGCAGCATTATGGAACGGATGATGTTTCTCTTATAGAAAGGATTGGAGGAACGGTAAAAATGGTGGAATGCGATCGATCCAATTTCAAGATTACTGACCAATATGACCTGGCATATGCGAATAAGCTTGTGCTTGCAGAAAGAATTGGGATTGGCCAGGACAGCCACCGCTTCATCGACAAGAAGCCATTAGTGTTGGGAGGGATTGTCGTAACAAAGGAATATGGGTTTGATGCAAATTCCGATGGCGATATTATCCTGCACGCATTGTTTAATGCCATCAGCTCGGCATTAGGCATGAAATCTTTGGGAAACTATGCCAATTCCATGTTCAAGAAAGGCATTACGCAGAGCAAGCAATATCTCGCATTCATCCTTGAAAAAATGAAAAGTAAAAATTTTAAGATTGGCAATGTCGCGATCATGCTTGAAGGGAAAAAGCCAATAATCGATGAAATCTCTGATAAGATAAAAAAATCATTGTCAAAAATCCTGTCTCTAGAAGAAGATCATATCGGCATAGCAGCAACGTCTGGAGAAGGGCTTTCTGAATTCGGCAAGGGAGAGGGCATGCAGTGCTTCTGCGTGGTGACGTTAAGAAGAACCTAACCCCGCATTCCCAATTTAGGTTTGTAACCGGGAGCCATATAACACATAAAATTCACTTGTTCTGGATTGTAACCTGGGCGCGCATGAGGAACAGTAAATTTAGTGTCAAATGCCCATAATTTTTTGTGCCATCTTTTAATTATCGGATTATCTGGAGTAAAGGTCAAGACATAATCGATAGTATGGAGTCTTGGATCTTTCTTTTCCAAAAGCAGCTGTTTTCCAAATTCGATCATTTTGGGGGCAGCTCCATTGTTCCGTAATGAATTATCAACAGTGATGTCAATGAGCAACAGAGCATTTGCTAGTCGTGGCATTTGTCGCCAATACCCCTTGTGCGTTACGTGTGCATAGGTTTCAACCTGTGGCTTGATTGCATCAAGAAACAAGCGAACATTGTCTTCAGGTGTCTGCGCATCAAATCTGCCCACATCGGCTTGCAATGCTAGGGTTTCGAGGATGCCAACCAATTTCCCCTTTTGGTAACAACCGATAAATAGCTGTCTGCTTTCGAACCGCGCTGTCATGATTTCAGGAGTTACTGTGTAAAAGTTACCCCAGGTAGAATTTAGAATCCGAACAGCGTCTTCGATGTCCGACTGGGTAGGTTTAGCTATTATTCTTGTTTCAAGCGATTCCGATAATGTTTGTTTTGGACGCAATGCAATATCTTGCATTAAGTAGGCTAATTACTGCTCATTTTTAAACCTTCTCCCAAATACCACTACCAAGTTAGAATAAAAATACCGGAAAAATCATGATTCCAATTAAGAAGATTAATATATCACAACTGAAAGGCTTTTACCATGCATGTCCAATCTTTCGCTAAGGTCAATTTGTATTTAAAAATAGGCAAAAAACAGAAATCCGGCTACCATGCACTGGAAAGCGTGATGCAGTTCGTGCAGTTGCATGATAGCATGCGCTTCGAAAAAACAGCTGCTGGCATCACGGTGGAAAGCAACAACCCTGATTTAAGGGATGAAAATAATTTGGCATATAAAGCAGCATTGCTGCTGAAGGAGAAGTACAAAGTCAACAAAGGAGTGCACATCTATGTTGAAAAAAACATCCCTATTTCTGCAGGCTTGGGTGGGGGCAGCTCCAACGCCGCTTACACTTTGGTAACGCTCAACAAGCTTTGGGGGCTGAAATTAACACAAGCCCAGCTTATGAAGCTCGGCATGGCGTTGGGAAGCGATGTCCCTTTTTTCATAGGCGGCAACGCAGCATTAGTGCAAGGCATCGGCGACAAGGTAAAGCCATTGAAAAAATCCAATTCATTGAACATCGTGCTTGTAAATCCAGGCATCAAGGTTGAGACGAAAAAAGCGTATGCGGACCTTGACAGGCAGAAAAAAAGGCCCGAGTCAAAGGCAAAAATAAAAGACCTCATAAAAGCGCTTGAGGCAAAGGAGATTAAAAAGCTCTCGCAGAACATACACAATGATTTTGATGAATTAACACAAAAAAAATACCCTATCATCAAGGAGATTAAGACCAATATGCGCAGGAATGATGCTTTAAGCACCGTGGTTACGGGTTCCGGGCCTACAGTGCTCGGCGTTTTCGAGAGCATCTATACTGCGCGAGAAGCTTATTTCAAGCTAAAGGATCTCTATCCTTTCGTCTATTTGACAAAAACTTTTTAAAGATTTTTCATTCTCGGAGATAAATGGAGATTTTAGTTGCTAAACACGCGGGGTTCTGTTTTGGGGTAAAAAGGGCTATTGACATAGCTGAGCAGGTTGCGGAAAAGCATCAGGATAAAACCTATGTATACGGCCAGCTGGTGCACAATGAGCGCGTCATTAGCGAGCTTCAGCAAAAAGGAATCCATTTTGTGGAGACCATAGAACAAATTCCTGATGAGGCAATTACGGTGCTGCGGGCCCATGGAGAGCCAGGAACCACGTATCAAAAATTGGAAAAAAAATCAATATCGAAAAACAATACATTATTTGATGCAACATGTCCCTTGGTGACGTTAGTGCATAATGTTGCGGTCAAGTTGAAAAATAACGGGTATGAAGTATTGCTGTTCGGAAAAAGGAATCATCCTGAAGGAATAGGCATCGGCTATCATCTCAAGGGAGAAGAAACTTTTTTCATAGAGAAGACGGAAGATGCTGTCCATGCGGTCGAGTACATCAAAAAAAACAATTTCCCTAAAGTTGCGATAATTTCCCAAACGACCATGTCTGTTGACGGCTACCGGCAGCTCATGCAAACTATCAATCATGAGATGAAGCAGCAATTCAAAGAAATGCATTTGAGCATGCAAAGCCTTCAGGAACCGTATGTGTATGTCGATACTATCTGCAATCCAACCAAGCAGCGCCAGATTGACACTGAAGAGATTGCCAAGAAAGCTGACGTGATGATAGTGATTGGAGGGAAAAACTCCAGCAACACCAAGGAATTGGTCGCAAAATCAAAATCCTTTGGCGTTGAAACGTATTTTGTGCAGGATGCCGAGCAGATAGAGAAAGCCTGGCTTGCTGAAAAAAACACCATCGGAATATCAGCAGGCGCGTCAACACCGGATTCCACCATCCAAGAAGTGGTCAGCAAAGTCAAGGCATTGGGCAAGGAACATGGGCTTTGAAGCCTCATTATCGTCTGACCGCGCAATTGTTGATAAGGAGATTGCGGCATTTTTTGACCACATGTGCGAAGGGCAAAATAATCAATTTCTTAAGTACAATTATGAAACGCTAGAGCAATTTGTGCTGCGGCAAGGCAAGCGGCTACGGCCAATCACCACTATCAAATCATATGCTGCCTTTTCAGGCAACGAAAAAAAAATATATCCTCTTTCCATTGTATCTGAACTTTTCCACACATCATCATTGATCCACGATGATATAATGGACGAGGATTCTATTAGGAGGGGCAGCAAGACAATGCATGTCCTCTATGAGGACTATTTCAGAAGACATTTTAATGATGAAAGCTACCATGGCTCTATTTTCTCAGCGCATGCGAAGCGCTTTGGCTCTTCAATTGCAATCATGCAAGGTAATCTTTTGTATTCATTAGCCTACCGGCTGCTCCTAACTTCAGATCTCGAGTTTGGAAAAAAACAGGAAGCTCTGGCATTGTTCAACCATGCCTATGCACGAACCAATGAAGGCCAGATGCTTGATGTGCTGTTCTCTTCCAAAAACAAAATTTCAGTCGCAGAATATGAGGCAATGGTAGAAGGCAAAACAGCTTGCCCATTAGGGGCAGCCATTGGATTTGGCGCAATGTTAGCGGGAGCTGATAAATCGCAGAGGACTGCCCTACAGCAATATTCATATCATGCAGGGATCGCATTCCAGATCATGGATGACATCATGGATCTTTCTTCAGGCAGGAAAAAAAGACTTGCAGGCAGCGACGTCAGAAAAGGTAGTAAGACATTAGTAATAGTACATGCATTGCAGCACGCTGCATCAAAAGACAAAAAAATCATGATGAAGATTGTGGGAAATCACACTGCTTCTTCGGAAGACATACAAACAGTAATGCGGATCTTGGAAAAAACCGAGAGTGTTTCGTATGCGCAGATGCGTGCCGAGAGACATGTCATGCAAGCGAAACATAGCCTTTTGAGGTTGAAGGCAAATAAAGAAAGGAAGGAATTCTTCCTGCAGCTGGCAGATTACATTCTCGCAAGGTCTGCCTGATTCTGACACCTTGTTAATCAAAACCAATAAACTATTTCAAAAAAAATGTAAAAATGAGTTTGGTTGGCATCGCAAATGCCTTCCGCCACAATCATTTCATGAAGAATCCTGCCCGTTGCGGATCATACTTCCACGTTTCAGCTAGCCGACCTGTGCGCTTATAATATTTAACGAGTCGTTTGATCTTTGATTCGGTCAATTGCAGTCCATGCTTGGCCGTCATATCTTTCTTATTCAGGCCCATATGCTTCCTGACAAGAACGGACTTTCGAATGAGCGAAAGCAAATCTTCGGGAATTTCTGGTGATATGCCTTTTTCGACCATGATTTCCAAGATTTTTTTCTTGAATATAAGCCGTACATCAGGGATTCCGTAAGTATCTCGGAGGATAGTGCCGATTTCTGCCGTGGTCTTTCCTTCCTTGGCCAATTTGGCTATGATCATTTCCGTTTCTTTTTGCTTGTAAGTCACCCATAGCGGAACTGACTTCTTAAGAGGCCTTTTTGACCCGCTTTTTCCCCGTGCCCCTGAATGCATTCGTGCCATTTTTACCTTCAGTATTTCTTGAATTCAGCAACTGTGTCAGCTAAATCCACATGCCCCATGAATATCGCGCGACAGCAGTATCGTTCCAAGCCTAACTCGTCCAATGCTTTTTTCTTGTCCTCTTCTTTTAGCGCCTTCTCCTGGAATTGCTCCCATAAATGGGCGATTGGCTTGCCACAGCTCCAGCATCGTATTGGAATTATCATCATGCCTCCTAACGGTAAGATTTCTGGACTTTCGCCCGAGCCTGTCCGTGCCTGTTCGGTTTAGCAGGTTCTTTCCTCCTTACATCCGCAACCAATAGATTACGGTCATATTGAAGATATTGATCACGCAATGATTTGTTTTTTGAAAATTCAACGAGGCCTTTTGCAATCGCCAATCGCGATGCATCTGCCTGGCTTGCGATGCCTCCTCCAAACACATTGACGTTGATGTCAACTTTACCAGAAATTTCTCCAGCTAAAATAAGCGGCTCCTGGATGCGGAGCTTGTATAACTTAGGCTCATAGCTGTCAAGATGCAAATCATTTATTCGCACGATTCCCGTTCCTTGGGTCAGTGTTGCGCGGGCTATTGCACGCTTCCGTTTTCCTGAAGTGACTACGGCTTTCATTTCAATCGCGCTCCCATCTCATTGCATATTTCTTTGACGGTGATATACTTTGTGTGCGGTACTTTATCAACATGCGCCTTAACTATTGTTTGGGGTTTTTGGCTCTTAAATTGATCGGGTATACCCAGATGGCATTTTATTTTTTCGTATGCTTCCCTGCCGCGATGTGTTTTATATGGCAACATGCCTCTGATTGCTCTGCGCATAAAGCGATCAGGCATCTTGTAGTGGAATGGGCCTTTAGTGTGAATTCCCATTTCAAATCGCCGCTTATAATCTTTGATGATTTCAAGGCGCTGGCCGGTTATTATGCTTAGTTCAGCGTTCACAATATCTATTTTTTGGCCGAGCATTGCCTGTTTAGCGGCATAGCTTGCGACCCTTCCCAATATCAAGTCCTTTGCGTCGATTATCATGGTTAACCAATAATCTTAATGTTCCGTCCATCTGGTTTTTCTTTGCTCAGTTCCAGAAGCGGTACTATTTTTGCCCCGATTTTCTGCAATTTTTCCTTTGCTTGCTCTGAAAATTGGTATGCGGCGATTGAAACTTTATGATGCAAATCGCCACTGCCCAGCACTTTGCCCGGGACCACAATGATGTCATTCTCCTGTGAAAAACGGTTTATCCTGGATAAATTGACAACTCTCCTCATTCGTGAAGGCCGCTCGAGATCCAATGCGATTCTTCTCCATAAGTTTGCTGACTGCTCATTGCTGCGCTTCTTCAGCTCGGTAATTAAAGCAATGAGCAGTTGATTTTCCGGACCTGTTACGTGTGCCATTTTCTTGAATATGATGCGGAGGACGTGATTCGAACACGCGTACCCACTAAGGGACAAGGCCCTCAACCTTGCGCATATGGTCTCCATTTGGATTTGACCAGGCTCTGCCACCTCCGCATTCGCGATGGGCAGGGCTATTTTTCTGAGGCTTTTATCTCTTCAGCAAGCTTATCGTAAGCCTCATTCATGGTGTCAAATGCTGCATTGAAAATCTCCTTGCAGCTGAGCTGGCCCCATGATTCTAAAGTGAATATGAAGTCATTATCCCGCTTCAGTTTTACTTTGCCGTCTGATGCATCCTCCAAGACGCCTGCAAAGTCATATTTGAACAAATTTTCTTTTATGATGTCAAGCTTTCCGTTCTTGATCTCAAATACGTTGCCATGCATTGCCTCAACAATTTTTTCTGGATGTTCCACATTGCCTATCTCAATGACGGGCTTGTACTTGTAATGCGCCAATCCGGGAACCCATTTTGCGTGGATGCTGCCGGTGCCGAGCATCGCTTTTGCCTCAAGTTCGAGGGATTGGCCTTTCAGCAGCTTGACAATGGGCATTTTTGGATAGACGGGCTTGACGGCCGGATCCTTTGATTTCAAATCTGAAGCATATACAGTACATGGCCCTTTGGTGCTTAAAACCAAAGTGCAGTAATGCTTTGCGCTTAGTTCAGCAGTATTATCGTATTGCGGCGGTAATTCATATCCTTTCAAATCTGTCGTTAGAGGAACAAGACCTAGCCTGTGGGCAATCATTTCATCATATAATATTGAGTTGTTTTTCTGTATCTCGACTTCCTCGATTGCCATAGTTGGCACTTCTTCCATGATTGTCCTTCGCAGAGTGTTCATGAATGAAGGCGATGACTCTTTGATCAACAACGCAAGTTTCATACCATCCTTGTTTTGTTCTAAAACTCTGATTTCCATTTTATACCCTTCTTCCTCTTCTACCGCCTTTTTTCCTGCAACCATCGTGGGGCAAAGGAGTGACATCTTCGATAATGCCAATCCTGAATCCCATACGGGACAGTGAACGCACCGCAGCCTGTGCTCCAGGGCCTGGGCTGCTTGGATGATTATGGCCTCCTGCGGCTCTGATTCTGATATGCAGGGCATTGATGCCTTTTTCCATCGCAGTTTCTCCTGCGCGCTTGGATGCGATCATTGCAGCTGTTGGAGAACTTTCCATGCGGTGACTCTTGACCACCATGCCACCTGAGCCTTTGCTTATTGTTTCGCTTCCCGTTATATCGGTGATGTGAATGATGGTATTGTTATAGGAAGCAAAGATATGCGCGATTCCCCACCTATCTTGATTTTGTGCCATTTTATTCTTCAGCCTCTGCAATTAAATTGGGAACTTTCTCGGGTGCTTCGGTTTCTTCTTTTGCTTCCTTGGCTTTGCCCTTTTTCTGCGATTTATCCTGTTTTTGCTGTATTAGCCTCTCGGGATGATTGACATCGGCCATCTGAGAGATTGTGTGGAATTGTATTTTTGATTCCTCTTCTGCCAGAACAAGATAGGATGGTGATTTGATTTTTTTGTCTGCAATGGAGATATGCTCATGAAGGATGAATTGCCGTGATTGCAGCATTGTTCTTGCAAGGGCTTTCCTTACGAGGATAGTTTGTAGCCGTCGTTCCATGATATCGCCAAGCGTTAATTTAAGGACATCCTCAACCTTTGCTCCCTTTTTCAACAGACCGAGTGAAATCAATCTCTCCAGAAGCTGATGCTTCTCCTTCTCTGCTTGCTTGCTGGTCGTGGCCATGAGCTGCTTTGCCTGGGACGTTGCGGTCTTCAAAAGTGAGCTCATTTTCCAAATCTCATACTTCTTCCTAAGGCCGTAGCGCTTCTTGATGTCTATCTCTACTTCGATGCGCTCCCGCTGCCATGGATGGATTGGCGTTGAGTACTTTTTCCGGTGTTTTTTTGGATCGCCCATGCTTATGTCCTGCCTGATTTAGCTCCCGCTCGTTTTTTGACTCCCAGAGAACCTTTGCCTTTATTCCTTCTGAAATTTGATTTGGTGCGCTGCCCTCTCAAAGGAAGGCCAAGGCCATGCCGTATGCCGCGATAGGATCTGATTTTTTTAAGGCGCTTGATGTCATTTTCCTTTGCCAATGTAAGATCTGTTGTTATGTGATGGTAATCCTTACCGTCCTCATAGTTATTGCGCCGGTTCATCATCCATATCGGTAGGCCAAAATGCAACGGATCGGCCAAAATTGAGTCTATTTTCTTTACCTGCTCATCCTTAAGAAAGCCGGTTTTTGCAGCCTTGTCTATATGGGCTATATTGCATAATGCATTTGAGAGCATGTAGGATACGCCTTTTATTTTTGTCAAAGCGTAGGAAATCTGTTTATTGCCGTCCAGGTCAGTGTTCGCTATCCTGACGAAATACTTGAAATCCTTGTCCAGTTTTGGATCGATTTTCTGTTCTGCCATTTCAATAACCGAGAAATAGAGCAATTACTTCAACCCTAGAAGCGCTCATATGAACTCGGGCTTTATAGAGGAGAGGAGGGGTCTTATTTATAAAGGTTATTGTTTTGAAAAGTCGACTGGGAGCTGCTTAGAAAAACGCATTTCCATGTTTCTTAGCTATTTTAAGCGCTTGAGCAGTTAGATTATCCCATATTTCATAAAATATAGAGAGGCGTTCTCTCGCTTCCTTCTCAGGAATATTCCTCCTCGGTATATTTTTCGCGTAGCTGCTCTCCTTCAAAACTCCTAAATCCTCCATGTCTAAAAAAAAGGTATTGCGTTTACTCCGTTAGAATTTGATTGCATTTTGGCAAACGAGTATTTTCCTTTCACTCGATTCAATTCTTCATGGAATTCTGTATAGGCAGCATCACTTCCTTCGTTAAAAAAAAGCATCCCTGGTTGGTAAACAAAATGGTCTGGCAATACAGCAGATCCTTGATCAATGAGATGGGTGCCGACATGGCCAGAACAGCTCCATGTTGTTACCGCTACTTTTCCTTTCCATAAGACATAGACCAGAGGGCCAATTGGTGGATCAAGGTCATGGATGCCACCATAAAGAAACCTGTTGAAAATATCGTCTTTTACATATTGCTCTCTGAGTTTTTTCATCTGTGCCATAACTATTGAATCCAATCCTACCATAAAAACTACAAAAATATGTAGAATTTAAAAATGTTACCCCTTTTTAGTAAAAAATAAAGTATTCCTCAAGCAATTGATTTAATGAAGCTGCCTAAAGGGAGTTTAAGGCGCACAATTCACAAAAATCCAAAAAAACGGGCGGCCGCCGAGACTTTCAGCCAATGAGGCATTTGAACTCGGGCCAGGAGATCCACAGTCTCCGATGCTGCCAGGCTACACTACGGCCGCCACAAAAGAGAAGAGAAAAATTTGTCATTTAAATGTTTTGTCAATGATTTGATGAAATAGTTCTTTCGTGAAAATTTTCTGCATTTGCCAGTAGGAGCCACCAGGAGGGAATTCAATGAAACCGTTGCACTTCACGAATTCATTAGACGACAAAAAAAATTGATAAAAAGGGCTTTTCGCCTCTATTTTCGATCGCATGTTTATCTGAACATTCCCCTCTGCGAACAAAATTCATAAAAATGTACGGTAAAAAACATATCTATGCTGAAGCGCGTCTCAATTGATAGACTGCATACGGCGCAATGAAAGAAACTGTATATACTGCAGCAATGATGATGGGATTATGGGGGTGGGAAATGCCGATAGCCAGGGAAAGGTAATTGTAAAAAAGCAATAGTGAAAACACTGTCAAAATGGTGAAAAAAGGCAGCAGCAATGACAGAAAGGCGTGATGCTTTGCCTCGAGGTGCATCATGCTCCGAATCAGCATTTCAAAAAGAAAACCGAATGTTAAGCCTGCAAGGGAAATAGTGAGGTATAACAAAAAATCATTGAAAATGAGAAACAGGGGCATCAGCGCTAGCATGATGACAAAATTTCCGATGATTGCCACGCCGATGGAAAACCAGTATGCTGAAGCGTCCAGGATGTTGATGATTGTGCTTTTTTCCAGTTGCGCCTGCTTAAAAATACGCG
>Ga0247727_10018704_pt1 | contig 10851 bp, 8 predicted proteins | sample WisWelCaveWW1625_FD_202498 | JGI IMG/M metagenome (GOLD analysis project Ga0247727, IMG submission 202498) | Biofilm microbial communities from Wishing Well Cave, Virginia, United States - WW16-25 | ecosystem: Environmental > Aquatic > Deep subsurface > Groundwater > Cave microbial mat | place...
ATGCCTTACGAGAACCTCCTCTACGCAGTCGAAGGCCCCTTGGCCGTCGTCACCCTCAACCGCCCGGACAAGTACAACGCGCTGAACCGTCCGACCATCGCCGAGTTGGAGGACTGCGTCGCGCGCGTCGAGAGTTCGCCGGACGTTCGCGTGGTGATCCTCACGGGCGCCGGGGAAAAAGCCTTCGTCGCCGGCGCCGACATCAACGAGCTGGCGGCGCTGGCCCCGCTCGAAGCGCGCGACCACGCCGCTCGCGGCCAGCGCTTGTTCCGCCGTATCGAAAACCTCCCGCAGCCGACCATCGCCGCCATCAACGGCTTCGCCCTCGGCGGCGGCCTGGAGCTCGCCATGGCCTGCTCGCTCCGCATCGCCTCGGAAAACGCCAAGCTCGGGCAGCCCGAGGTCAAGCTGGGTATTATCCCTGGCTATGGCGGCACGCAACGCCTGCCGCGCCTGGTCGGCAGGGGCGCCGCTTTGTCGATGCTGCTCACCGGCGAGCCCATCACCGCGCAGGAAGCCTGCCGCATCGGCCTGCTCCAACAGGTTGTTCCGCAAGCTGAACTGATGGCCGCCGCGCGCCAGTGGGCTGAGAAAATGATCCTGAACCCGCCGCTGGCGCTGGCCCTGTGCAGCGGGGCCGTCAGCCGCGGACTCGAGATGCCGCTCGAGGAGGCCATGGCCTTCGAGGCCGATCAATTCGGACTCAGTTGCGCCACCGAGGACATGAAGGAAGGCACGCGGGCGTTTCTCGAAAAGCGCAAGCCGGCGTTCCGCGGCCGGTGAGCGGTCCCATGCGGATCGACAAGCCAGAAACCGGCACCGGGCTCGACGCGACGGGGATGAATCTCGCCGTCGTCGTCAGCCGCTTTAACAGCCAGGTCACCGAAAAGCTGCTGGAGGGCGCGCTCGACGGCCTGGCCCGCAGCGGCTGCCCCCGCGAAACGGTCGACGTGTTTGAAGTCCCCGGCTCCCGCGAAATCCCGCTGGTGGCGCTCGAGCTCGGTCGCGGCGGCCGCTATAGCGCGATCATCTGCCTGGGCGCCGTGATCCGGGGCGAAACCTCGCACTACGACTATGTGTGCCAGGAAGCCTCCCGCGGTATCGCCGAGTCTGCTCTCCAAACCGGCGTTCCCGTTATTTTCGGCGTGCTCACCTGCGATACACTGGCTCAGGCGCTGGACCGCGCCGGCGGCCAGGCCGGCAACAAAGGCTGCGACGCCGCGCTGGCCGCCGTCGAGATGGCCCACCTGATGCGCCGGCTGCGCCAGCATAAATGAAATGGCTGCACGACACGAATCCCGGGAACGCGCCCTGCAAATGCTGTTCCTCTGGGACCAGACCCGCGAGTCGCCCGAGAAGGTCATGGCCGGTTATTGGACCGGCCTGATGACCGCCGAGTACCCCGCTCACCGCGCCGTGGCCGACGAGTTCGCCAACGAGCTCGTCTGCGGCACGATCCGCCGCGCCGCCGAGCTCGATCCCATTATCACTACCCATGCGGAACATTGGCGCCTGGAGCGCATGAGCGCCGTCGACCGCAACATCCTGCGGCTCGCCGTCTACGAGCTGCTCGAAAAACAAACCCCCGCCCCGGTGGTCATCAACGAAGCCCTCGAGCTGGGCCGCCGCTTCTCCGGTGAGACCTCCGTGCAGTTCCTAAATGGCGTGCTCGATGCCGTCCGGAAGACGCTGGAAGAACCGGTGCGAACGTGAGGCAAATCCCATGACTCCCCCACAGCCCTTGAAGGTGCAGGTGGTACGCCGGCCCGAGTTTCGCGAGAGCTACGCCAACAGCGTGCAGATGCGCGTCAGCCTCTGGGACTTCTACATGGAGTTCGGCACCGTAACGCAAACCGAGCCCGAAGTAGTCAACATCGAGACGTTTCAAGGCGTCTACCTGAGCCCCCAGCAGGCCAAGGCGCTGTTCAATATGTTGCAGCAGAACCTCAACCAGTACGAAGGCGCCTGGGGAGAGATCAAACTCGAGCCGAAGGCCGGACTCGGTAGCGTGCAGTGAACGCAGGCGCAGTTCCGCTCTGCTTCGCGCTTTCGTTCACGTTTCTGCTCGCCACCCACTTTACGTTCCTGCGCCTTCCCTATCACTGGGACGAACTGGGCCAGTTCATCCCGGCCGCGCATGACCTCTTCACCTCCGGCGCCCTGGTTCCCCGCTCGACGGCGCCCAACGTCCATCCGCCGCTAGTGATGGCGTATCTGGCCGCCGCTTGGAAACTGTTCGACTTCGCCATACCGGTGACGCGCGTGGCGATGCTGGCGGTGGCCGCCGCCACCATGGCCGCCGCCTTCGCCCTGGCTCGCCGCCTTTCCGGCGCGCGCGCCGCCTGGACAACCGCCGCGCTGCTCGCCGTCTCGCCGCCGTTCGTCGCGCAGAGCATGCTGGCGCACTTGGACCTGGCGGCGACGCTCTGGGTTTTGCTCGCCGTTTTGTGGTTCTTGGAAGGCCGCATGCTGCTCTGCGCCGCGGCGGCAACGGCCCTGGTCCTGACGAAGGAAACCGGTCTGATCGTCCCGGTCGTGCTGGCCGTCTTCGCTCGCGACACGAAGCGGCGTCTGCTGATCCTGTCGCCAGCGGTGACCGCCCTGGCCGTTTGGCTGATTCTGCTTCGTTCCCAAACCGGCCACTGGCTCGGCAATCCCGAGTTCGCGCAGTACAATCTGGCCGAAGCGCTGCGCCTCGGCCGGGTCCCGCTGGTCCTGCTGCGGCGGATCTACCAGCTCGGATTCGCGGATTTTCACTGGGCGGGGGTCGCGGTCATGGCGTTAGCCGGATGGCGGTGCGGTGCGCTGGCCGACCGGCCGTGGCGCCTGGTGGCCGCCGTGATCGCGTCGTACGCGGTCCTCCACAGCCTGCTCGGCGGAGCGGTCTTACTACGATATATCCTACCGGCCCTTGCCTTGTTCTACGTGGCGACCGCAGCCGCGCTGGATGCCCTGGGGCCGAAACCCCGCCGGGCGGCTCTGACGGTTCTTCTCGCCGGCCTCGTAGTCTGCAACTGGTGGAAGCCGCCGCACCGCATGTTCAGCTTCGAAGACAACCTGGCAGTGACCGATTTCATTCGCCTGCACCAGCAAGCTGCGGCGTGGCTTTCCGACAATCTCCCGCAGCGCAAGGTTACTACCGCGTGGCCCCTCACCGACGCCCTTTCCAACCCCCTCCTGGGCTACGTCCAGCGGCCGTTACGCGTGGATGCGGTCGAGGATTTTCGGTCGTCCTCCTGGGATGCCGTGAACGCGAGCGACTTGCAGGTCGTGGCGGTGTACTCCCGCCGGTGGGAGCCGACAAGGGGCTGGCGAGCCTGGCTCCCGCTCGCGACGCTCGCGCGCCTGTATTTCGATTACACGCCGCAGCTCCCCAACGAGGAGCTGATGCGCCGCTTCGGCCTCCGCAGAGTCGCCCGCTGGGACCGCCGCGGTCAGTGGGTGGAGATTCTCGTCCGCTAAGCCTTGGAAGGGTCCAAAACCCGCAACCGTCCAAAGTAGGTTCGGTAGAAGCCCCGGTCCCGCGTCAGCAGCCGTTCGGCCTGCAGCAGGGCGTGCGCGCCGATCAGAAAGTCTGCCACCAGGCGCTCGCGTTTCCCCCCGTGCGCATCGGTACACCCTCCAGGCCCCCGCGGCCAACAGCGCCGTGCGGAGCTCCACCGGGCTGAACTCCACTCCCAGTCGCCGCACAGCCTCGTCGGCAGCCTCCGAGGAGGGAAAGCAGCTCGCCGCTTCCGCCCACACCACCTCGCACGCCACAATTGCGTCAGGCACAGCCGCGCTGCTTCCTTCGAGCACCGGCCAAACATCGAGTCGGCGGAGAACATGTCCAGCAAGACGCTGGTATCGACGGCAGTGATCACACCGTATCGGCTGGGCCGCGCAAGGCCCGCAGGAGGGCGTCGGAGGACCGGCCAGAACGCAGGATGCCGTACACGGCTTCGACCGGATCCAGCGCTATCTCTTTCGCCGCTACCAGCCGCCCCTGCTCTTCACGAAAGTCCAGGGCCTGGCCGGGACGCAGCCCGAGCCGGTCCCGCAGGCGCTTGGGGATGGCGCGCGTCCCCCCGCGTTGACACCCACGCCAACACTGCGGTATTCGTGGAGATTGGAGTCTTCCCCCGCGTGACTGCCGCCGAAACCTGCAAGCGAGAACTGGAAATCACCGTCCCCTCGGAGGTAGTCGAGCAGGAGACCGAGCGGGTCGTTAACCAACTCCGCAACCGCGCCCGCCTCCCCGGCTTCCGGCCCGGCAAAGCCCCCGCCTCGATGGTCCGCGTCCGCTACGCCCACGAAATCCGCCAGCAGGTGATGGAAACGCTCATCCCGCGTCATCTATACCAGCAGATCGAGGCGGAAGGATTGCGTCCGGTCGGCTCTCCCGACGTCAGCGACGTGGCTTTCAATCCTGGCGAGCCGCTGCGCTTCCGGGCGGAGTTCGAGGTCGTCCCCGACTTCGATCTGCAGGAATACCGCGGGCTCGCCGTCGATTACAACGAGGCCGAAGTCACCGCCGAAGAAATCGCCGCCGAGCTCGAGCGCGTCCGCGAGCGCCACGCGGTCTACAGCAACCTGGACCCGCGGCCGCTCGCCGACGGGGACCATGCCGTGATTCGTCTCGAAAGCCTGGCCACGCCCCCGGGGGTCGAGCCCATTCAGCAGGACGAGCTGGTGGTCGAAATCGGCGGAAACGACACTTTGTCCGCCTTCACCGAGGGTCTCCGGAGCCGCAGCCCCGGCGAGCGGGGCGAGATCGACGTCGCCTATCCGGACGACTACGGCGAGCGGCGCCTCGCCGGCCAGACCGTCAAGTTCAGCGTCGAGGTCCTCGGGCTCCGCAGCAAGGAACTCCCGGACCTGAACGACGAGCTGGCCAAAGACTCCGGCGAGTTCGAAACGCTGGAGCAGCTAAAGGACCGCGTCCGCGCCGAGCTCGAGTCCAACAAACACGACGCCGCGCAGCGCGAGACCAAATCGAAGCTGGTCGAGTCCCTCGTCGACGCCCACGACTTTCCCGTCCCCGATCAGCTCGTCCAGCGCCGTATCAGCGCCAACGTGGAGCGCAGCCTCCGCACGCTGGCCGGACAGGGCCTCGACCCCACCAAGATCCGCCTGGACTGGAAGAAAATCCAGGAAATCGAGCAGCCCCGGTCGTCCCGCGAGGTCAAAGCCGGCCTGATCCTGGAAAAAATCGCCGCCGCCGAGCATATTCACGCTACCCAGGAGGAAGTCGACCGCCAGGTCCAGGCCTTCGCCCGCCAGACGCGCCAGCCGGTCGCCGCCGCCCGCGCCAAGCTCGCCGAGGAAGGCGTCCTCGACCGCATCGCCTCGGAGATCCGCAACGGCAAGACTCTGCAGTTCCTGTTCGAACAAGCCCGCAAAGGTTAGCTGGAGGAACCCGTGTCGCCCCATTCGAGCCTGATCCCGATGGTCGTCGAGCAGACCAGCCGCGGAGAACGCGCCTACGACATCTACTCGCGCCTGCTGCGGGACAATATCATCTTCATCGGCTACCCCATCGACGACAACGTGGCCAACCTGATCACCGCCCAGTTGCTGTTCCTGGAGGCCGAAGACCCGCAGAAAGACATATCGCTTTACATCAACTCGCCCGGCGGCGTCATCACCGCCGGTATGGCTATCTACGACACGATGCAGTTCATCCGCCCCAGCATCACGACGTTTTGCATCGGCCAGGCGGCCTCGGTCGCCGCGCTGCTGCTGACCGCCGGAACCAAGGGCAAGCGCCACGCCCTCCCCAACGCCCGCATGCTGATTCACCAGCCCTCGCTCGGCGGCCTGTCCGGTCAGGCCACCGACATCGATATCCAGGCCCGCGAGATCCTGCGCATGCGCGAGATCACCAACAACCTCCTGGTTAAGCACACCGGTCAGCCGCTGGAGAAGGTCCAGCGCGACGTCGAGCGCGACTTCATCATGAGCGCCGAACAGGCCCGGGACTACGGCCTGGTCGATGAGATCATCTGGAAACATTGACCTTTCCCCCGGTGTCCCTAAGCGACAATCTCGGGTATTGACCTTGTTGTCTCTTGCCAATCGGCCCCGGTATGCTGATAATGGAGGCGTGGTCACAGGCAGCCCCGCTAGTCAGCGGGGCGGGCCCAGTCAGGGATCGGAGGGTTAGCGAGTGAAACGTACCGGCCTGGACGACTCCTTGCGCTGTTCCTTTTGTCACAAGAGCCAGGAGGTGGTCGGCAAGCTGATTTCGACGCCCAGCGACTATCCGAAGGCCTATATCTGTGACGAGTGCGTGGCCGTGTGCAACTCGATCCTGGAGGACGACCGCGCCGAGCGCGCCCCCGCCGCCACGCACCGCCTCCAGAGGCCCCAGGAGATCAGGGAGCTTCTTGACCAATACGTGATCGGCCAGGAAGCCCCCAAGAAAAAGCTCGCCGTGGCGGTCTATAACCACTACAAGCGGATCTATATGGCCCGCCAGCGCGGCGACGTCGAACTATCCAAAAGCAACATCTTGTTGATCGGTCCCACCGGCACGGGCAAGACGCTGCTGGCCCAAACGCTGGCCAAGATCCTCGACGTGCCCTTCGCCCTGGTCGACGCCACCACGCTCACCGAGGCCGGCTACGTCGGCGAGGACGTCGAGAACATCATCCTCAAGCTCTTGCAAGCCGCCGAGGGCGACGTCCAGAAAGCGCAGCAAGGTATCATCTATATCGACGAAATCGACAAGATCGGCCGCAAGGACGAGAACCCCTCCATCACCCGCGACGTCTCCGGCGAGGGCGTCCAGCAGGCCCTGCTGAAGATCCTGGAGGGCACCGTGGCCAACGTCCCACCGCAGGGCGGCCGCAAGCACCCCCACCAGGAATTCACCCCCGTCGACACCACCAACATCCTGTTCGTCTGCGGCGGCGCCTTCGTGGGCCTCGAGAAAGTGATCGCCCGCCGCAGCGGCAAGAAGACCATCGGCTTCCGTTCCCCGGGGGCCGCCGCCGAAGAGCCCGAAAAGACTCAGCCGGAATCACGCCGCGATATCGACCTGCTCCAGCAGGTCCAGCCTCAGGATTTGATCAAGTTCGGCTTCATACCGGAATTCGTGGGACGCCTGCCGGTGGTCGCCGTGCTGGGCGACCTCGACCGCGCCGCCCTGGTGCAGATTCTCACCCAGCCGCGCAACGCCATCCTGCGCCAGTATCAGAGGCTGTTCGAGTTCGAGAACGTCCGCCTGCGCTTCGAGGACGACGCCGTCGAAGCCGTCGCCGACCTGGCCCTGGACCGCAAAGTGGGCGCCCGGGGCCTGCGCATGATCCTCGAAGAAATGATGCTCGACCTGATGTATTATTTGCCCTCCTATAAGAAAGTCCGCGAGTTCGTCGTCACCCGCGAGATGGTCCTGTCCCACGATCTCAACCTCAACGTCCTCGAGAAAGCAGGATAGATTCTGACTCCAGACTCCTGACTCCTGACTCCTTCCCATGCAAACTGCCCGAGACAAGTCTGAAACCAAGCGTCTGCCGATGATGCCGATCCGCGACGTGGTCATCTTCCCCCACATGATGACGCCCTTCGTGGTGGGCCGGGAGTCCTCCGTCCGGGCGCTCGAAGAAGCCCTGGCTGTGGATAAGAAGATTTTCCTGGCCACCCAGCACGACGCCCAGGTCGACGAGCCGCGCCCCGACGAGATCTACCAGGTCGGCACCATCGTCAACATCGTGCAGAGCGTCAAGCTCCCCGACGGCAACATCAAGGTCCTGGTGGAAGGCGTGGAGCGCGCCCGGCTGGCCTCGGTCACCGAGGAGGAAGGCTTTTTCCGCGCTGTCGTACGCACCAATACTTACCGCGTGGAGGGCGGCCAGCAGCTCGACGCCCTCACCAGCCGCGTCACCTCCCTTTTCGAGCAGTACGTCAAGCTCAGCCAGAACCTCAACTACGAGACCATGATCCAGGCGGTTCGCGTCGACGACCCCAGCCGCCTCGCCGACACCATCGGCGCCAACCTCCAGCTCACCATCGAGGAAAAGCAGGACCTGCTCGAGATCTTCGATCCCATCGACCGCCTCACCCGCATCGCCGACGTCCTCGATATCGAGATCGAGAAGCTCAACATGGATCGCAGCATCCAGGGGCGGGTCAAGCGTCAGATGGAAAAGGCGCAGAAGGAGTACTACCTCAACGAGAAGATCAAGGCCATCCAGAAGGAACTCGGCCGCGGCGAAAAAAGCGAGTTCGACGAGCTGCGCAAGAGAATCGAACTCGCCGGCATGACCAAGGACGCCCAGGAGAAAGCCCTCTCCGAGCTCAAGCGCCTCGAGAACATGCCCCCCATGTCGGCCGAGTCCACCGTCTCGCGCAATTACCTCGACTGGCTGCTCGCCGTGCCCTGGAAGAAGCGCTCCAAGGAGATCCGCAACCTTTCCTTCGCCGAGAAAACGCTCGAGTCGGACCACTATGGCCTCGAGAAAATCAAGGAGCGCATCCTGGAGTTCCTCGCCGTCCGCCGCCTGGTGAAAAACCCCAAGGGATCCATCCTCTGCTTCGTCGGCCCGCCCGGCGTCGGTAAGACCTCCCTCGGCATGTCGATCGCCAAGGCCACCGGCCGCAAGTTTGTCCGCCTCTCGCTCGGCGGCGTCCGCGACGAGGCCGAAATCCGCGGCCACCGCCGCACCTACATCGGCGCGCTACCCGGCCAGATCCTGCAAATGATGAAGAAGGCCGGCACCCGCAACCCCGTCTTCATGCTCGACGAAGTCGACAAGATGTCCATGGACTTCCGCGGCGATCCCTCCGCCGCGCTGATGGAAGTGCTCGACCCCGAGCAGAACTACATGTTCATGGACCACTACCTCGACGTGGAATACGACCTCAGCAAGGTATTCTTCATCTGCACGGCCAACGTTCTCCACACCATCCCGCCGGCCCTGCAGGACCGCATGGAGGTCATCCGTCTCACCGGTTACACCGAGGGCGAGAAGGTCGAGATCGCCAACCGCTTTCTGGTGAAGCGCCAGAGAATCGAGACCGGCATTCCGGAGAAACGCCTGATGTTCGGCCGCGAAGCCCTGGTCCGAATCATCCAGGAGTACACGCGCGAGGCTGGCGTTAGAAACCTGGAGCGCGAGATCGCCAACGTCTGCCGCAAGGTCGCCCGCAAGGTGGTCAAGGATCCCAAGCTGGACCTGCTCATTACCCTCACCCCCGACGGCGTCCCCGAGTTCCTGGGCGTGCCCAAGTTCCGCGACCTGGCCGCGGAGAAGAAAAACGAGATCGGCACCGCTGTCGGCCTGGCCTGGACCGAAGTCGGCGGCCAGCTGCTGAAGGCTGAGACCACCATCATGGAGGGCAAGGGCAAGCTCCTGCTGACCGGCAAGCTCGGCGACGTCATGCAGGAGTCGGCCCAGGCCGCCATGAGCTACGTCCGTTCCCGCTCCCATCAGCTCGGCCTGCCCCGCGACTTCTACCGCAACCTCGACGTGCACGTCCATGTCCCGGAAGGCGCCATCCCCAAGGACGGCCCTTCCGCCGGCATAACTCTTGCTACTACCTTGGTCAGCGCCCTCACCAAGATCGCCGTGCGCGGCGACGTCGCCATGACCGGCGAGATCACGCTGCGCGGCAAAGTCCTCGGCATCGGCGGCCTCAAGGAGAAGCTGCTCGCCGCCCACCGTCACGGCATCTTCGAGGCCATTCTGCCCAAGGACAATGAAAAAGATCTGCCCGACATTCCGGAGAACATCCGGTCGGTAATGAAGCTTCACTTCGTCGAGAACATGGACGACGTGCTGCGGATCGCGCTGGAGCGGTCGTTGGACGACCTGGCCGTTCCGCTGGCGCCCGCCGTGGAAATCGCGGCCCAAACCGGGGCCGAGGAAAAACGTCCGCACTAGCCGTCAGAGACCGCGGCGAACGCGCCACGAACCCGCGAAACAACTCCGGCCGCCTGGTTGGCGCCGGCAAAGCGGTCGCGAAGGAGTCGAGTTTCGGTTCCACCGCAGAGACGCGGAGTACGCAGAGAAAGCCTTGCTGGGTCTTACTCTGCGACCTCCGCGTCTCCGCGGTGAGAATGCCTTGAGTCGCAGCCTCGCTAGACGTTCCCTTGGAAGGGAGAAACCCCGATGGCAACCCGTGCCCCAGAGGCCGAGCTGAATCTGGCCAAGCTGAAGGAGATGAACATCACCCGCCTCAATGAGGTGGCCAAGGAGATGGCCATTACCGGCGCCGCCGGCATGCGCAAGCAGGACCTCATCTTCAAGATCCTCCAGACCCAGGCCGAAAAAAGCGGCCAGATCTTTTCCGAAGGCGTCCTCGAATGCCTTCCCGACGGCTTCGGATTCCTGCGCGCCCCAGAATATAATTACCTGCCCGGCCCCGACGATATCTACGTCTCGCCTTCGCAGATCCGCCGCTTCGACCTCCGCACCGGCGACACCATTTCCGGCCACGTTCGCCCTCCCAAGGAAGGCGAGCGCTACTTCGCGCTGGTGAAGGTCGAAGCCATCAATCTCGAGCCCCCCGAGGAAGGTCGCAACAAGATCTTCTTCGACAACCTCACCCCGCTCTACCCCGACGAGCGCATCAAGCTCGAGACCGTCAAGGAAAACCTCTCGGGCCGCGTCATGGACCTGCTCACCCCGCTCGGCAGGGGTCAGCGCGGGCTGATCGTCTCGCCGCCCCGCACCGGCAAGACCATGCTCTTGCAGTCCATCGCCAACTCCATCACCGCCAACCACCCCGAGATCGTCCTGATCGTTCTGCTGATCGACGAGCGGCCCGAGGAAGTCACCGACATGCAGCGGACCGTCAAGGGCGAGGTCATCAGCTCCACCTTCGACGAGCCCGCCACCCGCCACGTCCAGGTCGCCGAGATGGTGA
>Ga0247727_10018705_pt1 | contig 10851 bp, 10 predicted proteins | sample WisWelCaveWW1625_FD_202498 | JGI IMG/M metagenome (GOLD analysis project Ga0247727, IMG submission 202498) | Biofilm microbial communities from Wishing Well Cave, Virginia, United States - WW16-25 | ecosystem: Environmental > Aquatic > Deep subsurface > Groundwater > Cave microbial mat | place...
TGCTCCTCAGGAAGGCCCGACAAAAGGCTGGCTGGACACAGGTGCGGCTTGCCGCCAGCCTCCATCTCACGCAGGCGTACCTGTCATTGATGGAGTCCGGGCGGCGGCGCGTGCCGCCGCGGGTCGCCCGCCATCTCGTGCGTCTGCTGAACCTGCCTCCGACCATGCTCCCGGTCGCGGGCCCGCCCGAGACGACCGATCAGCCGCGGAACGTGTGGTTCGAGGTTCAGGTCGCACGCCTGGGCTACCCGGGCTATGCCCACCGCAAGCGTCCAGGGCCCATGCGCCACCCGGCCGAGGTGCTCCTGGCTGGTTTGACGCATGATGACCTGGAGCCGCGGCTGGTGGAGGTCCTTCCATGGCTGCTGCTGCACCACGATGGATTCGATGTCCAAGCGCTCGTCACCGGCGCAAAGGCACTGGACGTGCAGAACCGGCTTGGATTCGTGGTCGCCCTCGCGAGGCAGGTGGCCGAGCACAAGCGCGAGTATGCGGGGCGTGTGCGCGACCTCCGCCTGGCCGAGCAGGCCCTCGAGCCAAGCCGCCTCGCGCGGGAGGAGACATTCGGGCAAGGACACGCCAGCGAGAGACTGCGGGAGTGGTTGCGCAGGGAGCGGTCCGAGGCGGCGCGACACTGGAACCTGCTCACCGACCTGAAAGTCGAGCACCTGTCCTATGCCCAATAGGATACCGGCTCCGTGGCGGGCCTTTCTGGCCGAGGCCGATCGCGCCCTGAGCAGGCCCGTCGAGGTTCATTGTCTTGGAGGCTTCGTCCTCGCCGCTCTATGGCGACTGCCCGGGCCGACCGCTGATGTCGACGTCATCGAGGTTGGACCCGCTGATGCGGGGCAGGACCTTCTGGCGGTTGCGGGGGCGGGCAGCGAGCTCTCCCGCAGGCACGGTCTTCACTTTCATCGAGTGACCGTGGCCGAGGTCCCCGAGACCTACGCTTCGCGGCTCATCGATATCACTCCGCGGGGGTTCACGCGCCTCCGCCTTCTCGCGCTGGAAGTCCACGACCTCGTGCTCGCCAAGCTCGGCCGGAACAGTGCGCGCGATCGCGCCGACGTGGAATTCCTCATCAGGAAGGGGGCCATCGATCGCCGGCTGCTCGAAGAGAGGTTCGAGGTCGAGCTGCGCCCCTACGTGCTGAACGAGGATCGCCACAGAGCCGCATTCCATCTGTGGTTGCAGGAGTTCTTCGAAGAGTAGGGCGCTCCGGCGCCATTCGCCGATTCCTGACCGCCGTTCGCCGAAAGCATGACGACGGAGCCCTCGAGTGGGGGTAATGTCCAGCGTGGACGCGGAGAGAGCGTCCGGGGAGGCCGATGATGGAACCCATGACCGCAACGCGCAACGCGCCGCGACTCTTCGTGGGAATGGTGGTGATCGCCCTCGGGGCGCTGGCGCTTCTCGACAACCTCGGGGTCATCGATTTCGGCGACATCTGGAGCCTCTGGCCGCTGCTTCTCGTCGCCTTCGGCCTGGCGCGCATGCTGCGCCCGGCCGGCCAGCCGGGGCGCTGGATGGGGGGACTGGCTTTCATATTCGGCTCGTGGCTCCTGCTCCAGCACCTGGGGCTGGCGCCGGTCAGGCTGGGGGTGGTCTTCTGGCCGCTGCTCATCGTGCTCCTCGGCGTGCGCCTGGTCTGGGGGGCGGTGGCGCGCGGCGCGCTGCAGGGCCCGCCGGCCGAGGGGAGCGCACGGCTGAGCGCCTTCGCGATGCTCGGCGGGGCCGAGCACAAGAGCAACGCCGCCGATTTCCAGGGGGGCGACGCCACCGCCATCCTCGGCGGCTGCAAGATCGATCTCAGGCAGGCCGCGGTCAAGACCGGCCCGGCGGTCCTCGACGTCTTCGCCATGTGGGGCGGCATCGAGGTCCTGGTGCCGTCCGACTGGGGCGTTTCGGTCCAGGGGACACCGATCATGGGCGCGTTCGAGGACAAGACAGCGCCGCCACGCGACGGGTCGGGGGCGCGGCTGATCATCAAGGGCGTCGTGATCATGGGCGGGGTCGAGATCAAGAACTGATCTCCGGTGGTCGAGGAGGATGCCATGATGGGTGCGCAGGAACAGGCGGGGTCCGGGGCGGGCGGCATGTCGGCGCGGCCGGGGGGATGGTCCCGGGGAACGGGTGGTGGGGAAGCGCGCCGCGGCCCCGGCCTCTGGGCGGCGGTCCTGGCGTTCGGGCTGCTGGTCGTGATGACGGCGGGGAGTCTTAAGATACTACGCGAGCGCGGCGGGCCGGTGGAACCCACGTCGGTGGGTCCCTGGTCGCTGGTGCCCGGGTCGCTGGAGCGCGGGTCGCTGAAGCGCGACCCGGACGACAGCATCGACGCGGTCGTCGTGATGGGCGGCCGGACGTTCGACGGAGGCACCGGCGAATTCCGCACCGCCGACGTGGTCGCGATCATGGGACACTCTGTGCTCGACCTGCGCAACGCGCAGGTGCGGGGCGAGAAGGCGGTCATCGACGTGGTCGCGATCATGGGGCACGTCGAGATCATCGTCCCGCCCGACTGGGAGGTCGTGACGGGCGACATGCTCTCGGCCGGCGCAGTGAGAAACCTGGCGCGCCGGACCGATGCCGAGGTCAAAAAGAAGGTCCGGATCGACGGCGCCGTCCTGATGGGCCGGCTCGACGTGCGCCGCTGACGGGCGCCGCCGGCGCCGTGGAGGCACGTTGATGGAAGGCAAGGTCGAGATCGTGAAGAGCGGTATTACTTTTGGTACCGCGCTGGCGATGGCCATCTCGTTCAATGTCAACCACTCGGTCTTCTGGGCGGGGATCCACGGCCTGCCGGTGCGCTTCCGGCTGCTCGGCGCCTGAGCGCCCGACGCCATGAGGGTCGGCCTCTTCCTCGTCGTCGGCCTGCTGCTCGGCTGGCTGGTGACGGCCCTGCTCGGCGCCGGCGGCGTGCCGTGGGTCGAAGCGGCGCTCCTCGGGCTGCCGCTCGGCATGGTCTTCGGGGCTATCTGCCTGGCGGCGCGCTATCCCTGCCAGGCGGCGCCGCTCGCGACCACGAAGCCGCTGCGCCTCGCCGCGACGCACGCCGGCGCCGCCGTCATCTCGGTGGGAATCTGGGCCTTCATCGGGGCCGTCCTGAGCCGCGGGCTCGAGAACAACGATCGCTGGGCCGGGGCGGCGGGGCGCTACCGCGGCGAGGCGCCGACGCTCGTCATCGTCGGCCTGCTGGTCTTCCTGCTCGCCGTCGCCATGCACTACCTCGTCCTGGCGCTCGAGGCGGCGCGGGCGGCGCAGGTGCGCGGCGTCGAGGCGCGCGTCCTGGCGCGCGAGGCCGAGCTGCGGGCGCTGCGCGCCCAGATCGATCCGCATTTCCTTTTCAACAGCCTGAACTCCATCGGCACGCTGACCTCGGAGGACCCGGCGGCGGCGCGGCGCATGTGCCTCCTGCTCGCCGGCTTCCTGCGGCGCAGCCTGCAACTCGGGGAGCGCGAACGCATCGCCCTTTCCGAGGAGCTGGCGCTGGCCGACGACTACCTGGCGATCGAGAAGGTGCGCTTCGGCGCCCGGCTGGCCCTCGACCAGCGGGTCGAGGCGGGCGCGGGCGAGTGCCTCGTGCCGCCGCTCATCCTGCAGCCGCTCATCGAGAACGCCGTGCGCCACGGCATCGCCCAGCTCACCGAGGGGGGCACGCTGCGCCTGGCGGCGCGGCGCGTCGGTGGGCGCCTGGTGCTCGAGGTGGCCAATCCGCGCGACCCGGAGCGGACCGGGCGGCGCGGCGCCGGGCTCGGGATCGACAATGTCCGCGGGCGCCTGCGGACGCTCTTCGGCGAGGCGGCGCGTCTCGAGATACAGACGGCCGGGGCCGAGTTCAGGGTGACGCTGGCGCTGCCGGAACTCATGGCGCCGGCGGCAGAGGCGCCGGGGGCAGAGGCGCCGGCGGCGGGAGCGCCGCCGGCCGCGCCCGCCACGGGACGTGCGCATGCCTGACGCGCCGGAGAGACTGCGGATCGTGATCGTCGACGACGAGGAGCTGGCGCGCCGCGGCCTGCGGCGCGACCTGGCCGCCGCCGCCGGCGTCGAGGTGGTGGCCGAGTGCGCCGATGGCTTCGAAGCGGTGCGCGTCGTCTCCGAGGCGAAGCCGGACATCGTCCTGCTCGACATCCAGATGCCGCGGCTCGACGGCTTCGAGGTGCTGGAGCTGATCGACCCGGGGGCCGCGGTGGTCTTCATCACCGCGCACGACGAGCACGCCGTGCGCGCCTTCGAGGTGAACGCCGTCGACTATCTTCTGAAGCCGGTCGACCCCGACCGCCTCATGAAGGCCCTGGCGCGGGCGCGCGAGCGGCTGGCGCGGCGCGAGCCGATGCCGGTGGCGGCGCTCACCGCCGCGGCGCGGCCGGCCGGGACGACCCTGAGCCGCATCCTGGTGCGCGACGGCCCGCGGGTCCACGTCCTGCCGGTCGAGAGCGTCGACTACGTCGAGGCGCAGGACGACTACGTCGCCATCCACGCCGGCGGCCGCAGCCATCTCAAGCAGCAGCCGATCGCTCAGCTCGAGTCGGCCCTCGATCCCGGCCGCTTCGTGCGTATCCACCGCTCGTACATCCTCAACCTCGACCGGCTGGCGCGCATCGAGCTGTACGCCAAGGACAGCCGGGTCGCCATCCTGCGCGACGGCAGCCGGCTGCCGCTGAGCCGCGCCGGGCACGCCCGCCTGCGGGGGCTGCTGCACGAGTAGGCGTGCAGCCGTTGGCCGGGCGCGGGCGCCGCGTCCCGCGCCGCCCGGCGGCCGATGTTCCCTCCGTGGCCGGCCCGGTGCCGTCGCCCGCGCCGCGGCGGGCGCGGTATCATGACGGCGCCCGCCGGCCGCGCGATCGCGCCCGGCCGGCGCCCGGGAGTTCTCCCATGGAGACCACGACAACCGCACGACGGCGCCGACCGGCGGCGCAGGCCGATCCCCGCGGTCCGGCGCGGACCCTGGAGGCGGCGCCCGATCGTCGACGGCGCTGCGGCTGGGCCGGCGGCGATCCGCTCTATGTCGCCTACCACGACGAGGAATGGGGCGTGCCGGTGCACGACGACCGGAGGCTGTTCGAGTTCCTCGTGCTCGAGGGGGCGCAGGCGGGCCTGGCGTGGATCACCATCCTGCGCAAGCGCGCCGCCTACCGCGAGGCGTTCGCCGGATTCGACCCGGAGGCGGTGGCGCGCTTCGACCGCCGGCGCGTGCGGGCCCTCCTGCGCGACCCGGGCATCGTCCGCAATCGCGCCAAGGTCGAGGCGGCGGTGGCGAACGCCCGCGCCTGGCTCGAGGTGCGCGAGGAATTCGGGTCGTTCGACGCCTACATCTGGCGCTTCACCGGCGGCCGGACGCTCCGCAACGCCTGGACGGCATTGCGGCAGATCCCGCCGAAGACCGCCGAGTCCGAGGCGATGAGCCGCGACCTCAAGGAGCGCGGCTTCCGCTTCGTCGGCCCCACCATCTGCTACGCCCACATGCAGGCGACCGGGATGGTCAACGATCACCTGACCGGCTGCTTCCGCCACCGCGAGGTCGGCCGACGATGAGCGGCGGGCGGGATCACGATCCGCGGCCGATGGCCGTCCTGACCGCGGCCTGCCTCCTGGCGGCCGGCGGGGCGACGGCCAGTGGGGCGACGGCCCGCGGAGGAGCGGCCGGCCCGGTGGCGACGGCGGCGGCGGCGCCGGCAGCCGCGGCGCGCACCGCGGACGCCGAGCGGCGCGACAAGGAGGCCTACTTCCGCGACAACCCCTGGTCGCCGCTCCGGGCCTTCGCCCGCTATGACTTCGCGGCGCGCGCCCCGGGCGGGACCGAACCGTCGGTCGTGGTCGGCACGGCCCCGGATTCCGGCGTGCGCCTCGATGGTCCGGGGGTCCTGCCGCGACACATGCGCCTGACCGTCATCTCTCCCGAGCGTGAGAACGGCCCGTGGCGCTTTCGCATCGAGAGACTGGCCGCGGGCGCGTCGATCCGGATCGGCGGCGAGGAATGGCGCGCCGCGCCGCCGGCGACCGGGAACCAGCCGTCCGACGCCGCGCGGGTCATCGACGAGGAGACCGTCGTCGAGGTGGGGCCGTTCGCGCTCCGCCCGTACGTCCAGTCCGACGCCGGGATCCTGATCGAGTTCGACCGCCGGCGGACAGAGGGGAACGCCTTCGTGCCCCCGGCCTGGTTTCCCGTCGATCCGGCCTGGGTGTTCCGGGCGCCACTGCAGCGCTATGAGGAGCCCGAGGCGATGTCGCTCCTGACGTCGCTCGGTCGGCGCAAGGAGTACCTGCGCGCCGGCTACTTCGAGATCGACCCGCTTGGGACCGTCGGTGACGCCGGTGGAGCAGCGGCCGGCGAGGGCGGCGCTCCCGGCGGACCGGCGGGCGCGCCGCGGCCGGCGCCGGTGCGGGTCTACGCCTACCGCGCGACCTTCGTCGCGCAGGCGGAGGAGGGCCTGTCGATCCTGTTCACCGACCGGACGACCGGCGCGGAGACGTACTCCACCGGGCGCTATCTCGACCTCGGCCCGCCGCGGGACGGGCTGTACACCGTCGACTTCAACCGCGCCTACAACCCGCTGTGCGCATACACCCACGTCTACAACTGCCCGATCCCGCCGCAGGAGAACGCGCTGCCGATCGCGGTGCGGTCGGGAGAGAGGTCCTGGCCCGGGCGGCCGCATCATTGATCGAGCCGGCGGCGCGTTCCTGACGGCGAGCGGTGGCCCCGCGGGCGCGGGACGAACCTGGGGCGGATCCATGAGTCGCGTCGACGGATGGAAGGCGTGGCCGGCCGGGATCGCGGTGGCGCTGCTGGCCGCGGCGGCATCCGCGCCCGGTGCTTCGGGATCGCCGCCGGCGCGGGCCGCCGCTTCGGGCGCCGCGGCCGCTCCGGGCGACCAGGCCGCCGCCGAGCAACCCGCCGCCACGGCGCGCGACACCGATCTCTTCGCGGCGGGTCTCGCGGAGTTCCTCCAGTGGGCCCACCCGCCGGGACCCGACTGCGGCGCGGTGGACCGCATCGAGGTGGTGACGCGCTGGGCGGGAGGTCTGCGGGCCCGCTTCGAGCAGCCGTGCGGGGCGGCCGGGCGGCTGCGGTTCGGGGCCATCCTGATGACGCGCGAGGGGGCCGGGGTCTGGCAGGTGGCCGCCGGGTTCGAGGCCGACGAGGAGGTCATCCGCGACGGCATCCGCATGCGCCGGCTGCGCATCCCCCGCGACGGCGAGGGAATGGCCGGCGGCGGATCGCGCGCGCGCGATACGGCCGGTGACGCTGCTGCCGCGCCGTCGGCGGAGCCGTCGCCGCCCGAGGTGCTGCCGCCACCGGGCAACACCGGCGGCGTCGAATCGCCGCTCGCAGCGGTGCGACCGCCGGCCGCGCGCCGGCAGACGCCGCCGGTGTTCCCCGAGGAGGCGGGGCGCGCGCGGCTCATCGGCGAGGCGCGCGTCCAGATGCTGGTCGACGTCAACGCCGCGGGCGTCCCGGTGCGCTCCCGCATGCTGCGCGGCCCGGACCCCGACCTCGGAATGCGCCAGGCGGCGCTGACCGCGGTCGGCACGTGGCGCTTCGATCCGGCGCGCTTCGAAGGCCGCCCGGTGCGCTACTTCGCGCCGATCGAGATCACCTTCACCGGTCTGCCTCCCGAGTCGCGGCTCTGGGCGCACCGGGCGCTGTTCGAGATGCAGGCACTGCTGTACGACGACGAGGCGCGGGCGCAGGCCGCCGCCGCCCGGCTGCGCGCCGGGACGCCGGTGGAGGAGGTGTCGCCGGAGTCGGCGCTCGACAGCGAGTGGGGCCTCACCGCCGCCACCGGCCTGCCGGCGCCCGTGCGGGCGGCGCTGCACGAGACGCCGATCGGCCTGTGGGCGGGGCCGACGCGGGCGGAGGGGAAGTACTGGCTGGCGCGCAAACGGGGCGAGGTCTATTTCGGCGTCCTGCCGCAGGCGGCGCCGGGCGATCTGCAGTACCAGGTGGTGCACCAGCGCGGTGTCCCCGACAGCGATGAGCTGCGGCGCGCTCTCGACGCCGACGTGTTCGACTTCGCGGCCGAGCGCAAGCGGCGCGACTACATGAACGAGGCGGCGCGGCTCATGGGACTGCGCCAGGCGCGCGCCGAGGTCGGCCAGATGGTGATCCGCACCGATGTCCTCAACGACGACGAGATGCGGCTGCTCGGGGCCATCGTCATCGCGACGCTCCAGGCGCACCAGGACTTCTGGGCCGGGCTCACGACCCTGCGGCTCTTCCGGCGGCAGGTGATGGTGTACGCCTTCGCCAGCAGGAGCGACCACCAGAAGGTCCAGGCCACCTGGCTCGGGCGCCCGGGCGCGCCGGCGGCCGCGAGCGGCGAGTACATCCCGGCGTCGCGCATCCTGGCCTTCCCGTGCGAGATGACCGGCGGGCACCTGCCCATCCCGGTCATGGTGCACGAGGCGGTCCACATGCTCGACTACGAGCGCGTCTACCCGCCGCGCGTCCAGCCGTCGAAGTGGTTCGAGGAGGGTCTCGCCAACTACTTCGGCCTGTCGCAGATCGACAGCCAGCTGCGCATCGAGCCGGGGTTCATCAGGCGCTCGGGGACGATCGTCGCCGGCGACGTCAGGGTGCAGTTCGACCCGCGTCTCGAGCTGCTCGGTCACCGGAGGCTGAGCCGCGAGCGCGGCCCGGTCGCGCTGGCCGACCTCCTGGGGGCCGGGCCCGGCGACCCGTTGTGGACCGGCGAGCAGTCGGCGCGCTCCTACGGGGCCTCCTGGACCCTGGTGCACTTCCTCCTGCACGGCGACCGCGGGCGGCGCGCCGAGGCGTTTCGGCGGTATGCTGCGCATGAGGCCAGGAGCGAGGGCGGGCCCGCGACCTTCCGCCGGATCTTCGGCGACGACCTGACCGACCTCGAGACCGCCTGGCACGAATACGAGGAGGCGCTGTGATCCCGCCGGATGAGGACCGCCCCGACGAGGAGCCGCTCACGGACGACGAGGACGACACCGGGGACGATCCCGGCGACGAGGGCCCCGAGCAGCGCGAGCCCGGCTACCTCTGGACCTTCTCCGAGCAGGAGCAGCGCCTGCCGGACGAGTTCGGCCGGCACATGGAGATCCTCGACGACATGGAGGTCGGCGAGGTGCTCGACCTCAACCTCGACCGCGCCGGCGACTACATCCGCTGGGCGGCGGCGCAGGCGCTCGACGAGCAGGGCTGGGCGAGCCAGGCGATCGACGTGCTGCGCCGTATCGGGGTGTCGGGCGCGCCGCACCCCGCCCTGTGCTATCCCGAGATTCTCCTCAGGCTGCACGACCTGCTGCGCGAGCGCGGCGACTACGAGGAGGCCCTGGCGATCCTCGAGCGCGTCGAGCGCGACGATCCCGACCGCCGCGACGCCTGCCGCGAGCGCCGCGCCGAGGTGCTGATCCTGACCGGCCAGGCCGACGAGGGGCTGCGGCTGTTCGAGAAGGCGGTGCGCGCCATCCCCGACGACCCGTGGGTGCCGCTCTCCGCTGCCTGGGCGCTCATCCGCGCCGGTGACTACGACGGCGCCGTCGGCTGGATCGCGCGCGGCGAGCGTGCGGCACGCCGCCTCGAGGACGAGGAGGAGATCCGCTCGGTGGACGGCGAGATCGAGCGGCTGCGCAACGAGGCGCGCATCCGCCGCGATCGCCGCGATCGCGGCGCCGCGCAGGCCCGGGCCGCGCCACCCGCTGCGGCGGCCGCCGGCGATCCGGAGATGACCGGTGGTGACCGCGAGCCGAGCGGCACGCCCGCCGGGGCGGCCGGCCCCGGCCCGGCGCCGCACGCCAGACCGGAGGAGATCCGCGAGGCGATCCTCGCCGGACTCGACGCCGAGGAGGTCCGCCTCACGCGCACGCCCCCCAGGAGCGAGGCGGAGCGCCAGACGGCCATCGACCGTCTGGGCGCGCTGCACCGGCGCGCCTCGGCCGCCTGGGACGATGCGGTCGAGCGCCACGACGAGCCGGCCATCGCCACCCTCGACGATCTGCAGTGGGAAGTGGTCGAGGTGGCGGAACGGTTCGGGTTGCGGCTGCCGGGCGTCGAAGACTAGAGGCGGTCCGGACGGCGGCGGGGGCGACGCGGGCGCGCCGCGCGGGGCACGGGTCCGGGACGCTCTCGCGTCCCTCCCCTCGACCTCGCCTCGCGCCGCCCACCGCGCCATGAATCGGCGCGGCGGGGCCCCGTCGCTCGGTCGCGGACGACCCCGCGCGCCGCGCCCGCGCCGCCCCCGCCGCAGGCCGAGATCGAAGCCGGATCAAACTGATTCTCGACAGTTTCGATCGCGACGGTGCGTATTTTCAACAAGATACGGGCATGTCTCGGGAGTTTGGCACTACAGGTTCGGGGGTCGGCGATTCGGGCGGCGAGGGTCCGAGCAGAGTGACCGGCGACGGAGCGCGCACGCCGGCGGCGGCGAACGCGTGGTGCGCGACGCCGACCATGTCGGTGCGCAAACGGTACCGTTGCCTGTCGAGATCGACGGTGACCGCCTGCACCTGGGAGAGGTCGCGCGTCAGGTCGGGCCACGACACCTCGACCTTGGCCTCGTCGAGCCGGCGCTGCAGATCGACCTCGAGACGCAACGCCAGGAAGCTGGCGACGATGTGCCCTATGCTGGTGTCGTCGCGATGATGGAAGATGGGGCGCACCTCGAGCGTCGACTTCTCCTCACGGAAGGTGCGCTCGACGCGCCACAGGCTCTTGTAGGTGAGGGCGACCTCGCCGGCCGGCAGGTCGGTGTTGGTGGTGAGCACGAGCTTGCCGTCGAGGCGGGCATCGCGCCGCACCGCCTCGGCGTCGATGCTGACGCTGCCTCGCTGGACCTTGACGAAGCGGGCGAAGCCGCGGTTGCCGATGATCGCCTTTGGGCC
>Ga0247727_10018706_pt1 | contig 10851 bp, 11 predicted proteins | sample WisWelCaveWW1625_FD_202498 | JGI IMG/M metagenome (GOLD analysis project Ga0247727, IMG submission 202498) | Biofilm microbial communities from Wishing Well Cave, Virginia, United States - WW16-25 | ecosystem: Environmental > Aquatic > Deep subsurface > Groundwater > Cave microbial mat | place...
GACCATGCCGATGATGCGCTCGCGCCCGTCGGGGTTGAGGCACGGATCGAGCACGATCACGAGCTGGTCGAGCAGCTCAGCCACGTCCTTGTCCTGCGACGCGACCAGGTGATAGCCGAGCGCGACGGAGGCGTCGGCGCCCGAGAGCTCGTCGCCGTGGATCGAGTAACCCATCCAGGCGACCGCCGGGCCTGCGAGGATGCGCTGGGCCTCGGCCTCCGAGAGCTCGCGCGGGTCGGCGAGATGCGCCATGTCGGCGCGGATCGAGTCGAGCCTCGCAAGGTTCGCCGGCGAGCTGAGCGCGGCCCACACGAGCTCGCGCCCCTCGTGCGTGCGCGCGAAGGTCTCGACGCGGATGCGCTTCGAGGTCCCCGCCCAGGTGCGGAAGCAGGCCAGGATCTCGGCGTGATGCGAGAGACGCGTGCCGTGCCGCTGCCCGAGGATCGAATCGGGCGTCGAGATCGAAGCGTCGTAGCGCGCGCCGGGGAAGAACGGCTCGTCGTAGGCGAGTGCCTCCGGGTCGCCGAAGCGGATGGGCTGGAACGCGTCCGGCGCGCGGCTCGGCGCGGACGTCTGCGCGACGCTGGCGGGGCTCGCGCAGCCGAGGACCAGCGGGAGGAGGAGCAGATCGAGCGCCGCGCTTCGCGCGTTCCGTGTGGGGCTCTGCGGGTCGTTCTTCAGGGGAGTCATGGGCGCGCTACCCTATCGTCCCCGGCGAGCCTCCGGGAACCGGAACGAACCATGCTCCACCTGCGAACCGAACGCTTGCAGCTCGTGGCGGCGACGCTCGAGCTCGCGCGCGCCGAGCTCGCCGGACCGCGGCGACTCGAGACGCTGCTCGGCGCGCACGTGCCGCCGAGCTGGCCGCCGCCGCTGAACGACGAGAAGTCGCTGCGCTGGACCATCGACTATCTCACGGCGAACCCGGATGGCGTGGGCTGGGGGGCCTGGTACTTCCTGCACCGTGTTTCCTCGAGCCGTGTTTCCTCGGGCCGCGAGCACGGCGAGCTGCGCGCCGTCGGTCTGGGCGGCTTCACCGGCAAGCCGACGAGCGCGGGCGTGGTCGAGATCGGCTACTCGATCGTCCCCGAGTGCCACCGCTTCGGCTTCGCGCCCGAGGCCGTGCGCGCGCTCGTCGCCTGGGCCTTCGCGCACCGCGAGGTGAAACGCGTCACGGCGCAAACGCTGCCCGCGCTGCGCCCCTCGATCCGCGTGCTCGAGAAGTGCGGCTTCACCTTCGCTGGCACGGGCTCGGAGGAAGGCGCGATCGCCTACGCGCTGGAGCGGCCGGGCTCGTGAGTCGACGCGCCCGCCCTCCGCGACGCTGACGCCGCACGTTTGCCAGGCACACCGTCCAGCACCTGGACGTAGCTCGAGCTCGCGTGGACTCGACACGTCCAGCATGGTTCACCGAAGATGAGTCACAGCGGGGTAGGGACTCCGTAGCTCCGACCTCTGTTCACGCGCTCGTCTCCCCGGACTCCCAGAACCAGATCCATGAAGCCCGCCTTCATCGTCAGCCTGTTCCTGTTCGCCTCCGCGAGCTTGCCGCATGCCCTCGGCGGCGATCGCGTGTTCGTGCCGAACGCGAAGCTCAACTCCGATCACACCGTCACCCTGACGTTGCACGAAGGCCGCGTCGGGAAGCGCACGGTGTGGTTCATCGTCACCGAAGCCTCGAGCGGCGACGCCGCCGACCGCTGGCGTGCGAGCCGGGCCCAGAAGCTCGCCAATGCGAAGCGCGCGCCCGATTCCCTGCAGAATGCCTTCTTCGGCAGCGACGGACTGCTGCACTTCGACGCCACCGTCGACTTCGGGCCGGAGCGCGTGATCGTGCCCACCCCGGGCAGCGGCTTCCCTCCGCTCGAGGCTCAACCTGGCGCGATCGCCGAGGACGGCTACAGCCCGCTCGTGCGTCTCTCCGACGGCACGATCCTGAACGCGCCGCACCTGGCGAACGACACGGGCCGGGCGGACAAGGCGGTCGAGCTCGACTTCCAGGGACGGCACGTGCGCTATGCCCTGACCGATGGCTTCGCGCGCAAGGACGCCGTGGTCTACATCTCGACCGAGTCTTCCAGTCCGGTCGCCGCGACGATCGAGAACGTGACCTTCGCGCCCAAGCTCGATTCAGCGCCCTTCGCCGGCGGCGACGGCACAAACTCCGCGCGCGCCAGCCTGGCAGCCTTCGTCAACGGCCCGACCGGCGTGAACAACCCCCAGCGCCAGGGACTGAACTCGGCCCTCCTCGGTGAAGGCGATCCACTCAACGTGCTCGCCTGGAAGCCGAATCAAGGCCGCTACAGCCCGCTGTGGGACGTACATCTCTCCGCCTGGGACAGCCCGGCTCGCGCCAGGCGTCTGACCGAGTTCGCCGCGGTCGAGGATCGAGGCGAGGACGACGACTTGACGGCTCCGGACGGCAGCCGCTGGGGCCCGACCGGCTTCATCGTGAACTGCCCGATCATCGCCGAGCTCCGCGACTGAGAGCCCGCAACGATACCTTTGGCATCGTTGCTCGGGCTCGAGGGATCGGCTTTGCGCGCGATCCTCGCGCGCCCATTTGTTCTTGCCAGACGCTGAATCCCGTTGCGAGCGACTCCGAGGCCGTCGCACCACCCTGGGCCGGTGGAGCGGATCTCATCCGACCCACTGGAGCGGCACGCTTGCGCGCATCTATGCTGCGCGACCCTGTGCCCCGCTTCGACATGGCCCGCTCCAAGACCGTCACGATCCACGTGCCCGCGGTGCTGCGCGACTGCTGCGGGGGGGCTGCGGAGCTCGCGCTCTCGGCCTCGAGCCTGCGCGCCGTCCTGGAGGAGCTCGAGCAGCGTTACCCCGCGCTCTACCGCAGCATCTGCGACGAGACGGGAACGGTGCGCCGTCACGTGGGCCTGTTCGTGAACACGTCCCACGTGCGCGACCGCGAGGGGCTCGACACGGCGCTGGTGCCGGGGGACGTCGTCACGATCCTGCCCGCGGTCTCTGGAGGTTGAACATGGCTGAGCGCGTGATCCTCATGATCGGAACCAAGAAGGGCCTCCTCGTCGCCGAGGCGCCGAAGACCCGGCGCAGCTTCGCGCTGCGCGGGCCGTTCGGAGCGGGGGTAGCCGTCTACGCGGCGCTCATCGACACGCGCGGTGCGCCGCGGTTCTATGCCTCGAGCTGCAACCCCTTCTTCGGCATGAAGGTCCTGCGCTCGACCGATCTCGGGAAGACGTTCAAGGACACCAAGTCCGCTCCCGCCTTCCCGAAGAAGGACGGGCGCGCGCTCGCCAACATCTGGTCGCTCGCGGCGGGCGCGAGCAAGAAGGAGCTGTGGTGCGGCGTCGAGCCGGCGTCGCTCTTCCAGAGCAGCGACGGCGGCGATTCCTGGGAGCTCGTCCCCGGCATCAGCAACCACCCGCACGCGCGCAAGTGGCAGCCGGGCAACGGCGGCCTGTGCCTGCACACGATCCTGCGCGACGGGGAGCGCGTGCACCTCGGGATCTCGACCGGCGGCCACTACCTGAGCGAGGACGGCGGCGTGCGCTTCGCTGCTGCGAACAAGGGCGTCGGCGCCGGATTCCAGCCCGACCCCTTCCCGGAGTTCGGCCAGTGCGTGCACAAGATCGCCGGCCACGAGGACGCGCCCGGACGGCTCTACATGCAGAACCACGGGGGCTGGGCCAAATGGGACGGGCCGGGAGGGCCGCGGCCGGACATCGGCGTGCTGCGCAGCGACGACCACGGGAAGTCGTGGAGGTCGATCGCCAAGGGGCTGCCGTCCGACTTCGGTTTTCCGATCGTCGTGCACCCGGACGATGCCGACACGCTCTACGTCCTGCCGCTCGAGCCGCAGACGCGCACCTGTCCGGGCGCCAAGCCGGCGGTCTGGCGCAGCGAGGACGGCGGCGGCTCGTGGAACCGGCTCGCGCGCGGGCTGCCGAAGAAGGACAGCTTCTTCACGGTCCAGCGCGACGCCATGGACATCGACGAACTCGGATCGCCCGCGCTCTACTTCGGGACCACGACCGGTCAGCTCTGGATCGGCCGCGACGGCGGCGAGGAGTGGGAATGCCTGTTCGACTCGCTCCCGCCGATCCACTGCGTGAAGGTCGCGGTGGTGTGAGCCGGGCTTCGCGAGCTCATGCGGGGTGCGGACCTTCCGGGAGACGCGCAGAGGTTTCTTGCAGAGGCGGAGGCGTCGATCGGTGACTGAAGCACGAGGCTTCCCTGTGCGCCCCGAGCGGGGAACCGAGCATCGGAAACGGAGCCGGGCTGGAGCCCGGCGGTCCCGGCTGAGAGACTGCCGGGATGGATCCTCGAGCTCCGTCTCTGCGCGTCGCGGGCGTCATCCTCCTCGCCCTCGTGCTCGGCATCGCGACCTTCGCGAGCGTGGTGGTGTTCCTGCGGCTCTCGAGCGAGCGGGAGTTCGATCCCTCGGTCGGCCAGCTCTTGCTGATGACGCTGGGCGTGCTCGCGGTCGCGGAGCTGCCGGTGTACTTCCTGCTGCGCAGGCAGTTCCTCGCGCGGGCCCGGGCCATGCGCGATGAAGCGCTCGAGCTCCTGCGCCAGGGGCTCACGCCGCAGCCGCTGTTCTCGCTCACGATCGTCGGCGCGGCCATGGTGGAGGGCCTCGGCCTGCTCGGTGTGCTCGCCGTGCTGCTCGGGGCGCCGCTGTACGCGCTCGCCGCCCCGGCCCTGGCCGTGCTGCTGATCCTGGCCCAGTTCCCGACCCGCGAGCGGCTCGAGCAAGCCGTGCGCGGGGAGTAGGGCGTCGATCCGGGGAAGGTGCTCTCGGTCATCCCCCGCGGAGCTAACCTTGGTGCGTGCGTCCGCCACGGACGCCCAGGTCAGGCTTGGATGACGCCCCGTTCGAACGTGCTCGTGCTCTCCTTGCTGGCCGCGTGCTCCAGGGCATCGGAGCCGGTCCGATCGGCGACGTTCGCCGAGGACAAGGCCGTGAAGATCGCGGAGCTGACCGCCGAGGAGCTGGTGAAGCTCAATCGCCGCCGCATCGAGCATTCGGAGCTTTCGGAAGCCGACCGTGCCGTGCTCGCCGAGTACGACTCGCTCCTGGAACGCGTCATGAGGAACGCCGAAGCGACCTGGCCCGAGCCCGACGCAACCAAGCCCTGCATCGTCACGCGCGACTTCGAGCTCTGGGTGCTCCCGGACTCGGGCAAGAACTGCTACACGGTCAAGGGCCGCGACGGAACCGTCCTGGCGGAGCGGGTCGACGAGGGGTTCCTGAGGTTCGAGTTCTCCTACCTCCACAACTTGCTGCACCCCGAGTACTTGCAGTTCTACGACGGCGTGGATTACTGAGAGCCCTCGTTCGAGGCGATTCGTCGACCGCCTCGCGGTACGGCCGTGCCCATCCTCCTGCGCTTCCTCGTGATCCTGGCCATCGGGTATCTCGCCCTGTGCCTGGTCGTGTATCTCACGCAGGCGAAGCTCGTGTTCTTCCCCGGGCCGCCGCCGCACGCGACGCCGGCGGACTTCGGCCTCGAGTTCCGCGAGCTCGAGCTCGGCGCGCGCGACGGCGTCAGGCTGCATGGTTGGTTCCTGCCCGTGAAGGACGCGCACGGGGCGGTGCTCGTCAGCCACGGCAACGCGGGCAGCATCGAGCTGCGCATCGAGCTCGCCCAGGCGTTCCTCGAGCTCGGCTGGTCGGTGCTGCTCTACGACTACCGCGGCTATGGCAAGAGCGCGGGACAGCCCGACGAAGAGGGCACGTATCGCGACGCCGAGGCGGCCTACGAGCACCTGACCGCGGTCGAGGGCTTCTCACCCGAGCGCATCGTTCTCCACGGCGAGTCGCTCGGCGCCGCGGTGGGCATCGAGCTCGGGCGGCGCCGTCCGTGCGCGGCCGTGATCGGTGAGAGCGCCTTCACCTCGCTGCCCGACGTCGGCGCCAAGGCCTACCCGTTCCTGCCGGTGCGCTGGCTCGCGCGCTTTCGCTACGACAACCTCGGCAAGATCGCAGAGCTCGGCGTCCCGCTGCTCCTGATCCACAGCCCCGCGGACGAGATCGTGCCCGTCGAGCACGGGCAGCGCCTGTTCGACGCCGCGCGCGAACCGAAGCGCCTGCTCCTGACCGAGGGCGGCCACAACGACGGCGGCTTCCAGCGCCGGCCGGAGTGGCGTGGGGAGGTGGGGGCGTTCCTCGAGCAGGTGCTGGGAGTGCAGCGCTGACGTTCAGCCCTCGAGCGCCTTCCGCGCGCGCTCCTCTTTCTTGCGGCGGTGATCGGCGAGCGCCGCGTAGGTGCCGCGGAAGCTCGCATCGTCGTAAGAGACATCGCCGAACATGGCGAGCTGCGGGCACTTCGCGCAGGCCGGGTGCAGGTCGCCGTTGATCGTGCCCTCGCGCATCTGGACCAGCACCGGGTCCGCGAAGATCGCGCGCAGGTCGGGGGTCGCGCGGAGGTTCCCGACCACGGGCCGGCCGAGGCCGCAGCACGGCGCGATGTCGCCGTCGATCGAGACGAACGCCTCGCGCCAGAGGTACTGGCAGTAGGTGGGCCGGTCGTCGGCGGGGATCGCCGGCAGCTCGACCTTCGGGTGCAGCGGGAAGGCCGGGGGTGCTTCGTGGGAGAGGTTCTCGCCGGTCGTGAAGAGCTTCGGGAGGTGGAGACTCAAGTTCAGGCGCCGTGCCTCCGCCGCAGCCTCGCGGAACCTCTCGTCTGCGTGCTCCGGCTGGTGCCGCAGGTTCGAGCGCTCCCAGTGCTCGTTGTAGGCGACCACGTGCGCGACACCCAGGCCGTCGACGCGGAGCTCCTTCGCCAAGCGCACCATGGCCGGGAGCTCGTCGATCCACTGCGCCATCACCGTGGACTCGATGCGCACCGTGGGACGCTTCTCGGGCGCGAGCGTCGCGCGCCACGCGGCCACCGTGCGCAGGCGCGCCACGACGTCGTCGAAATCCGACGGCGCGCGCAGCACGTTGAAAGTCTTCGGCGAGGCGCCGTCCATCGAGACGCGCAGCTTCGAGCACACCGGGCCGAGGCGCGCGAGGCGCTCCGGCGTGAGGTAGGTGCCGTTCGTCACCACGTCGACGAAGACCCCGTGCTCCGCGCAGTGCGCCAGGAACTGGTCCCAGAACGGGTACATCATCGGCTCGCCCACCACCGAGGGGATGACCTCGGTGACGTGGGGGAAGACCTCGCGCGCGAGCCAGTCGAGGTCCTTCAGCGGCACGTGCAGCATCGGCTTGAGCCCCTGCTTCTCCGCCAGCGCCCGTGGCGGGGTGAACTCGCAGTGCGGGCAGCGCAGGTTGCAGTCGGCCGTCAGCTCGACCGTCAGGCGCAGCGGCAGGCCGCCGAACGCTCCCCGGCCCGCCCGTTCGGCCTCGCGAACGCGCTCCAGGTTCTCCTGCCGTTGTGAGCCGTCGAGCATGCCGAAACTCAAGTCTAGCACCCGGAAGCGGCGAGGGGCGGGGTTCGAGTCAGCCGGGAACGCCAGGCTCCAGCCTGGCTCCTCTCTCTTCTCTTCTCTGGCGCCGGCCGGAAACGGAAGAAGAAAGAGAACGGAGCCAGGCTGGAGCCTGGCGTTCCCGGCTGAAACCAGCTTCAGTCCTTGCCGCGCACGCCGACCACCAGGAACTGACCACCGAAGAGCGACCACGTCCAGGGCAGCTTCAGGTAAGCGCGCAGGGTCCACAGCGGCGGGCGGAAGCGACTGGACATCGTGTACGGCAGGAAGCGCGCGATGCACGTGTGCACCTGGAAGCCGCGCAGCTCGAGCGCCTCCTTCAGCGAGAGGTCGGAGAGCGGCGTGTGGTGGTCGAAGAAGTCCCAGTAGCGTCCGTGCAGCACGCGGATGTTCGGACCCAGACAGACGATGCGCCCGCCCGGCTTCAGGCAGCGGTGCGCCTCGCGCAGTGCGCGCGTGACCGCGGCCTTGTCCGGCAGGTGCTCGAGGAAGTTGCTGGTGAAGACGCAGTCGAGACTCCCGTCCGCGAGCGGCCACGGAGCGGCGGCATCGGTGCGCAAGAGCTTCACGCCGGCCGCCAGGTGGGAGTGCGCGTCGGGATTCATGTCCACGGCGATGCGCTCGCGCGCCGTGACTTGATTGATGAATTCGCCCCAGCCGCTGCCGAGGTCGAGCACGACGTCGGTCGGCCGCACGAAGCGCCCGAAGTAGACCTCGATCAGGGTGCGCCAGACGTTCTGGCGGTACTCCGCGGCCGGACCGAAGCGCAGGCGGTACTCGGCGGAGAGGTCGGCGGTCAGCTCGGACGGATCCGCCATGTTCAGCCGCGCCTGGTCGGCTCGTACGTCGCGGTCTCGGCCGTCCGCGAACGCGCGGGCGCGTCGGCGCGCCGGTAGTCGCCCAGGGCGAAGTACTTCTCCAGCCAGCAGTACATCATGATGAAGAAGTAGCGGCTGCCCATCTCCTTGAGCTTGAGCTTCGATTGCCCGGACTTGCGGTTGCGCCAGGTGATCGGCACGACCTTCCACGAGTAACCGCGCACGATCGCCTTGAGCGGGATCTCGATCGTCAGGTTGAAGTGCGGCGCGAGGAACGGGCGGCAACCCTCGATCACCTCGCGGCGGTAGGCCTTGAACGCGTTCGTGACGTCGTTGTACTTGACCCGGAACATCTGCCGGATGACCCAGTTCGCGAGGCGGTTGACGCGCAGCTTGAGCCAGGGATAGTCGACCACGCCGCCGCCCTTCGCGAAGCGGCTGCCGAACACGCAGTCGCACCCGCTCTGCAGCGTCTCCCAGTAGAGCACCACGTCGCGGCAGTCGTCCGACTCGTCGGCCATCATGATGCACACGGCGTCGCCCGCGAAGATGTCGAGCCCCTTGACGACCGCCCGGCCGTAGCCGTGCGGCCCCAGGTTCTGGACGGGCTTCAGCTCCGGGATGCGCTCGCGCAGTCGTTGGAGGACGTCCCAGGTCGCGTCCTTGCTCCCGTCGTCGACCACCACGATCTCGTGCGGGATCTCCTTCAGCCGCAGCTCGACGTGCAGGTGCTCGACGGTGGAGGCGATGCAGTCGGCCTCGTCGAGCGCCGGGATCACGATCGAGAAGAGCCGCAGCTCGGACCCCTCGTGCAGCCCGCGGCCGCTCGGCGTCGAGTCCGCGCTCATCCCGCGCCTCCGGTCATTTCCAGCCAGTCGGGCCGGGCTTCCGCGTGCCGCGCGATCTCCTCCAGGATCTCGCCCCGCGAGCGGCGCGGCTGCCAGCCCCAGGTGCTCTGCGCGAGGCGGCTGTCGAGCACGACCCACGGCAGGTCGTACGGACGGGGTTCTCGTTCGACCCCGACCTCGCGCTCGCCCCAGCGCTCGCGACACCACGCGCTCAGCTCCGCGAGCGAGCACGCGCTCTTCGCTCCGCCGCCGACGTTCACGAGCTGCGGGCGGCCGCGGATCGAGCCGGCCTGGAGCTGCTGCACCACGAGCGCGGCGAGATCGAGCGGGTGCAGGCAGTCGCGCACCTGGTGGCCGCGCCCGTCGAAACCGACGTAGGAGAGCGGCCCGCCGCTCTTCCAGCGGTGCAGCCAGAAGCTGAAGATCCCCTGGTCCGCGCGCGCGAACTGACCCGCGCCGGCGAGGACCCCGCAGCGATCGATCCACACCGGGAAGCCGAAGGCGCCGCCGTACTCGAGCGCCAGGATCTCGGAGGCGCGCTTGGTGGCGCCGTACAAGGAGAGCGGCGGCTCGGCCGGGAAGGACTCGCGGATGCCATGCTCGGAGATCCCGGGCGGTGCCTGCTCCCACAGCGGCACGAACGCCCCGTTGCGCGCGGACAAGGCGAGCGCGGCGAGCGGCGCGAGGCTGTACACGCGGCTCGTGCTGAGCAGGACGAAGCCCGCGCCCGTGCGCCGGCAGTACTCGAGCATGTGCAGGGTCCCGCCCAGGTTGTGCTCGACGAGCTGCGCGCTCGTGCCGAAGCCGGGCGTGCCCGCGAGCACCGAGGGATTCGCGGCGGCGTCGATCAGCCAGTCGGCCTCCGGCAGGGCGTCGACGTCGCTCTTCGAGCGGATGTCGCCGTGCTGGAGGCGCACGCCCAGCGCGCGCAGCGCGCCGCGGTTCGTCTCGCTCCCGGGGCGGACCAGGGAGTCCAGGCCCGTGACCTCGAAACCGCCGCGCTCGACGAGGTGCTGGGCGAGCGCGCGTCCGACGAAGCCGCAGGCGCCCGTGACGACGACTTTCACGCGCTACTCCTGCCTTTCGCGACGGGTCATTCTGTTAGCGTCTCCAAGGATACGAGGCCGTGGCAGGTCGACAAAGGACGGAACCGCGGCGCACCCGCCACCCGACTCCTTCGCGATGCAGTCATCGACCCCGACGGCGAGATCGAGCCCGGGTTCCTGGTCTCGGCTGCACGTGCTCCTGTGCCAGCCGCGGACGCTCGTGGCGCTCCTGATCCTCGCGACGCTCGTCGCGCGCAGCTCCGTCCTGTCGACGCCGATCGGCCGCGTGCGGCCGACGCTGACGGCGATGATCACGAGCAACCTGAACCGCGACCTCGAAGAGATCGGAGCGCGGGCGCTCTTCTATCCGCGCGTCGACTACGCCGGCGAGCAGCCGGGGTATCTGCTGCAGGAGTTCCCGGTCATGAATCTGGCCGGGGTCTGGCTGGAGAGGACCTTCGATCTCGAGCGCGAAGTCGCCTACCGCCTGCCGTCGCTCCTGGCCTTCGCCGTGATGCTCCCGCTCGTCTTCGCCTTCGTGCGCAGGCGTTTCGGGACGACGGAGGCCGTCGTCGCCACGCTCTCGATGGCCTACTTCCCGCTGGTCGTCGTCCAATCCGTGGAGGTGATGCCCGAGCAGGGTGTCCTGACCGCGTTCCTGGCGGGCATCTACCTGTTCGATCGGCACCTCGACGGAGGCCGGGTGCGCAGCCTGGTCGCGGC
>Ga0247727_10018707_pt1 | contig 10851 bp, 8 predicted proteins | sample WisWelCaveWW1625_FD_202498 | JGI IMG/M metagenome (GOLD analysis project Ga0247727, IMG submission 202498) | Biofilm microbial communities from Wishing Well Cave, Virginia, United States - WW16-25 | ecosystem: Environmental > Aquatic > Deep subsurface > Groundwater > Cave microbial mat | place...
ACCGACCGGAGGCGCGCATGCTCCGCCGCGTGGAGGTAGCGAAAGCTGCTGGTTATTGCCTTGATCGACCAGCTCGCGGCCTCGAAGGGCCGATCGTGGGTCTCGACGCGCTCGAGCCGTCTGGCGGCAGGAAGTCCCTCGCCACAGACAGCCGTAACGCGGTCGATGCTCCACACGCCCACAGGGCCCGCCGCGAAGGTTACGGGAATCCCGGTCATGTTCTGCTGCCTCCTGGGAATCAGAGCGGCGCCCCTTACCGTGACGTGCCCAGCAACGCCAGGAACTCTTGCCGAGCGCTACCTTCCTCGAAGGCCCCTCGGATGGCGCTCGTGGTGGTCATGGCGCCAGGTTTGGCGACGCCGCGCATCTCCATGCACAGGTGTCGGGCTTGGAGGACGACCATCGCGCCGACGGGGTGCAGCCGGTCCTGCAGCAAGCTGACGATCTGCTCGGTCATTCTCTCTTGTATCTGAGGCCGCCGCCCGTAGAAATCGACCACGCGCGCGAGCTTGGAAAGGCCGACGATCCGGTCGCTCGGGAGGTATGCCACGTGGGCGACGCCGACGAACGGGAGAAGGTGATGGGCGCAGAGCGACTGAAACGGGATGTCGGTCACGGCGACCATCTCGGAGTAGCCCTCGGTGTTCGGAAACGTGCGCAGTTCGGGAGCCGGGCCCGCGTAGAGGCTCGAGCACAGTTCCCGCATGGATCGAGCGACGCGCCACTCCGTGCCGGCGAGGTTGGGATCCGCGAGGTCGAGGCCGAGGGCTTCGAAGGCGCCACGCAACTTGCGGGCCACGTCCGCGAGGTCCGGCTCCGGACGCCGTCCCTGCCCCGCGGCCTCCGGCGTCAGGAGCGTCCCGCTCGCCGCCCCGTTCTCCGGCGCGTGGGGCTCCGCGCTCACGATGCCGAGATCGGTCGTTCCAGTCATGAGCCTCTCACGGTACAGAGCGTCCAGCGGGCCGGCGGTGACAGGACCTTCCCGAAATCCCTGTAACCTTCTTGGACCCTGCTACTCTGTTTCAGAACCAGCGCCACAGCCAGCTCTTCTCGAAGAGCACCTTGCCCACATGCCAGTGCCGAGCGGCGCGATGCAGCGTGATCTGCGGCAGAGGCTCGGTGTAGAAGCTACCGCCACCGAATCCGGCGCGGCCGTCGCCTGTCTCGACGAAGCACTGGCCTCGCCCATCGAATGCCGCCGGACTGCCCCGCCCGGTGATCTCTCGGGCCACGTTGCGCGCGACGACCTCGGCCTGAGCGTGGGCGAACACACCTGCCTTCGGAAGCGGCTTGCCGAGCTTGAGTGGAATGCCGGTGACGTCGCCGATGGCGTAAACACGGTCGAAGCGTGTCGCGAGCGTGTGACGGTCGACGGGGATCCATCCGTTTTCCGCCCCGAGGCCGCCCTCTCGAACTACGGCCGGCGCCCGATGCGGCGGAACGTAGACCAGGAGGTCGTATCCCGCGTCGTGGCCATTGGTAAACGTCAGGCGTCGTGACGAGGCATCCACCTGGCTAATCTGATGCTGGGGGAAGTAACGGATACCCTTGGCTTCGACCATCTGGCGGAGGGCGGCCGAGACCGCGGGCCCGGCCACTCCCATGGGACCTGGCTCGGCCGCGTACAGTGCGACTTCGCTGTGGGCACGCAGGCCTCGGCGACGCAGGGCGCTCTCAAGGAGCATCGCAGCCTCGTACGGGGCAGCGGGGCACTTGTACGCCGGCTCCGCGGTCAGGATGACCAGGCGCCCTCCCGTGAACTGCGCCAAGGCGTCGCGGACGGCCTCCGCGCCGGGGAGGGTGCAGAACGTCCGCCCGCCCTCAGCGAGACCGGGGACGACCTCTGGCGTGAAGTCGGCGCCCAAGGCGACGATGAGGAAGTCCGCGGTCCACGTCCGTCCGTTCACGGTCGCCGCGCGCCGGACCTGATCAATGGCCTGGACGTCACCCCGCACCACCTCGATGCCCTTGGGCCCCAGCCGCGTGAGAGGCCGGGAGACAGACTCCGCGGATCGCTGTCCGGTCATCACCCACAGCAGCGAGGGAGCGAAGACGTGGCGGGCCTCGCGCTCGACGAGGACGACGCGATGACTGGACGGAAGCGCGCGCCGAAGGCGATGGGCAGCCACGAGGCCCCCGACACCGCCACCCAAGACGAGTGCCGTGACCGACGTCGTCTCCGGCGTCAAAACGACAGCACCTTGTCGGCTTCGGTGGTCCAGGCGGTGAGCTCGTCGAGCGTGCTGCGGCGGGCGCCTTCGACCAGCTCGCCCTCGGCGATGCCGCGCGCGTCGATACAGGTCCCGCACACCCCGACTTGGCCGCCGTGGCGGATCACCGTGTTCAGCATGTTCTGCACGTTGTAGTAGCCGGACGGCACCTTCTGTCCGGTCTTCGCACAGCTCACGGCGTCTCCGATCAGGAACAGCTTGAGGGGCGCACCCTGGCGCGCCAGCGATCCCGCCAGGCGGAGTCCGTTGTACGAGCGCTCGATGCCGTACGGGGCGTCATTCAGGATGATGAGGGTGGACATGGGGTCAGAAGCGCGCCAGGTAGGCGATCTTCACGAAGGCCTGACGGCCTTCGTTGACGAAGCCGCGGCTCATGCCATGGGTGCCGAGCGGCGTCGCGAGCAACGCGGGATCGAGGTCCTGCCAATTGCTGTTGTACCCCGCGTAGAGCGCCGTGCCGGGGCTGACCAGGTAGGTCAGCAGCACGTCGGCGTTGAAGCCGCGCGTCGTCCGCAGCGAGGTCCGGGCCGGGTCCGCCAGCAGCTCCTCGTACTGCACGATGAAGCGCAGCGAGAGCTCGCGCGAAAGCTGCAGGCTCAGCTTGGAGCGCAGCACGCGGTCGCTGAAGACGCGCGCCGCGCCATCGCGCAGCCGGCTCGAGATCGCGGTAGTGGCGAGGCTCAACGAGCGAGTCGGGTGGATCGTGAGGGTCAGGCTGGCGGCGTCCACGTCGGCCGGTCGCGGCCCGTGGCCGGCGGGCGGAGCGAGGTTGATCGCCGGGCCCCGAGACGCGTTCCCCGCGACCGCGGCCCGCCTCGCGAAGAGAGAGAACTCGACGCCCCGGCTGTTCCGGCCGAAGTCACGGGCCTCCTCGAGCAGCGGGTGATCGGAGGGGCGCAGGCGCTCCCGCCGCGCCGCGAAGAAGAACTGGAGCTTTGCCGGACCCTTGAGCTCGACATGCAGGGCGGGACGCACGGCCTGGTCGAGGCGGGTGCCGCGGTGGTCCCAGATACCCTCGACAGTCAGCGCCGGGCCCCACGAGACCAGGCGCTGGCCTTCGGGCCGGAACGAATAGCGGAGCGTCTGGCTCGCCAGCCGGATGTCCGTTCGCGGCACGAAGCCGACGAGCGAGCGGAAGCCCGGGCTGCGATCGCTGTACTGGAAGTCGTAGAGGAAGCTCCGACCCGATCGCTTGGCGGCGAGCTCCACGGCCGTGCCGTCCCCGCCTCCCGACTGAGGCGAAGCCGTGCGGCTGGCGGCCACCTGGAACGTGGCCACCCAGGTCGAGGACAGCTTCATCCGGCCGTCCAGGCCGAAGACGCGGTTCTCGGACCCGCGGAGCCGATGGTCGGTGTAGAGCAGCCCGAGGCTGGACTGCGCGAGCACGTCGCGGCTCACGCGCGCGACGGAGAAACGCGCCCGTTCCCCCGCGAGCTCGCCGTCGCGGGGAGCGGCCCTGCCGGGAGCCTGGTCGTCGGCGAACAGCGCGCCCACGGCGAACGCGCCCAGCTTGCCCGTGAGGCGCACGCCCAGCTGCGGGTCGGCGATGCGCCGGCTGAAGAAGAGGCGGATCGGTGTCTCGAAGAAGCCCGCGTTCTCCAGGAAGAACGGCCGCTTCTCCGGGAAGAAGAGCTCGAAGCGCTGGTTCGTCGCGAGCTGCGGCTCGTCGGATTCGACCTGGCTGAAGTCCGGGTTGGCGGCGAGGTCGAGCACCAGGCTGTCCTTGAAGACGGCCTTAGCGTCGAGGCCGGCGTCGGGGGCGGCGTCGCGAGCGAATCCCGGCGACGCGGAATCGCGCAAGTCCAGCGTCTGCAGCGACCGCAGGTCGGCGTAGGGGTTGAGCTGGAGGTTGCGGCCCGGGGAGACCCCCTCGAGACCCAGCAGCACCCCGGCCTGGTTCAGGCGCCCCTCGATCCGTTCCGTCTGCCGAGGCCAGGTAGCCGTCTCGTTGTTGCGGCGCAGCGAGCGCGCGAGCTGCACGCCCCACGTCTGCGCGCTCGCGCCGGGGAAGCGCAGGCTGCGGAACGGGATCGCCATCAGCACCACGAAGCCGCGGCTCGTCAGGCGGCCCTCGGAGCGCCAGACGGTGTCGAAGGCGTCGTTGTAACCGTCGCCCTCGGTCCACAGGCTGTCGACCTGGACCCCGATCGGGTTGCAGCTGAAGGAGTAGGCCCGTCGCTGGTCGTTGAAGGTGTCGAGCACCAGCTCTACGAGGTCGTCGTCGAGGATGTCCTCGCGCCGCGCCAGCCGCGCCCGCAGCTTGCCGGGCTCCGAATCGAAGGCCACGAAGACCGCGTATAGGCTCAGGGCGTCGTAGCCGAGGTAGACCTCGGTCGGCTGCGTGGCCGGCGAGCCGTCCTCGGGGGTGAGCTGGGTGAAGCCCTGGACACGCGCCAGGCTCCCCTCGACGGCTGCGCTCGGCTTCATCTCGGCGAAGTCCTCGATCGCCGGCGGTCGCGCGATGCGCGGGACGGCAATCGCGGGACGCGGGTCCGCGCTCGCCCCGCCGAGGCTCGAGGCTGCCACCAGCACCGAGCAGCCGAGGCGACGGATCCCGCACGACCAGGCCGGCTCACTCCCGCCGAACGGCCGCTCCCTGAAGACGTCGCTGACGCCGCACCGAGATCGCATTCGATCGGAATATCCGGTCGCGTCATCCCCGCCACCACCCGCCGGACGGCGGTGAAGGCCGGGCTGAGCCGAAGCGTCACTTCAGCTCGACGATGAGCTCGTGCAGCTCGGTCTCGCCGAGGTTCTCCCCCGCATGTTCGGTTGCCTCGCTGAAGGAGATCTGCCCGGGAGCGAGCTCCAGCTCGGTCACGCGACCGCCGGCCGAGGTCATGCGCATCCGCGCCGGGCGGAGCACGACGACGAGGTACGCCGGGTGAGAGTGCATCGGCTCGGTCTCGCCCGGCCCGAGCCGCAGCTCGAGGACGCGCAGCCGATCGTTCTCCAGCCGGACCACGCTCTTCATCACGCGACTCCCGGCCCGGGGCCGCGGGCGTCGATTTCGGCGTGGTACGCATCGGTGATCGCCGTCGCCGCCCGCCGGATATCGCCCTCGCTCGTCGACCAGTTGGACACGGAGACGCGCGCGGCCTCGCGGCCCTCGAAGCGCGTGCCGCCGAGCCAGCAGTGCCCCTCGCGCTGGATGCGCGCGATCGTGGCGCGCGTCAGGGCGTCCGCGTCCCCCCCAGCCGGCGCGTCGAACCCCAGTAGGACCTGGTTCAGGACCACGTCGTTCAGGACCCTCACGCCCGGCTCCGCCGCGAGGCACTCGGCCAGGAGCCGCGCGAGCTCGCAGCTGTGCTCGACGAGGCGCGCGACCCCGCGCCGCCCCAGCGTCCGCAGCGCCGCGTAGAGCGGGAAGGCACGGGCGCGGCGCGAGGCCTCGGGCGTCCAGTCGAGCCCGTCGCGCTCGGCGCCCGAGGCCTGGACCAGGTACGCCGCGCGCGCCGTGAGTGCCGCGCGATGCGCCTGCGGGTCGCGCACGATCGCGATCCCGGAATCGAAGGGCACGTTCAGCCACTTGTGCGCGTCCGTGGCCCACGAGTCGGCTGTCGCGAGGCCATGGACGTGACGACTCAGCTTCGGGCTCGCGGCCGCCCAGAGGCCGAAGGCGCCGTCCACGTGGACCCAAGCGCCGGCGGCGTGCGCCCGCTCCACGATCTCGCCGATCGGGTCGCAGGCGCCGGTGTTCACGTTGCCGGCCTGCGCGCAGACGATCGTGGGCCGGGTTGCGGACCGGAGCAGGCTCGCGAGGGCGTCCGGCTGCATGCGGCCCTGCGCGTCGGCCGGGACCTCCTCGATGCGGCGCACGCCGATCCCGAGCATGCGCAGGGCGGAGAGGATGGTGAAGTGGGCCTGGGCGCCTACGATCACGCGCAGGTCCGGAGCGCCGATGAGCCCTTCCTGCTCCACGTCCCAGCCGAAGTGTTCCAGGACCGCATGTCGCGCCGCCGCGAGGCCGGTGAAGTTCGCCATCTGGCAGCCGGTCACCAGCCCCACGCTCGCGCCCGGCGGAAGGCCGAGCAGATCGAGCAGCCACGCGGCCACGACATCCTCGACCACGGCCGCCGCGGGCGACTGCGCGTAGAGGCAGGCGTTCTGGTCCCAGGCCGACGTGAGCCAGTCCGCCGCGAGCGCCACCGGCAGGCTCCCGCCGATCACGAAGCCGTAATAGTGCGGGCCCGCGCTCGCGACGAGCCCGGGCTCGACGTCCAGGGCGAGCTCGCGGATCACGCGGGCGGGGTCGACGCCCTCATCGGAGAGCGGGCGCTCGACGCGGTGCCGCAGCTCGCCTACGGGCGTCGTCACCCCGACCGGCCGCACGGGCAGGCTAACCAGGTAGTCCGTGGCCAGCTCCAGGGCCTGCGCGAGAAGGGCGTGTCGCGTCACATCTGCCTCCATGGCTCAATGGCAACGGTCGAGGAACGCGAACGCTCGCACCGGGAACGTGCCGAGCCCCGGGACCTTGACCGGCACGGCGAAGATCAGGACGGCCCTGCCGTCGAGCTCGTCGCCGCTCAGCAGCGTTCGGGACACGGCGCGCAGCCCCGGTACGTGACGAGCCCGTCCTCGACGACGTGGCTCAGGTCCACGATCTCGGGACGCGTCGCGGCCGCCGCGGCGCGCTTGTGCGGCTCGGAGACGACGGCCTTCTTCAGGATGCGGACGCTCTTCACCATGAGCAGCCGCATGTCCCGGACCACGTAGTCAGCGAGCTCCTCGTCCGAGATGCTCTCGCCCTGGATGTCGAGCCTGAAGCCCTCGCCCTTGACGCCGCCGCCGTTCGCGAACTCGATCGCGAAATCGAAGAGCGCGCGGCGCGTCGGCAGGGTCGCCCGGGTCGTCACGCCCCGCCTGCGTCTCGCCGCCGGCACTCAGTACCGCCGGCGCAGGAGGTACGACACCTTGACGAAGAGCGTCTGGCGGTTGCGCCGCAGCGGGAGTGACGGGTCGGCGTTCGGCGACGTCATGTCCTCGTTCAAGCCGATGTAGACCGACGTGCCCGGGCTCGGGGTCCAGCCCAGCAGGAACTGGCCCCGCAACCCCGCGCGGAGCGTATCGTAGTCGAGCTGCAGGCGCGTGAAGGTCGCCGCGGAGAACTGCCAGTTGAGGTTGAGGCTGTAGATGCTCGAGTCGAAGGCCACCCGGTCGGTGTCCCAACGGGTCTGCCGGGTCTTCTTGTAGCCGAGCGAGATCCGGGCCCCGTCCGTGGGCTGGTAGGTGAAGCTCGTGGTGAGGTTCAGTTGGCTCGCCTGGCCCGGGTCGCGGGGGGCGCGGGGATCGAGAAGGGCGGCAGGGCTCACCCGGGGGAAGCGGGGCAACGCCCCCAGGTCGAAGTCGAAGATCCCCGACGACCATCCGATGTCGTCGATGCCGAAGGAGTACTTCTTGCTGGGGGTCGTGCGGACGGAGAGGCCGATGGCCTTGTGGGGGGCGCGCCGGTAGGGGAGGCCGTCGAAGGCCCCCCGCTGCGTTGCGGAGCGCTTGGAGCCGAACTCTTCCTCGAACACCTTCTCGGTGCCGAAGAAGCCGAAGATCCGGACCTGGGTCTGGCGCTTCAGGTTGAAGATCGTCTGGAAATGCGGCCCCACGTTCTGGAGCTGCCCCTTCCAGTTGAAGCGGAAGAGCATCCGGGACTGGGCGCTCCAGGAGGTGAGGCCCGCCCCCGGCTTCTTGTCCGACTCGTAGCGGCCGAGGAGCGTCCAGGAGTTCGAGTCCAGACGGCGGGCGAAGCCGATGTCGGTCCGGAAGTCCGCCGAGCGCCCTTCGCCGTTGAGGTTCGCGTGGACGTGCCGGCTCTGGAAGCCGTAGTTCAGGAAGTAGCCCAGACCCAGTCCCGTCCGGTACTCGTTGCGGTTCGCCACGGGGTCGAAGAAGACGCGCCGGGACCGGGTCCCGAGGGCCTGGACCGTGAGGAGCTGGTGCTTGTCGAAGCGAACGATGGCATCCACTCCCGCCGTCTGGTTGTACCTCTCCACGAAGCTCGACGTGGTGGCGATGAAGCCGACCTTCGAGTCCCTCCCCACGTCCCTCTGGTAGCGCATCGCGCCCACGTAGGCATTCTTGTCGAGGAGCTTGTCGATCCGGGCCCGGTTCGCCGGGTTGGCCAGCTCGTCCTTCGTGAAGTCCCCCGGGGCGTCGTCGGACGCGAAGAGGATCCCGAAGCCGTGAGGGCCCGACTCCCCGGTGAGCTTGGCCGCGAAGGCGGGGTCCACGACTGCGCGGGTGTGGAGGGCATTCAGCGGCGTCTGGAAGATCTCCCGCCCCTCGAGGAAGAAGGGCCGCTTCTCCGGGAAGAAGATCGGGAAGCGCTCGTTGGCCGTGACCACGATCTGGTCCGCCTCCACGTGGGCGAAGTCCGGGTTGAGGGCGAGGTCGGCCGTGACCTTGGGGCTGAAGCCGACGCGAGCGGTCACACCCGGGTCAGCGTCCACGGAATCGTGGACAAAGCGAGGGGTGCTCCCCGCCGGGACAAAGACCTCCCGGCGTCCCAGGTCCGAGACGGTGAAGCTCGGGATCACCTCGATCGCACGTCCCCTCGAGACGTCCTCGATTCCCGTGATCAGCCCCGCCTGGCTCAGTGTGCCGGAGCGGTCGCGGGAGATGGGCATCCAAGAGCTCAACTCGTCGTTGTAGCGCTTGATCCGGCGGAAGAAATGCACCCCCCAGGCCTTCCCTTTTCCCGCGTCGAAGCGAAGCGAGCGGAGCGGGATGGTCACCTCGACGACGTAGCCGTCCGGGGTCAGGGCCCCCTTGGACTCCATGATCACGTCGAAACTGAAGTCCTCGCTGCTCCCCACCGTGAGGATCCCGTCGGGGGGGACGCCGACGAGCGAGCCCGAGTTGAGGACGCCCCGCCCCTCGATGAAGATGCCGTCCTGCTGGACGCCGAGTGGGTTGAAGATGAGCTCGTACGCCTGCCGCCGGTCGTTGAAAGTGTCGAGGTACATCCCGACGTAGTCGTCGGCCACCACCGCGTCGCGCTTGGCCACCGTGGCCCGGATACCTCTCGGGTCGTCGTCGAAGGCGCGGAAGGCGACGTAGAGGGCCTTCTCGTCGTAGGCCATCCGGACCTCGGTGGACTTCGAGGGATCGATGTTGTCGCCGGGGACGACCTGGTAGAAATCCTTGAACACCGCCGCCGACTGCCACTCCTTCTCGCCGAGCCGCCCGTCGATGAACGGCGGCTCGCCCACCTTGGGGACGTGCACCGCTTCGGCACGGTCGAGACGGGCGGCGGCTTTCGCGGCCGCCAAAGGGTTCGCGGCCCCATCACCGGCCATGGCCGGCGGCGCCCAGCAGAGGAGGCAACCGACGAGGACGATCCCGGGAGCCCGACCCGTGGAGACGTCGCCCGCCGAGCCGCGATTGCTCACCACAAGGCGAAGGTCGGACCGCCGGGCTTCCGCCACAACCCGCCAAGTGGCGGGCACGGTCGACTGCGCCTTGGCGCGCGGCTAGAGCGCCGCCATCTCCTCGAAGAAGCGGGCGAACGCCACGATCCCGCCTCCCGCCTGGCCCCAGTCGTAGTTCTCGTTCGGGGCGTGGTAGCCGTGGTGCGGCAGCGAGAGGCCCATGAAGACGATCGGGCACTTCAGGATCTGCTCCATCGAGAGCACCGCGCCGATCGTCCCGCCCTCGCGCACGAACACCGGGTCCTTGCCGAAAGCGAACTTGATCGATCGCTTCGCGGCCTCCACGTACGGCCCGCTCGTGATCCCCTTGTACGCGGCAGCGCTCGAGCCCGCTTCGACGCGCACGTCGGGGTTGCGCTTCTTCACGAAGGCCTCGATCAGCCTGACGATCTTTTCGCCCTTCATCTTCGGGACGAGCCGGACCGAGCACTTGAGCTCGGCGCGCGGCGGCACGATCGTCTTCACGCCCGGGCCGCTGTAGCCGCCCACGAGCCCATGCACCTCGAAGGTCGGCATCGCCCAGATCCGCTTCATGACCTCGAGCGGGTCCCTGGTGCGGATCTTCTTGAAGCCGTGGTCCTCGATGAAGCCCTTCACGCTGAAGCCGGAGGCCTTGAAGTCCCTGATCTGCTGCGGCGTCAGCTTCTCGACGTCGTCGTAGAAGCCCGGCACCCGCACGCGACCGGTCCGGGCGTCGAAGATCTCGGCGGCCAGCTGCGCGAGCTCGGCGACCGGGTTGCGGGCGGCGCCGCCCGTCGTGCCCGAGTGTTGGTCGGTCTCGGCGGTCTCGAGGTGGAAGGTGATGCGTTGCAGGCCACGAAGCCCGGCGGAGAGCGACGGCCGGCCGCGCGAGACCCAGACCGTGTCGGAAACGACCACGGCGTCGGTCTTCGCCGCGGGGCCGATCGCCTTCAAGGTCTCGGCGAAGTTCGGCGAGCCGATCTCCTCTTCCGTCTCCCACAGGAACTTGATGTTCAGCGGGACGCCCGCCTCCATCGCCGCGCGCGCGCCGAGCAGCGCCGTGAGCGCGGGGCCCTTGTCGTCGGTGGTGCCGCGGCCGAGGTAGGTGTCGCCCTGCTTCGTGAAGCGGAAGGGCTCGGTTCGCCACGGCTCCGTCTCCTTCGAGGCCGGCTGGACGTCGAGGTGGTTGTAGACGGTGATCGTGGGGCGCCCCGGTCCCACGTCGAACGAGCCCA
>Ga0247727_10018708_pt1 | contig 10851 bp, 10 predicted proteins | sample WisWelCaveWW1625_FD_202498 | JGI IMG/M metagenome (GOLD analysis project Ga0247727, IMG submission 202498) | Biofilm microbial communities from Wishing Well Cave, Virginia, United States - WW16-25 | ecosystem: Environmental > Aquatic > Deep subsurface > Groundwater > Cave microbial mat | place...
GACAGCCAGTCCGATGTTGCACGGGAGGGTATCAGCGCCCGACGGTTTTTTGGTCGGCAGTACCAGAATAGGTTAGTCGAGGTACTTGCATATCGTTTATCGATGCAGTATATATCGCAATACGATATTTTGCAGGAGCCGATCTGATGATCCGCCCAACCAATGCCCTCGCGCTTTCCAGTCTGGCGATCTGCGGCCTTATCGGCCTCAACGCCCTGTATGCCGTTGCCATCGGCAGCTTGCTGGTCGCCACCCTGGCTTATCCGACATTCCTGTTCGACGCCCTGCTCGGCCTGGATGGCGGTGACCATTGGCAGGTCCGGGCCGCCTTGCGCGGCGTTGTCGTGCTGGGCTTGGCCGGCGCCTATGCCATTCACCGCGTGCTGCGTGAGCTGCAGGCCATTGTCGAAACGGTGCGCAGTGGCGACCCCTTCATCGTCGGCAATGCGCAGCGCTTGCAGCGGATCGCGTGGTGGGTTTTGGCTGGTGAAGGCTTGCGCGTGGGCGTTGCCGGCCTGGTCTGGTGCGCCGCCCAGTTTGTGCCATCCGTCGACAACATCGATGTCGGGTTCTCATTCGCTCCGTGGCTGGCCGTGCTGCTGCTCTTTGTTCTCGCTCGCGTGTTTGACCACGGCGCCCGCCTGCGCGCCGACCTCGACGGCACGGTCTGAATCATGGCCATCATCGTTCGCCTCGACGACAAATTATACGAACGCCGCATGACGCTCACGGAGCTGTCAGAGCGCGTCGGCATCACGGTTGCCAATCTGTCGATTCTCAAGACCGGCAAAGCCAAAGCCATCCGGTTTTCCACGCTGGAAGCAATCTGCGCCGTGCTCGACTGCCAGCCCGGCGATCTGCTCATCCACGATCCCTCACAACCAACCGAGGAGTGAGTCATGTTCCGCTACCTGTTTACCGCCAATCCCTCCCGCTACGAAGGTGTGCGTCCCATCAATATCTGGGGCCTGCGGCTGTTCTATTTCCTGATGCTGGTATTCGTCACACCGGATGCCTGGCACAACTTGCTGACGCACCAAGGCGCGTGGGATCCGATCCGTGCTGTCGCCGTTTGTGTCTGGGCGACTTACCCCGCGCTTGCCCTGTTCGGATTGTTCCAGCCGCTACGCTGGCTGCCGCTGATGTTCTTCACCATCGGCTACAAAACGCTGTGGTTGGTGTTCGTCGCCTGGCCGTTGTGGCGCAGCGACACGCTGGCGGGGACCGCAACAGAGGCGATCGCGTATGCCTTCGCGGCATTGCCTTTGCTTGTTGCCGTTGTGCCATGGGGATACGCGTACCGGACCTATGTGGCATTACCGTGGCGGGCGGCAAAAGCGCAGTAAATATCTGCACAGGCTTTTGTGACAGCAGCCTTGACCGCGATGATTCCAGTGTTGCACCTCCTTCGGTCGTCGGCTCGTCGCCCGGGCGCAACGTTCAAACGCACGCTTCGCGTATAGACAAAATCCGTCATTCCCGCGACGGCGGGAGTCCAGCGACGTCCAATCTTCATGCAACGATTGGCTCCCCACCTGCTCCCCGCAAGGATGTGGAAAGCGCTGTAGGTCCGATTAGCGCCAGCGTAATCGTACGCATGCAGCCTTACACCAAACTCCGCAGCATCGGACAAACACATTCGTACGATTACGCTACGCTAATCGCAGCTACGCGGGCTGGTCATGACCCGCCGCTTTTTTCCGTTTACCGCGCCATGAAGCGGTGCGTCATGACGCACCCTACGTCAACCATCTTTCGTGCGTTACACCCGCCAAACATATGGCGCAATTCATTGCGCCCTACCTCGCTTGCGTCCGGGTGACCACGAGTGCCGGCGGATGGGCCAGGGTCTGATACACCACGCAATAGCGTTCGGTCAGGCGCAGCAGCGTGGCGAGTTGCTCGTCCGTGGCATCGGTGTCGAGCGTGAACTGCAAGCGTATCTGCTGAAAGCCGACCGGAACCTCTTTTGCCAGCCCCAGTGTGCCGCGAAAATCGAGATCCCCTTCCGCCTGCAGCGAAGCCTCGCGCAATACGATATCCAGCGCCGTCGCCACTGCGTTCAGGGTCACGCCTGCGCAGGCCACCAAGGCTTCCAGCAGCATGTCGCCGGAGCAAGCCGCCTGACCGCTGCCGCCGGTGGCCGGATGCAAACCGGCGGTGACCAGGGCCTTGCCGGTTTCAATTTTGCAACTGAGCCCTTCACCGATCCGACCTTGCGCCCGCAACGTGATCAGCGCCGCTGCCGGCGTTTCGCGATAACGTTCCTTTAACGGGGCTTGCACCGAACGTAAAGATTCTGCATCCATGACCGGAACTCCTCAATTCGCCATCCCGATTTGTCGTTCGCACAAAATCGATGATTTCATGCCGCTACGATTAGCATAGCGGAATCGCACGCATGTCATTCGCGGTCGCCAACCCCGAGGTCGGTATCACCGCACCAATCGGGCGGGTACACACCACGCTGGACATAGCGATGAAACGTCGAATGTGGCCAATCCATCACTTTTGTGACATGCCCGTGCTTGACCGGATTCACGTGTACATAGTCCATGTGCCGCCGAAAGTCTTCGTCGTCACGGATCAGGTGCTCCCAATAGTGACGCTGCCAGATGCCGCGTTCACCATTGTCCATTCGCACCGCAGATCGACGCTCGGTCTTGGGCAAAGCGCGAGAAAAGAAGGATTTGATCAACCGCCACCGGGTCGGGTAGTGGGCGTCAGCGGGTGGTAGTGTCCAAATGCAATGCATGTGGTCAGGCAGAACCACCCAGGCATCAATGTGGAAGGGATACCGCTGATGGACACGTCGAATGCATTGCTTGAGCAGCTCGATCTCGTCGACCAGCAAGGTATTGCCATGTCGTTCCAGCAGATTGACGGTGAAGAACCATGTGGCGCCGGGTATGGTGGCGCGGCGGTAGTTTGGCATTCCATTGCCTCAGAAGAATAGACCTCACCGGTCCGGGGAGTCTTGATAGACCCAGTAGGTACGATTAGCGCCAGCGTAATCGTACGCATGAGTCATTTACCACGCACCGTCGCATCGCATAATCACATTCGTACGATTACGCTACGCTAATCGTACCTACGCGGGCTGAAATGACACAGAATTTCTAACACTCTCCTTGATACACCCAGTAGGTACGATTAGCGCCAGCGTAATCGTACGCATGAGTCATTTACCACGCACCGTCGCATCGCATAATCACATTCGTACGATTACGCTACGCTAATCGTACCTACGCGGGCTACGCGGGCTGAAATGGATTTCGCGAAATCCTCAGAAATGCAGAACGCCCGGCCAAAAGCCGGGCGTTTTGCATTCACTCCATACTGCACCGCATCAATTCAGCAACCCCATCGCCTCATTGAAGGTCTTGCTCGGCCGCATGGCCGCCGTGGCCTTGGCGAAGTCCGGCTGGTAGTAGCCGCCGATATCCACCGGCTTGCCCTGCGCGCCGTTGAGCTCACCGACAATCTTGGCCTCATTCTCGGTCAGCACTTTGGCGAGCGGTGCGAATTTGGCTTTCAATTCCGCATCGTCATTCTGCGCGGCCAATGCCTGCGCCCAGTACAGGGTCAGGTAGAAGTGGCTGCCGCGGTTGTCGAGCTGGCCGACTTTGCGGGCAGGTGATTTGTCGTGTTCCAGAATGCCGCCGTTGGCGACGTCCATGGCATCAGCCAAGACTTTCGCTTTTTTGTTGCCGGTTTTGATCGCCAGATCTTCCAGCGACACCGCAATGGCCAGAAATTCGCCGAGCGAATCCCAGCGCAGGTAGCTCTCTTCCAGGAATTGCTGCACGTGCTTCGGCGCCGAACCGCCGGCGCCGGTTTCGAACAGGCCACCGCCGGCGAGCAGCGGGACGATGGACAGCATCTTGGCGCTGGTGCCGAGTTCGAGGATCGGAAACAGATCGGTCAAATAATCGCGCAGCACGTTGCCGGTGACCGAGATGGTGTCTTTGCCTTCTTTGACTCGCGCCAGCGTGTATTGGGTGGCGTCGACCGGCGACAGGATTTGAATATCCAAGCCCTTTGTGTCGTGGTCTCTCAGATACACATTTACTTTCGTGATCAGTTCACGGTCGTGGGCACGAGCAGAATCCAGCCAGAAGATGGCCGGGTTGCCGGTCAGCCGTGCACGGGTGACGGCGAGTTTGACCCAATCCTTGATCGGCAGATCCTTGCACTGGCAGGCGCGGAAAATATCGCCGGTATCGACGCTTTGCTCCATCAGCACTTTGCCGCTGGAATCCACCAGACGGACTTTGCCCTTGCTGGCGATTTGGAAGGTCTTGTCGTGTGAGCCGTACTCTTCGGCGGCTTGTGCCATCAGGCCGACGTTGGCGACGTTGCCCATGGTGCGCGGATCAAAGGCGCCGTGTTCTTTGCAGAACTTCAGCGTGGCGTCGTAGAGGCCGGCGTAGCAGCGATCCGGAATGGTGTACTTGGTGTCGTGGCCCTTGCCGTCGCGGCCCCACATCTGGCCCGAGGTACGAATGGCGGCCGGCATGGAGGCGTCGATGATGACATCGCTCGGTACGTGCAGGTTGGTGATGCCCTTTTCGGAATCGACCATCGCCAGTTCCGGCTGCTTGGCGTAAATGGCGGCGATGTCGGCCTTGATGGCGGCCTGTTCGGCCTCGCTCAAGCTTGCCAGCTTGGTGTAGACGTCACCGATACCGTTCTTTTGATCGACGCCGATTTTGGCGAAGCTGTCGGCGTGCTTGGCAAACAGATCGTCATAGAACACGGTGACCGCGTGGCCGAACATGATTGGGTCCGACACTTTCATCATGGTGGCTTTGAGGTGTAGCGAGAACAGCACGCCTTTGGCTTTGGCGTCGGCGACTTGTTCGGCAAAGAACTTGCGCAGCGCAGCGACGCTCATGGTGGACGAATCCAACACTTCACCGGCTTGCAGTTTCAAGTTTTCTTTCAGCACGGTCACGGTGCCGTTGTCGGCGACGTGTTCGATCTTGACCACATCAGCCGCAGCCAAGGTGACCGATTGCTCGCTGCCGTAAAAGTCGCCGCTCTGCATGTGCGACACATGCGATTTCGACTCTTTGCTCCAGGCACCCATACTGTGCGGGTGTGATTTGGCATAGGCCTTGACCGGCGCGGCGACGCGGCGATCGGAGTTGCCTTCACGCAGTACCGGGTTGACGGCGCTGCCGAGCACTTTGGCGTATTTGGCCTTGATGGCTTTTTCTTCATCGGTTTTGGCATCGGCCGGGTAGCTCGGCACGGCATAACCGTGCGCTTGCAGTTCGGCTATGGCGGCGGTGAGCTGCGGCAGCGAGGCGCTGACGTTCGGCAGCTTGATCATGTTGGCTTCTGGCGTTTTGGCCAGCTCGCCGAGTTCGGCCAAATCGTCGGCTAGTCGCTGCTCGGGTTTCAGTTTTTCTGGGAAGTTGGACAGGATGCGGCCAGCCAGCGAAATGTCCCGCGTTTCCACCGTGACACCAGCGGTTCTGGCAAACGCCTGCACGATTGGCAGCAGCGAATAGGTCGCCAATGCTGGAGCTTCATCGGTCTTGGTGTAAATGATGCGGGACTTGAACATGACAGTTCCTCGGATGAACCTGGACCAGCACGGCGGTTGGCTGGACCAGACAGGTGGTTGGCACAGAACGAAAGCCTCGCCTGTGCGCCAAAAATCAGGCCAATATTGTAGCAGCAGCTATCGGAAAATGGACGGCTCCCACCGTCTCAGTGCTGGCGATTGGTCGTATGGACAGCATGGACATTGATGAAGATCGGTTCTATGTATGGAGACAGGTAATAGCGACAACTGTGGGAGCAGCATTAGCCGCAATTTCTCGCGGCATCGCGGCTAAAGCCGCTCCCACAATAGAGCGATGCTGTTTTCGCATGATCTGAGGTGATCGATCTACCTACTCCCGGACTTAATCAGACTGCACAGAAAGCGAGCAACAAAAAGCCCGTCGCGAGGACGGGCTTTTTGTTGCTATGCATTTACGGGGATGGTCCCTGGCTCCGCCAAATCAAGCCGTTCGTGGTGAGCCTGTCGAACCATGAATGAATTGAGCCGCTAGGTATTGCGATCACCCTTCGACAAGCTCAGGGCGACCGGAATAGTCAGGCATCAAATCATCAACAGATTCATGAACTCGTTGACGGGCGTCGCTTCCAGTTCATCCTTGTCCATGCACAGTTCGATGATGTCGCGGCCATGCTTGCTCGGGAAGCGGGTCGCCACATTCGATTTGAACTTCTCGACCAGCACCGGGATGCCTTCGCCGCGACGGCGACGGTGACCGATGGGATATTCCACCTCAAGCTTCTCGGTCGAACTGCCATCTTTGAAGAACACCTGAATGGCATTGGCGATGGCGCGCTTGTCGGTCGCGTGATACTCCTCGCTGTAGCGCTTGTCTTCCTGCACCACCATCTTCTCGCGCAGCGCATCGATACGCGGATCTTTGGCGACGACGTCGTCGTAATCGTCAGCGGTCAGATTGCCTTTCAGCAGTCCGATGGCGACCATGTACTGCAAGCAGTGGTCACGGTCAGCATAGTTGTGCAACTCGCCGACTTTGCTGATGATCCGAATCGCCGACTCATGCGTGGTCAATTCGATACGTTCGATCTGATCCAGCTTGTTGACGATTTGCGGGTGCAGCCGGACGGCGCATTCGACCGCTGTTTGGGCGTGGAACTCGGCCGGGAAGGAAATCTTGAACAGCACGTTTTCCATGACATAGGAGCCGTAATCGCGCTGAAATTTGAACGGATTGCCTTTGAAGGCAACATCGTAGAAACCCCATTTCGGCGCGGTCAGCGCCGACGGATAACCCATCTCACCGGACATCGTCATCAATGCCAGGCGCACCGCTCGCGAGGTCGCATCACCGGCTGCCCAGCTCTTGCGCGAACCGGCGTTCGGCGCGTGGCGATAGGTACGCAAACTCTGGCCATCGACCCAGACTTGCGAAACTGTGGTTTGAATATCTTCGGCATCGCCGCCCAGCATTTCGGTGACAACCGCCGCCGAGGCCAGCTTGACCAGCACCACGTGATCCAGACCGACGCGATTGAAGCTGTTTTCCAGCGCCATCACGCCCTGAATTTCGTGCGCCTTGATCATCGCGGTCATTACGTCGCGCATGGTCAGCGGTTCGTAACCCTGAGCGATATTCTGGCGGCTGACATAATCGGCCACAGCGAGAATGGCGCCGAGGTTGTCTGATGGATGACCCCATTCGGCAGCAAGCCAGGTGTCGTTAAAGTCGAGCCAACGCACCAGTGTGCCGATATCGAACGCGGCCTTGACCGGGTCCATTTCAAACTGCGAGCCAGGAACGCGGGCACCGTTCGGCACCACGGTGCCCGGAACAATCGGCCCGAGGTGTTTGGTGCACTCCGGATAGCGGTAAGCCAGGAAAGCGCAACCCAGCGAGTCCATCAAGCAATAGCGTGCGGTCTCGTACGCTTCTTCACTTTCAATGGAATACTCGGCGACATAGTCGGCAACCGCGACGATTTCCTTATCCGGGTCCGGGCGTACGTTCAGATCAAAATGACCACTCATGCTGGCTTCCTCTTCGGTCGGTAGTGTTCAAGATAATATTCTGTCCGCTTTTTGCGAACGGCTTGTCGTAATTTACCGTGTCATACCGGCGAACGCCGGTATCCATTTATATTTGCAAAAATGGTCCCCAGCTTTCGCCGGGGTGACAGATCTCTATTTTTAGCCTAATTCGACGTGGCCCTCATCAACAGCTATCAACGGCGCTCGCTAATCGGCGCAAATTTTTGATCTTCCGGGCCGATGTAATTGGCGCTTGGCCGAATGATCTTGCCATCCTGGCGCTGCTCAATGACGTGGGCCGACCAGCCGCTGGTACGGGCGATCACAAAAATCGGCGTGAACATCGTGGTCGGAATACCCATCAAGTGATAGGACACCGCCGAGAACCAGTCCAGGTTCGGGAACATTTTCTTTTTTCCCACATCACGCTTTCCAGCCGTTCAGCGACATTGAACAACTTCATGTCACCCGCAGCGACCGACAAACGCCTTGCCACTTCCTTGATGACCTTGTTGCGCGGATCGGAAAGGGTATAGACCGGATGACCGAAGCCGATAACGATTTCTTTACGCTCGATACGGGCTTTGATGTCGGCTTCCGCTTCATCCGGGTTGCCGTACCGCGACTGGATTTCAAACGCGACTTCATTGGCACCACCGTGCTTGGGCCCGCGCAGGGCTCCGATAGCGCCGGTAATGGCCGAGTGAATATCGGACCCGGTACCTGCAATGACGCGGCCGGCAAACGTCGAGGCATTGAACTCATGCTCGGCGTACAGAATCAGTGAGGTGTGCATGGCGCGCACCCACAGCGCATCCGGCTTTTTGCCGTGCAATAGGTGCAGAAAGTGACCCCCGATGGAATCATCATCGGTTTCAAGCTCGATGCGTTTGCCGTTATGACTGAAATGGTACCAGTACAGCAGCATCGAACCGAACGAGGCCATCAAGCGGTCGGCGATATCACGCGCGCCCGCAACATTGTGATCATCCTTCTCCGGCAGCGCGGTACCGAGCGCCGAACAACCAGTACGAAGTACGTCCATCGCATGGGCTGAAGCCGGGATCTGTTCCAATACTGCCTTGACCACATTGGGCAAACCGCGCAAGGATTTCAGCTTGGCTTTGTAGGCTTTGACTTCGTTTGCCGTTGGCAGTTTGCCGTGTACCAGCAGGTAGGCAATTTCCTCAAATTCTGCGGTGTCGGCGAAATCAAGAATATCGTAGCCCCGGTAATGCAAATCGTTGCCGGTGCGACCAACCGTACAGAGCGCGGTGTTGCCTGCCGGCACACCCGACAGCGCGACCGATTTTTTCGGCTTGGGTGGCAAAAAAGCCGCGTTTTGCACTTCACTCATTATTGTCTCTCCTTATCGCTATGGCTGCTTTTGGCGAACAACTGATCGAGCTTTTGCTCGTATTGGTGGTAATTGAGAAAATCATACAATTCATTGCGGGTTTGCATGATCGGCACGGCGGCTTTCTGGCTGCCGTCGCGGCGGATGGTTTCGTAGACGGTTTGCGCGGCTTTGTTCATGGCGCGATAAGCACCACAGCAATAGAGCACGATATCGACACCGGCGCCTTTCAGCTCCTCGGTAGTAAACAGCGGCGTCTGACCAAACTCGGTGATGTTGGCCAGAATCGGCACTTTCACCGCGTCCTTGAACTGACGATACTGCTCAAGCGTGTAAATCGCTTCCGGAAAAACCATGTCGGCACCGGCTTCGATACAAGCCTGGGCGCGTTCAATCGCCTTCTCAATACCTTCGACCGCAATCGCATCGGTGCGCGCCATGATCACGAAGGATTCATCGTGACGGGCATCAACCGCCGATTTGATCCGGTCAACCATTTCCTCTTTGGAAACGACCTCTTTACCCGGACGATGGCCACAGCGCTTGGCTGCAACCTGATCTTCGATATGGATTGCGCCTGCGCCCGCCTTGATCATCGAACGGATAGTGCGGGCGATATTGAATGCGCCGCCCCAACCGGTATCGACATCGACCAGCAGCGGCAGATCGCAGGCGTCGGTGATGCGGCGGATATCGGTGAGCACATCTTCCATGGTGCTGATGCCGAGATCGGGCGTACCCAGCGAGTTGGCGGCAACGCCGCCACCGGAAAGATAGATCGCCTTGAAGCCGGTGCGCTTGGCCATCATGGCGGCGTAAGCAGTAATGGTGCCGACCACTTGCAGCGGTTGTTCTTCGGCAACAGCGGCGCGGAATTTCGCGCCCGGGGTCAATTTGTCGGTCATGGCACTCCGGAGTGACAGGTCATGTTATGAATCAAAAAATATAAAGAACATGCGTCCAATTATGCCCCGAAGGAAATCCCCTTGGGGGACGCTGTGCGTGCGGACCTACAAGTTCTGTCTATTGCACCTTCGCCGTATCCGCTGCGTTTTTGATCTGGCCAGACTTGATCATGTCTTCAATTTTGACTCGCCATTCCGCCGGACCTGTCTTGTGCACCGAGCTGCCGTTACAATCCACTGCGACAGTGACCGGCATATCCTGAACATCAAATTCGTAGATGGCTTCCATACCGAGATCTTCAAACGCAACCACCCGCGATTTGCGTATCGCTTTCGATACCAGATACGCCGCGCCACCGACAGCCATCAGGTACACCGCCTTGTTGTCTTTGATCGCGGCGATCGCTTCATCACCGCGTTCGGCTTTGCCGATCATGCCGGCAAGACCGGTTTTTTCCAGCATCATCCGGGTGAACTTATCCATCCGGGTCGCGGTTGTCGGGCCGGCCGGGCCAACCACTTCGTCGCGAACCGGATCGACCGGACCGACGTAATAAATAAAGCGGCCGGTGAAATCAACCGACAATTTCTCACCCTTGGCCAACATTTCCTGGATGCGCTTGTGCGCGGCATCGCGGCCGGTCAGCATCTTGCCGGACAGCAACAGCGTTTCCCCCGGTTTCCAGCTCTGAATATCGGTAGCGGTGACGGTATCAAGATTAACGCGGCGAACTTTCTCGCCCACTTCCCAGGTCACTTGCGGCCAGTCATTGACGTTCGGCGCTTCCAGTTCAGCCGGACCACTGCCATCAAGGACAAAATGCGCGTGCCGGGTCGCGGCACAGTTCGGGATCATCGCGACCGGCAATGAAGCGGCATGGGTTGGGTAGTCTTTTATTTTGATATCGAGCACGGTAGCGAGGCCACCGAGCCCTTGCGCGCCGATGCCGAGTTGATTGACTTTGTCGAACAACTCCAGCCGCAACTCCTCAAGCTTGTTTTGCGCACCGCGCGCCTGCAGTTCC